>Ga0187785_10000088_pt1 | contig 32474 bp, 22 predicted proteins | sample 0815_BV2_4_20_MG_FD_132466 | JGI IMG/M metagenome (GOLD analysis project Ga0187785, IMG submission 132466) | Tropical peat soil microbial communities from peatlands in Department of Meta, Colombia - 0815_BV2_4_20_MG | ecosystem: Environmental > Terrestrial > Soil > Wetlands > Peat | place...
GCCAGGGACCTCACCATTCTTCACTCTTCTGAAAAAGTGTTTGAAAGCTAAATCCACCCGCTCTTGCACCTCTTGAAGAGTCTGAGAGAATACCTTCCTAAGTTCCGGAGTTTCCTGCTTCCATCGTGGAAGCAGGTTATTCAAAGCGTATTTAGAAAGGGTTTCCCCACGCTCTTCATAAGCCGTTTTACGGGCCTCAAGAGTCTTGTTATATACGATTCGACATAGTTCTAAGTTCTGCTCCATTGCCGTTTCTTGTGCTTTGGTGGGGTAGAGCCTAAACTTATACGTCTTACGCACGGAAACCAATTATACAATATTCGCTTAAGTATTTTGCTGATACTATTATATGGATTTGAGGAGTGGAGAAAGTCTACTGCTTTAGCGGTGGGCTTTCTCTACCCCACGGCCCGAAGATCGTAAATTTTATAGTTGCACCGGAGCCCGGGATGGACGATGATCGCTGTGCTGTGCCGGAACACAGACGTACAGATTATTAACTAAAAATGAATGGCACAAAGTCTTTTTCTATTAATTATCTGTACGTCTGTGTTTCGGCATAGCACAGCGTTCGTTTTCGAATCCCGCCTGATCTGAGCAATCAGTAAAGCACAGCGTTCGTCATGTTGCGTAGGACTGTTTCAGAAACCAAATTCAATTTGATAAAATTGAAGGCTTAACAATTTTACCTGGGCTTTACGTAACGTCCTGCATATCTTTTTATCATGCCCATGTCGGTCTCGTCCAGTCCTCCAGATAGGTAGAGCGCCGCAAAGTATACTGCGCCAGAGATGACGATGATGACCAGTAGCACGAGGTAGGACAGATAATGCGATCCGGGCAGCGATACTAGAGAATAGACGTACCGCAGCCCAATGATCACAGCAATCATCACTAGGAGTGCGGCGATGCTATGCGGGAGGTAGTCTATGCTGAGGCGCATGGACTTCCGGATGAAGTTGAAGCAGAGCAGCATGAAGATCCCGAAGGAGATCGTCGTTGCAACAGCTGCGCCTGCGAAGTCGTACCTGAGGATTAGGAAATAGTTAAGCACGATATTGGTCACGGTGGCGATGAGGACGAACTTCATGACCTCGCGGGGTCGTCCGGTGGCGGAGATGAACTTGGTGCAGGTGGTCCGCAGTGAGGAGAAGACCGCAGCGATCGCCAGTATCTGGACTGCGGAGATCGACGGCAGGAAGTCTGTGCCGAAGATGGGGACGATCATGTCAGCGAGCATGATGGACCCGGTGGCTATAGGAAGGAGCAGCACAACGTTGTACTTGACCGACCGATTGAAGATCTGCTCCAGGCGGGAGTGTTCGGCCTTCGCGTGCAGTTCGGAGAACGCTGGGTAGATGGCTGTGTTAATCGGCCAGGTGATGGTGGCGATGATGCCCATCATCCACAGCCCGATGGAATAGTAGCCTACTTGGGCGGTACCCCTCAGGGCGCCCAGTAGGAACGAGTCGGTCCAACCAAGAACCATCTCGATGACGACAGCCGAATAGAACGGAATGCCGAATAGCATGAGTGTGGTCGCCTCGTCGCGGTTATAGCCAGTGATCAGCTTGAATTTGGACATGCGCCATAGCATATACGCGCTGACGGTCGTTGTGACAATGATCGAGATCAGCGAGGAGACGACCGCCCCTATGAGGCCGTATCCCATGTATAGCATGGCGAAGGTCAGGAAGAATGTGGAGATTGTATTGGCGGACTCGAGCACTACATACCTGCCCATGCGCTGGAATCCCATGACGCTGTAGCTGAACAACCGATACAGCATGGTGAAGAAGATGATAAGAGAAGCGATCCTGAAAGGTTCTATCGCCGTTGGCTGATGGAAAATGTTGATCGCCAAAAAATCGGCCATCAGGAACGATGAGATGGCTCCTGCCGCCGCCCCGACCAGCACGATCTTCAGGGACGTGGATAGCAGGCCCTCCGTAGCTCGTCCTTTTGCCAGATATTCGGGGATGAACCGGGTGATCGAGCCCGGGACGCCCATAATAAAGACCACCGAAAAAATGCCGACCCAGGATGCCGTCAGCGAAACGACGCCCACTTCGTCCGGGCTGAGCCAGTGAGTGAGCACGATCTTGCTGGCAAAGCCGCAGATGAAGATCAGCACCTGCATAGCGATGAGGAAAACCGTGCCCTTGGCGATTGTCGTTACTATGTCATCTTTGCCGCCCATGTGCCACCTGGATCCAAACTGTTACCTGTACCATCGTTACATTGATCGTATAGTTAGTAAGTGAGTAAGTAAATTTGATTATAGACTGACTGCCGTTCGCATAGAAATAATTTCTCTCGTCTGTAATCGTGATATATTTATATGATATGACAGCTTAATGAGTTTTCCAGAAGGCGATTTCTGGTTCGTGATACTGTGCATACAGGCTGATTTCTGGACCGGGGTCCGCCTCCTTCCTGGGTGAATTGGCAATGAAGATACTCTATCTAGGACCCTCCGACACGTTTGATCACGTGAAGGCGGAGCTGAAAGGTTATGATGTGAGGCTCGCACTAGATGACGCGACTGTGGATCGTGAAATCGCGGATATCGACGTGATCCTGGACGCGTACATGAAGGTTCGGTTCGGGGCGGATCGGTTGAAAAAAGCGGTGAAGCTGCGGCTGGTGGTGACCGCCACTACAGGAGCGGACCATATCGACGAGGCCGCGCTGTCTGCCCGTGGGATCCCACTGCTGACGCTGAAGGGGCAGCCGATCCTTCGGGATATTACTCCTGCAGCTGAGCACTCGTGGCTGCTGTTGATGGCCTGCGCCCGTCAGCTCAAGCCGGCGCTGAAGCATGTGACCGATGGGCGGTGGGACCGTAACCAGTTCCCAGGGGTTATGCTGAACGGCAAGACCATTGGTATCATCGGCTGCGGGCGCATTGGCCAGTGGATGGCGCGCTATGCGGCGGCGTTTGGTCTGAAGTGCTTGGGCTACGATCCCTTTTTATCCGAGTGGCCCAATGGGATCGAGAAGTGCGAGCTCAAGGATCTGCTGGTCAGGTCAGACTTTGTCACCGTTCACGTGACTCTATCGGAGCAGTCGAAAGGACTGCTGGGGCCCGCCGAGTTCGCCGCCATCAAGCCGGGCGCGATATTGGTGAATACCTCCCGGGGGGAGATCATCGATGGGTCGTCGCTGCTCGCCGCGCTGGAAAGTGGTAAACTTCGGGCGGCGGGGCTGGATGTGCTGACGGGCGAACCTGATACCGTCCACAATCCGCTGGTGGAGTACGCACGGAAGCGCGATAATCTCCTCATTACGCCCCATATCGGTGGCTATAGCCCGGATGCTCTCGTCTACTTGTTGACGTTCTGCTGCAAACGGATCAAGGACTATTTCGAGGCTCATAAATGAGCATGGGGATGTCGCAGCTCGCGGAGCTTCTGGCGGGGCAGGGCCTCGCCTGGGCGTTCGGCATCACTGGCAGCGGCAGCTCGATAGATCTGATCGCCGGCCTGGAAGCCCGTGGAGTCAGGTATTATCCCGCCTGCCATGAAGCTGCAGCTGCCATAATGGCCGGCGCCGCATGTAAAGTATCCGGCCAGCTCGCCGCGTCCATATCGATCAAAGGCCCCGGGATAGCCAATATGCTGCCGGGCATTGCAGTCAATGCTTTTGAGAACGCGCCGGCATTGAGCATATCCGAAGCGTACGGTTCGAACGTGCCCGCCTTCAAAATGCACAAGCGTCTCGACCATGCAGCGATTCTATCGTCGGTCGTCAAGGCCAGGGCAACTCTGGACGGCATCGGCGAGGCGCTGCCTGAGCTGATCGCCGCCTCCCGTGCGGAAGCCCCGGGGCCGGTGCACCTAGACCTCTGCGACTCGGGGCGGGCGTGGAAAGCGCCGGTTTCACGAGCGGAGAAGCCTGATCCGAGATCGGATAAAAGGGCTCTAAAGTTGATCAGCGAGGCCCGGAGGCCGGCGGTCATCGCCGGCTCTCTGGCGCTTCGCCGGGGGTGGGGGAGCATGCTCGAACGCGTCGAAGTGCCCGTTTTCTATACGGCGGCGGCAAAGGGCGTGATCGACGACGGTCTCACCCACTGTGCCGGGATCTACACCGGAGATGGGAAATCGCTGGCACCTGAGTCCGTTATCATCGGCAAGTCGGACTTGGTCCTGGGCCTCGGGCTCAGAAATACGGAGATATTGTCATCGAAAGCGTTCGGCCGGCCAACTGTGATCGTCGACGACATTGTAGATGACTTCGCCGACCAGGAGAGGTTATCCGCGGGCATGTCCCCGGATGTGCTGGTGGCTGGCGCCGGCGATGCCTTCGTGACGACGCTGCTGGAGGCCGTATCGGTAAAATCATGGGGATCGGAAGCGACCCGCGATACTATAATTGGGGTCAGAGCTGAACTTTTGAATGGTAAATGGCTCCCTGCAGCCTGCTTTGACGAGCTGAATAAGCTAGAGTATGATCATGCGCTAGTGACCGACACAGGGGCGTTCTGCACCATCGCCGAGCACCTATGGAAAGCGGGCGGCTCCCGTCCATATATCAGCAGCGGCAACGGGCGGTATATGGGCACATCGATACCAATGGCCGTCGGCACATCGATCGCCAGACCGGGAACGCCAGTGTTCTGCGCGGCGGGCGAGGGCGGGGTAAGCATGTACCCATCGGAGATCAAGCTTGCCATCGACGAGAAACTGCCGATCTGCTTCCTGTTCATGTCCGACGGCCGCTACGGCAGCGTCGGCGGAGCCCCTGGTTCTGCGCCCAGCAGGAATGCGGTGACCATACGGCGGCCTTCCTGGTGGAAGGCGGTCGAAGCGATGGGCTGCGAGTCGTTCCGGGCCAACTCTATAGCAGAGTTCGCCGGCCATATAGACTCGTGGATGCGACAGAGGCCGCTGTTCATTGAATCCATATTTGATCCTGCGCCATATGCGGCCATGACCGCCGGCTTACGATGATAGGCCCCGTGGGCAGCATGGAAAAAGAAAGCCTGCAGGCTTTATCTATTGTTAGTTAGTAGTGGGTTCCTCTTCCTCCTTTGGTTCCCTAATCTAATGGAAGGTATTTTAGCGATTGGTGCATAAATGCTGCTAATACGAACGAACGAGTAGGATGTGCTCTCGTTGAACGAGGTCGTTTGGTAAAAGTTAAGCGACCGAGTATGTGAGCGAATATCCGACCTGTGTGTTAGCCCTGGATATAGGTGTAGATCATAACGCCGTAGTATAGGAACGTTCCTATGGTGACTTGGCTGACTGCAGAGTCTATCGGCTCAGACCGCAGAAGCCCGCATACTATATTTAGCTATGGGAGCAGTCACGTTAATTTAATTAGTGGTGATGCGATGAGCGATACACATATTCTTGTACTGGGCGCAGGCTCGGTGGGAAAGCGCCACCTGCGCAACTTTTCCGGGCTTGGCTGCCGAGTGTCTGCGATGGATGTGCGGCAGGACCGTATCAAAGAGGCGGCCGGGGAGGTAACCCTGGCGGAGACATTCGATAGTCTGGAATCCGCGGTCGCAAAAGCATCCGATTTCTCGGGCGTCGTGGTGGGCTCCCCTACGAAGTTTCATGTCGAGCAGGCGGCCGCGTTCCTAAACAAGGGCGTGCCTGTGTTGCTGGAAAAGCCCATGAGTATGGACGGTGCGTCTGCGGCCAAGCTGGTCGAGGTTGCCAAGCAGACGAAAGTCCCGCTGCTGCTGGGCTACACATACCGGTGGTGGCCGCCCCTGCAGGAGTTCCGGAAACGCCTCCAGGCTGGCGAGATCGGTAAAGTGCTCTACGTCAGGTGCACTATGAGCGCTCATCTGGCCGACTGGCACCCCTGGGAGGACTACCGGAGCTTCTTCATGGCCAGCCGGGAGCTTGGCGGCGGCGCACTACTAGATGAGAGCCACATCCTGGACCTGATTGTCTGGTCTCTGGGCATGCCCGCGGAAGTATTTTCCAGAATCGAGCGGCTTAGCAACCTCGAAATTGAGACAGATGACAATGTGGAAGCGCTGTTCTTTTATGAGAAAGGCACCAGGGTCTCAATCCACCTGGACCTGTACGCCCGACCCCACGAGCGTTCTATCATTGCCATTGGTGAAAAAGGCACGCTGAAGTGGACCTATGATCCGAACCGTATCCAGTTCGGGAATGGCCCCGCCAAAGAATGGAAAGAGACCCAATTCAGCTGTGAGCGCAATGAAATGTTCTTGGGTGTGGCCAGAGAATTCATGGAGGTCATTATCAGTGGCAAAAGACCGTCTTGCACGGTTGATGATGGTTACCAGGTGATGAGGCTTATCGATGCTATGCGGGACAGTTCCATATCCGGCCGGGCCGTGACGGTCGTGAAACGGTGATGCTGGGCAAAACTGTGCTGGCCGTGGTGCCCGCGAGGAGCGGCAGCAAGGGCATCCCGAATAAGAACATGCGTAAAGTTGCGGGAATCAGCCTGATCGGCCATGCAGGGCAGACGCTGTCACAGCTGGAGTTTATTGACGCGAAGGTCATCTCCACAGATTCGCCTGAATATGCTGCCGAAGGCAAAAAATACGGTCTGGACGCCCCGTTCCTCCGGCCGCCCGACTTGAGTTCGGATCAGAGCGGCGCTGTGGAGACGATGCAGCACGCTCTAGTCGAATCTGAAGAGCGCTACGGCAAAAGGTTTGACGTCGCTCTGATCATCGAGCCCACCTCTCCGCTGCGCCGACCTGAGGATGTGGAGGCGGCCGCCCGGCTCCTGATCGAAAGCGGCGCGGATTCGGTAGTAGCGGTCAGCCCGTTGAACAGCAAATCCCATCCGCGCAAGTTGCTTACGGTCAAAGATGATAAGCTCGGATTTTACCTCGAGGGCGGTAATGAGATTAAAGGTCGGCAGCAGCTTCATGGTGGATTGTACTGGCGCAATGGGGTCTGCTACGCGCTGACTAGGGAGTGTCTCATGGAAAAAGGGGCGATCATCACCGACAACACCCTCCCTTATATTATTAACAGGGAGATCGTGAACGTTGACGAGCCCCTCGAGTTGGAATGGGCTGAATTCCTGATGCAGCGAGGGAAAAAATAGCGGTTATAGTCCAACTTTTAGTAGGTCATCCTCTTCTTGACGTTTAACTCACAAGTAGCGAGGATGTCCGCGATCCTCTTGCCAGATTTGCCATCGCCGTACAGATGATCTGACTCGTACCGTCCGTGTTCGACCTGCCGGGAGATCGCGGCCAGGATCGCGTTCCGATCATATCCTACATCGATCACGTTGGCACCCCGCTCACGACCGTTCTGTCGCGAGCCGATGTTCACGGTGGGAGCTCCCAGGAAGGCACCCTCGCGTAGACTGCTGCTGGTATTCCCGACCACGCAGGCGCTGTTGTTCATGACCCGGGCGTAGTCCTCGACCGAGAAATTCTTGAAGAAGTGGATAAAGTCCGGGCCGTACTTTTCCCGGAACATGCGGATGCCCTTGGAGATCCGGTCGGAGCCTGCGTCCACGTTGGGCCATAGCCAGATAGTGGGCATCTTGAAATCGTAAACAGCGTGGAGCGTCTCGTTGATCTGGGCGAGCGCGTTCTCGTACTCGTTGGTGACCGGGTGCTGTACCACCAGGAGGTACGGCTTCTTCAGGTTTAGCGTCGGGCCGACGCCGCCGTATCTTTTAAAAAGATCGTTGTCGATCTCGAGAGAGGTCTCGGCTAGGATGTCCATGGCCGGGTCTCCGGTGACATGCACTCGTCCGGGCTCTTCTCCCATACGGATGATACGCTCCCCGCTGAGTTTGGTCGCGGGGAAATGAACATGGGCCAGCTTTGTGACAGCGTGCCGGACGCTGTCGTCGATGGAGCCGGTGATCTCCCCGCCCTGCACGTGGGCGAGCGGGATATTCATGTAGGTTGCTGCGATCGCCGTGGAGATGGTCTCAAATCGGTCCGCCACGGTCAGCACGACATCGGGCCGGAGGCTCTCAAAGATAGTGGGCAGCTCCAGCAGGCCAAGTCCGGTGGACTTGGCCATCGTCGTTGGATTTTCGCCCTCGATGATTATATGGATTCGTGCGTCGGGCTCAAAGCCGTCCTTGCGAATGATGTCCACGGCGGACCCATACTTCTCCAGCAGCGCCGAGGCGCCGACGACCAGTTGTAGCTCCAGGTCCGGGTGGTCCCTGATCGCCCGCAGCGCGGACTTGATCCGGCCATAGTTGGCTCGGCTCAGCACAACTACGCAAACTTTTCTCACAGGCATGCCTCGCTTATACACATATATTTTATTTGTTGTTACCCCACCGGCCCACGAACTTTTTCCTAGCCGGGCACTCATCCTCAAACAGATCCACTCGGCCGTCGCCCATCATGGTCTCTGTCGTGCGGGCAAAGTCGCAGATCTCCTTCAGCTCAGCGGGCTCGGCGGACAGCGGCTGGTCTCGGCCCGGCAGACTGCGGTCTAAGGTGAAGTGCTTTTCCACGTAGTCGGCGCCCCGTGCAATGGCGATCTTGGCCGCGGCAGTACCAAAAGTATGATCGCTGAAGCCGACGCTTGGGGTAAACTGGCGGAGCCAGTCCATTCGGGCCATGTTGACCTTCTCTGGCGGGGTTGGGTAGAGTGAGATACAGTGCAGCAGCGTGAAATTACGGCCTTTCATGATCGAGGCGGTCTGCCTGACCTCGTCCCCGTAGGACATGCCGGTCGAAATAATTAGGTGGTCGAAGTTATCTCTGAGCTTCTCGATCATGGCCGAACTGCCTAGGTCGGGGCTGGCGACTTTGATCTCTGTCAGCCCTAGTTGCTTTAGGAAATCGATGCGGCCTATGTCAAAGCAGGTGGTGAGAAACTTGATCCCCTGGCTCCTGCATTCGTCCCTCAATACAAAATGGGTTTCGTCCAATACCTCGCGCTCTTTATAGTACTGGCGGTTAGAGGAGTCGTCGGTGATAAGATTATTGGAAAGCCACGATTGGAACTTGATATAGTCGGCTCCGGATTCCTTTGCCACCCGGATCATGTCTTTCATGATCCTGATGTCGCCGTTGTGATTAGCGGCGGCCTCCGCGATGATTTTGGTCCTGGACATGGTATCCTGTAAAAAAGGCATGGGAAACCATATATGTTTTCCTGTTAGGGTGCCGTTGCCTCGTAGCTAAAAACCCATGCGTGGCAAGCCGGATTTGTCTCCGTTTTTCATCCTCAAACCATAAAAACTATATACTCTTAAAAGACTTACTATTTAATCGCCGACGGATAAAAATAATTACTTTATCATAAAAACCGGCGTTTAAGCCTTGAACAGACACACTGTATAGGGCTCACGAGGGATTACATTTGAAGGTTTGTGTTATCGGTCTGGGTTACATCGGCCTGCCGACGGCCCTGTTGCTTTCTCAGAAAAACGAGGTGGTCGGGGTGGACATCAAGAAGGATGTCGTCGACTGCATCAATAAAAAACAGATGCCGTTCGAGGAGCCTGGCCTCCAGGAGATCCTGAGAGCCTCGACGATCAGAGCCAGCCAGACCCCAGAGGTCTCCGACGCGTTTATTATCTGCGTACCGACACCCTTCGACAGAGAAGTCAGGATGGCGGATCTGAGATTCGTCAAGTCCGCGGCGGAAGCAATCGTGCCCTGGCTGCGAAAGGGTAGCCTGGTAGTCCTAGAATCCACGGTGTCACCTGGCGCCTCCTGCAAGGTGCTGGTGCCCATCCTGGAGAGGTCGGGACTCAAAGTGAAGAAGGATTTTTATCTTTCCCACTGCCCGGAGCGGGCGATCCCGGGCAATACCCTACACGAGATGATCAATAACGACCGAATCGTCGGCGGAGTCGATGAGACCTCGACGAAATTAACAGTCCAACTCTATTCCGGCTTCGTCAAGGGTAAGATCTATACGACGGATATCACAACCGCCGAGTTTGTCAAGCTTATGGAAAATACTTATAGGGATATTAACATCGCGCTGGCCAACGAGTTCGCCATAATCGCCGAGGACACGGGCATCGACATCTGGGAGGCCATCGCGCTCGCCAATAAGCACCCCCGGGTGAACATCCTACGCCCGGGCCCGGGTGTAGGAGGACATTGCATCGCTGTGGACCCCTGGTTTCTCACGGAGAACAGCACCAAATGCAAATTGATCAACACGGCGCGGGAGATCAACGACAGCATGCCCGCCTATATACTCCATAAGGTCAGCGAGACAGTCAAGGGCATCCCAACGCCCCGGATCACCGTCTTCGGCGTGGCCTATAAGGGGAACGTGGATGATTCCCGGGAGACGCCGGCGCTCAAGTTCATCAAGCTGGCGGAAAAGGAGGGATTTGAGGTGAGGATCTACGATCCCCGAGTGAGGCATTTTGAGTACCCCTTGCTCGGACTAGATGAAGCGGTTAAAGGCACCGACTGCATCGTCATCATCACGGACCACGACGAATTCAAACACCTGGATTACGACAAACTCCTGGACGCTGCCAGAGGCCGGAACGTGGTGGATACTAGGAATATTATCGCCAAACAAGGCCGTTTCAACTTGGTCAGGCTGGGCAGCACCCACCACCGATGAGAAAGAAGTGATCCGCGTGAAAGTCTGCATCATCCTGGGGACGAGGCCGGAGATCATTAAGATGAGCCCCGTGATCAGGGAGTGCGAGAAACGCGGCCTAGAATATTTTACCATTCACACCGGCCAGCACTACTCATATGAGATGGACCGGATCTTTTTCGAAGAGCTCATGCTGCCCCCGGTCAAATACAATCTCGACGTAGGCTCTGGAAGCCAGGGCCGCCAGACAGGCCGTATGATAGGCGGCATCGAGGAGATCCTGATGCTGGAAAAGCCAGATATCGCCTATGTCCAGGGGGACACCAACACGGTGCTCGCTGGGGCGCTGGCCGCCTCCAAGCTATTCGTAAAGGTTGGGCATATAGAAGCAGGCCTGCGCTCATTCGACCGGACGATGCCGGAGGAGATCAACCGGGTCGTGGCCGACCATGTATCTGACCTTCTTTTCGCCCCGACCGAACAGGCCAGGGAGCTGCTGCTGAAAGAGGGGATCCCGACGGATAAAATTTTTGTCACAGGTAACACGATAGTCGACGCAGTCGTCGAGAACCGAAAGATCGCCGAACGCTCCGATGTGCTCGATAGACTCGGACTGGAGGGCGGCCGGTATATGCTATCGACGGTGCATCGGCAGGAGAATGTAGATGTCGAGCCCCGACTGCGCAGTATCCTGAAAGGCCTGGATATGGCGTCCCAGAAAGCCCAGCTTCCGATAGTTCTGCCTATGCACCCCAGGACAAAAAAGATGATCATCGAGTTCGGCTTAGCGATACCGCCATCCATCCGAGTCGCCGAACCGGTAGGTTTCATGGAATTCCTGCAGCTGGAAGCAAAGTCCCGGCTGGTACTAACCGACTCCGGCGGGGTGCAGGAAGAATGTTGCATCCTGGGGGTGCCATGCGTAACGCTCAGAGAAAACACCGAGCGCCCTGAGACTGTCGATGTAGGCGCCAATATGCTTGCGGGCTATAAAAGCGATCGGATCCTGGGCTGTGCCATGGAGATGATGGACCGTCGGAAACCGTGGGTAAACCCCTTCGGCGATGGTAAGGCGGGCAACCGGATCATCAACATTACCGAGAAAGCGCTCGCTCAGTGAATAAGCTATTTCCAGCCCGCGAAAGCGATCCTTTTGATCAAGCCGACATCTTCTTTTGATATGCCGCCGATCACCACGAAAGTCAGAAGGTAAACCAGTCCCCCGGCCAGCACGCTGAGCAACAGGTTGTTGAGCGGCGCCAGCCAAACGCATAATCCCATCACTGCGACTGCCGCCGCCGGCTTTACGATCATCCCAGCCAGGTCGATGCCCTCCAGCTGGTCTCTGATCAGATACCAGGTGATCCCCGCGCCGAGCATCACGGTAAGCACGGTGGCTATTCCGGCCCCCACTGCGCCCATGGAAGGGATGAGAGCCAGGTTCAGGAAGATATTGAACCCTAAGCAGACGGTACCACCTATCAGGCTGCCTCGCTCCCGATACGTCGCATTGATCAGGGGCAGCCCGACAGTGTTAATCACCATGAACACCAGCATAAAGATCAGCACCCGAAGCACGGGTATCGCAGCCCGGAAGTCGGCGCCATACAGGGTAAACACGATCCGATCCGCCAGCAGAAAGCCGCCAATGCATAGCGGGGCCATAAGCGCAAACAGATATCTGAACGACAGCCGGCAGGCATACCTGATATTGGCCGAGCCCCCTGCCCGCATCCGAGAAAACAACGGAAACACCGAGGACATATAGGCTGACATGGCGAAGGCTATGACTGTCACGAAAACGTAGATCATAGTATAATCGGCCACCTGATCATAGCATAAGAATGACAGGAGGATCCGGACGGTGTAGGTCTGCAGTATGTTCAGGATCGCAAATACCCCAAATGGAATGGCCGCCAGTACCAGAAACCTAATCGTGGTAAAGCTCAGTCCAGGCGGATGCACCCTCCGCACCAGCCTGGAGGCCGGCAGTGCGTAAACACATAGCAGCAATAGGTTAGAGATCATGCCAGAGTAGATCAGCCCGGCGACGCCCAGGCCCATGACCCTGACAAACCACAGCCCCAGAATAAAGAACGCCCCCGACTGTACGGCAGTCCCAAGTGCGATGTATTCCATCCGCTCGACCGACTGGAAAACTCCATTGAACGACTGTGCCGCCTGAAAGATGACCTGCGAAATCACAGCCAGGTATATATAGCCCACAACCACAGGGTCGTAAGGTAGAAACCGGACGATCAGAATAGCGATCAAGCCCATGAGGATCGTGCCAGATAGCCTCAGGGCCAGAAAAGACGAGAATAGATCCTCAAGCCTGGACCGCTTCCTGGATACCTCCCTGATGAGCACGCTGGTGATCCCTAGATCGGAGGATAGAGCGAACATGGCCACATAGTTCAGGGCCACATTGTACTGGTTCATACCCTGATTCAGCAGCAGGCGGGACACGACCATAAGCAACAGCAGGTTAAGCACAGCGGGTATGATAATCGAGACGGCCATGGAGCCGACGTTCTTCAAAAATTTCCTCTCTTCGATCATAGATCGTTTCCAGTCCGATAATATCCCAACGGCCCCCGGACGTAAAAGCATTGGGGCTTCAGATTAAAAGCCCAGCAAACCTCCATTACGATGCCATTGAGACGCTTTTCCCTTGTAATGTTCTCCCGTGAGATAGAACGAAAACACAAAACACTTTTTATAGGGGATACGAAAACTCTAATTCACCAAGGGGGTTCACAGTCAAACCACAAACTACACTAAGGGACAATCAATTCTCTAATGGCCTAACCCACGCCTTAAAACACGAATAAGCCCCCAAACTCTAAGATACCCAAAAAAACTATACACTCTCAGATCCGGTTATTCATGCTGTCCTTGAACCACCCAGCTGTGATCTTTAATCCCTCATCCAGGCTGACTTCCGGCTCCCACCCCAGCATTTTTTTAGCTTTAGTGATGTCGGGTCGCCGCTGCATAGGGTCGTTCTCAGGCAGCGGCTTGAAGGCGATCTCGCTGGAGCTGCCGGTCATCGCCTTGATCTTCCGGGCGAAGTCCAGTACCGTCATCTCCTCCGGGTTGCCCAGGTTAATCACCTCGCCCGTGGCATCCCGCTTTTGCATCGTTAGGTAGACGCCCCGGATCAAGTCGGAGATGTAGCAGAAGCTTCGGGTCTGGCTTCCTTCCCCGTAGACTGTCATCGGTTTTCCGGATAGCGCCTGGGTCATGAAGTTAGGCACCACGCGGCCGTCATCCAGCCGCATGCGCGGGCCGTAGGTGTTAAAGATCCGGATGATCCGTCCGTCAAGCCCGTGGAAGCGCACGTGTGCCATGGTCAGCGCTTCGGAAAACCGCTTGCTCTCGTCGTAGCAGCCCCTCGGTCCGATCGGGTTTACGTGGCCCCAGTAGGTTTCAGGCTGCGGGCTCAGCTCCGGGTCGCCATAACTCTCAGATGTCGAGGCTTCGAGAAACAGGGCCTTATTGGCAAGCGCCAGGTTAATCATGTTATAGGTGCCAAGGCTGTTGGTCATCAGGATCTCTACCGCCTCGGTATAGAAATCCACAGGCGACGCTCGGGACGCGAAGTTATAGACGAAGTCGATGTGTTCGTTGATCTTTAAGGGCTCTCGTATGTCGTGCCTAATAAACGTGAATTTGTCGCTATCCTTTACATCTGAGAGGTTATCGAGGCGGCCGCTGCCCAGGTGATCGACTGCTATCACCTGTTCTCCCTTGTTCAGGAGGTACTCGCATAGGTGGGAGCCTATAAACCCCGCCCCACCAGAAACCAGAGATGTGACTGTCATATGCATTCACCTTCATTTAAAACTCTATGGTGGAGGAATCCCCTATGTTCAGCGAGTTCGATTTTCCGGAGAGGATTGCCCCGTCGCCGACGATGGATGAGTGAAGGGCCATCTTTCGGATTTCAGCGTGGTTGCCGATAATGCTGTCCTCGATGATGGAGCTGCTGATCTTCGTACCATCAGAGATCGATACGTTCGGCCCGACGATGGAGTTCTCGATCTCCACATCGACACCGATCGACACCGGCCCCAAGATGATTGAGTCCTTAGGATTCCACTTCCGGGCCGTTTGCTCCGATAGCAGCAGCCGGTTGACCTCGAGCAGCGACTCAGGCCTTCCGCAGTCATACCAGCTGTTCACTTCGAAGGTTCGGTACCTGGATCCTGACTCAACTGACTTCTGCAGGGCGTTGGTCAGCTGTATTTCGCCGTTACCCCGGCGGGAAACGACCTTCTCCAGCGCCCGGAACAACCCGGGCGTATCATCGATGAAATATACCCCCGCGATACCAAGCCTGGACGCCGATTTTTTCGGCTTCTCCACCAGCTTTTTGATCATCCCATCGCAGTCGAGATATACGATACCGTAGTGGGCGGGGTTGTCGATCTCCTTCACCCCAATCGACCCAGAGCACTCACCATTGACTGCGTGCTGCCGGGCAAAGTTGCTGTATCCGCCCTCGAAGATCATATCTCCCAGTGCGATCATAATAGGATGATCGCCGATCTCCTGGCGTGCCACGTAGATGGAGTGGCCGAGGCCCAGCTGCTGGTCTTGGCTGACGTAGGTGATCTTTCTGAACTTGCGGCGGTAGCTGGCGTCCACATAGTCGATCAGCTTGTCCTTCATATAGCCGACCACGATGATGACCTCGGAGGGCCTCAGATCGATCGCCCTGTCGAGGATATGCCCGATCACAGGCTTCCCGGCCACGTACACCATAGGTTTTGGTTTGGTGTAAGTGTGGGGATAAAGACGTTTTCCAGCCCCTGCCGCAGGTATCACTACTTTCATTCCCATCATCCTGTTCTTCTGACTGAGCCCATAACAGCCATATTATTTACCTTTATCGGATCTGTACCGTGTCGCAGCAGCGAAGAACGCGACCCCGAACGCTGCTATTGAAACCGCAATGCCTGGGAACGGTGTAGTCTGCTGTGTCGTGCCATTCGGCGATCCAGAAGCTTCAGGCATCATCGTGGTATTATTGTTTGCACTTACAGTGGACGTCGTAGCATCCCTCCCTGTAGGCGCAGCCTGGACGCTGGTCGCGTTAAAGGCGATCAGTTCCTTGGAGATCGTGCCGATCACTAGGTGGCCGTCGGCAACGACTGGCGATGCAAAGGTCTCGCCTTTCAGATCCGTGGTCCATTGTTCTGAGCCGTCCGCGGCGTTCAGCGCGAAGAGCTTACCGGCCTGGGTTACCCCATAGACCGTACTGCCGGAGACCGCTATATTTGAGTAAATCGGCCCGTAGTACCGGGAAACCCAGAGAAGTGTGCCATTAGCGGCAGAGTACGCTTTCGCGTACCCCCCGTAAGTGCCGATAAACACGGTCCCTGTCGCCGGGTCTACAGATGGAGTGGCATCGGTTTTATACCCCAGGTCGGAGGTCCAGACCGGTTTTCCGGTCGTCTCATCCAATGCAAACAACCGCCCGCTGTCTCTGGTAGAGATGAATACCTTGCCATCATATATCATGGGCGAAGAGTGGATATAGCTGGTCGTATTGTACGCCCAGGCCGCCTTTCCTGTAGCAGCGTCCAACGCATATACGGTTCCATTCTCCACCCCAATGAATACCTTGCCGTTGTCGCCGGCGGGAGACCCCTGCGTCGTGTTATCACTCAATTTCCACGCGGTGCTGCCTGAGTCCAAGTTCAGAGCGTAGAAGTCGCTTCCGTCGGTGCCCACGTATACCCGGCCATCGTAGATCAGCGGTGAAGAATACATGCCGTCTGAAAGCTGTGATTTCCAGAGCAGGTGTCCGTCAGACGCCCTCACACTAGAGATGTTTTCGTCGTACGAGCCGAAGATAACGGAACCGTTCGCAAGCGCGGGCGTACCCTCAACCGCTCCGTCCACATGGTAGGACCAGATCGTGTTCCCGGTGGATAAGTCGACAGCGATCAGATCCCCACTATTCGGGGAGCCATCAGTATAGTATACTGTGTTGCCGGAGACCAGTGGCGAGCCGATGATCTCGTTGTCAGCTGACCTGGTCCAAGAGAAGCCGAGCGGAGGTGTCAGCGATTCGTTTGCGTAGGACATATGCTGCGGGCCGTTTCCGAAGGAGGCCCAATCGCCAGATGCCAGCGCCTGTGCCGGCACAAGGGCCAGCAGCACCATGGATAATGCCAGGATCGCTTTTCTCATGTTAAACGCCTCCTGCGGCGGTAATCGTCTCGCCTTTTCTGACAGCGTCCAGCGGCACCTGTACTTTTACCGTCGAAGACCCTCCTGCCATAATGGTATATTCAGGCGTAGTATGGATATCGTCAGCTTCGCCGGTCGGATATGGCACAGTGAAGCGGTATGCTCCTGTCGTAGCATCGGCTTTCGTCTCGTTGTAGTAGGTCTTGGTGACGTTTCCTGAGGTGACGTTCAGGTTGATCATAACCTTGGCCCCCGGCTGCGCGTTACCCGTGATAGTAGCACCCTTTACGTATTCGAATACAAGCACCGGATCAATGCCGTGCGTCATATAGGCCAGCCGATAGTGCTCCAGGCCGCTGTCCATGCCGCCGATCGGGTTCTGGCCGCCAAGCCCGCAGTTGTAGTAGAGCCGGGAAAACATCGTACCGTAATATTTGCCTGTACCCTCCAATTTCATATCGCTTCCCCCAACCGTATTTGGCATACGGTAAGTGGTGAAATATGTATATGGATCATCTTTTGCCAGGATTGGCATGTTCTCGAAGATGCCGTTACCACCATCGATGTTATGCGCGGTCATACGCTTGTCAACCATCACGTACCGGCTGTTATGGCTGTCCATGATCTGGTCCGCCGCCGATTCGTTCTGTGCAAGGAAGAATTGTGCCGAGTCCTGGATACCGGTCTGGAAGTTATTGGATACCGACGGCCGCTCGCCAGGGTAGAGCACGTAGTTGCCATAGTCCCACCAAGTCATGACGCTATATTCCGGCATCTTATCCATGCCCTGAGCGTAGAGGTATGAAGTTGCTGGCGTATGGTCCCTCAGCCACAGGGCTGCATCATTCCAGTCAACCGTATACATCTCGAGTTCGGTGTCATTACGCACAGCTGTTGTATACGCAGGGATCAAGAGCAACAGTATGACGAGCACTGTCGATATAATCAGCATCTGAGGTACGCGCGCTTTTTTTCTCTTTGGGCTCTGATCGCCGAGCATCTCGAGATAACGGTTAAGCCCTGACGCGGCCAGCAGCCGGTAGATGCAATACCCGGCGTAGATGGCCGCAAGCGCGCCCAGGATATATAGGAAACGGGACTGGAGCAACCCGATAACGAATATGACGACAGACCAGACCAGGAATAATATTTCGGCGTTCGTCTGCTTTTTCTTGGCCATCGAGTATAGAAAGATAATGGCTCCTGCGATGGACAGCAGGGCTGCTGTCGAAAAGTTTAATACAGACGTCCCCAGCGAAAACTGGCCGCCGTACATCAGTAGAGGAGTTACTTCGGCGACTGAAGAGAGCACCAGGCTGCTGCCGCTGAGGTACGTAACCCCGTTCTCGATGTTGGCGAATGTGCTGGGCATCGCAACCATGACCAGAACGGTGATCGCCAATCCTGCGATGACTAGGCCCGCCGGTTGGGCAAACCAGGGGGCTTTCGACGATATCGCCACCCTGCGGAATACGTACATCCCCAGGAAGAAAATGGCGATTACCGCCATGATAATAACCTGGAACCAGGATAGGTATATGCCGCTGACCTCAAACCGGGCTCCCTGATATGTGGTGGCCGCGCCCGGCAGGATCAGGAGCAGCGCCACGATTGAGGCTATTACACCGGCAACTGACAGGTATTCTGAATTTTCACTCCTCATCGCGTCCAAGGCGTACTGTACGAATGCGTAGAGCGGGATGACCGCAATATATACTGGCGCTATGTCAAAAGAGTAGACCATCGCTGCAATTATAACCCCCGCCAGTCCAGCGTAGATCGCCGGCTCCCTGATTTTCGAGATGTTCCCGAAACTGAGCCCCTGCACTTTTCCTCGGGAGAGCGCCCGTGCAAATAGCACCAGCAGCGTCAGCGATAGCAGCACCTCAAACACATGATGATCTGTATCTGCGAACGTGGAACGAAATACCGAGGCGGGCAACAGAGCCATGACGAATGCCGCCAGAAGTCCCACCTTTTCGTTAAAAACCTCTTTAACGAAATAGTAGGCTGCCACTATGGCCAGCAAGCCCATTCCCACCGGCAGGAGCGCCGAGACCAGCTCGATGGTAAACTGGTTTGGGCTGCCCAGGCCAAAGACCAACGACAATCCGGCGGCGATCACATCAAAGAGCGGAGGCCAACCGACAAAGTAGCCGTTCGGGTAGTTGACATAAGCGTCATAAAAATTGGCAAACGGGAAGTTATGAACTGTGAAGGTGATCCGCCTCATATGGTAATACGGATCGAACTCGGTGAACAGAATATGGCCGTTCCGAATAGCGTAGAGTGTTGGCAGCATCCTGAAGAAAAGGCCGACGATGATGATACCCAGCAATAACAGGATTGGAGTTGAAGGCATTCCGAACCGCTTCTTGTCAGCGACGCTGGGAGCCTGCTGCGTTTCGGGCTTCGGAGAGCCGGTTAATGGCTTGACAGAAGGCTGTTCGGGAACCGGTTGCTTCGGTACTCCGTTCTTGATGAGCTGAGCCTCCTTGTGCTTCTGTTTTAATTGACGGGACTTCTTTTTCGAAGAGCTCATGATCGAAACCATTACTAAATCATGTTCTTTTATTTAATAGTTAGTGGTGCATGATCGGGACGTTCGTCAGAGCAAAAGGGCATGCGCCGACTCACTGGATATTCCCGGACACCCGCTGAACTATTCCGGGGGACACCCCCGCAGCCCGTCCCACTAACAGCCCCTGTTAGTGCACTTCCGGCCTGTTAATGGAATATATGCTAGCAAGCGCTATATTAGCCCATCCCGGACCGGGGAGCAATATGCCGAAATGATAGTAGCAGCATCAGAGGCCAATTGAGAAATTGTGCCAATGGCAATCGAAGCAAGAATCCGGCATCTTCCAGCCCATACGACCGTTTTCACTCTAAATAGAAACGATCTCAGCTCAGATACCAATATACGTGCTATTTAATTCTGCAACAACCCCCAAAATAATTGTAAAGGGGTCCGAAGTCACTATGCTTCGAGCAGCTTGAGCCTCATGCTATAGCCGAGCTTTTTCAATATTGCTCTGCGCGATCTTTGCAAGTGCCAACAATCCGATGATGACAAGGCTAAATAGGTTTATTATCATCATTGATTCGTTAAGCGCATGCACACCCCATGTTACACCGGCATTATCAGTTACCGTTCCTGAACTAGAGTATAAAAAGTTCCCGATAGATTGGAGGCCCAGCACAAGATATATAAGTGTTGGCTGTACGAGCGACTGCTCCGCGACGATCGGCTTTGCAGCTCGTGTCTGTGCCCAGGCAAGAGCAAGAGCGAAAACCTGGAAGAAAGTGTAAGTTACAAGCCACCAGCCTAGATAATTGGTATAGGGAACACCAAACAGCCCACCACCGTCATGCCAAATCCAGGTATTATTCAGGGTTGAGGCCACAGAGTCACTCCCCACGTCAAACATAGTCATCACAGCGCCTGCAAGAAGCGGAAGTGCGACAACATTGAACCGCCCCAGCCGTTCCTTAAGGTTTAGCCGTTCATCTGCTCTATCCAATAGCGTTGAAGCCACAAGCCAGGAGATATAACCAAGCCCGAAATAGACCAGACCAATCGTGATAGGCACATGGATGAGTTGTGGCTGTACTGTGTAGTGGTAATGCCCGAATGGGAAGCCTGTTTTTATGCTTAAATTTTCGTAAATATTGCCGATGATAAAGGATATGCCGAAAAACAAAAGGAGTTTTTTCCAGCCATATCGTCTAATACCGTGAGGAATTGCGAAAACGAACGTAAGAAATAAAGCGATCACGGCTGCGCTCGTTATACCGAAAATTGGCAATACAAATCCACATATGAGGGCAATCAGTACGATAAACCATTGTAGAATATCGGCAAACCTATCTTTGCCACTGACTATATTCTTGAACATTTCTTTTTCTCCTTTTAGAGTTTTCCTTTATCATGACTTGCCAGCCATGGATCGCTTAAGCTTCTGCAGTACGTCGAACCGGCGCATTTCGATACATAGTAGTAAAGGTACTTTCCTATTTAAAGCATATAGCGTTAAGCTAACGAGATGTAAAGTAGCTAATAGTGGAGACACGTAATGACCGACGTAATTCCTGAAACCCCGGGTGATGAAGAAATCCTTGTCGCCCGTGTATGTCCGATACCAGAGGTCGCAGATAATCTGATAAGCTCGGACGGTGTTCGGTTTGCGACGCTTGCCATCCCTGCCACCTGTGCGCTTTAGTTCGTCAATAATCGGCCCGATGTGGTCCTCTGTCGGGCAGAGAATTTTCCACTTCTCGCTGATGTACTTCACGGTCTGCATGTAGTGTTTAATAGTGACTTCGCGCTTGGTCTTATCTTTCTTTCTCCTGCTCGTGCTTTTCGCCATGCTAAAGTGCCGGAGGCGGCTCTTGACATTGGCGAGCATCTGCTGGCGCCCCCCTCAAAACTCTGGGCCACGATAGCGCCCGACATCGGTACATCGAATTTCGCTGTCATACTATCACCTTACAGACCCCCGGGATAATTATGCCGTCTCATTGAGCAACTATCCAACAAAGTGCACGTCGGGGGCCAGTGTCGAATGGTGGTGGGACAGCAATAAGGGGTGACAAGTGCAGCCTATTTTGAGTCTGACCACCTGCCCCAGAGATTAATAGTTAGTGGTACCAGACGAGCATAGCTTTTTCATAATACCGGCGCGCGTCAGATTGATCAATTTTTCGGCGTATGCTCGACACTACTTTCGTTGGTACCTTCATTGTTGCGCTACAAACGATACGGATAAACGGTACCGTCGAACGCTATAGGTCGAGGCTATTTCATCGCCGCGGTTAAGTGCCTAACCGGGGCATAAAGGACAACAGCATAGCCCAAGCTATACATGTTAAGATACATGGACAAAAGGACTGCCCAGTCAGGGTATGCAGAATACGGTAGAGAGAATGCCGGCGTGTAAGTCTATCAATCCGGAGACCAAGCAGGGGTCGAGTTTTCGAGCAGATGGGCATGATAGCCTGCCAAAAACCGAATTCTTCCCGTGGGGGGCTCCCTATTCAAGGGATGATACCTATGTGGGTGCAGATTAAATCCTACCGCTCCGTAAATGAATTCGTATTAGAGAAATAACCACTTTTGCCGGATATTTGCAGGATATTATATAACTATGTCTTATGAATGATTTTAAGGTGGAATATGCCATCGCAATTCTGGAAGAAGCCCGATGATCGGCAAGATCGCTCTGCAGATTTACGTGAAGGGATCACGCGTTCTGGGGAGGAGCCCTCCCGGAAAAAGGATAGCTCTGAGCCCCTGAAAAAGCTCGCTGATCTGGAGAAGTTCAAGGCGCTTCTGGACCAGAGCAACGATGCTATCTTTTTAACAGATGTTCCGTCAGGCCTTTTTCTATATGTGAGTCGGTCGGTGTGCGATCAGATCGGCTATCATGAAGCTGAATGCTATTCGCTTACTATGTATGACATCCTCCCTGAAAATAGTGGGGAACTAGACCGGATTTATTCCGGTAAATCCAGCTCGATCCTCTTCACCGCTCGAATCCATAAGAAGAACACTGAGGAGATACAGTGTGAATTGAACATGCGCAGGGTTAGATTTGAAAACAAGGAGTATGTTCTGGCGATCTCTAGGGATAGCACAGAGCGAATTCAGGCAGAGGAAGCGCTGCGGGAGAGCGAGGAGCGATTCCGTGCGCTGGCGGAAACCAGTGCGGCCGCTATCATCGTCTATCGTCAGAAGTTCATGTATGTAAACCCGGCTGCTGAATCGCTCACCGGCTACAGCAAAGACGAACTTCTGAACATGAATTTCTGGGATGTGATGCACACTGAGTTCAGGGAAACAGTCAAAAAACGCGGGCTGATGCGATTGCAGAGGGGAACAGCGCCAACCCGCTACGAGTCCAAGGTCGCCCGAAAAGACGGCCAAGAGCTGTGGATTAACATCTCCACGACGATCTTCCAGTACGAAAACCAGCCCGCAGGACTGGCTATCGCGATCGATATCACCGATCGCAAGCGGGCAGAGGAGGCATTGCGAGAAAGCGAGGAAAAGTTCAGGGTACTGGCAGAATCATCGACAGCCGCCATTGTCATCATACAGAACGGACGATATGTCAATGTCAATCGGGCTTCTGAACAGATCATGGGGTACTCGAAGGAAGAACTTACAGGTAAGAGGCTCGAAGAAACCATACACCCGGATTTCAAAGAGCAGGTCTTAGATCGATATTTCGCCAGGCATCGGGGTGAAGACGTGCCCTCTCAGTACGAGATAAAGATCGTCGCCAGAAGCGGGGAATCGAGATGGATCCAGCTTACGGCAGGTCGTATCATGTACCGAGGAAAGCCCGCGACCGTGGCGACGCTGTTCGACATCACGGAGCGCAAGCGGTACGAGAAAGAGCTGCGAGAGTCAAAACAGCGTGCGGAACTCTACCTGGACCTGATGGGACATGATATAACCAATATGAACCAGTCTCTAATGGGATACCTAGAGATAATGGAAATCCAGCAAGAGGCCGGAGCTAGCAACAAGGATCTGATTGAAAATTCAATCGAGATCATAAGGCGCAGCTCTCGGATGATCAGCGACGTAAAAAAGCTCACTCAGGTGCAGGCAGAAAAGGCCCCGCTGAAGAACGTGGACGCATGCGAAATACTTTCGGTGGTAAAATCCCGCTATTCGAGCCTGCCTGACAGGCAGGCAACGATTAATTATGTTAAGGGATCGGATTGCATTGTCAGAGCAGGCGACCTGCTCAGTGACGTGTTTGATAACCTCATCGATAATGCGATCAGACATTCGACCGGGCCGGTGATAATTGATCTCACCTACGATCAAGTGATCCTTGAAGGTCGCAGGTATTACAGGATATTTGTTACGGACACCGGGCCGGGCATCCCAGATAATTTGAAGAAGAAAATTTTTATGACCGTCAAAGAGTCCGGAGAAAAGACCGAGCGCAGAGGCTTTGGCCTTTATCTGATCACAAAAATAATCGACTATTACCATGGCAGGGTCTGGGTGGAGGATCGGGTACCAGGCGACTACACGCAGGGCGCCAGATTCGTGGTTATGCTACCCGCATCAGAAGGGTGACTGCCCACACAGCTAAACCCAGTAGGATTCCATTGCCCACGAGCCCCGATAATCTTAAGTTCGTGGTTTGACCGCGGACCCCTTAGCGAATTATAGCAATTAATGTAAATCTGCTATTGAACATAGTCGTCGTGAACTACCATGCCCTGAAGGGCATGGCTTCCTGTTTTATTGAAAAGCACTCGCCACATTGATGGTAGAGGTGCTGATCTCCATTCAAGCTCCGGTTTTTCTCCGGCACGGGCAGGTTCCCGGCCCATTGGATTTTATTTGCTCCTTGGTCTGCCCCGCTCCCCCACAAAAATATTTTACGATCGCCAGCACCTTGCAGCCCTTGCAGAGGACGCTTAAAGGCGTCGCTGTAACCAGGTAGGTGATAAGGGTTTCCACGTAAATGCCTGGCGAGCTAAGGAGACTCGGTTCAATGTCGCCCTGAATGGGATGGGGTTTTCTCTTGCTCTGTGTTCGTTATCGATAAAATGGTTGGCTTTGTGCCCGTGAAGGAATACGAACGCTGTGTTGTGCGCAACCGATCGGTAAACCCGGTAAGGAGTGGATAACACGATCATCTATATAGGTACAACCACCACATCGAACTGGGGGTACTGGGTTATTAGAGAAATCGTAGAGTGACTTCTTCTAACTTCTTCAGCTCATAGCTTACGCGGTGCCCTTACTAGACATGGCCTGCGTGATCACGGTGGTGATTTCTCTAATGCTTGTGGGCTTTTTGAGAAAGTGGTATGCTCCTGCCTTGATAGCATCTTCCTGGGCAGAGATGTCACCGCTGATGAAGATGATTTTAGTCTCGGGCTCGAGCTTCAGCATTTCACGTGTCGCTTCGATGCCGTTCATGACGGGAAGCCGGTAGTCCATGATCACCACCGATGGCTTGTTGTCACAGCCGGTGAACTTCTTCACGGCTTCTAGGCCATCGTTGGCAACAAAGCAGACAGGTATACCCTTCTTTGCCAGTGCTTTCTGATAGACTACGATAAGGTCCTTTTCGTCGTCGACGATCGCTGTACACATCTGAAATTTTTGATCATTTTTATCTTGCATGTCTTGATCCCTCGCGCCGTTGAACCGTTCATCATTGAACGGATAAGGAGCAATTCTTCATTGACATCTTGATTTGATAGTGTTTGGTGGTGGATTAAACGGGTTGCACGAAAAACGATTATTTATAAAAATATCTAGATGATAACGTATGGGATTCTCTGTATAATAAAATGCAGAAGCACGCCGATTTTATAATTATATATCGCATGAAATACTGTCCATAATCGCTACGGAGGCCCTGGTATTTACGATTTAATTTTAACTTAAGCCCATGCATAATATATATTTGACGAGCAAGTATATAATTAACATATGATTATTTTATAATTATAATGGAGGGGATATCATTCAAAGGAACTTAAAACATAGCATATTGTTAATAGCACTCATCGTACTGCTATGCGCAGGGCCTGTAGAGCTATCAATAGCATCTGCCAATGCTTGCAGCGATAACGGAAATGGTAACGGCAATAACGGCAATAACGGAAATAACGGAAATAACGGCAATAACGGAAATGGTAACGGAAATGGTAACGGAAATGGTAACGGAAATGGTAACGGTAATAACGGAAATGGTAACCTTGTCATAACTGGGACCAAGTTCTTGGACTTAAACGGCAATGGCAATCAGGATCGTGGGGAGCAAGGGATACCTAGTGTCACTATAAAACTCTATAACTCTAAGAACGTGCTTGTTTCCCAGACTCAGACTGACAAGAAGGGATCCTATGAGTTCATGCGTCTCGCGGCAGGTACTTACACTGTCACAGAAGTGGTGCCCGCAGGCTATATCAATATTACTCCTATGAGTGCGGTTGTCACCGTCGGATCCAATAATAGGAGGGCAGTAATAGATTTTGGAAACGCGAATCCTGCTACGATTAAAGGTTTGAAATACAACGATCTAAACTCCAATAAAAAATTCGATAATGGTGATCAGGGGCTGCCTGACTGGACCATTCAGCTGCAAAGTTCGAACGGATCCATACAGACAGCAGTCACAGGTATAGGTGGCGAGTACCAGTTTGCCAACCTGAAACCTGGGACTTACAAGATCAGCGAAGTCGTAAAATCAGGGTATACTAATACGACCCCGACCAGCCGTATGATCACAGTGACATCGGGACAAACGCTCAACGTCACAGCAAATTACGGGCTTTTCGGCAATATGCATGCGGCCACTCAAAAGTTCGCGTATGTCGTGAACGACAATAGCAACAACGTCACGGTATTTGATATCGCAACCAACGCGCTCGTAGCGAACATTTCTGTGGGGGCGAACCCATGGCGTATCGCGATCACACCGGATGGCGCACAAGCGTATGTGACCAATCAAAACGATAACAGCGTATCAGTGATCGATACCTCTACGAACGGAGTAATTAACACTATCCCGGTAGGTGTGGCCCCTACGGACGTAGCATTTACGCCCAGCGGTGCTATAGCGTACGTCACAAATGGTGGCTTGGGCAGCGACGTTAGTAATGTCTCGGTCATAGACACCGCATCGCAAACAGTCATAGCGACAATACCCATAGGATTCCAGCCCTATGGCGTTGCGGTATCACCCAACGGTAACCAGGCATACGTAACCAATGGCGAAGGTAACGTGTCGGTCATCGATACGACGCTAAATACTGTGATCGCCAATATCACCCTGGGACCTGATCAAGGCCCGGCTGGTGTAACGTTTACGCCGGACGGAACACTGGCATTTGTAGCCGAACAATTCAATGGTTCGGTGGCAGTGATCAACACCGCCAGCAGGCAGGTCGTCAACACGATCGTCGTCGGACCGCAGATTGGAACATTCCCGACCAACGTTGCAGTAGCGCCAAACGGTACGTTGGCATACGTGAGTAATTCATTTGCACACAATATCGGTGTGATTGATATACCCTCCCAATCGGTCGTAGGCTCGCCCATATCAGTACCTGGAATCGCGGCATTTGTGATGATTTCGCCAGATGGCAAAGACGCTTACGTATCTATCAATAACCTGAACGAGGTCGTAAAGATTGATACTGTAACCAGCCAGATCACAGGTTCGCCGATACCAGTAGGGTCGAACCCTCAGGGCATCGCGATCAATCCGGATCCATGAGCAGTAAAAAGATCAAAGAACTCTAAGATTTAATGAGAACTGTGGGCCCTATGGGCCCACAATTTTTATCCCATAGCCACAAATTCGATTACTACAGATTTCACGATTGGAAAATAATAAAATTTTTAACGTGACACGACAAAATAACCGATATGGACATTAACATCGACGAGGAATGCTTGTCAAAAATCGCCAGGGAGGTTGACTGGAACTCCGTATCCCCGGCAATCGGCAAGCTTGCCGTCGGCCCCAGCTATCAGCTCTTAAAAGTTGTCCATCGTCTGGAAAAAACGCTACGTAAAGAACTGATGAGTTTTGACCTGACCAACACTCAGTTCAGCATGCTGACCAGCCTCATGGTGCTGACAAAAAGCGGAAAGATCGTCACCCAGATGGACTTGGCAAAATATCTCAACGCGGACAAGATGATGGTTTCCGAGGTCCTACGGACGCTGGAAAAGAAAGGGCATATCATCAGGGAGCAACACCCGGTAGACAGGCGTGCAAAATCACTCGTTGTGACGGAAAAAGGGCTCACAACGATCGATGTCGCCTTAAAAAGGGCGTTGATACTCGAAGAAGGATTTTACTCTGTTTTAGGCGACGAGAAGGACGATCTGATCCGGTTGCTTAAAAAACTGACATGATGCCTCTAGGATATGGATCTGATTGCTCGGTTTTATGCAGTTCGTTTTTAGCCGTGAACCACTTGGTGAATTAGAGTTTTCGTGTCTCTCTAAAAAAGTGTTTTGTGTTTTCGTGCTACCCTACGGGAACTCTGGCAAGGTATTCAAAACAGTGCGATGATCATATCGCCAAGTCGCCAGATCTATAGGGGCTATCTGTTATAGTGACTGGCGTTCGTCCGAATACCACTAAATATATATGTTCCGGCCACAGATTGAGACACTAATGGAAGGGGATGTAAAGGATATTGTGCTGGCGCGGCTGGAGAAACGCCTTAAGGATAAGGACGAAGAGATCCGCTCTTTAAGGGAACGCGTCCACAGGATTGAGTCTGAGGACCCAGACCGAATGAAAACGCTCGAAGACAGGGTGGTCCACCTGGAAGGGGAATTAGCAGAGACGCAGATCGCGCTCTCGGAAACGCTAAAAAAGCTGGGTAGCTTTGAGTGCCTGTTCAACGAGCTGCTTGAGAGGTTTTCCGAGGACGACGGCTTGGTTGATATGGCCGATCCGGATCTGTCGCTGGATGGTCAGAAGGATCCCAGGGAGTTCCAGCTCTACAACCAGTATGTAGCAAGCGGAGCGGATCAGGAAATCTTCGTGAGGGAGCGTAATAATGACGGAAAAGAGGAGTCTAAGGACGCGCTGAGCTTTTTCCGTGTCTCAAAAAGCTCCTAGTCGACGGTTCAACCCCCTATTACGATTAATTAAATGTGAGTCTTATGCACATCAAAGAGATCGAGCTGACGAACTTTAAGTCGTTCGCACGCAAGGTCAAAGTGCCTTTCTACGACGACTTTACCACTATCTCCGGGCCCAATGGCTCCGGCAAGAGTAACATTATAGATAGTATCCTCTTCTGCCTCGGCCTCTCGAACTCACGAACCATGCGAGCGGAAAAGCTCACCGATCTAATCTACAACGCCGACGGCAAAGGCCCTGGCGTTGCCGAGGTGACCATTCGGTTCGATAATACCGATCGGGAGATGCCCATGGAGATGGACGAGATCTCGGTGACTCGACGGATCAAGTCCAGCGATAGCGGCTACTACAGCTACTACTATTTTAATGAGAAGCCCTGTTCACTCAACGATATACATGAACAGCTTGGGAAAGCTAAAATTTCCCCCGACGGATACAATGTGGTGCTTCAGGGCGATGTCACCCGGATCATCAGCATGAGCGATATTGAGCGACGCAAGATCATCGACGAGATCGCCGGTACCGCCGAGTTCGATGAAAAAACCGATAAGGCGCTCTCCGAGCTGGATGTCGTTCGGGAGCGCATCGAGCGGGTGAACATTATCATCACCGAAGTTGAGGGCAGGCTTTCCCAGCTAAAGCAGGAACGGGATCAGGCGCTGCGTTACCAGTCCTACCGGGATGAGAAGATCAGGAACGAGGGCTTCCTGCTGCTATCGGAACTGAACGACGCCCGACAGTCGCTGGAGTTGCTGCTCGAGGATCTCAAGGAGAAGGCGTCGAAGCGCGAATTTATCATCTCCGATGTGGAATCGAAGGTCATCGTGGTCGATCGCCTCAAAGCCGAGATCCGGACGCTGAGCGAGGTCATCGCTAAGAAAGGCGAGGAAGAGCAGATCAGGATCAGGCGGGAGATCGAGGAGGCTCGGGCGGGCATTAAGGCATGCTCCAACATCATTGAGTTCTCTAAATCGGAGACAGGCAACCGGGAGCGTGAGAAGCAGAAGCTGTTTCTGGACATCGAGGCAGCGAACGGGCAGATCGAGTCCTTAGCGGCGAAGGTCGCGGAAGAGGAGCAGCGAAAATCCAGTCTACACGGTGAAATCAGGCGCCAGGAGGCGGCGCTGGACGAAGTGCACGGTAAGATCACGCTAATGGATTCCAAATTTGAGGGCGTCAGGACGAAGCTGTCAGAGCTTAAGGGCGCCCTGGAGATAGCGAGAAACCTGCGCAATGAAAAGGTTAGGGAGAAAGACCGTATTTTGGATTCGGCACGTCGCAAACAGGATGAGGAGATGGATGCCGATTCCGCCATTGCCTCAGGCCGGAGCGAAATCGAAGGCGTGAAGGTCGAGGGAGGCAATATAGAACGTGACATCATTGAGCTCCAGCGCCGATCACGGGCGATCTCGTCGGACATCTCGGACATGGAAAGCGCTCGTGCCCGGGCGAAGCAAGATCAGCTCGCGATAGAGTCGAAGCTGCGGAAGCTCCAGGAGGAGTATGCTAGGGCCGAGGGACGGATTAGGGCGTACGAGGAATCAGATTACAGCCAAGCAGTCGAGACTGTCCTGCAGGCAAGGAATAGCCGGGGACTGCCGGGCATCTACGGCACCATCGCCGAACTAGGCAAAGTCGACGATCGCTACGCTATGGCGCTGGAGGTTGCAGCCGGTAATCGGCTGCAGAACATCGTCGTGGATAATGACGAGGACGCATCGCGCTGTATCTACCACCTGAAAGATCTGCGGAAGGGCACCGCCACATTTTTGCCGCTGAACCGTATGCGACAGCGCCCCCCTATGCGCGAATTCAAGGATCAGCCAGGTATCATCGACTACGCCATTAACTTGGTCGACTATAACCCGAAATACGACGGGGCCTTCTGGTACGTGTTCGGCGATACAATGGTCGTCGATACGCTGGAGACCGCCCGTCGCATGATTGGCAGCATCAGGATGGTTACCTTAGACGGCGATCTCGTCGAGAAGAGCGGCGCGATGACCGGCGGCTCCCGCCATAAGTCTAGGCTCAAGTTCAAGGCCTCTGAAAAGGAGCGGATCAGGACGATCGCGGAGCAGATCACCGCGGCCGAATCGGAGCGAGACATGGCCGTCTCGAAGGTGGAATCGGTCGATGGGCACATCTACTCAATCAAGAAAGACCGATCAGAGCTGGAGTCCCAGATCACGAAGCTATCATCCCGAAAGGACGAGATCGCGGCAAGGGCAGGCCGGCTGCTGATCATGATGAGAGAGAAAGAGGCTGCCATCATAGCACTACGGGATGAGCGCCGCCAGTTGCGGGATGAAATGATCCAGATCGAGGATTCCATCACAAAGGCAGATTCCGACATCACCTCGCTATCGGCCGATACCTCTAAGCTGGAAGGTGAGTTGAAGGGCTCGGAGATCCCTCAGCTTACCGAGGAGGCGACCCGGATCGAAGAGGAGATGCGACGCCTGGAAGGGCGCATCCGAGACATCGAGGCGGGCATAGCCTCCGGCAAGATGGAGCAAGGCTTTGTACAGAATCGCGTCGACGAGAATCGCAAGCGCCTGCAGGAGATTGATGGGAATATCGTGGCCCTGCGGGAGAAGATCGCAGAGAACGAAGCACAGATCAAAGGACATAAGGGGAACATGTCAGATCTGAACAAACGGGAAAAGGAGATCGAGGCCGAGCTGGTTGGCATGAAGAGAAAACGTGACGAGATATCCGAGACACTAACCAAAGCTGACCATGATCTCTACGATGCCCGGCGCTCGCTGGAGCGGATTACCGGCCTGCTGAACACACTGGAGATCTCCCGGGACGAGAATATCGAGAAGATCCGACGCATGGAAGGGATGGTGCAGCAGAGGGGCGTCACACCTTCCGAAGATGTGCCTCCGCTGGATCGGATTAGAGCGAACATTTCGCTGCTGGACCGTAAGATGCGGGAGTTGGAGCCGGTCAACATGCTCGCAATCACTGAGTATGACTCGGTGGAAGCCCGGCTAAAGGAGACCACCGAGAAGCGCGACATCCTGACCAGGGAGCGCCAGGACCTTCTGGATAAGATCGAGCACTATAAAACTATGAAAAAGGAGACGTTTATGGCGACTTTCAACTCGATCAAAGATAACTTCCGGAATATCTTCCGTGATCTATCGGACGGTTTCGGCGAGCTGATCCTGGAGAAGTCGGAAGATCCGTTTACCGGCGGGCTCACCATCAACGCCCAGCCCCATGGCAAGGCGCTGCAGCGGATGGACGCGATGTCCGGGGGAGAGAAGAGCCTGACTGCGCTGGCGTTCATCTTCTCGATCCAGCGGCACAGGCCTGCTCCATTCTACGCGTTTGACGAGGTGGATATGTTTCTGGATGGAGCGAACGCGGAACGGGTGGCCCGGATGATCAAGTCGCTGTCAGGCAACGCCCAGTTCATTGTGGTGTCGCTGCGTAAGCCTATGATCGAGTCGGCGAACCGCACCATCGGCATCGCAATGCAGGAGAACAATATCTCGAGCATCACGGGGGTAAGGCTCTATGGCAATTGATGCGCCGGCCGAGCACGAGCCTCAGCCACAACAACAGCCGACGCCTCAGGAAGAGTCCGTCGAGATCCTGCTTGAGATGGCCCGCAGCGGCGAGATCGACCCATGGAACATTGACATCATCGACATCGTGGATAGGTTCCTTCGCAAGATCGATGAGCGAGAGAAGATCGATCTCCGGGTATCCGCCCGAACCATACTATATGCCTCAATCATGCTGCGGATGAAGTCGGATATCCTTGTCAATGCCCCGCATCCCCAGGACGACTTCTTTGAGGAAGAGCCGGGATTCGAGGTCGATCCCGGGGAGTTCCCGGTGCTGGAGCCGCGGCTGCGGCACGTGGCAGCCCGTCCGGTGACCCTTCAGGAGCTGATCGAGGAGCTCAAGCGAGCCGCGGCCTCCAAAGACCTTAATATAGCCCGAAAGGCCCGCACTGCGGAAAAGCCCCGGCGCAAGACGCTGGAGGAAGTGCTTGGCATCGCGCACGAGGAGGATATCGAAAAGAGTATTCTGGATATGATTAGGGTTCTGGACAGCGAATTCAATTATCGAGAGTTTGTGACCCTCC
>Ga0187785_10000090_pt1 | contig 32360 bp, 23 predicted proteins | sample 0815_BV2_4_20_MG_FD_132466 | JGI IMG/M metagenome (GOLD analysis project Ga0187785, IMG submission 132466) | Tropical peat soil microbial communities from peatlands in Department of Meta, Colombia - 0815_BV2_4_20_MG | ecosystem: Environmental > Terrestrial > Soil > Wetlands > Peat | place...
GTTCTCATGGTGACGCGGGATCCTTCGGGAATGGCGTTCCGATACGCGTCCTTGATTTCCATGAACAGGATGGCTTTGCCGCTGTCGGGATCAAACTGGATCTCCTTGACCCTTCCCACTTTGATTCCGGCTATTTGCACTTGAGCATCGGGAACGAGACCTTCCACGGACTTGAAGCGGGCCTTGAGAATAAATCCCTCCTTGAAAAAACCGAAATCCAATACTTTGAACCAAACGTAAGCAAAGATCGCGATGCCCGCCAGAAAGAACACCCCTACCTTTGCTTCCGTTGACAGTTTATTCATAAACCATACCTTCCCACATCGGTCAGCCGAGTTCGGCGGCCGCCAGCCTCGACAAAAGCCCTCAAGAGGACCTGAACATGATCGCGGTCATCGCGTAATCCGAAACGAGAATCAGCACAGACGAAATTACGACACCCCGTGTCGTGGCATTGCCGACACCCCGAGCGCCGCCGGTCGCGTAAAAGCCGTGATAACAGGCCACCAGCGAGATAATGAGACCGAACACGACGGACTTGATCATGCCGTGGGTGATGTCGTGTAAATCCAAGTAATACCTGATGCCTGCCATGAACGTGCCGGCATCGACCGCAAGACTCTGAGTTGAGATCAGGTATGCGCCTACCATGCCTGAAAAGGTGAAAATGAGCGCCAGAACCGGCAGCACCAGCGTAGCAGCCACAATCCGCGGCACCACGAGATACTGGATGGGGTCTACAGCCATGCTGGAAAGAGCATCGACCTGTTGTGTGTTCCTCATGCTCCCCAGTTCCGCGGTAATGGCAGACCCGACCCGACCGACTACCATCAGTGCAGCCAACACCGGCCCGAGTTCCCTCGACAAGGCCAGAGCGACCGTAGCGCCTACCATAGACTCCGCACCGTATCGGTGCATCCCGTTATAGCCCTGCAGGGCGCTTACCATCCCCGTGAATCCGCCGGTAAACACGATGAGCAGCACGGACTGAACGCCGATGAAATCGAATTGCCTCAAGAATTCGGTGAATCGAAAAGGCGGCCTGATCAGCCAGAGCAGACTGCGGCCCAGAAGGATCAGAATTCGTCCCACTTCTTCCACGAAACAACCAATGCCAACGCGAAAACCGAACATGTCCGTTCCAGTAAACTTCTGCGGTCAGGACGAGCGACACTGATCTGCATTGGAAACCGGCACCGGGAATTCAGCCGGACTCTCACACTGCCCGTCCGTTCACGGAAATCCGAACCGCGTCAGTCGGGTTTCCGCTGCCGGTCAGTTCTCAAAATAGGGCTCGTCGTGGTGTTCCACGCCCTGTGTACAGAACTTCGCTTTTTCACATCACATCGAAACAGCCCTTCACCTTGCATGCTTCGGGCGCAGTCATTCTAATCCAGTTATTTAAAAAATGTCAATATCTTTATGATAAAGAATAGATATTCAGGACACACATTTATTTTGACAAACAACAACCCGGAACTACTTCCATAATCAGCAAATCAGGTAAAATGTGATGTGAGCCGTCATCTCCTCCTTGTCCGGCAGGGAGCGTTGTGATACCGTCTGCCGGGGAAAAAAACCGCTCCATGCGCCCACAAAAATACCGTGATGTTAGTAGCATAAGGAATACCCATGCCCACGGCGGATTTCGTTCATTTGCATTTGCACACCCAGTACTCCCTCTTGGACGGAGCCATCAGAATTCCGGATCTCATTGCACGGGCGAAAGAATACAAGATGCCTGCAGTGGCGGTCACGGATCATGGAAATCTCTTCGGAGCCATGGAATTCTACAATCAGGTTCAGGCCAGCGGCTTGAAACCGATCATCGGCTGCGAAGTGTACGTGGCTCCCGCCTCGCGTTTCGATCAATCGGCGCGGGTGGGCGAGCCTGCATATCACCATTTGGTCTTGCTATGTGAAAACGCGAAGGGCTATCGAAACTTATGCAATCTGGTGACAAGAGCGTACCAGGAAGGGTTTTACTATAAGCCCCGAATAGATAGGGAACTTCTGGAGGAGTACAGCGAGGGATTGGTATGCCTGAGCGGATGCCTGTCGGGCGAAGTGCCCTCGCGCCTCCTCGCGGACGACGATAAAGGAGCACGAAGATGCGCTGAGTGGTACAGGGATCTGTTCACTCCGGACCGTTATTTCCTCGAAATCCAGGAGAACGGCATACCGGAACAGCGCAAGGCGAATCGTGGCCTCATCAAACTGGCAAAAAAGCTGGACGTGAAAGTGGTCGCGACCAACGATTGCCACTACCTCGACCGGTCACACCACAGGGCACACGAGATACTGCTGTGCATTCAGACGGGCAAGAAGCTTGACGATACGGGAAGAATGCGTTTCAGCACGGATCAGTTCTTCTTCAAATCACCGGCTGAAATGGAGAGCGATTTTCGGGATTATCCGGAGGCCATCAAAGCCACGCGGCTGATTGCGGAGCGATGTTCTTTGTTGCTCGAATTCGGTCAGGTGCATATGCCTCGTTTCGACCCGGGAGCCGGCGAAACCCTGCGCGCGCGTTTCGAGCAGGAAGCCCGCGTGGGCTTTGAAGACCGGATAGCACGGTTGAAAGGTCGCAACGGGGTTGACGCAGCAACCGAGCAGCGCTACCGGGACCGCCTCGAGCACGAGATACGATTGATCCAGGACATGGGGTTTTCGGGTTATTTTCTGATCGTTGCGGATTTCATCGGATTCGCCAAAAAAAACGACATTCCGGTGGGTCCGGGCCGAGGTTCAGCCGCCGGTTCCCTCGCCGCTTATTCCCTTGGAATTACCGATATCGATCCCATCAAGTACAACCTCCTGTTTGAGCGGTTTCTTAATCCGGAACGCAAGAGCATGCCTGATATCGACGTGGATTTCTGCATGCAGGGCCGCGACCGTGTCATCGAATACGTATCCGAGAAATACGGGAAGGACAATGTAGCGCAGATAATCACCTTCGGCCGCATGCAAGCAAAGGCGGTTATACGCGATGTGGCTCGAGTATTGGGATTCCCGTATGCCGATGCTGACCGTCTGGCAAAGCTCATTCCCGAGACCCTGAAGATGACGTTGGACAAGGCGCTCAAATCCGAGCCCAAGCTCCAGGAGGCGATGAAGAGCCGTGAAGTGGCCGATCTCATCGAGACTGCCCGTTCCCTGGAAGGATTGACCCGGCATGCGTCTACTCATGCAGCAGGCATCGTGATATCGGATCGCCCCCTGGTGGAACACCTGCCGCTGTACGTGGGCAACAACAAAGAGACCATCACTCAGTTCGACATGACCTGGGTCGAGAAGATCGGTCTGGTGAAGTTCGATTTTCTCGGTTTGAAAACGCTTACGGTGATCGATCAAGCTCTGAAACTCATCAGGAAGACCCGCGGCGTCGCGTTGGACATGAGCACGATACACCTCAATGACCCGGCTACGTTCAGCCTCCTGTCCAAGGGCGATACGATGGGTATTTTTCAACTCGAATCGTCGGGAATGCGCGACGTGCTCACCAAATTCAAGCCTTCCGTATTCGAGGACCTCATTGCCATACTCGCTCTCTATAGGCCCGGCCCGCTGGAATCAGGAATGGTCGACGACTTCATCAACCGGAAACATGGCCGGACCCCCATCGAATACCCGCTTCCCGAACTTGAGTCCATACTCAAGGAGACATACGGCGTCATCGTGTACCAGGAACAGGTCATGAACATCGCCACTACTCTGGCTGATTACACGCTGGGCGATGCGGACCTGTTGCGCCGGGCAATGGGCAAGAAAAAAGCGGAAGTAATGGCGGAACAAAAGAGCCGTTTTGAAAAAGGAGCCGCAAAAAACAAGATAGACCCCGATAAGGCGAGCTACATATTCGACCTCATGGAAAAATTCGCCGGGTACGGTTTCAACAAGTCCCATTCAGCTGCATATGCGATGGTGACCTACCAGACAGCGTACCTCAAGACACACTACACCCCTGAATTCATGGCAGCCCAACTGAGCTGCGAATCCGGCAACACAGACAAGATCACGCTATACATAACCGAATGTCGAAATCTCGGAATCGAGGTCCTTCCACCCCATGTGAATCAATCGTTCCAGAATTTTCATGTGGTGGACGGAAAAATCATTTTCGGCCTGGGAGCCGTCAAGAATGTGGGCGAAGGGGCCGTGCTTTCCATTCTTGAAGCTCGGGACGAGAGCGGTCCCTTCTGCAGCCTACAGGATTTTGCCAGGCGTGTAGATCTGCGCAAGACGAATAAGAAGGTTGTTGAGAGCCTGGTGAAATGCGGAGCATTCGACGGGATGGGCCTATCCAGAAAAGCCATGTACGATGCGCTGGATAGCGTGCTGGAAAGGGCCTCAACGATTCAGAGAGAGAAAATGGAGGGGCAGTTCAACCTCTTTGAAGGAGAATGCGTCCAGGGTGAAGAAAATCTCATGGACACACCGATTCCCCAGACCGGCGAATGGGAGGACCTGGAAAAGCTGCAGTACGAAAAAGAAATTATGGGATTTTACGTCACAGGCCACCCTCTCATGAATTACGACGCGCTTATCAAAAAATTCACGAACGCAACATCCCTTACGCTTGCAGGCCAGCAGTCATCCGCACCGGTGAAAATGGCCGGTCTCGTGAAAAGAATCAAAGAAATCACGACAAAAAAAGGCGAGCGCATGGCTTTCATTTCCCTGGAAGACCTGACGGGCATCACGGAAATGACTGTTTTTTCAGACGTGTACCTCCAGTGCAAGGATCTGTTGCTCTCCGGGGACCCTCTCGTCATATCCGGCATCCGGGAAGGTGACAAAGATGCTCCCAAAGTACTCGTCCAGGAGATTTATCGGGTGGAGGATGCTCCCAGGCGTTTGAGCAAGGGCGTCCAGATCAAGATATCAGCGAGAGGCGCGGATCCCAGTCACATACAGGACCTGAAAACAATTCTGTACCGGCACAAGGGGCATCTGCCCGTAAAAGTTCACGTCGTCATTCCCCACCGCACCGAGACCGTGATCAGTCTTGCGTCTGTCACGTGCGAACCTTCGGACGAACTAATGTCGGAAGTTCAAGAGGTCTTCGGCAATGATGCGGTGTTCTTTGAGTAGTTGTCGTGAAATCTGTTTGAAACGGGCAATCCCTGCGGGCATCGTTGCGGGAGGTTGGTGCCCCGCTTCTCCGCCCTCAGACGGGACCTAGAAACAGAAATTACCGATATGCGCATGAAAAGTTACGCTTGTGTTTTGAATGGGAGGCTGGAAAATGGAGCAGCTATGGTTCGATTTGAAACCCGCGGCAATGATCGCTTCGGTTATCTATTCGGCAATCGGCTTGGTGGTGTTCGGTGTGGCATTATGGATCATGACCAGAGTATCACCTTTCTCCATACGCAAGGAAATAGAAGACGACCAGAACACTTCCCTTGCCATCATCATGGGATCCATCTTCATCTCTCTCGCGATCATTATTCAGGCAGCGATACGCTGATCGATCGTTCTGAGGATCCCGCCCGGCGGCGAAACTCATGAAAGACCGCTTCCCCGGGGTATTTCTTCTGGCCGCAGTATTCGTTGTTGCCACGTGCGGCCTGGTGTACGAACTTCTCGCCGCATCCGTGTCCAGTTACCTTCTGGGAGGATCGGTCACCCAATTTTCTGTAGTAATAGGCGTATTCCTTACGGCTATGGGGATCGGTTCGTACCTCACCCGTTTCCTGGAAGAACATCTTGCCGACGCGTTCATCGGTATTCAGATCGCCATAGGGCTCTCGGGAGGATTCTCGGCAGCGATCCTCCTGTTGACGTTTGCGCTGCTCCCCACATACTTGCCCATGCTTATAGGGGTTCTCACTGTCACCGGAAGCCTGGTGGGGATGGAAATTCCGATTCTCATCCGGATCCTCAGGAGCCAGGAGGCTCTGAGGCTGACGGTGGCCAACGTGCTCGCACTGGACTACCTCGGAGCACTCATCGCTTCCGTTGCCTTTCCGGTGGTCCTGGTGCCGTACTTGGGACTGCTCCGCACCTCTTTTCTTTTTGGGCTGACGAATGTGGCTGTGGCCGCAGTCGGCTTGCGGGTGATGGGCGGCATGCTCCGGAAACGGAACCTGTTGGCGAAGATGGCGGGCATATGTGCGGTTCTTCTCGTGGCCGGACTTGCCGGATCCGGATTCGTGACCTCGTGGACGGAAAGCATCCTGTATCAGGACAACATCATTCTCGCACGCCAGACTCCTCACCAAAGAATTGTGGTTACCAAATGGCATAACGACCTGAGACTGTACCTGGATGGGCATCTGCAGTTTTCATCCGTCGATGAATACCGGTACCACGAGCCCCTGGTTCACCCGGCGATGTCCGTGTCTCCCTCCGCGAGGCGAGCCCTGATACTCGGCGGAGGCGATGGCATGACCGCACGGGAACTGTTGAAATACCCCCAGCTCGAAAGTATCGATCTCGTTGATCTGGACGCGGAGTTGGTCCGGTTGTTCCGGGAACGTCAGGTGCTAGCAGCGCTTTCCGACTCTGCGCTCACGAACCCGAAAGTCAGAATCCACCATCATGATGCAGGGAAATTCCTGGAATCCTCTTCAGACGTTTGGGACGTCATCATCGCCGATCTTCCCGATCCGAACAGTCTTTCTTTGGGCAGGCTGTACACCACCAGTTTTTACAGGCTCGTCTCACAGCACCTCGCCGCGGGCGGAATATTTGTTACCCAGGCAACAAGCCCTTTTTATGCCCCGGAAGCTTTCTGGTGCATCGGGCAGACCATCGGCCAGGCGCTCGCGGGACCGGAAGGAATGGAACGCCTTAACGTATATCCCTATCATGCGTACGTGCCATCGTTCGGTGACTGGGGATTTGTCATGGCGTCCTTTCGGAACATCGACACCCGCAATGTGTTGCTCAGAAACGATGTACCCTTCAGATTTCTCACTCAGGAGATCCTGCCTTCTCTGTTTACCTTTCCCAAAGACACCCTTGCCCGGTCGAGCGTTCAACCGAACAGGATAGACGATCAGATACTCGTGAATTACTACCGGAGAGCGTGGAAGAAATTTAGCCAGTAGCGGTCGTCATGCCGGACACATTTTCTTTATAATGAATTCAGGTCTTGCCGAACATCCTTCAAAAATAGCCTGGAAGATGGTATATTGTCAGGATCCAGCGGAAAAAATTGGTGGAGAATATTTCATGTCAGCAGAACACACCGCCGGCAGGAAGTCCATTGCCGCCGGTTCTCAGATGAAGAAACTTATGGCGGATCACTTCCACGCTCTCGATTCAGCAGCGAAAAGCGGTTCGCAGAAAATCGCCTGGTGTACGTCCGTGGGACCTGCCGAACTGCTGCATGCCATGGGATTTTTGGTTTACTATCCCGAGAATCACGGCGCTCTCCTGGGGGCTACCCGTATGGCCACCGATTTCATTCCGGTGGCCAATTCCGTGGGATACTCGCCGGACATTTGCTCTTACCTCACGGCAGACGTGGGAGCCTACTTGAAGCGCGCCACGCCACTCACGAAGGCCTACGGCATAGACTCGATACCCAGGGCGGACGTGCTTGTCTACAATACGAATCAATGCAGGGACGTCCAGGACTGGTTCTCTTTTTACGCCCGAGAATGGAACGTACCGCTGATCGGTGTACACACGCACCGGAATATCGGGTCTGTGGAAGGCTATCACATTACGGATCTTGCAGCACAGCTCAAGGCTCTTGTCCCCACACTCGAACAGGTCTCGGGAAATCGCTTTGACATGGACCGCCTGCGTGAAGTGGTGGGACTGTCGCTGGAATGCACACAGTTGTGGAAGCAGGTGCTGGAATGTGGCGCAGCAGTTCCCGCGCCTCTGACTTTTTTCGACGCCACGATCCACATGGCTCCGGCGGTGATTTTGCGAGGATTGCCCGAGGCCGTGGAATATTACAAACTCCTGCTCGCCGAATTGCAGGAACGCATCGAACACAAGATCGCTGCGGTGCAAGGAGAACGGCACAGGATTTACTGGGACGGTATGCCCATCTGGGGCAAGCTGCGGGATCTCAGTGAACTGTTTGTTGCCCTCAAGACCAATGTGCTCGCGTCGACATACTGCAACAGTTGGATCTTTGACGCATTCGACCCCGCAGAACCCTTTGAATCCATGGCCCGGGCGTACACCGAACTGTTTATCGTTCGCGACGAATCGTACAAAGAGGCGTACATGGACAAATGGATAAGCAGGTTCAAGATAGACGGAGTCATATTCCACGACGCCCGGACCTGCCCGAACAATTCCAACAGCCGCTACTGCATGCCGCAGCGGCTCAGCAGCAGAATGAATATCCCGGCGCTCGTCATCAACGGAGATCTGAACGACCTGCGTTGCTATTCCGAAGAGCAGACGCGCACGAACATAGAAGCTTTTATAGAACAACTCGATGAGAGGCGCTAACACTATTGCGCTTTCAAACAAGCAAGAATAAGGGGACCCTCGTTCTTAAGAGTGTTCCCCGATTTCAAGTATGTTAAGGCGAAACGGTATAAAGCCGCGAGGCCATGTGCCCGATTCTCCGCTCGCGGGGAATTGGTTGAAGTCATCCGCGACTCACGTGTTATTCGCGCGCTTCCGGCCGCAGCGAAGAGTCCAAGTCCCACTGTTCGAAGTCGCAGGTCGTGCATATGAACGATGATTACGCCGGTGGAGTCGACGTAGGCTCCTGCACCACAAAAGCCGTCATCATAGACGAAGCATCCCGGGTACTCGCACGCCATGTGATCTACTCCGGAACCGATTTCGTTTCCGCTTCGACGGAAGCATGGAACCGGTGCTTGGAAAAAGCGGGGCTTGCAGGAAAAGACGTGCGTAGCCTGGTTTCAACGGGTTACGGAAGAAAGAGCGTGGCGTTTGCACGTTCCAGCAAGACGGAGATTTCCTGCCACGGCAGAGGATGCCTGCATTTCTTTCCCGGTCCCATAACGGTGGTGGATATCGGCGGTCAGGACAATAAAATCATCAAACTCGATGCCAGGGGGCAGCGGGTGAGCTTCAAGATGAACAGAAAATGTGCCGCGGGAACTGGCGCGTTTCTGGAAGAAATGGCACTGAGACTGCGACTCCCTCTGGAACAGCTCGACACGTTGGCCCGAAATGCTGACGGCGAAGTGACCCTCGGCAGCTATTGCACTGTCTTCTCGGCCACGGAAGTCCTGGAAAAAATAAAAGCAGGGCACCCGGTGGACAGGATCGTTCGAGGGCTGTTTCATTCAGTGGCGAAGCGCGTGCTGGAAATGGACACTCTGACCGATACGGTGGTACTCACCGGGGGCGTGATCGAACACAATCCTTTTCTGGCCGAAATAATCAAAGAGCACACGAGCAATTCAGTAGTGATTCCGCCTCACGCCCAGACCACCGGAGCGCTGGGAGCGGCGCTCTATGCACTGGAAGAGCTGAAGAAACCACAAGAGCAGTAGACCGGCTCGTACAGGCCACGTTTCGATGCCCCCGTTCGGGCCGAGATCGAGTGAACTGGAGGATGGAGATTCGGCTGCCCGGTAGCTGCTATCTCACTTTCATGAATCGGGATGACCATGAGAAGACACGAACAAGAAATCACGGACAGGAAGGCGCTCGAAGAAATTCTCCGGAGGGCACTCGTCTGCCGCATCGGGCTGTCGGACGCAAACAGACCGTACGTGGTGCCCGTTTGTTTCGGTTACGCAAACGACTGCATCTATGTCCATTCGTCGCCCTTCGGACACAAAATGGACATCATCAAGAACAACTGCGCAGTTTGTTTTGAACTGGATGTCGATGTGGAACTGGTCAAGGCGGAAACGGCCTGCAAATGGAGCGTCAAGTACCTCAGCGTAATCGGATTCGGCAAGGCGTCTGTTGTTCGTGACCCGCAGGAAAAAGTACGTGGTCTCAACGCAATCATGGAGCACTATTCCGGAAGCGCGTCGCACGACTACGAGCCTCGACCCGTGGATGCGGCTGCCGTCATCAGGATCGAAATCCAGAGCATGACCGGCAAGAGATCCAAGTCCTGAAGCCTGAATTCCCATGTTTATAAGAGCCGTTTCTCTCCCCGATCGTTCACGAACAATGGGACTCTACTACGGCTCCCCTTTTGCAATTCTCAGATACCGTTACGCTTTCAAGTACCTGAAATCGGAGAGGAACTTCTTGCAAGTAGTTCCTCTCCGAACCCCACCTCAAGGACTTTTGGCACTCGCCGGCATCTGCACTTCTTCAGCGGAAATGCAGATGCGGGCGCATGATAGAAGTTTCTGGGAGGGGGTTTGGGCGGGACGCTCTTTACGAAGAGGGTCCCCCCAACCTTACTTTATTGAAAGGGCGTTCGTATGAGGTATTACTGCTTAAAAAGTGCCTGAAATTCATTCTTCATGGGGAATTAGCACCACTGCTTTGCATACTGTTTCAATTGCTCTGCGAACTGTTTCCGCTGCCCCTGTTCCAGGCTGCCCAGAATTTGTGGGAATTGGTCCATCAACTCCTTCTTTATGCCATGTATGAAAGTGAAGAGGCCGTTCGTCTTGGCCAGATCGCTTATGCGTTGCAGCTCGGATTCCAGCTTGGATCGCCTCTGAGCGTAACGGGACACCTCCAAGGAATTAACATGGTTCATTATTCTGTACATGGATATGCTGTTCAGTATTTTCCATGTGGTCCACTCAGCCAAACCGTCCAGGTCAAGATTCGCTGCCTTCAGAAAGGGAATTGGGTCTAATCCCAGACACTTCTCGCCGAAATATATTCTCATGCAGCCAAGATTCAAATACGTCAAATCTTTGATGAGCTTATCCAGAATCAGTTTTGATCGCGGCATGCATGCTATGGAAGCACGTTCCACGCTCAACGGTGTGGGGAAGCCTAATCCGGCCAGTTCGAAGAGCTCAAATTCGTTGAATTCTTCTGCGAGATTACTCACGACGTCCGGGTCATAGTCAAAAAGAATCTGGCAGATCCGGCCCAGCTGGGACACAAGCAGGGGAGGCCTTTCTTCGTCCCCGTTCCCGTAAGACCAGCAGATCTGAAGCATTCTCAAACCGGCCAAGGTGCAGTGTTTGCCGGGAAATTTTACGCCACCGTTGTGCATTGCCACAGGAAATCTGAATATGGAAGGCAGGAGATGAACATCAAGCCTGTTGCTCCCGTTGTATCGCCTCAGAATTCCCGTTTTTTCCGAGAATTCATAGTTGTAGGGTACTGGGGGAAATCGGTTTCCGGCTTTCATGAGACCTTCAATAAGCACATAGTGCTTTCCGAACTTACCCCTGAGATAATCATAGAAAAGTATCTGCAGGCTCTGCATCTTTGCCCGATTGTTCTTGATATGGAATTCCTCCAACCTATCCAGGGGAGTCTTTCCGTCTTGTTCCGGCTCATGCAGACATGCCCTAAAATTGTCGATCACATTCGGCCAATTGCTAAGGTCCCAGTGAGGACACTTTCCGGAACTGATCAACACATCGATTTCCTTTCGAATGCACTTCAGTCTGCGATCAACAATGTGGGCCAGATCGATGGCATGCATTTGTCTCTGTTTCAGCTCGTCGGGAACGAAAGGGACCACCGGCGGTCTCATTTGAACCATGTTCTTGAAGGTGATCGTTCTGGTCACGATGAGCAGGGCTGTGCCCCGCATGCGGTTTCTCCCTCCCGCCAGTCTGTTTACCGCATCCATCAACAGATCGAATTTTTTCTTGTGGTGGGGAATGGCCTCAAGTCGGTCAAGCCCGTCCAGGATGATGATGAATGAATATCCTCTGTCGCGGACGATACGGAACACCTCTCGGCCTATTTCTTCCGGAATGAGTTCCGGGGTGATGGGTTCGTCAAGTACTCTGTCCCGGAATGTCGACTGCAGATTCAGGATTTTCCCTTCATAGTACCGCCTGGATTCCTCGTTGGGGCTCACATCGTAGAAATGACGAAACAACTCCGTAGAAATATCCAGAGGTATAAACTCCTTCGGGCGTTTACGGTCCGCTGCGAGCTTGGAATTGGGGTCGTAGTACCTGAACACGATTTTTGTGAGCTGCGCGAAGATCCTGTGAAGCAAATTGCTGTTATCGCCGAAGTCTCGAACCAAATTCAGGCGCACCCAAATAACGTGCTTGCGATCCAGCCAGGTGGAATATTTCGAGAGCAGATGATTCTGGAAGAATGTTTTTCCAAGTCCTTTTCGTCCATGCAGAATAATGACGTTGAGTCCCGCAGCGGCTGCCCGCTTGCCAGCCGAATCCACCTGGAAACCGTCGTCCGTTGCATTGAGCGATTCTTTGGACATGGCAGTCAGTTTTTCGACGAGGGCTTTCGCACTGACGGGATTTTCATTCGCGAAAAAATCGCTGCGCTTGGAATCCTGGGAGTTGTACATGTACGCGGACATAAGCATGCGAGAGTTGTGAATATCTTTCAACGAGACGATGATATGTCCGAGTCTCCTGTGGATGTGGTCTTCAAGACTTTGGGAAAAAGGCCTCGCATATTCGAACTTGTCTTCATGCGCCCGGGATTTGTTCCTGACCTGCACGGGGGTGACCCATCGGTCGGATGCTTCAAAAAGATCTTTTTGATGGGAAAGAGGTCTATCCAATATCCAATCGATGGTTTTCATGAGTTCGTTTACGTCCATGTGCCGTTCCTCTCCTGGATATACGCGTCAATAAGTTCCAGTGCGGTGTTCCATGCGGCCGCGACAGTGTACGGCCCATTGAGACCCGCCTTCTTCCGCTCATCCCAGACGTATTGCCTGAATCTGGCCTCGTCTCGAGGAAAGATGAGGCTTCCCAGCATGCCGCTGTCTTTCTTCAGCCGTATCCAGCGTACCGGGTATCCGAATTCTTGAATGTGATACCCATTCTGAATGGTCTCGCAGCCCGGCAGGAGAACAAGTGGCGCCGGCACCATTGCCTCGTAACTGTGCGCTCTGACTACGGCGTTGCTGATCACGATTCCATGCTCCCGATCATGGGTCACTTCGTCCCACGCGATTCCGCCCCGAAGCGGCAACCCGGCTTCGTAAAAAATCTCCATGATACGCGCCACATCTTCTGTGCACCATTGCAGGGAATTCCTCTTCTCGATCGTCTCTTCGCCTTGTGTGCAATCGTCCCGTGGAAAAATGAGAAAAATGGAATCTGAAAACACGTACGTGTACGGTTTTTTTTCGGTCACAAAAATGGTCCGTCGAATGGACTCCCAGCACTGCTTGATCATGTCCATGAGATCCGGAATCGGCTTGGTCCGAATCAGGTTCGTAAAACCGTACACGTCGAGATACGCTACCCAAGCGTGGTGATGCATGGACTCCTCCCTGGATGGGGACGCGCCCCAAAATTGAGCCGGCTGTCTTTCTTCCTTGCCGAATTGCTGAAATTGTCTCTATCGATTGTCGGCCGCGGCTGAAAACACGGCGAGCTTTGGCAGAACGAGATTCTGCTCTGCGAGTTAACATCCCGGGGCTGGTGATTGATGTTTGGTGATGTAGTGAACCGAAAAAGAAGCAAAACTATGATGAGCTACTCTGTTCTGAAAAGCAACGGGTGAAAATAGGGCAAAAAAAGGGGATGGCGTATCCCCGTTCTTGGCCTGTCCCAACGACAGAACCGCCGGCCATCCCCTGTTTATCAGGGTTTCCGCAGTGACTCTTGGAATACGGCATGACCGGTGGTATCGTATCGGGCCATGAAAAATTACCTGTGCTACAAAGCCGGCCCCGCGATTCTGGACATGATCCGGCAAGAAGGATTGAGGCCGGAGCGGATACGCACGTTTGCAGGACCCGCCGGAGGCCCCAAGTGGTTTGTGTCCGTGGGATTCGATCACATGCTCATGCGCAGTCGCATCCTGGGGAAAGGCGGTCACAGGGTCTTGCTGGCGGGTTCATCCGCTGGTGCCTGGCGCTGTCTCGCCATGGCCTGTGCAGATCCGCCTGCGGCATACGAAAAGTTGAGGATCGCCTACTCCCGTAACGTGTTCACGTCTGCGGACACCCCCGTGACGGTGGCTGCCGCACTGAAAGGAAATGTGGACGCGTTCCTCGGGGATATCGATGTAGACCATATCCTGAATCATTCGGTTTACGATCTCGCTCTTCATACCGTGCGGGCCAAGGGGCCGGCCGCGTCGGAAAATAGAACAATACAGGGAGCCGCTCTCGTGGCGGCGATGCTCGCCAACGCCGCATCGAGTTCCGCAATGGGCCTGTTTTTCGAGCGCGTGGTGTTCATTTCAGACCCTTTCGGGCATTCGTTCATTCGTGGCTTCAGCGGGACTGCCGTACAGCTCACGAAGGAAAACCTCAGGCAGGCGGCCCTAGCTACGGGCTCCCTGCCGTACATTGTCGCAGGTGTACCGGACATTTTCGGAGCGCCGGCTGGAGTGTACAGGGACGGCGGGCTTCTTGATTATCAGCTCAATCAGGATTACCTTCCGTCTGGAGACGGACTAACGTTGTTCTTTCACTATCAGGAAAGAATCGTCCCCGGCTGGTTCGACAAGAAGTTGTCGTGGCGGACTCCGCCACAGGGTGCCCTGGACAGAGTGCTGCAGGTGTACCCTGGTCGGGATTTCGTTCGGCGGCTTCCCGGGCGGAAGTTACCGGACCGCGACGATTTCAGGGAATTTGTCAACGATCCCGCGGAGAGGATCCGCAGGTGGGACGAGGTGTCCGCGTTGAGCGAAATCCTTGGCGAGGAATTTCTTGAGGCGGTGGAATCCGGACGAATCCGCAGCCTGATACAACCGATTCAGTGACGTCCCGGACACGGGAACAGGAACATCTCATGAACAGACCCAATTGGGACGCGTATTTCATGCTGCTGGCGAAGCTGATAAGCGTCAGATCGACCTGCAATTCCAGGAAAATTGGAGCGGTCATTGTCAGGAATAACCGCATATTGGCCACGGGATACAATGGTGCGGTCCACGGAGCCCCTCACTGCATAGACCGGGGCCCCGATTTTTGTCTCAGACGCTCCATAGGTGCTCACGATGCGGACAAGTACAACTATTGCCTGTCCAGCCATGCGGAAGTCAATGCCATCGACCAGGCCGCGCGCTTCGGCATTCCCCTGGAAGGCGCTGTCTTGTACTGCACCCTGGAGCCATGCAACTGGTGCTTCAAGCAGCTCATCCAGGCAGGCATCAAGGAAATCTATTTTGAGGAAGCGTACGATTCCAAGAACAGGCACTTCGACCTGTATTGGCGGAGAATCATGGAATCTCACGAGGGTGTCGGCATCTTCAAACAGATCAGCGTGTCCCGGGAGGCGGTCGACATGGTCGTAGATGTCATCAGGGGCTCATCAGCCCGGCAGATGCCCGCGACCTCACCGCGCGATTCAGGGGAGCTGAGACCCGAGGGTCTCATGGATATTCTCCGATGTGACGCGGACAGCATGCCCAAGGAGTCGACTTCATGAAGATACGTGCAGTGGAACGGTTCTCCGAACATGACTTGATCGATCGGCTCAGGGACGTCACCATGCTGAAGGCCCCTGACGTGAAAGTATACAAGAATGCTTTCATTTCATTGGAAAACGTGGCGACGGAGAGTCTTTCACCTCCGCAGAATTATATCCTCCGGGGCGAACTGAAAAAAGTCCGGGAACTCAAGTGGGCTCTCGAAGAACACCAAATAGATTTGTTCAACCTGAACGGGTTCGTGCGACTCACTCTGGAGGAGTACGACGAGCCGATGGATCTTCTTCCTCCTATCGTCGAAGAATCCGTGGAGAAGAACGGAGTCGTGCACCTGATCGTAAACGATGGGATGCACAGGGTATATATGGCGCTGCGGGAATGGGTGATCCCTCAGGTTGTGCTCATCCGGGGAGTCCCGAAAAATCTCCCGTACTATGCTTTCCCTTTACCGGGAGGCTGGAGCAAAGTTGAGGAACGAGACGATCTTCCGCACGACTATTTGAAAAAGTGGCATCGAATTGAAAACTATTATGCGCTGTACCGGAATTTTAATTCGTCGTTTGTCAACGTAGGCGGGCCCAGACAGGCATTTCGCAAATAATACCACGTCGTTTTCATGTACGTGAACGCGCATTGGTATACGCTTCATCGGAGCCGAAAGTGAGCCACTCCGGCTCCGATGAAGCGTCGGGAGGTTCCGTGGAAAGGAGATGTGTCCACAGCTCCTGTTGGTTCACGCGGCTGTTCGGGGTAATCCATCTATAGAAGACGAATCCGCGTGATCCCAGGAACCCGCTTCTACACTCATCCGCAATCAAAGAAGCCGTGCTGCTTTGGAAGCAGGGCGGTCTTACACTCCACAAGCGCTGGCGCAGACAAATTCGCTCTTCAGTTCGTAAGCATCGTCGATACAGCTCACGTAACAATCGCGTCTCGTCGCGTCGGAGTGCGCTGTCCATTCTGTTTTGGGCGCCGGTTTTGACATACTTTTGACGTCCGGCATCATTTTCTTAGCTTTCATGGCGTACCTCGCTTTTTCAAAATATGAGCACGATCTTTTCTCATGAAAAGGAAAGAAATCCGGGCGAGATTTGTGAGAGAATCCGACACAATTTTCGAGAAGTACTATAGCCCGTCGTGGCGGAACCGGGGATCGGCAGGGGGTTCCGGTGGATGGGACGTCTGCCCTGGGATAAAGCTGGGAACCGGAGTCGCGACGGCGGTGACTGTAATAATAAACCTTTGCTGAAAGGAGCTTCCGTGTCTCTCTCCATGATGAAGTCAGCTGCAATTGTATTCGCTCTTGCGTGCATTTTTTGTATTGCCCGGCCTGCTGCGTTTGCAGGAGACGGTGACGTGACCCATTTTCGCCTGCGGAACGGGCTGGGTGTTTTTGTGAAGGAAGATCATTCCCGCAAAGTGGCGGCACTCCAGCTATGGGTGATGGTGGGCAGCGCCTATGAAAAAGATTCGGAACGGGGCATCAGCCACGTGATCGAACACATGGCATTCAAAGGAACCAAACGGCGGGGCGTGAGCAAAATCGCTGAAGAAGTGGAACAAATCGGCGGTGACATAAATGCATATACGAGCTGGGACGAAACGGTGTTCCACCTTGTCGTGCCTTCCTCCGCGACCACCCAGGGCATCGATATTCTCACGGATGCGGTATTCCGTCCTACAATGGATCCACGGGAGCTCGAAAAGGAAAAGAAAGTCGTTCTGGAGGAAGTCCTGGAAGAGCAGGATCGGCCGGAACAGGTGGCATCCAATCTCCTCTTCAAGACTGCGTACATCGAGAGCCCCTACCGTTTCCCGGTCATCGGATCCAAACAGATCATCGAAAAGATTACCCGCAAGGACATCATGGATTTCCGCAAGAGATGGTATGTTCCGGAAAACATGTTCCTGGTAGTGGTGGGAGACGTCGATCCCGCGTCGGTGCGCAAGGACGTGGAAACATTGACTTCAGATGTCAAACGCACGGGTTTTTTCGGAATCAGCCTGCCCCAGGAACGTCCACAGAAAGACGTCAGGTCCGCTCTGGTCCGAGCACGGAATGCGCAGGAACCCAGGCTGGATATCGCGTTTCACATTCCCTCCATGAAAGGCAACGATGTTAATGCACTGGATCTTGCTGCAGACATCCTTGCTTCTCGGAACGATTCGCGTCTGGTACAGATCCTTAAGCAGGAAAAAGCCCTTGTAAACACCATTTCTGCCTATTCCCTCACTCCCAAGGAGCCGGGTCTGTTTACGATCTCCGCCACTCTTCCTGCAAAAAACTTGGAAGCAGCCACCAGGGAAATCATGGAAGAGTTGGCTCGCCTGGCAGCCACCCCACCTCCGGCGGAAGAACTGAAGGAAGCCAAGACGCATATCGAATCCGAGCACGTGTATGCCCGGGAAACGGTTCAGGGCATAGCCAGAAGCATGGGCACCTACCAGAATCAGTTGAATGATGCCGATTACGAAGAGAAGTACCTTGCGTTGAATTCCGCAGTCGCCCCTTCCCACATCTCGGAAGTGGTGACCAAGTACCTGATGCCTCCCAATATCACTATTTCGGTGCTGCTCCCCAGGGACGAGGCTCAAGATTTTCGTGTGGACCAGTTGGAGAAGATTGTGAGCGGCTTCGGTCCGACGAAGGCGGTGTCGGCGGAAGCCATCAGTGCTCAGGCCATTTTCCGGGAGCTTCCCAACGGCCTGAAGGTGGTGCTCGTCCCGGATAATTCGAATCCGGTGATTAGTTTCAGAATAGCCAGTTTGGGCGGAAAACGCTATGAAATGAACGATACGGAAGGCATAGCCAATTTCATTGCCCGCATGCTGAACAAGGGTGCCGCAGGCATGACGGAAGTTGACATCGCCAGGAAGGTCGACGAGTTGGGCGGATCACTGGAGGGCTTTTCCGGGAATGATTCCTTCGGTCTGTACGCGAGCTTTTTCAGCCGTTATTGGAGTGAAGGACTGGAATTACTCTCCAAGCTGTACTCGGACCCCACGTTCCCTCAAAAAAACATGGACAGGGAAAGAGACTTGATTCTCAACAACATCAAGGCGGAACCGGACACGCCCACGGAATACGTAACCAAAAAGTTGTACAAGGAGGTTTTTCCCGAATTCCCGTACGGATTTGACAAATTGGGGACTCCGACGACGGTTTCCGGGTTCACTGTGGAGGATCTCATGACTACCTACCACCGCCTGGCCATCCCCACGAACACGGTCATCTCGGTGGTCGGCGAAATGGACGCCCAAAAGATTTTGGAACGCATCGACAGCCTTTTCGGTACGCTGCCCAAAACCTCGTTGGAAAGGCCCGAGGCCTCGGAAGAACTTCCGCTGACGCGCGTTCGGGAAAACGTCATACGCATGCCCCGGGCAAAGACTCATCTGGCTGTGGGCTTCAGGGCAACGAGTTTCTCCGACCCAGATCGTTTCGCTCTGGACGTCCTGAATCACATCCTCGCGGGTCAGGGCGGCAGGCTCTTTCGCCAGCTCAGGGACAAAGAATCCTTAGCCTATGTGGTTACCTCCTTCTTTCGGCCGGGAATGAGCCCCGGTGTGTTCGGCCTGTACATGGCCTGTGATGCGCCGAAAGCCGATCGGGCGCTCAAGGGACTGTTTAAGCAAATCGATCTTATCAAGCAGACGAAAGTGAGCGACGTGGAGCTTCGCAAAGCTGTGAACAATCTCATCGGAAACCACTTGATCTCTCTGCAGAGTTCGTCGGACAGAGCCGAAGACGTCGGGCTCAACACGCTCTATGGGCTAGGATACGACTATACGCCGGTGTACCTCAAGAAGATCAGGGAGGTCACCGCGGACGATGTGTTGAGGGTGGCCAGGAAATATCTTGATTTGGAGCATTGCGCCATTGTCAAGCTCCTCCCTTCCGACAACGACAAAGAGAAGAAGCAAGGGGAGTGACCCCCTTTACTCGCGAGATCCGGCAAAAATCGGCATGCCGCTCGTGGGAAAAGCGGCACATTGCAGACAGGGCTTATAGGGATTCTCAAAAGTAAAGTCGGTTTTGATTACGCGAACAGATTGAAAGATTGTCATTGCGAGGGCAAACCCCGAAGCAATCTCCAACTGACCAAGACTGAGATTGCTTCGTCGTTACACTCCTCGCAATGACATGATTGCCGGTCGCAATGTGGGCGAGAGTCGTGAACGAATCCGACAGAATGTTCGAGAACTGCTATAGGCACCCTCCCCAAGTAACAGCAATGATCACTTCAGAGATGCGAATTGGGAGAGGCCTTTACATTGGCTTCCGGGGGGTTGGGGAGCCGCAAGTACCAAAAATTGGGCTCCCCCACTTTCGCATAGTTTGATACTACTAACGCACCCGTTGTTCCGACAATTCTTACCTGCGGCAGCAGTTGTCCCGCATCCACGTCCGTGCGTCTCTTCTCGTGTTAAATCTGTCATAGTTGCTTCTTCCGCACACAGTTGAGAGATTCGCTCCGTACGCCGCGGAACTCATGCGCTTGAGCCTGCACAGCTTGCACTGATTCCTCGTGGACAGACTCGAAACCCAATGCCAGCAAACCACCCACTCGCTGACGGCCTTCGCTTCATTTACGGCCGCATACACTGAAAAACCCATTAAGAACAGGAACACGATAGTCCATTTTCTCATGAGGTCCTCCTCTCATACAGATCATTGAATGGCAAACGCAATCATAAACTACTCATTCAGTCTCGCGCGGGAACCATCGTTTCCGTGTCATTGCGAGGAGTGAAACGACGGAACAATCTCGATATTTAAGTGCAGAAATTGCTTCGCTTCGCTCGCAACGGCAGCCTTTTTCCCACCGGTAACCAAATGGATATGTCGTACAGACGGATCATGACGAAGCATGTTATGCCGGCACCGATCCAAAAGAGATAGAGTCCTTGAAACCCTTCCTGCAAGAAATGTCTCTCGGCTTTGAACGATCTGTGGCGTCAGACAGCGTCTGTGTCTTTGATTCCGTATGTTGTGCTTGACGCTTGGCCTAAGCCGAATAATAACATATCGAGTTCGCGGGAACCTGATTGATTTTTTTGCATCGCGGAAGGAACAGGCATGACCGCTCTGGCAAAGCTCAGAAAATTTCTCCTCGAGCTGTTTCGTCTTCATTCGGCTGAACTGGGCTGCGGGGTTCACCGGATTATCAAGGAGCGGTCTGACGCGATGGCCGCGTTTCTCGACCATGGGCTGCCGGCTCAGACGAGAGCGGTTTTGTGTCCGGGGTACTTCGTTGGCGAACACACCCCCACTCCTTCACCAGAAAAGGCGTTTGGCACAGTGGCCTCTTCGCCGCGATCGGCGGACATGGCCACCTGCGAAGAAAGGGTGTACCACCACGTTCACATCTTTTTCTCTTGTTGCCATAGGGCACGCGAACGACCGGGTCGGCAGGCTCGCACACAGGATATAAGCTTACTTTCTCAAAATCGAGAAGAGGTGGGAATCTGGTGGGTAGACAGAAATCGCTATTATGTGCGGACCACCGGTAACGTCTCACGGAAAACGTCTGATCGCTTCATTCATAAAGATCTGGGCGGTGCGTTGCATCGGGAACTGAATCAATACATAAAGGACCATGTTCTTCTCACCGACACTGCGGAAACGACCATATCGTGCATCCTGCGCAGCCACACCATCGCCCGGGCCGTGCACAGTATCGGCAGCACGCTTATTTCTTTTTTGGCAGAACCCGCGGAATTTCAAAAGAAATGCTGGTTGAAAAAGAAATTCGTTCTCGAAACGCACTATTGTCTCACCCTGGACCGCATCCCCGAATGCTTCTACCCTGAAATAGCCGCAAACGACCTTCAGAGGGAAGAATGGGTTCGCGTCGCCGCAATCCATGAGGTTGAGGATCCACCCTGTTATTCGGTACCACTAACAGCGGAATTCCTCACGGCTCACCCGTCGTTGATGCTCGATACGAGATTCTTTCCCGAAGAATTTACCTGGAGACTCATGCTCGGCATCGAAGAATTTTTTGGATCGTGTAACGGATTGCTCATTCGCGGGGAAGCATCCCAGGCATTACGCCTTATTCAAAAAGCGTATCACGACGGGGTTGACTGTGTCGTTATCGATCCACCATACAACACGGGAAATAACGGATTTTCCTACAAAGACACATTGCGAAGTTCAAGCTGGCTCACGATGATGGAGGAACGAGTCTCCTGCTGCCCCCGGCTCTTGAAAAAAGACGGTCTTTTCGCTGCAGCCATCGATGATCATGAACTGCATCATCTGGGAATGCTGCTGAATTCGATCTTCGGTGAGGACAATCGTGTCGCATGCGCTCCTTGGAAATCCGAACCAAGCGGAGGAAAGGAAAAAACGGGCCTTAGAACCGGACACGAATACGTTCTCATGTATCATAACGGAGATGCCTCGGCCATTTCGCGGGATGAGAGATCAACCGGCACATTGAATCTTCGCGACCGGCTCGGACCGTACAGAAAAGGGCGAGAACTTCGCAAATGGGGAGGGATATCCTCCCGAGATGACCGTCCCAACCAGTGGTACCCGTTGAACGCGCCGGACGGAGAAAAAGTGTATCCCATCAAGAATGACGGCACCGAAGGCCACTGGAGATGGGGCAAACGGAATGAATCCATTAAAGCTGCATTGAAAGATCCTGAGGAGTTTCACTGGGAGAAATGCCCGTTTGACTACGGGGTGACTCACCTGGGCAATTCCGAACGGTGGGTGCCGTTCGAAAAAATACGGGCCACGAAGAAATCCGTGGGTTGGGCCACCTGGTTGGATTCCTGCGGTTCCAACGCGGATGGAACCCGCACGCTCAAGAACCTGTTTGCCAAGAAAATGTTCGATACGCCAAAACCAGTACAGCTGTGTAAATGGATCGTGTCTCTCCACGACAATCGACAGGCACAAGTGCTGGATTTCTTTGCAGGTTCGGGCACGACTGCCCACGCAGTAATCGATCTTAACCGGGAAGACGGCGGCAAGCGCACATACGTGCTCGTTGAAATGGGGGATGAGTTCGACTCGGTGATGAAGCCCAGGATTCAGAAGACCGTGTATGCAAGAGATTGGAAAAACGGCAAACCCCTGACGCGCAACAGCGGCGTATCACATATGTTCAAGTATATCAGGATTGAATCGTACGAAGACTGCCTGAATAATGTGGTACAGCCCGATGACGAGAGAACCGTCGCATCCGAGCCGGATATGGAGATCGTCCGTAATCGGGTCGGGTACGTGATCCGCAAGGACCCTTCCGGAATTACTCCGGAGTTGCGCGTGAGACCTCTCGTTGATCCTGTCCGTGTCAAATTGACAATAAAGAGTCATGACTCGGACGAGGGCTCCGAAATTCCCGTGGACCTGATTGAGACATTCAATTATCTCATCGGACTGAAGGTCTCCGCTGCAACCGGACCGCAGTCCTTCAGCGCCACTTTTCCGCCGAACCCGCGTGGTAAAACGAAGGGGCAAGCGATTCTCAAGAAGGATCCTAGAGGGCTCTGGCGGTTTCGCTCGATTGTTGGCAAAACCCCCGACGGTGCGGTGGCCATGGTGATCTGGCGCACTCTCACCAGGTGCCTTGCCGAGGACAACCATGTCCTCAACGCATGGTTTCGCCTGGCGGACCCCGGCGGCCTGCAGACCGTCTACGTGAACGGCCCCAACGATCTGGAACATGTGAAACCTGCGAATGACTCCTGGAATATCCGGATTATCGAAGACGAACTGCAACGTACCCTGTGGGCCGCAGACGATGGATGAATGATCGGCAACAGGACAGTGCGGTCGAAGGTTTTGTGTCCAATCCGTTACGGGTGGGAAACGGCTGTCGTTGCGGCCGCGGGGAAGCAATCTCTGCCGTCACATGACGAGATTGACTCGTCGTTTCATCACCCCTTGCAAGGACCGGGTAACGATAATTCAGCGAGACTCAATGATCACTCATTCTTCCATCGTTCCCTTGATCTTGTGATTTCCCGGAGGTTCCAGGTGGGACGGCACGTTTTCAAGCATGAAAGGGGCACGCACCAGCCTCAAGAGGATGAATAGCTGACGTATGAAGTCACGGGTTCACCCCTGGTGACCGAATGCGAAAACTCAGCGTGTCCCGACTGTGGTTTGGCGGTTCTCAAGTTCACCATCATGAATAGGCGTCCAGCTGCCAACAGTGTAGACAAAAAACCGATCCGCTGCTATGTGACCGGAACCACGAGTTCTAAGTATGATCGCCTCATCCAATCTTTTTGTTGCCAATTGGTTAGGCGTTCAGTAAAATGAGCTCACTGTCTCCCGAAGCCTTTCCAGTCCATCGGCTAGGTTTTCGGTTTTCATAATACTCTGCATGGAATGACCTTAGCGGTTAACTGCGCCCAGCTCCGCTGCTCAGGCGCCCAAGAGATAGGCAAAATAGGACTCAGGTTCATAAACCTGGTTCTGTGAACCGGCAGGGTAGGCTACCCCCCTCCATCGGCGACATGTGATTGTATCGACTGGTTTAGAATACCCGAACTGAGACGCCCCTTGGCCTGGGCGAATGAAGTCAACTGCAGAGACCTTCAAGAGTACCTGTGCCGTTGAAGGTTCTGTGACCAAACAAGGAGGTAGAATATGTGGCTTGGCATGGGCAGTTTTGAAATGGCACTGGTTTACGTGCTGTGCATCGTCGCGGCACTCTGGTGCCTGGTTTACGGGTTATTCTTCTGGACGTCCGAAGGAAAGCCCATCGACACCAGCGAGACCATAGACTGGGATCGGGAAGAAAGGGAGTTGGAAAAGGGCGCGTAAGTTCTTGTGTGTTCGGAGGATTGGTCCGCGATTCGACTGAGGTGCGAGGATACATCGGGCGTCACCGTATGACGAACACTGATCCGATCGAAGGAAGACAGGCCGAATCTCGGAAATCCCAGACACAACAGTCTCCCTGAGGCGAGACATCAGCGGGGTAATGGAGAATTGACCCCATAAGAGGAGTGGGAGGTAGCATGTTCATTAAGATCGCATTGACGGTGCTGTACGTCGCAATCACTTTGTATCTGGGGTACCGTGGCTGGAAAGAGACCAAGATTGCGAAAGACTATCTGATTGCCGGCCGTTCTATGGGCGGATTTGTCATGTCTTTGTCGTATGGAGCCACGTTCATCAGTACATCGGCGATTATCGGATTCGGTGGTGCAGCGGCGTTGTTCGGTTTTCCTCTGCTGTGGCTGACTTTCTTGAATATTTTTGTAGGCATATTCATTGCTTTCGTATTTTTCGGATCCCGTGTCCGCCGAATGGGAATAGCACTCGATGCGCACACGTTCCCCGAGCTGCTGGGGAGGCGGTACAAATCGAGATTTCTCCAGGGTTTTGCCGGACTCGTCATTTTCCTGTTTCTTCCTATTTATGCAGGCGCTGTGCTTATCGCTCTGGCGCGTCTCGTTGAAGTGTATCTCGGTATCAATTACCATGTGGCTCTTCTTGGATGTTCTTTCCTGATTGCCGCATACGTCCTTACCGGTGGCATCAAGGCGGTCATGTACACCGACGCGTTCCAGGGATGCGTGATGTTCGTCGTCATGGCCGCATTCCTGATTGCCACGTACTACATGGCGGGGGGGTGGATCGATGCCCATAAAGCCCTTACCGACATGGTGCAGTACTACCCGGAGAACCTGAAAAAAGGGGGAATGATTGGCTGGACCCAGGGGGCTGTCTTTGCTACCCCGCTCTGGCTCACGATTTATACCACTATCGTCCTCGGGGTTGGTATAGGCGTGCTCGCACAACCGCAGTTGGCCGTCCGGTTCATGACCGTTAAGTCAGAGGCCCAGCTCAATCGCGGAGTTATCTACGGCGGATTTTTCATCCTGTGCATGACAGGCGTGGCATTCGTGGTGGGGGCTCTCTCGAACGTGGTGTTTTTTAAGGACATGGGAATGCTGGAGAAGGTGGTAGATGGAGTTACCAAGAAGGTTCCGGCAATTTCCGTGGTGGTTGCAGGAGGAAATATCGATAAAATCATACCCACGTACATAGAAAAGATGTTCCCGGATTGGTTCGCAACGGTTTTTCTCCTGGCAATGTTTGCTGCGGCCATGTCCACGTTGAGCGCTCAGTATCATGCCGGTGGAACATCATTCGGGCGTGATTTCTACGAAAAATTCCTTTTGGGCAAGGGCGACACGATGTATGTCACCCGTGTGGGGGTTGCCGCCACGATCATTCTGACTCTGGTATGGGGAATGGTGTTGCCCGAGAGCATTGTCGCGTTGGCTACCGCATTTTTCTTTGGCTTGTGCTCTTCATCGTTCCTGCCGGTTTTTGTCCTGGGAATCTACTGGAAAGGGGTGACCAAAGCGGGGGCGGTGGCCAGCATGGTTGGCGGATTCGCTGTCAGCACGCTGTATGCCCTGTTCATTCACCAGAAAGAGGCGGTGAACATCGGCCTGTGCAAGTATCTCTTCGGAGTGGATACCCTGGTGTCATCCTATGCGCCCATGAGTACACCGTGGAAGCTGATGTTCCTGGATCAAAACGTGGTCGCTCTGCCCATCAGCTTCGCCATTGCAATAATCGTGAGCTTGCTCACCACCAAGATAGACGAGAAGCATCTTGCCCGTTGCTGGAAGAACTTCTAATACCAATGCGTTTTCAAATACTTGAAATCGGGGAGGAACTTCTTGTAAGAAGTTCCTCCCCGAACCCCACCTCAAGAACTTTTAGCACTCGCCGGCATCTGCACTTCCGCTGAGGAAATGCAGACGCCGGCGCATGATAGAAGTTTCTGGGAGGGGGTTTGGGCGGGACACTCTTTACAAAGAGGGTCCCCCCAATCTTACTTCTTTGAAAGCGCATTCGTATAATACGCTGAATCGGACAGGGGCTCCGTCGAAAGGGCCCCTTTCCGTTCCCCAATTCTCTGCGCATGTGTGTTGAGTCTGAACTACCTCAACCGGCCCACCTTCTGGAAATCCTTCAACGTACTCAGTCCGCATTTTCGCAACTTTTCCATGAGGAACAGAAACAGACAGGCGGTTTGGAGCGCATCACCCAGAGCATCGTGGCTCGGGAATAGAGGGACACGGTAAGCCACCGCCAGCTCGTTCAAGTTGAACGATCTGATTTTAGGCACGGATTCCGCGGCATTCTTCTTCTGGAGCCTGTGCCAGTGCCTGGCCAGTTCCATGGAATCGAGGCATGGGTTGCGAATCAGCCCGCCGGTGTTTCTTTTCAGCGCCTTGTTGAGGAATGAAAAGTCCAGAGCGGGCAGATGCCCGACGAGCACCGAGCTGTGACAGAATTTCACGAATTCTGGGAGAACCTCTTCCGGACCGGGCGCAAGCAATATCTGCTGGGGAGTGATTCTATGGATGAACGTCCCTTCCCCCAATAGTTTTTTTCTGGTCCGTACGTATGAATGAAAACTGTCCGCCAGCAGTATTCGCGTATTCCTGATCCTGACTGCCGCGATGGAGACAATTTCGTCCTTCTGCCGATTGAGACCGGTTAGTTCCGTATCGAAAACTACAAACTCGTAGGATGCTATGTTTCGATTCGTGTCAAACGCGTGAAATAGTTGTTCATTGAGCCGAATGCTCTGATGCTTTGCTACTGATTCCGGCCAGTTGAGGAGATCTCGCCACGACACGAAGTAACCCTCAGAATTCGGCACGTATTTTGGCCATATGCGTTTGCATACGACTGATGGCACCGAAAGCCCCCCTCAACGTTTGTTTCTCCAGATCCGTAAGATCGGCGGGATCGACAAAATTGTGGGGTTCCAGTCCTTGCCTGCTCATTCTCAATTGGTGTACGAGTCGCAAGTGCATGATGAAATCGTATGCGTCGAGAATTTCGCTGCATAGGTCCTCGGGCAAATGCCGCCTTTCTTTCAGGGATTGGAGACGGGCGATGGTGTTGGTCTCTCTGATTTCGTATTTGAGCGCCAGAGCACGGGCAAAATCCACGACCGGCACCAGCCCTCTCATTTTTAAGTCGAGCTGGTTCTTGTGCTCTCCGTCGCTCTCCACAATGAAATTTCGAAAGAACGACAAGGGTGGTTTTATAACCAGGGAATCCCTACACAAGTTGTTAATGAAGAATCTGCGTCGCCGGGTCTGCTGGAAAAAATAATCTCTGAGCTTGTCCGCCAAAGCCTCGGAGCCAAATCCACTGCGGAGGTCAAGAAAGATCTTGACGTTAAGCATGGTGAACTCGTCCGTGCCTGACATCCATTCATCGAAGTACCCGGCCCAGACTGAGAAGGGTTTTCTCCATCTCGATTTGGACGCCATGTACCCGCCCTTACAGAGCGGATACCCGCATTTGACGAGATGCTCGATGATCTCGTTTCCCAGGGCACGAAAGTAGAGTTTTGCAGCTTTGGTCCGCTCCCACTCTTTTCCCGGGTCTTCGTACAGAATCCCATTGTCCTGATCGGTCCTCAGTGTTTGCTCCATGCGGCCCTCGCTGCCCATCACGATCCAGCAGAAGGGAAGCGGCGAGGGGCCCAATCGTTCCTGAAGCAGAGCCAAAAGGCGGCCGACGACATGATCGTTGAGCACCGAAATGATTCTCGTTATGTTGTTCGCCTTCGCTCCCACACTGACCAGGTTTTGGACCAGGCGTGTAACCTGATTGCCAGATTCGTACAGCCCTTCGATTGTGGTCTGGTTGTCGATCTCTCGCAAGAGTACAAGGGGCGAAGCTTCCTGAAGGGCAAGAATGTCCTGTGCCGACACCACACCGATTGCATCGTCTCCCTTCGTAATTACCAGATGCTGCACATCTTGATTCATCATCCGGAGGATGGCATCCAGACAGGAATTATGGGACGAAATGCTGACAGCCGGAGACGTCATGATCGACGAGACAGGCTGGTGGTAATCGCCTCTCCTCGCCACAACGGTTCTCAGATCCCTGTCCGACAGCATTCCAACAATGCCCTGCGTCGAGTCCCTGACGAGGAGCACGCTCACATCCCCGCGGGTCATACGTTCGGCGGCTTTGTGTATGAGTTCGCCGGGATCCACACATTCCGGCGGCCGTCTCACCGCATCTCCAACTCGCGCGTTTACCAGACGCAATCCTTCGTCCTGCAGGTCTCCCACACCACTTGACCTGAGTTGCGAGTACGTCCTGCAGACAAGGTCCTCCGAAAGCCCGCGGAAATAATTCTCCACGAATGAGGGATTGTTCGCCACAAACTCCAGGAATTGCCCTTTGTCCAGAAGGAAGCAGAAGGTGTCCTCCGCGGCCTCTATGGTGAGTGAAGCCTTGAGTCCGCGGACGATGGATGCTACCCCAAATAGTGAACCTTCGCCGCGATAATCCGCCAGAGTGGTTGTCTCGTCCGTCTCTTTCCTGTACAGCCTGACAGCTCCGCGTTCTATTAGATACACGTACTCGGGCTGCTCCAGATCCTGCCTAAGCAGCACGGCGTTCTTGGGATAAAATGCGAGTACCGCACCCCTCGCCAACTGTTCCAGCGATTCTTTTCCGAATCTGTTGAACTGCCAAACTTTTTCAAGGAATGCAACCACGACACTCGTGGCCACTCCATGCACGTTGGTCAATTCAGCCATGTTCAACCTTCAGCTTTCCTGTCGGCCGGAAGTCCGTTCGAGTCCCCCGGGAGTCGCTTCTTCATTTCTCGATAATTGTGGATTCGTCCAATCCGAGATTCTCATCGAATTTTTTCCAGAAATCCTCTTCGGATTTTCTCCAATCCGGGCCAAAAGTCTGCCCGAAATAGCCTGAAAGCCGCTGGAACATTTTTTTCCACGCTGTCCGATAGCTCAGTAGCAGGACGTCTTCCAGGAACGGCGCCATGTCCCCCAGCTGGTGCTTGGGAAGGTAAGCCCGCGCCCCCAGTTCAATGGATTTCTTTAGAGATGCCACATCCATGGAATGCGCTGTGAGGATGACGACAGGAATGCTCCTGCCGACAGCTACTTCGAGCAGGTCGAATCCTCTGACTCCCATTATATCGAGAATTGCCAAATCGTATGTCAGCGAAGCCAGTTTTTCCATAGCTTCCTCGTACGATGTGGCAGTGTCCAGGATCACTCCATAGTCTTCCAACTCCTCATCGAGAATGGCCAACACGTCCGAATCGTCATCAACAGCGAGTATTTCTTTGCCCTTAAGGATGCTCTTTTTCAAGGTGGGCCTTCCTTTCGTGATTGATAACATTTTTAATTTATTCAGAAATATTGCTTCTCGTCAAGGGGGAAAAAGGTGGTGTGGCAACCATTAGGTAACACGGGGGACAACGCTGTCCTCTGGCCGGTTTCATTGCGAGTGAATCCTATCGGTTGAGATTAATGCGCTTTGAAAAAAGTAAGATTGGGGTGCCCTATTTGTAAAGGTGTCCCGCGCAAAGCCCCTCCCAGAAACTTGCATCATGCGTCGCAGCCTGCATTTCCTCAACGGAAATGCAGGCTGCGACGTAATCCTTCAGTTACTCGGGGGAAGTGCCTATCGTATGTCATTGCGAGGAGTGAAACGACGAAGCAATCTCGATAGTTAAGAGCGAGATTGCTTCGCTACGCCCGCAATGACGATCTTTTCCCATGCGCACCTGAATGGATACGTTTCGACGGGTGTTAACAGTTCTTGAGGTGGGGCTCGGGGAAGAACGTATTACAAGAAGAGCTTCCCCGATTTCGCATATTTGAAAGGGCCCTTGTATAAATCTGAGGATCGATGGGTCGAGTGGGGGACCTAACTGCACGATTCACGAACTCAACCCTGCTGCACGCAACGGCTACCTGATCATGTCAAGTGCCTTGTTCAGGTCCTTGATGCCCTCCGGTGCCTTCGATGCCAGCTCCTTGAGCTTGTTCTTTGCATCTTGATGGCCTTGAGCCGCGGCTTTTTCGAGCCACTTGGCAGCCTCCTGCGCATTTTGGGCTATGCCCTTCCCTTCCCCATACAATTCACCGAGCCTGAACTGGGCCTCAGCGACGCCTTTTTCGGCTGCACTGCTGTACCATTTCACAGCCTCTTGAAAGTTCTGCGCAACACCTTTGCCGGTCCGATACAGATCGGCCAGCTTGGTTTGCGCTGCAGCGTCGCCTTTTTCCGCAAGAGCCTTGAGCTGTTCAAATGAGCCGGCCTGCTCCTGTGCGACAGAAAGACCGGGTGCCAGGATTCCCAAAAGCATGACGAAAAGAATAACCGCGTGAAATGATGCTGCCACAAATGGGCGTTTCCCAAAGATACACCGTGCATGCATGATCAATCTCTCCCTAAACGTTGTGATGCCAATGCGATTTCAAGTATTTGAAAGCGCATTCGTATAAGACCCACAAAAGTTTTTTTCGCCGTTCCGCGTCGTCGCCGGAGATCAATATACGGCAATTCTCAAGGTGAATCCACACTCTTTCTCGGGATTTCCCGAAGATGCGTGTCGGATCATGCAGAGCTGGCAGAGAATTACCGGGACGGATTAAGAGCGAGGCCGGAGCGGGGCGCTATGGACGCTGTTCTAGTGGAGAACCAGCTTCACGGGTTTTGCAAGATTGATGTACGTGCCGTTCGCTGTCTGCGATCGCGAGGTGGTTCCCACATACATCTTCAGAGTCTCGGCCAATTGCCTCACCGTACTATTGAGAAGTCTCACGCATCCGTGGGACTGGCTCGATCCTATGCTCCAGGGAGAGTCGGTTCCGTGGATGCGATACATGCCGCCGTCCACCATCTTCACCTGCGGAGCGATATTGTCGAGTTCCGCAACCGTTTCCTCTCCCTTGTCCGCGACTTGAATCTTTGAGAAAAAAGGCATCATATGGCCGCCATACACTGAATGGCTCGGGGCCTGCCCGTAGGCCCAATCGCTGGGAGGCGGTATCCACAAGGGATGGTCGTCAAATATTCTGACTATGTAATAGGTTCCCTTGGGCGTAGGATAATCAGGCGAGCCCAGCCCTGTCCTACACGAGTAGAGAAGCGTTTTACCGTCACCGTTCTTCATTCCGTACAGTTCGAGAGTATATTTCGCACGGTCGACGCTGATTTCAAATCCCGAGAAAATGTTTACGGGATTACCCACCAGTTCCCCGGCCTGAAAAAAATCCCGATCCGCGTCCAATAGACCGGTCACCGGTCGTCTCGTTGCGGGAACCATCGGTTTGAGGGAGGCTATTCTCGTCCAGCTCTCGCTCGCCGGGCCCAGGGAGCCCCCGGGCAGCAGCGCCGGGCCGGGCACTTTCGCGTTCCTCTTTTGCCGGGCGTACTCGTCTCTCAAGGGAATGCGTTCCCTTGAAGCCTGTACGTCCCACAGGGGTTTCGAGAGAATCTTTTCGATCGTGGTATCGAACTGATCGTCTATCTGACGTATCTGCGTGGGGTGAGCCAAGCTGATGAAGATTTCCCGTAGCCTACGGTCCTGTGCGTCCGCGTTTCCGGCAAGACACACTCCACAAACAAGCAACAAGATCCCAGTGCGAAGCAACGAAACCATAATCCTCAACCCTGTCCAGATGAGGCCGAACATCGGCACAGCCCTTGGTGGAAGATAATAAGCAAAAGTGGCGAATCAAGGCAAATAAAAAATGCGGATAGACGTATCCATTCAGTCACGGGTGGGAAAAGATCGTCATTGCGAGCGTAGCGAAGCAATCTCGCCTCTAAGTATCGAGATTGCTTCGTCGTTTCACTCCTCGCAATGACAGAGTAGAAGCGCTTACCCCGAGTAACTGAAGGATTACGGATAAACAGACACGCCCGGATGACGGCTGAACCATGTCACAGCCCGGACTGAGGCCTCAGACAGAGCAACTCTCATTACTTGAAAATGGGATACGGGAATTTTCCATAGGAAACGCCGTAACATGGGAAGCTTACGGATGGGCAAGCGGTTTCAAAAGCACACGGAACAGTCTGCTTCTGGAGTGCGGGGGGACGACACGGAACAGCGCAAGGATTCAAAACA
>Ga0187785_10000091_pt1 | contig 31725 bp, 23 predicted proteins | sample 0815_BV2_4_20_MG_FD_132466 | JGI IMG/M metagenome (GOLD analysis project Ga0187785, IMG submission 132466) | Tropical peat soil microbial communities from peatlands in Department of Meta, Colombia - 0815_BV2_4_20_MG | ecosystem: Environmental > Terrestrial > Soil > Wetlands > Peat | place...
ATCGACGTCTCCCTGACCGTCTCGCCTATCAAGGATGTTCACGGCAACATTGTGGGCGCTTCGACGATCGCCCGGGATATCACAGGGCGAAAGCGGACTGAAGAGAGGATCAAGCTCGTCAACGCATATAATCGTAGATTGATAGAGGCGAGCCAGGATCCATTAGTCACCATCGCCCCGGACGGCCGGATCACCGACGTGAACAAGGCCACAGAAAACGCGGTTGGTCTCTCCAGGGATAAGCTGATCGGCACCGATTTCTCTTATTATTTCACTGATCCGGTGCGGGCGAAGGAAGGCTATATGCGGGTGTTCGAAGTCGGCTCGGTCACGGATTATCCGCTGGAGATCCGACACCGGGATGGGCATACGACGCCTGTCCTGTATAACGCGTCGGTGTACAAGGATGAGACTGGCAAAGTGATCGGCGTGTTTGCGGCAGCCAGAGATATTACTGAGAGGCGCCGGGCTGAGGAAGCAGCTCATATTGCGAGTGCTTATAATCGTAGATTGATAGAGGCGAGCCTAGATCCAATGGTGACCATCTCCCCAGACGGTGTAATCATGGATGTGAATAAGGCCACTGAGAACGTAACAGGATATCTCCGAGGGGATTTGATCGGCACTGATTTCTCTGTTTACTTTACTGATCCTGAGAAGGCCCTGGAGGGTTATCGGGCAGTGTTCGAGAAGGGGTCGGTCAGGGATTACCCCCTGGAGATCCGGAACAAGAACGGCCGCGTCACGCCAGTCCTTTATAATGCGGCCGTGTACCAGGATAAGACGGGTAAGGTGGTGGGTGTGTTCGCGGCTGCCCGTGATATGACCGAACGTAAAATGGCTGAAGAGAAAATAGATAGGCAGATTATGCTGATAGACCTGAGCCCGGATGCTATTATGGTCCGCAGGTTGGATGGGACGATCATGTTCTGGAGTCGTGGGGCCGAGTCGTTGTATGGGTGGAAAAAGGATGAGGCGATGGGGAAGCAGACGCACTCGCTTTTCCAGACCAGGTTCCCCGAGCCCTTATCGAAGATCAACGAACAATTGGCGAGGACGGGCAGGTGGTCAGGCGAGCTCGTCCATACTACAAAAGACGGCAGGCAGGTTACCGTACAGAGCTGGTGGCTGGCCAGAGGTGCGAAACCCGGTCAAATCGACGAGATACTTGAGTCGAACATTGACATTACTGAATTGAAGCGTACACAATTGCTGGCCGAGCAGACTACGAGGTTGCAGGAGCAGGCCCGGATCATTGATCTGGCACACGTGATCATCCGCGATCCGAATAGCCGTATTATATCCTGGACGAGTGGTGATGAACTGTTGTACGGGTATACCAAAGAAGAAGCTGTGGGAATGGTTTCTAATAAACTATTCCAGACGGTCTTCCCCGTATCTAAGGAAGCCGTTGACGAGTCCCTGGAATTGACGGGGCATTGGCAGGGAGAACTCGTCCACTTGGCCAAGGACGGCCACAAGGTCGTCGTGGCCAGCCACCAGGTATTGTACCGGGAGCATGGTAAACCGGTGGCCATCCTTGAGGTAAACAATGATATCACCGAGCAGAAGCGGTTGGAGAACCAGTTGAGGGATGCGAAGAATCGGGCTGAACTCTACCTGGATATCATGGGGCATGATATCAACAATTTGAACCAGGTGACGGTTGGTAACCTGGATCTTATTCGGGGTGACGAGAACCTCACCGGAGAGCAGCGTGACATCGTCTCGGATGCATTGAATGCTGCGAGGGGTAGCGCTTCGATCATCGATAATGTGAGGAAGATCCAGGCGATACACGAAAAACGGGAGATTATGCTAACCGAGGATCTCAACGAATTGATATTATCGTGTATCCGGGAGGCGCCGAAACCCGTTGGCAGAAATATGGTGATTAATTATGAGCCTCGTAGCGGGTTGATGATCAGGGGCACGGCGCTCATGAAAGAAGTGTTTTGCAACCTGATCAACAATGCCATCAAACACTCGAGCATGGATATCATCATTGATATTGGCGTGGACGCGGTGGACCGTTACGGGAAGGGGTTTTATGAGGTGTCCATTGCGGATAATGGCCCTGGGGTGCCGGACGAGTTGAAGCCAAAGCTGTTTTATCGGTTTCAGCGTGGCGACACCAAGGCTCATGGCAGAGGATTAGGATTGTTTATTGCCAGAAGCCTCGTCGAGCAGGCGGGTGGCGATATCACAATTACTGATCGCATACATGGAGAACCCGAGAGGGGGGCGAAGTTCATCGTGTCCCTACCAGTTTGCGAGGTGTCTTGATGACCAAGTGTCCGGAATCATGCCAGGTTGGAATTGCCATCGTGGAGGACGAGAAAGAACTCGTGAAGGTGTATGAACGGGCGTTCAAACGAAAGAACATTGATATTTGCTTCATCGCCTACGATGGTGTAGAAGCGGTAAAACTGTATATCGAGTGCACTCCCCGACCCCATGCTATTTTGATGGATTACCGGCTTCCGATCATGAATGGCGTCGAGGCCACAAGAGAAATACTCAAATTCGACCCTGAGGCTAAGATCATCTTTTTGAGCGCCGATGTCAGCGTCGAAAATGAAGCTTTAGCAGCGGGGGCCATCATATTCCTAAAAAAGCCGGCGAGTATTAGTGACATTGTGGGTAGCGTGGAGAAGGCGACTGGGATGGTGCCAGTCTAAGAAGGCTTCACGTCGTTTTCTCGCCTTGGATTGTGCGGATAATGGTTTTGCCGGGTATCTTTGAGTGTTGACTATTTTTTCGTCCTGGGTGGACGTCTCGCTGTATCGTCAAGTGCTTGTTTCCTCTTGAGTTCTATTAACTTCTGATATTCAGCTAACAGTTCTTGTAATTCGCCAATTCTTCTGGCGGTATCTCTGGTTAAGTTTTTAGACATTTCAAATATATCGATACACTTATTAAAATGTGCATCATTGTCCTTGTCTGAAATACAAGAAGTGATCTGGTCGCGAAGATCAGTTAACATCTCCCCCTCTTCGCTTAAATGCTGCATCATAGTCCGTATCTGATAACGAACTTCTGCGATTTCGGAGTCGATGTCTGATTGATCAGATTTCACATTAGCACACCATGACCACGATATATATTTGAATTTGACCCGTTTTATTGTTGTTATTGGAAATCTGGTATAGCCCAACTCTTGTGAACCCGCAAAACCACCCTATCGACTTAGCGGGTTACCAGGGTTACATGGGTTACCGGTTTTTGGTATTTTCCCATATATTTTTCTCATGAAGGAAAACCCCAAAATAGATAACCGTAGTAACCCTGGTAACCCGAGATGCAGGAAAATGTTTGGCTAATTATTATAAAATTATTAATATATATTTATATACAGTACATCGTCCCTCGCAAACTCTCCCCCTAACCTCGAACAAACAGAAAAAATCAATCCAGAATTAATATAATAATTATTATATGTGATTATCTCGACCATGTTACTGTGCCGTCCAACCCTCTCAAACTGGCCCTTAACCTTCATCCCCCCTTCTTATCAGGGGAACCAACGCGCCCGGAGTATTGGGTACTTGTTGTATTATAGGTGGATTGAAAGTGTGCTAAAACTGGGGTTTATAGGTGATCCTACACAGGTACTCACACCTGGTGCGGCCTCAAAAAACTTGATAGAATCGGTGGTCACCGCCGAAAAAGACCAGATGCCACGTAACGCACCAGGACGGGTTTAGAAGCGCCGTGTGACACACCAATACCCAACTGGGGGAAAAGAACTACAATCGCCATATCTCAACCCTGCGCTTTATAACGCATAAGCCGGGATGGCTAATCGCACATCCACTACCAGCATTTGCTCAAAAATTGGTGGATAGGCCTAACATCATCTTTAAGCATGTGTATCCCAAAGGACGTTACATGAATTCTATTATATCGGGTGACTTATCTTCGCTTGGTTAGCGATAAAACCTTATTCTGGAAAGTGAATAGTTCTTTTGTCATCCCTACGGGTGCATTGTAACTCTGGATGAAGTCTTCAAGAATGTGAAAAAAGCTTTGATGTTATTGGGAAAGTAGCGGGGAATGGATTTGAACCATTGGTCTACGGGTTATGAGCCCGTCGGGATCTCCTGACTACCCCACCCCGCTATAAAAATAAACCTCGGCAGCCTTATAAGGCCATCATCAGTATATATAGTTTGCTAACTGAGCTTACGAATAACGGGGCCGTGGAGTAGGGAAAGCCCGCGGGTTTTAGCCGTGGGATAAAGCTACCCTTCAGATTATTTGGAATTTCCAAGAAAAATGTTTAAGCGAATACGGTATAAACGATAGTCGCGCGTAAGACATATAAGTTTAGGATCTACCCCACCAAAGCTGAAAGAAGTGTTCTCGCAGACGCTTCAAGAATTGCAGTCTGTCGGCTAAAATCCACAGAAGCCCAAATAAATCCGTGGGGCAGTCACGAATAACATAACATAACATAACATAACATTGATATCCAATTTCAATAGTCTCTACTTCGTATCCAGCTTCTTCTTGATCCCTGTCATCTATAGCCCAGCAACAGATTTTTCTGATTGCGGGGATCGACGACCACGGGAACCCTCTGTCCCACCCTGGGGATCGAGCTTAGGTCGATCAGGCTCACCATCTCCTTATGCTCGGCCTGGTACGATGCTTTACGGGAGGGTACGTTGAGCAGGTATCTAACCTCCAGCCTGCCGTCTTCATAGAGCCCTGCCTGTTCCCCCCAATTATTTCCGCTTCCCCTCGTATACCCCCTCCTTAGCAGATACGCCTTTCGATTGCTGCTCAACTTGTTTACAGCCAGTATTAGCGGAGTATGATAAAATAGTCGTAAGGTAGAGGAAGTTCAGAAGTGGATAGCCGTAATCAGTAGTAGCTTCCGAGGATGGGATTTAAACCCAAAACGAAAAGCGCTATCCTACGACGATCAGGATCGCGATAACATTATAAGGATGATACCAACTAGGAATACTATAATAGCTAGTGCTATCCCTAAAGATGTTACTTGTTATTATGGTTGCTCGGATGAGGTGACTCTGCAAAAGCCTAGTTTAAAATCAAATAGACTCAAGGTGGCTTTAGATAGCAAAACGTTGGAAAATAGTTATTACTAGTTGGGCTGCTCGATCAACGTTGTACCGGTGGACCCCGGGTATGTCGTATGATCATCGTGCGTGCCTTATTTCTTATCCAGCTTTCTTTCGATCTCGATCAGCAGCTGGTCGTCGGTCTTGCCGACGATGTCGATGCCCATCTTCTTGGCCATGCCCTGTGTTCTGGTCAGAGCCACATCCGCGCCGTGACTGGCGACAAGAGAGTTCTTCTCCGCGCTGAGGTCACGCTCGACCTCAACTTGGCCTCGCTTGAATTCGCCCATGGATCTTCCCATGGAGCGGGCCAGTTCGGGCAGTTTGGTGGCGCCGAAGAGTAACACAGCTAAACCTAAGATGATTAACAATTCCTGACTGCCTATCATGCCCATTATCGTTGACCTTCCTGTTATTTACACGGTTATGGTATAGTTAATCACTTACTAGTTATCCGGCGTTATAAACTTTCCGTGAAAATTCTGTGCATTCTTTCGGGGATATATAGCTTTTCTCGCAGCTATGTGCTATTGTATGCCGAGTGATTGCTCTCATCGTTAGAGTCACTTTCCTGTTGTGCCGAAATCACTATGCTGTCAAGTCATCGTGATATGGGAGTTTGTAGGGTTATGTGGCTATCCTTTCAGATATTCCTCAGTAGCGATACGATCGCCGAGCCGAGACATATCAGTCCTCCGATGCTCATGGTGATCGCGATTGTGGCGATTAGCAGCGATCTGTCCGCATTTATCACGGGGCCTGTGTAGCCGGCGAGGCTAAACTGCAGTGTGACTAGTAAAATGGCGAGTGATGTGCCCAGTGTCATGCCCAGATTTCTCACGGTGCTGGAGACGCTGGAGGCGATGCCCAATTTTTGTCTCGGTAGTGCGCTCATCAGTTCTGTGTTGTTGGGGCTCTGGTACAGCGCCCCTCCGATGCCTATTAGTACCATGCCGGCGAGCATAAGGGGAACGCTCACTAGGTAGGCTGCACAGGCGTAGATGAACATCGCTACCGTGATCAGGAGCATGCCTGTAGTGCTGTAGTACTTTGAGCGGCGCTTGTCGTAGAGCCAGCCGCCGATCGGTGCTCCTATTACCATGATAACGGGCACGATCAGGAAGAACATGCCGACCTGATCCGGACGGAAGCCCATGACGCCTTCGAGGTAGAACGGGCCCACGACGTTCATGGTGAAGCTGCCGACGAAGTAGAGAAGCATGCTGACGCAGGGGAGGGTGAAGTGCTTGATCCGGAAAACCTCCAGGTCGAGGAGGGGTGACTTGGTATGGCGCTCGATCCATATGAAGGCCGTGACAGCTGTAGTGAATATGATGGCGAGCGCAAGCTCTGGTAGCGTTATCGCTGCTGTGTCTGCCAGCTCTCCAATGCAGGCGACTAGGGAAATCATAGCAGTGATGAGTGCCAGGGCGCCTGCCCAGTCGAAGTTGGCCTGTACCATCTTTATCTCCGGCATCCGCAGGTACTTGAATGATGTGAGGATCGCTACAGCCCCGATGGGCACGTTAATCAGGAAGATATACCGCCAGCCGAGGGTGCTTACTAGGAAGCCGCCGAGTACTGGCCCCATGATGCTGCCCACTGCTACGGTGGAGCCGATGTAGCCCATGGCGCGGCCCCGTTCGTCGACGGGAAAAGCCTGGAAGAGAATTGCGCCGCTGATACTAAATACCATAGCTCCGCCGATCGCCTGCAGGATGCGGAAGCCGATGAGCGTAGGGAGTGTCGGCGATAGTCCGCAGGCCAGCGAGCTGACCGTAAAGATCGTAAAGCCTGTGATGAACAGCGGTATTTTGCCTGTACGTTCGGAGATCTTGCCGAATATCAGCAGCAGGCTGGTTAGGGTTAAAAGGTAGCCGGTGATGGTCCATTGGGACAGTGCTACGTCGACGCTGAAGTAGGATGTGATGGTCGGAAGCGCGATGTTGGTCACGGTGCCGTCCAGCACTGACATGAGGATGCCGGTCAGCACGACAAGCATGATCTTATACCGGTTTCTGAAGATCTGTTCCGGGATCTGCTCTTGCACGGACCGCTGCATCGTGTTTCTCCGCAGGAGCAAAAGGCGTGCCATAGTATATAGCTTCGTATGATCCAGTCAGCGGCCGGTGTTCACCCACCTATGTTGGAGTATGAATCGCTTACCCTCTCGGCTTGTACTGGGAGGATCTCAAGTATTCTGGCTGTTCTTTACCCTTGTTCAAGAGTAGGTTTTTGTAAGGCGGCTGGTCTATGTCCCCGACGAACTTGACGAGTAACCTTAAGAAGTCATTCCGCTCCTTCGGGGTGAACCTCTCTATGCCATCCTCGGCGTATTTAAAATTAATGCCGTTGCAGCGCTGCACCCATTCCCGGCCTTTCGTAGTTGGCACTATAAAGATGTCCCGGCGGTCCTGGGTGCCTCGTTCTCTGGTCACATAGCCCTTCTTCTCCAGGTAGTTGATGTAATCGGTCACGGTGCTCTTGGTCACGCCGAAGATGGACGCGATGTCCTGCATTCGCAGCTCCATGACTGCAGCTAGGCGGATGATGATGCCCGTAACGAAGGTAAGCTCGTTTTTCCTACCCCGGGCGAACCCATTGAGGTCGATGAGATCCCAGAAGATGTGCTCTACGCACTTGTGGAGGGTGTCGTCGAAGTTTGTCATGTCGCTCCTTTTTTGTCATGCCGCTACTTTGACTATTCTGTGTGATCATACTTATGGTTATCGGCAGACGTCCCAGCCTGGACTTGGAATGAGCCCCTAATTGTTGCTTTCTCTGTATAAATATTATAGGGGCTGCATTTTTCTTGCAAAAGGCGGCTACCGGTTGAGCTTTCTGACTATCATGAATTATTGTCCAGCGCCCCGGAGAAACGGTCGGCTTATTGCTCTGCGATTCAGGGCGAGCCTTCCTTCTGCAGTGTTTATCGCTCGCTATCATCACGGTAAGCTTTATGAGATCATATGGTGAGAAATAATAAAATTTCATTCCTGATTGAGGTGGGCAATGTCAGATACAGTCGTCGAATTTTTACAGGCCAGCTTTCATGAGCAATTACCGATCACGATATATTTTGGCGGTTATCATCTGCGGGGCGTCGTCGCTGCTATCAATGAAGATGCTGTCGAAATACGGCAGGAGAAAATCCGTAGCGTGATTAGGGTTGGGAAGATCGACGCGGTGTCGCGGGATTGAGTGAGAGCTATGGCTGAGATCATATCAATTGCCCCGTTGATCCGTAAAGTCCTGTCGAACCCGACATCAGAGCAGGCTATTCAGCTGGAGATGCTCAGGCTGGCGACGCAGAACCTTCATCAGCCGGACGTATTGGTCGCGCTGGTCGAAGTGTTCCCGGCGGTTAGGGATACTGAGATCAGGCGTTGTCTCCAGGACATCCTCACTAACTTGGATACCTCGCGTTTTTCGGATCTTGAAGCGTTTCACAACGCCCTTATCACCGCGTTCAGGCAGGAGAAGGAACGCAGAGTTCGTGCCATCCTGTTGGAACGACTGTCAAAGGCCTTACACCAGGACACGAGACTGGCCCCTTTCTTTATCGAGGTGCTCGCCGATCCGGCGCTGGACGATCAGGAGTTGGCGGCAGCTACGGGAGCTATATCGAACCTGCCCTCAGTATCGGAAGACGTCGCTGTCAAAGCTCTGGAAAGAGCGCAGTCCGCCCCGGCAGTAATCCAGGAGAAAGCCCTCACTATAGCAGAAAGCTGCCCTCGCTGGGGTAAGGCCGTCGCTACAGCACTGGTACCGTATCTCAGTGTTAAGACAGATCCGGAGTTGCGATGGCGCATTCTAACACGCCTAGTCAAAGCCAGATCCGGGGAGGCCGAGTGTGTGCCAGTGCTGAAGGATATCCTGCATAATGACCCGGATGTAGAGATGCGTAGAATGGCCCTGGAGTTGCTCGGGTATCTCTCGGGCCGGGACGGGAGAATATCGCCCCACATCTTGTGGGTGTCTCTGTACGATGCCGACCCGGAGCTACGGGCTCGGGCGGTCCGGCTTCAGAGGGAGGCGCCAGATCTGCCCGACGATCAATTACAGGAGCTGGCTCGGCTGCTATCTTCAGATGATGCCGTTGGTGTCAGGCTGCAATTGCTTGATATGCTGAAGCCATCCATGTCTAAGCCCGAGGTGCGGGCGGCGACGCTCAGTGCATATCTGGATCTGCCGGCAGCCTTCGAGTTCGAGGAGTTCGAGGCATTGGTAGAGGCCCTCGCCCCTTACATTAGTCGGGATCAGGGTCTGAGGGACACGTTACTGAGGTCGTGGCCACAGCTGCCTCACGCGAGGCAGCGTAAAAAACTACTGGATGTCCTGCTGCCGAGGCTGAAGCCCAATGACAGCTCTGCCTGGGCCGTAAGCGTGTTCTCCCGGGAGCGGAATCCGGAGATTAGGGAGAGCCTGTTCGAGAGGCTGAAGATGCTGTCTGTAGTGAAAAACCCGGAGCTTGCGCGGGCGTTTTGTGCAGAGCTGCGGGAACCGGGCTCAGCCTTCAGGTTGGCCTGTGCGCAGGCGCTGGCCGGCGCAGTGGAAGTCAACCCGGATATCGTGCCAACATTCGAGGATGTGTTGCTCAATGATCAGGAACGGGAGCTGATACGCACCTGCCTGGATGGCTATCTAAAGCCGGGTGTCACCAGAAAATTCGACGTGCTTCTATCAGTAATCAGTAATGAGGCGCTGGATATCGCGTCGCGTCAGGCTTGCATAGATCGATGTATCAGGGACGGACTGGATTCGGATCAGTCCGAGCTGCTGGCTGAAGCGATCACCTCTTCGAAAACTAGTGCTCTGAGGGCGCCAATATGACTACTGATGCTATTATCAGCGAGATACGTAACAGGCGGCGGATCAGCGCAGAACAGGCGGAGACTATGCTGGATCTCTGCGCTTCAGCCGGTACTGAATCAAAGCGGTCGCTGCTGTCCGCCGCTTCCCGCAGCCTGCCGGATCCCCGCGTCATGGCTCGCTGGATCGCTCTGGCAAACGCTGAGCTGGATACAACGCTAAAGGGCCAGATGCTCGTCCGCGTCCTACGATATGACTATAGGCAAGTTCCCGCAGATAACCATGGGCCTTACCTTGATCTGTTGGTATGGGGGCTTTCCCAGGATGACCTCAGGGTGCCTGTACTTGCCACGCTTGGCTCTTTGGTGACGGCCCGGCCGGACGTCGTGGAACTGCTATCTAATATTTACCGCGAGCAGCGCACGATGAGCGCACGGCTACAAATACTAATATCACTCTGCCAGTTTGATACTCTTCCAGCCCCCCTAGCTGCATTTTTCCTGGCGGAGGTCGATAGGGAGGTAGATGCGGATATCAAAGCCAGGATGGTCTGTCTGTTACTGCGAATAGACGCGGCGCCCTTGGAGAAGATCTCCGAGTGGCTTATATCACCGGGGCCGGTGGAGATGAGGCTAGACCTGCTCCGGTACGCGCTGGACCGCGCCCTGTCGCTGGAGTCGGCTTTCAGCCATGTTCTGATGCACGACGACGATCCTCGCTGTCGCCTGGTAGCGGTCAGGGCGCTGGCATTGATCTGCCCGGAATCGCCGGAGACCGTCCGGAACATCCTCGCCGCAGGGCAAAAAGATCCTGCTGCCGAAGTGCGTGAAGCCTGCATGTACTGTTTCCGATATGGCCTGGAACTGACTCCGGCCGTCCAGGCCTCGATGATCGACGATCTCATGACGGATACCTCCCGTCAGAACTGCCTTCTGATACTCGAACTGCTAACCCCGTATCTGAGCCGGTCGCCGGCCACGCAAAAAGCGATGCTGGCGTTGCTGGGCGAAAACCTCCACACGGAAGTGGCCAGTACGATATACCAGATGATGGGGCGCCTGGCCTCGTGGGATCGGGCAACCTTTGAGTGGCTGGTGGAGGCGTATGGGCAGTCCGGCGACGACTATGTGCGAACCGCCATTCTGCAGGCCTTATCGTCATATCATGAGCCGTCCGAACGGCTGATCGAGGTATATAGGGAGGCCCTTCGTGCGCCCAGGCCTCAGCTGAAGCTCTGGGGCATCCGCGGCCTGCTGATGCTGCCATTGACTCCGGATAACGCCGGGGCGATCGCTGCGGCGGCTGATATCCTGATGGAACCGGTGCTCGACCGGGGTACTGCGCGGGCCATCGCCAGAAAAATCGGCCGGATCGTCGATCTGAAGCTCGAAACTCGTGCCAGGTTGAAAAATGTTATGGAGCAAACAAAAGATGACGAGCTGAAACGGATATGCCAGGAGGCAGTAGATCGACCCTCAGAGCAGAAGCCTGCCTCCTCAATCGACTTCGATCACTGGCGCCATCGGGTAGAGGTGGACCATAATGTCTCCGGGATCTTTCCGGAGATTTACGCGGCCTATGATGAGTTCCCTGAAGAGTGTCGGCGCATCCTTAAGGCGGCCCTGCTGGACCCGGCCAACGCCGATACTCTCTACCAGAATCGAGTCCGGGACGCCCAGATCCTCCGGTTCTTGGCAAGCCGTGGCGCCATCGATGACGATATCTGCCGATACTGCGCGAGCTGGGTGCTGACTAAGGATGGCAGCTGGGGAGATCCCAATCTGTACTTGTCCATACTGAGATCGTGGCCGGCGTTTAAGGGCCTTAAAGACACGATCTGGCAGCTATTTAAACAGAAGAGGGATGTCACCAAGTTCAACCCGGTGCTGCTCCGCTTCACGCTGGTCGAGGCCTACGGGAGCGATGTGGCTGCTGGCGATGAGTTCAGGCAGCGTTTTTCCCGACAGGAATCGGTCAATGCTGCCGCACCTTACATATGCTTCCTGACCAAGAACCTGCTGTGGCCGCCGACACTGGCCATGCTACGGGAAGCGATCAAAAAGCCGGCGATCCTAGATGATGATACCCGCCATCAGCTTCGGACGGTCCTGCGAGATTTCGGCGAGGCCGAAACAATAGAACTGCGTCCGAAACCGGGGGTTGTCGATGACTGATAAGACCGCCAGTGTCCAGGAGATCTATACGGCGCTCCTCTCACCGGAGCGTACAGCGGCGGAACGGCTGGCATCGCTGCATACGCTACAGGACTTCCTCGTCGACGAGGACGTGGCGCTCAGGCTAGGTAGCATGGCCCGTGAGGAGAAGACGTTGGAAGTGAGGGCTGCAATGCTTCAGACTTTCCTGGGCATCGATATCACTAGGTTCACCAGAAAAGATGCTTACATAGACCACGTCTTTTTCTTCGTCATCTATGAGCCTGAGGGTGTCTTACGCCTCCCGGCGGTCCAACGGCTTGCTGGACTGGCCGCAGCCGATGATCATATCCAGAACCTGCTCGCGGAGACTCTGCTATATGACCTCAGCGAGGAGATCCAGCACGCGTGCCTCTCCGCGCTCTCCCGGTGTCCCAGGAAAAATGCTACTACAGTAGAGGCGCTCGTTGATTATGCCCGCACCGCACCCCGTGCCCTGCGCGGGGAGCTGCCGAGCCTTTTCGGCCAGATGGAACGGCCTGATTGCGAATTGGGCCTGCTGGCGCTGCTGAACCCGCTGGAGCCTGTCGACGTACGGGCGTCGGTCCTCGACCGGTTGATGGCATTTCCGGTGATCTCTACCCAGGTGGCCGGGCGCCTGGTTGATTACCTGCCCCGAGAACCGGATGCAGGACTCCAGGAGCGGGTCATCAAGGCGCTGTTCAACGCGGTACAGGCCGACATCGGCCTGATGAATGTCATACTGGACCGGGTCCGGGCCTCGCAGGATCAGCGCGCCCTGCTCTACGCGTTCCGCGACCGCCTGTTCTCGTTCCCGGATATGGTCGGCGGCCTGCGGCAGCTGTTCGCCGATGCCACCTCAACCAGCCTTAAGATCGAGCTGCTGCAGCTCTTGGAACCGACCGATAGCATAGCGCTCTTCACCGCTGCGCTCTCTGACCCAGGATACTGGGTGCGGTACCAGGCTATCGGTGTCTGCGAACGCCGCCTGCATGGACATGAGGCGGAGATCAGCTCAGCCGTCGTGGCACGCGTCCCCCAGGAACCGTTGCCTGTGTTGCGCGAAAGACTGGTAGGCCTGCTAGGTAAAACCGGCCGCAAATCTCCTGAGACCGAGCGGTTTTTGGTGCGGTGGATGGTACAGGAGACCAGTCCCGCTATCATCGAACAGATCGCCGCTATCCTGCCCGATGTTATGATGACCGACCTGAACCGGCGGGATCTGCTTAACGCCTACCTGAAGGTGCTGCAGGAGCCATTTTATTCTGCCAAGATCAAGGAAGCGGTCACCGCTAGGCTGACTGCATTTTCCTTCCAGGACCACCCGGATCTGGCGGACTGCCTGAAAGCTCTGATGATGCGAGCCACTGACCTCAGGACCGTCGAAGAGCTGCACAGTTCGTTGCGAACCCTCGAGCCAGATCCCGAGAAGAACATCGATCTGATCCGCCTGCTATTCCTGCGTTTCATCGGCGAGTATGCACAGGAGCCGCTCCACCAGTGGGTTAAGGATTTCAAGGCGGTCGCCCCTGTGAACGAGAGCGTACGGCGAGAGATCCCCTACATCGTCCGGCTGACCGGAGAGACTTGGATCCTCGAGACGGCGGACGTGAAAGATCAAAAAGACAACTTGCTGCCGGCGATCCTGGAAGCCATCAGAAAAGGCGCCTTTAACGAGCCCCAGCGGCTGCTGAAGGAGGCTTATGAGACAAGGACCCTGCGAAAACGCGACCTGATCACCCTTTATCTCCGACTGCTGAACTATCACGACCAGTATCCATTGCTGGACGATGTGATACGCATCATGATCGAGGTCCGGATCTGCTCGCCCGAAATTCTCGACGCCAGCTTCCGCTTTATCACCGCTTTCCCGGATAGCACCGCTACGTATGGCATCAAATCCTACCTCGAAAAGGTAGGGCCGTCCGAGCCGTCATACCTAGACAGAGTCAGGAATGCGATGACCCCGGAAAACTACCGCGCATATGGTCTGAGCAACACATCTCCACGGGACGAAAACCGCATACCACACCACTGGGACGATTCTGGCCACTGGCGTCTGCCCTATTCAGGATGGCCTGTTTCCGGCATATTTTTCGAGCTGGACCCGGAGGAGAGTCTCCGCCAGCTCCTGCTCGCCCCTATAGATCCGGCCCGGCCCGCGCTGGAATCCCTCCACTACCTGTTGCTCAACCAGCTCTGGAGATCTCGTAAGATCACCGCAGAGGATCTAGCGGCGATCGGCCGGCTGATGCAGTCCTCACGTACGATTCCCGGCTACGAAACGCTGTACGACAGGGCGGTCTTTACCTTCAGCGACTACTGGCCGTCCTTTGTTGAGGAACTTAAGAAAAACCCGATTCCACCTGAACTGGCGGCATTTGCGAGCGAAGCGTTTGCCGAACAGTGCCGCCGGTGGCGCGAACTGGAGGTCGGAGGCGGCCTATCGAAGCTGCCGATGCCGCTATTCGGCATGGATCTCAAGCGGTTCGAAACTGCATGGAATCCCGAAGGCACCGCGAGGGATCAGCTCTGGGAGTACTACAGCTCCTTCCTCGGTGAAGACCCACGGGAAAGATCCAGGAATAGATCGTACGCAAGTCCGGCAATCATCGAACCGTCCATGCGCTTTTTCCCTGTAAAGGACCCGTACAAGCTCATCCAGTTCCTGGTCATGACACCTGTTCCAACAGAGCCGATTTGGGAAAAGCGCTGGAGGAGTCTTCTGCAGAATGCCAACAAGCAATACGGCCAGACCCTCGCGAGGGCGATCGCCCAGGTTCCAGAAGCTGGTCGTGAACGGCTGCTGTCGTTTTTAAAATAGAGGATGCACGTCGAGGAGACGAACGGGTTCCGGCCAAAAGGCATAGACGCAGTACTCCTTGACGTTGTACCTCAAAACATCGGATGCCGATCGGTCTGGCGCAGATCCCCGGGGAGATCTTGCGAGTGGATCAGCGACGGACCTTTTCTGACGGGTTCTGCACCATACTATTCTCGATCGCCTGCAGTAGCTGGTCCAGCTCCCAGGACCCGTCGTGGCGTATCCCATTTATATAGAATGCCGGGGTCCCATTTACCCCGCTGCGCACCCCTTCCATGAACTCGTCACGAACTTTCGCGGCGTGAAAGTGGCCTTCAAGCTCCCGGGAGAACCTATCCACATTCAATCCGAGATCGGCAGCATAGTGTTTCAGGCTTTCGACCCCCAGATCCTGCTGGTGCTCATACAGGAGGTCGTGCATCTCCCAGAACTTCCCCTGAGCCGCCGCAGCTTCCGCGGCCTCCGCGGCCTGCATAGCATAGGGATGTACCTGTGTCACTGGAAAGTTGCGAAAGACAAAGCAGAGACGATCGCTGAGCCTGCGCTGAACCTCTCTGACCACAGGGTATGCCTTGCCGCAGAACGGACACTGGTAGTCGCCATATTCGACCAGCATCGCAGGGGAGTTTGCAGATCCTTGCAGATGGTCCTGGCTGCCGACGGGGCGGATCAGCCTATGCACCTCATATGGTGGTAGGGGCAACTTTGCCTCCTCTTACCTTCATCAGCCGCTCCAGAGCCTTGATAACCCCATCTACACCCGGATTGACGTGCGCAGGCGACACATAGCTCCACCAAATCATTCCATCCGGATCGATCACGAATAGCGCCCTGTCACTCATGCCATCTTTCTCGCGGTAAACTCCGTAGGCACGGGAGATTGCGCCCTTCGGCTCAAAATCAGAAAGCAATGGGAAGTGCAGGTTTCTGCTTTTCACAAAAGCCTCATGACTCCAGACGCCATCAACCGAAACGCCCAAGACAGCTGCATTGTTATATCGCTGAAACTCCGGGAGAAGCTCGTTGTACAGGGCGAGTTCGTCGGTACACACGGGACTGAAATCAGCCGGATAGAAAACGAGGACCACCGGCCTACCGCGATAATCGGTCAGCTTCAACGTCTTATCGTGACCGGCACGCAGGGTAAAATCCGGGGCTGTAGCACCCGGTTTCAACGGACTCGATGCCGTGACAGAAGGGTCTTTTGCTGCTGTAGAACTGTCAATATTCTGCATATACTACTGATCAAACATTTGTTATGCCAAAAACTATGGCACATTTTTCCCGGATTTTACCGGGCTACAACCCTTCTTGAAATGTTTTGTATTATGTTGCGGAGCCTGATCACCCGCCCACGCTTGGCGAGATGACAATACGATCGCTATGCAGTGTTAGGACTGAGAATTGGTGTACTATTGCTGCGCGGTTTCTGTTGGAGATTCGGTTCTCCTTGACTCGAGTAACACGAGAAACCCCAAGAGGGCGGACCGCAAGACTACAAGATTTCCCGCACGGCGACAGTCTAAAACCCTTCAAAAATGACCGCTCCAATGTTATAACTTGCCCGTGTAGCTTCGATCATTTCTCATGGCCTTTCTGCCACAGCGATCATCGTTTCGGACGAGATCTCTATGCCCTTCTCCGTCCGCATCATTTCCAGTTCTCCGCTGAGATCCTCAATGATCAGAGACCGCACGTTGTCAGGTACCTCGCGCATGAAATTGCCGAATGAACTCGCTTCCATGAAGTCGAGCAGTTCCCGGGGTGAGGGGTAGTAGCGCTTCTGTGTCAGATAACTGATCATGACGTCTAGGTAACCTGTGTCCCGCAGCTGGTCCTCCAGCTCCTGCCTGCTTACCAGCTTCCTCATGATCTCGTCTTCTATGCGGCCCAGCTCAGGGTACTTTTCAGCGGACAGCTTCTCCATGATCTGTCTCATTGCGAACGGATAGTTGCGGTCGATGGTGGTGATTCCGACCTTGCCTTCGGGCTTCAGCACTCTAAACGCTTCGCGCAGAGCCGCTCTCTTATCATCGATCCAGTGAAAGACCGAGCTGTAGCATACATGATGGAAACTCTCGCCCGGAAAGTTATGGAGATCCTCCCCCCGACCGATCTTAAACCGCAGATTATTGATGCCTGACGATTTCAGCTTGCTCTCCGCAATGCGTAAGCGGTGCGGCGACGGATCGATGCCGATGACTCCTCCGCCGGACGGCCCGATAATTTTAGAGAGATAAAATGCCAACCGTCCGGTGCCACAGCCGATATCCAGGACAAGGTCGCCAATTCTAATATTCATCCTGTCGATCAGCGCCTGGCCGCTTTCGAATTGGAGGTCGCTCACCCTATCGTAACATTCGGCCAGCTCTGGCTCATCCCATGTCACATTGCTCATTGCTCGCAACCCGCCTGCCACCATGTTTATAGTAGTTTACCGAATCAGGATGGCGTGGCCGGCGGCTTATATGTGCCACAAATTATTATTATAGATGGCACTGAAATGCCATATTATTGACAGGAAAGCATTGACAGGAGACGATGTCATATATACTGCCGCTCCCCCTTCAAGGCAGGGTCGGCTACTCCAAGGCCTGAAGGATCTCCCCGGTTTTTCTTACCCGGCCCATTCTCGAAAAGATATATTTAATAGCTGCCAGGTGCTGCTCCTCTGACCTCGATGACATCGCATCCTCCGCAAAGATCTGCTGGTACCCGTACTCATAGGCAAATCGTGCTGTACTCTCCACCCCATAGTCGGTCGAGATCCCACAGAGAATGATCGTATCCAACCCACCTCTGCGCAGCCGTAGGTCCAGGTCCGTGCCGTAAAAGGCTCCCCACTGCCTCTTAGTGATCACCACATCCGTCGGTACTGGCGTCAGCTCGGGCACGAACTCGGCCCAGTCAGTAGGCATAGGGCCCGCAGGAGGCCTGGGCATGGCATCGTCCGCGATCGGCCTGAGGGCGGTCTCCGGCGTAGCCGCTACATGCACAAGGAACACTGGCATGTGGTTTTTTCTGAACACATTCACCATACTAGCCGCCCTCCCGACGACGTCAGCGGCCGCATAAGGCATGGTCGGCGCTGAGACGATACCCTTTTGCAGGTCAATGACCACGATCGCTGTTTTGTTCTTGTCGATCTTTAGCAGTCCACTCATCACAATCAAATCCGGATCATCACAGAAATCTATGCTCAATTGGATATATATTGAACTACCCCGGCTCTGAGAGTAAATTTTCAGCATTTTGACTATCCAGCCAGGATCATCAATCGATAAGTTTACCGGTGGAGAGCTGGACCCCGATCAGCAACATTTATTAACAATTGTTAATAAAATCTTGTTCGACACAGAGACATCCAACACAAGGACTGATGATATGATAAGTTTCTTAAAAGGAATACTTGGAACCGACGTGGCAGGCACCACCCGGAAGATCAGATATCTGGGCAACGCTAAGACTGAGGAGGGGATCCCCACGCTGATCAACCATCTGCAGGACGAAAACATCCAGATCAGGCGCGCGGCATCCGAGGCTCTGGAACACCACTGGATGACCGGCAGACAAGACGCGATCGCCGCCCTGACAAATGCTCTTGGCGACACCGACCCCGTTGTCCGTAAAAATGCCGCTCTCGGGATCGGAGAGTTCATCTCAAAGTGTACATCGGTGGAAGAGTGTGCAGCCGCTAAGAAGGCCATGATCCAGCGACTGATAATCGAGAGCGACGAGAAGGTAATCATGAGCATGGTCGCAGGGCTGGCTTATGCCCATGACACCAACCTGACGGCACAGTTCGCCGACGCGTTCGCGACAAGGGATAAAAAGACGATTGGCATGGCCATCGATATGATAAACAACCTGCCTCAGACCGATATCCGGATGGAAATGAAAAAGGCGCTTCGATCGCTATTATAATATGTGCAGATCAGTAGCTTGTGACAGCTCCAACAATTAAAATCGGTGGCTTCCACGGTTTACACCAACGCATCACCGCCCCAACGCAACTAGGTTAGTCTCGCCTACCACGCCAACATTTTACGCCATACCCCAAACAACCGACCATGTCAAGTTTAACGGCAAGTCAAACCGGCCCATAGAACTTCCAGCCGATACGACAAAGGTTAGACAACCATCGTATAGCTACATGTTGATATATAGTCTATTACACAAGCAGGGTGAGGGTAGAAAGGGCAAAAGAGACTCGCTTCATCCCACTAAACTCGTGGGTTTTCGCTCGCCCCCACTCGACCTGATCATAAGGTTTGAACTACCATACCCTGAATGGGTTATGTCTTCCTGTTAAAAATGCTTACCACCGATTTTTGGTACATGCGTGATTTCCCCTTCAGGCAAACGGGCTGAAGCAACCGGGCATTCTCTCGCTCCATGCTCGTTAACTATAAGCGCCATGGTGTGCTGATTAAAAATACCAGTATTTTTCGGGGCCGTGGACATGACGCGCGGAAGGCTATGGCTTGCGGATCGTATCCTGTTCGTTATACTGCTAATCGCCCTAGCAATACTTATCGCCCTGTTCAGCCAAGCCAATATCCAGTCGGACTCAATCGATTACTATGCGATCCTGCAGAAGCTTACTGGCAATGATCATCCGCCCATAGTTGAAAATTTGCACTTTATGGCGGAGCGGTCGCCAGGATACAGCCTTGCCGCCGTCATCCCCTACTGTCTCGTGGTCTGGCCCCTCAGTATGGCGTTCAACACAGATCGCCAGATCAGTGTACAGGACCAGGATGGATTCCAGGGCATGATGCAGATACCCCCGTACCCCCTGCCATCTACGGGCATATTCTTTCACGATTTTTATCTCGGCGGAAGCATATTCCAGTGGAAAATCATCTTGGCTCTGCTAATCACCAGCTACCTGGCCCTTTTCGGAGGCATCTGGCTTATTGCGAGAACGCTCCGGCTGGAGTCGAAAAATATGCCGGGAATTTCGATTATCCTGCTGGTGATCCTCGCCTCGCCGATCTTTATGATCAACGTGCTGCAGACGCCCTCATATGCGACGCTGTTTGCGTTCGGCCTGAGCTGCGGGTTCAGCTTCTCCTTCACCCGGGCCTGCCGCAGTAAAAACCGGGTTGATGAGCTGTTATGCGGGCTGGTACTGGGGGCGCTGGTACTGACCAGGCTGGAGACAGCGCTCATGTTAGCCGTCGTCATGATGTGCCTCGCCGCCGACAGGGATTTCAGATTCTGTAAGAACCTCGCCGCCGGAGCGATAACCTGGCTGCCGGTGCTGTTTGCCTATAATATGGTATTGTTCGGCAATCCTTTTCACGCCAGCATCCTGGCAGGAGACATCAATCTGATCATGATCAACCCCGGCTACATCTCGGACTGCCTGATCAACCCTGCCTCTGGCGTCGTATTCTGGTCTACGCTGACAGTCCTCGGCATCATCGGCCTGTGCGTCGGCAGAAAAGAGAGACATCAACGGGTGTTCTTAGCCTGCTCAGCGGCAATGATCGGACTATACTTGGTCCGGGTGCCGGTCATGTATCTGCATACTGGAGCCGGCACGATGGAGATCGGAGGTATACCGATCGGCATGCCTGCCACCAGGGATTCGGCGCTGGCACTGGTCCGATCAGACATGAACCGATACCTGACACTGCTGGTGCCATTCGCCGTTCTTGGGCTGCAAGGCCTGCCGGGGGTGATATTCAGAGCGCTTCGGCCGCCTGGCTTCCCACCGCGAAAAGCTTTGATTGAGCCCTAAGCCCGAGAGCAATATATCATCAGAATAACTTCCTTCCGCTATTTTGCGGAAGGTAACATGACAACGAACCGGCTGCCCCGGGTATAGTCTCCCTGCACTCGATCTTCGACCCACACCTGACCGTGATAGCTCTCGACCAGGGTTTTTACGAGGTAGAGTCCGAGCCCGCTGCCTTTCGCTCTAGTTTCTCCCCTTGTGAACCTCGAGAACAATGTGGCTTTTAGCTCATCCCTGATCCCAGGTCCGTCGTCCTCCACGATGGCTTTAATATATCGGCGTTCCTCGTACATGGTCTCGTTCGCACTCAGGTTGATGACTAATGGTCTGCCCATATCAGAATGTTTGATGGCATTCCAGATCAGATTGGAAAAAACGTCCTGGATCAGATCGTTGGCGAGCACAGTACAGGGGCTGACACACTCGCAACCGATCCGAATATCCCTTTCCGGGATCTGAGCATACTGGCGGGCCAGTTCTAAGAGTATCGTACAGAGGTCGATGGCCTTGATCGTCTGCCATCGGGCCTTTGCCTGTTGGAGCTTGTTGACGTTATCGACAAGGCTCGAACTGCTTTTCAACGCCTCAATAGGCTTCCTGATCAGCTTGTTATCGTCGATCCCCAGCGGTTTTCCGGAGGAGATCTGGTGCTCAGCCAGTTCGAGGTAGCCCAGGGCAACCTGGTTTAAGTTTTTGATATCATGCCCCATCAGATCCACGTACATCCCAGACTCGGACCTGGCCTCCTCTAGCCGATCCATCATCGTGTTAAATGTACTGGACAGCTCGCCGATCTCATCTTTCCGCTGGGTTACCACCCTCTGAGCATAGTCCCCCTGCGAGATCTTTTTCATGGTATTGGAGATGCCAACGATCGGGTCGGCGAGATACTTTGAAGCCAGATATCCGACGACCAAGAAGACGACGACGAAGACGGCAAGCATACCTAGGATCCATTCGATCCGATCGATCAGCGGTTGGTACTCGACCGCCAGAGGTGTTGATACGATCACCCCCCAGTCGCCGTATTTCAGAGGCTGATAAGCCGAGATCCTGGACTGCCCATCCCATGATGTATAATGCTCTAAGAACCCGCTCTCGCCCCGCATCACCTTCTGTACCGGGGAATAGCTGGATAAATTAGCGTTTATTCCAACCACGCTCAGGTCGTTGCTTGATATCACCATGCCATGGCTATCGACGATGATGATGTTGTCCCTAGGATCGAGGCTGTGCTCCCGGATACTTTCCTGCAGCGATTCAGGGGAGAAAACAGCCTCGATCCTCCCGAGAACCGTCGTGTTATTTCTAACAGGCATCAACACCCCAAAAGCATAGTCATCGAGGTTCTCGCTATAATACAAACCGGTGATGTAAGGGCCTTCGGAGTTTGCTGCCCGGCTATACCACTCGGTATTGCGAAGGTTCGTCGTGTTAAGGAACTTTTTTGTACTATAAATAAGATTTCCGCTGTTGTCGATGATGAAGACCGCCTCCGGTTTAGGAACGCTCATCTCTAGGTTGTCCATGATCTCCTCCAGACGGCTTGAATTGTTGTCGCTAAATGATACGATGGTATCCGGACTGGTGGAGACGATCTCCACATTGCTGGTGATATCATCAAGGTATAGGTTCATAATTTCGACCAGGTGGTCGGAATCCCTGTAGTCCGACTCGTGGATATCGTATTTGGTGTTCACCCAGTTTGTGTAAATCCATATTGCACCCATTACCAGTACGATGAACAGGCAACTGACGATTAGCATGGCCATTATGCGGGTTCTCAGTGAGTTTAAATGCATCTATTAGAGAGATGGAAAGGGAAGTTATAGCCGTAATTAAAAATAAACGCGTTTTAGCAGGATTTATGGCCCCATAGTGTGGAGCCCATAGTTTCTGGTCGATAGCTCGATCGGCACATGGCTATTCTGGTAACTGCAGATCACCAGTTGTCATGATCAATGCAGTTGTATAGATCAGGCGAAAGTGACGCAGGGGACGGAGAGAATAAGGATTATTGGGAACTGGGCAAGCCTCCATCGAGTTAAATTGCCAAGGCTTCGGCTTTGGCAGGCTCCATTTCCTTAGGCCGGAGCGGTTGACAGCTTTTAATATAAGGAGTAATATACCAAATAATAGCAAAGAAAAGATTTATATGGGTGTACATACCACTATAGAATAGCCATTCGCTGATCATCGGATGCAGAAGATAGCTTTTGCATTCGCAGAAGCGTGCGGCAGCCTGGGAGCAGCAAACGCTGATCCCATGACAACTGGGGGTATATAGCAGTGGAAAACAAATATTCCGAAATAGCGAAGAGCCTGACATCGTCTCGCCGAATTGAAGCGATTATCGATGCGGGAGTAGTAGCTGTTCTGATAATGACCGTGTTGCTCGTGGCAATGCTTTTATCCATCGCACATCTGAACGTGGGACAACCTCCGATCGGGCTTGCGCACGCCATTGTCTACGGTCATATAGCAACTGTGGAGACCTCGACGGGTGACCTCACGCTCGAGCTATCCCTGATCGGCATCGTAGGCGCAACCATGCTAGGAGCCTATTACGTCCTGGTGCACAAATCCGTATAACCTAAAGATTATCTCCACCATTGGTACAGAATAAGCTGTAAATCCAATGGGCACGACGGGCAGAACCAAGCAAACCATACATACACTCACCCGAAAACCTGCCCGCCGTGCTAAAACATCGTTTTCTCAACGGCAGACACAGTGCTAAATTGCCCTCATCAGACACCGACCACTACCCAGATCCTAATCGGAAATCAGAGATTTTTAATCTTCGGAACCAGCTTAGCCCTGAGACCCTCTTCGACCTTCAGGATGCCCTTATGGGTAAGGTAATATTCCTCGATGTCGGTGGCCTCGAACTTACGGGTGATACAATCCTCGTCTACCCAGAAGTCGATGATGTCAACGTAAAGAACGTTGTCGATCTTCGCCCAATCCTTGATGTTCTTCATCTTTGCACCTTGGCGTTTGCTGCCACCTGCGACTTCGTATATGATGCTGAGCAGCTCGATCCGCTGCCTGTCCATGTTTTTAATGTCAATCACTGGATAGCACCTCATATCACCGGCCTGATGAGCGAGCCTGGCGTTTATTTTGTTTATCGAGATGTTTTTCTACATCACCAGTTTATCAAAAATAGTATTAATAGATTTTATTCGTATTTTATTAATAGTAAGCTGTAATACCCAAGGTTTATTTTCACATTTTATCTAAATGGGATTGAGAAGCCCGAAACTTTATTGCCTTCAGCATGCGACCATATAACGAGCGCTTATGAAACCGATCTTACAGGTTGCCCTAGACGAAGTTGAGCTAATCAGGGCTGTCGAGATCGCCCGTGAGGCGATCGCAGGTGGTGCTGACTATGTGGAAGCGGGCACCCCCCTGATCAAGAGTGAAGGTATGAACGCAATTCGCACACTGAAGGCGGAGTTCGGAGACGATCACGTGATCGTCGCCGACATGAAGACGATGGACACAGGCGCTATCGAGATCGAGATGGCTGCGAAGGCAGGGGCAGGAATAGTGACGATCCTAGGGGCATCGCATGACTCCACGATCCAGGATGCCTTGCGCTCCGCCCAGAGGTATGGGGTTAGACTGTCCGCGGACCTGATCAACGTGCCTCACCCTGCTAAAAGGGCCGCTCAACTACAGGGTATAGGGGTGGATATTATAGGCATCCATGTGGGCATCGATCAGCAAATGGTCGGCCAGGATCCGCTGGAAGTATTAAAGGTGACTAGGGAAGCTGTGAGCATCCCGATCGCTGTGGCTGGCGGGCTTGATGCGCGATCGGCGGCCTCAGCTGTAGCCCTGGGAGCCGACATCGTGATCGTCGGCGGCAATATCATCCGATCTAAGGACGTGACTGAGGCATCTAGGGCGATACGGACGGCCATCGATGGCAGGGCGACTACCACGATGATCAGCAAGTCTCGGGATGAGGAGATACGGGAACTGTTCATGCAAGTCTCCACTCCAAACATCTCGGACGCCATGCATAGGGCCCCAGCCATGAGGGACATCAAGCCTCTGTTTGAGAACATCAAGATAGCCGGAAAGGCCGTTACGGTGCAAAACTTTCCAGGAGACTGGGCTCGACCGGTAGAAGCCTCTGATGTGGCAGGGCCGGGCAACGTCATCGTCATCTGCAATAACAGCAACTATGTGGCCCCCTGGGGCGAGCTGGCCTCTAGGGGATGCGTACAGAAGGGCATCATAGGCGTAGTAATCGATGGGGCGATCAGGGACGTGGACGACATCCGCAAAATCAAGTTCCCAGCGTTCGCTTCCGCCCACGTGCCCAACGCCGGTGATCCAAAGGGCATGGGGGAGATCAACACTGAAATCACATGCGGGGGGCTAACGGTCCGTCCGGAGGACTGGATCGTGGGCGATGACAACGGCGTTATGGTCATTCCTAAAGAACAGGCGTACGAGGTAGCCCGCAGGGCCATGGAAGTCAGGAAAAACGAGGATAGGGTGCGGGTTGAGATCGAGCGCGGAAAGACACTAGCGCAAGTTGTCGACCTGTACAAGTGGGAGAAAAAATAGAAAAAGATCACCGGCTGCCATCAGCCTGTGACATTGATCGAAAGCTGCAACGACCGATAGGGAGCTGTCATGTTGCCATCTTTGTACAGCAAGAACTCCGTTTTCATCTCGTCCCCGACCCTGTCGGGCTTTAACTGGATAGTCTGTTCCAACGTCTGGTTATCGGCGACGGTGAAACTCTGAGAGCTGAGCTGGGTAAGGGAACTATTATCCTTCAATGCTACGATCAGAGTATAATTGGCGCTTTGGTACTCATGGTTTGCTACACCGACGATGACCGGCTTGGACTGGCCGAGCACGAACCTGGTAGGATAATTGGTTGCTTTTCCGTCCGGGCCCAGAAGGTACATTTCGGTGAACTTTGAGCCCTGCGAGGACGCCAAAAAGACGTAGGCGATCGATATGATCAAAACCGATATCGCTGCAATCACTATGATGGTAAACACCTTGTCAAACGCACCCTCTTGGCCAGGAAACATAGCGCTTCGCAGGTTGCGGTATACTGTGCCGGGGTAGATGCGGAAACTATCCTCGGGCGACAGATCGTGCCTTCGTATGCTCGTCATTAGCACGCAGATCAGGGTAAAGGCAGTGAGCAGTATGGCTATATAATTCTGATGTAAGCCCCAAGGCGTGAAAGTCAGCCCCAGCCCGACGAGGGACAGGAGGATGATGCTGATGCCGAATGACAGTAGTATTCGCTCGATGCCGTCGAGGTCCTTCCTCCCCGGAAATAACGCTGCGGCCAAGGAGTACCCAGGGACAAATAGCATTATAACCTGGGACAGTGACGATTGGATCGTTGTTCCGCCAGCATTGGGAATGTAAACAGCCACGAGGGCGACCACTGCAAATCCCAGGGCCAGAAACAGGTCGAAGATCATGTATTTGGCCGGCCTCTTTAAACTGGAACGTGTTTCCGCGCGTCCGGACTCAGTATTTTTTCTGCTCGGCATTATGTATCTCCGAGTATCTCAAGCGCCAGACGGATTTTCTTACCATCCACACGCACACCAGCAATCCGGACTTTCTTCCCCATGCCGTCCGCCACCATGCAACCTGCCAAGCTGCAGATAGGGCACCCGGTCCGGGTGCAGATTTCCGGATGGTCTCTTCTGATAGCTTCGCACATGTTGCTGCATGCGATATTCGACATCGATATGGTCACGGTATTTCCACCAGTCTTCACGCTGACCTTTGAGGCTAGCTCCAGGTTGTTCTCGAGCACATCTTTGATCTCGTTCTCAAGCCCTTCCGATGTGAATAATGCGCCGATTGACTGGACGTAGCGGAAAAGGCCCTGGCCAGGAGGGTCGATAACAAGGCCGTTGATTTTCCTGCCGGAGATGTTGAAGACATCCTCCCTATGAGTTCTCAGCTCTACTGCCGGGCTATTATCGGACAATGGAATGAATAGTTTCGTTGATCCTGCCATCTTCGCAGGAAGGTAAATGCCTCTGGATGAAATCAGCAATGAGGAAAGTATCCTGTTTATGGAAACCACGTCAGATATGCACATCGCTTCATAGACCTCGTTCCGCAGGTAACGATTCGGGGTGAGGAGAGACATGAGTACAGCAATGGCGATGAAGGTAGAACCAGTCATTGCCAGCAGGGATGACATCATCGAACCATCGCTGGTCAGAATCCATAGGACGAGAACCACGATCCCGAGCAGACTCAGCGCTATAGAAGCCGGCCGCATTGTCCAGCGGTTATAGGCATTTAGCCTGCGACGTAGAGTATCCCGCTGCCATTTCATCGCTTTAAACAGTTCCTGCTGCTGGTCTTGCATCTGATCACCCATCCATTCTCGTTTTCGGCAATTCTTTGTAAAGAGCTTCCTCGGGCTTTTCCCCGTTACCCAAATCGATCACCCGCACATTGCTGGCGCCTCGGACCCGACGCAGGGTATCCTTTAACTTCAGGTACTTTTCATGGCACTCCTCGGCAGATCCCGGGTCAGATCCGAACCATAAGTGCGGAGTGAGTATTACGGTTATATGGTGCCCTCGATATGTTGCCATGCGAATACCGTTCAACAGTATACCATTGCCCATGGAATCGTTAGTCATGATGATGAATTGACATTTGGAGCCGGTCGAATTGATCACTTTCTGGACGGCTTTGGAGAACCCATCAGCAGTGATGCTCGTCTGGTAACTCCTGATCGTCTCGTCCATTACCGAGCTTAGTATCGCCAGTTCCTTGTACTCTTTTAGTGATGATTTAAGATTGCCTGCCTCGAAGAGGGTCGTATCTCTGCTCATCGATTCTTTCGACGATGGTATGGGAGTTAGCGAGGAAAGAACCTCCATCGTATGGACTATGTGCTTGTTTCCCATTCCAGAAGGTATGTATTTGATGATATCGTCCCTGGAGAAACAGATTAATCCAAACGTAGTATTGTCAAGGGAGAGCTTATTGATCAGCAGCGAAGTTAACTTTATGACCGTGTTCAGTTCGGACGTTTCACCGGTACCCATCGTATGGTCCACGTCAATGAAGAAAAACGTGGGATATGTCAACTCATTTTCGAATTCGCGAACAATAAGTTTGTTCGACCGGCTGGAGCGGGCCCAGTCAATATTCCTCATATTGTCACCCGGGGAATAATTGCGGATATGGGAAAAATCGACGCCGTCCTTGGCTGTATCGCGATGCAATTCAATGATGCTGTTTTCATGCCGCATATGTCTGAGCGCGACCTGCGAGTGGGCGCCCGGTACGCTGACGCCCAGATGTGCTTTAATCTGGATGTCTTTCCCGATCTTAACGGAATCCTTGAAGAACCACGACTCTAAGATCAGGGTCAATGGCGGTATGGTAAGTTCGCCGAACTGGAGAGGTTTTAGTTTCGTGATCAGCTCGACTGTGGCTCCGCGGGAAAGGACGACCTCCCCGCTTTGCGGCTCGGAAGACCTGATTTTCGGGTCCATAGGCTGGACGTAGTTGACATGCCGCTCAGCGTGCCCCCTGTAATTCAGCTTTGTGATAAACACGAAATATGATCCCATGCTCACGTTTACCGCCGGTACTGTACGGCTTATCTTAAGCCTTTGCATCACCCATATGCCCAGCATCAGCCGAAGAAAATCGAGCACTATGATCAGCAGAAATATGGCGGTAGCTGAATAGGACACGACGCCCCCAATCAGCCAGCTTAATGCTATCAGCGCAGTCGCGATAATCGCAACGCTCGGATCTTTTAATTCCATTCAATATCGCCAGTCTATGGTACTTTGACTTTACTCATGATCTCCTGGACGATATCGTTGATGGTTACATCTTCGAACTCGTACTCAGGCTTGATAATGAGCCGGTGATTCAACACCTTGGGCACCAGATATTTTACATCATCAGGGATCACGTATTCCCTCCCGCGGATGGCGGCGACGGCCCTGGACGCTTTGAACAGGGCTATGGACGCACGGGGGCTGCCGCCGAGCAACAGCTTATCGTGGGAACGGGATGTCACGATTATGTCCCGGATATATTCCATGATCTTGTTATCGACGTATATGCCCTTCACCAATTTGATCATATTGATCACGTCATCATGGGTAATGAGTTTTTGAGTCGAGATACGCTCCTCATGCACCTTGATCTTCAGGATTTCCAGCTCTTCATCGGGAGTAGGATAGTTTACTTTCAGCTTGAACATGAACCGGTCGATCTGCGCTTCGGGGAGGGGAAATGTACCGACCACGTCGATGGGGTTTTGGGTCGTGATAACCATGAATGGGTGGGAGAGACTATGGGTATTGCCCTCGATGGTCACCTGTTTTTCCTCCATGGCCTCCAGCAGTGCTGACTGGGTCTTGGGCGAGGACCGGTTGACCTCATCCACAAGAAGGATGTTGGTAAAGATTGGCCCCTTCTTGAGAAGGAACGCGGAGTCCTTCGCGCTATATACATACAATCCGGTCAGATCGGAAGGTAATAGGTCTGGCACGAACTGTATCCGTTTGAAGTCCAGATCCATCGTGGATGCGAATGCCCTGGCGATGGAAGTCTTGGCCAGTCCGGGCACTCCATCCAGCATAAGATTGCCCTCGGATAGCAGCACTATCAGCATATCCATGATCAGTTCATCGTTACCCACGATCGTTTTCTTTACTTCACCCATAATTTTAGAGGTCAGTAACGAGAACGCCCCTACATATGATTCCTGTGCCTGTGATTTGATCTCCATTGCCATCGCCTACAATTTTTTCTTCAGCTCTTTTTCTTCACCTTCGGTTAATAGTTGCTTTATCTTCATAAAACTAATTATCGCATCTTTCTTTTCGTGTGGATCCTCATGTATAAGTTCATCCTGGGCGATCATCCTGTATATGCTTTCCCGCCGGTAAAACAGGTACCCTACGAGCAAAATGATCATAACACAGATGAATTGTGCTACCGGATCAGTTTTTATCCGATTATATGCACTGGCCAGCGGTTGCGAACTCTGCCCGTGAGAGACATCAACGTATACAATATTGTTACTAAATATGTTAGACTTGAGCACACCATTATCGTCCAGGCCGATCATACTGTTGATGAGTACGTCCGAGTCCCCAATGACTATCAGCTCCCCCTTACCATATTTGACCGATGCAGCTACCGGATACTGCGAATACTTCTCGCTTCCATCGAGAGTACCGTTATCGTCCGCATCGATCCACGCCATATTCGACGTACTCGCTAGAACATTTGTGCCTCTCGTTATATTCAACGACACGGGGTGGTTTAGCACCAGCGTTCCGACGCCACCAAACACCCCTTGAGGACGAATATTGGTTATGACCGGGAACGATGGCTTGTGATAGTAATTGCTATCCTGACAGAGGGGTTGCTGGTTCAGGGTAACGGGTGAGTTGATCGAGTTCAGCAGGCTATTCGATCTGCCATAGTCATCCATCACGATCACTCTGCCTCCAAGATGCATAAATGACAGTATCTGGTTTGACTCCGATTCCGAATAGGGTTCTGTTGGCCCGATAATAAGCAGCGTACTGCCCTGAGGGACCGACGAGAGGCTCGAAATGCTGTAGAGGCTGGACATGTTGCCCGACAGATCCGCCATACCATTCCATGCCGGATTCATGGGGTTGTAATTCGCATCGCTGTAGTAGAACCTGCCAATCAGCAGCAGAGCGACGATAAGTATTGCAGCAGATAGAAGTACAGTTATCGTCCTCATAGCCTGATCACCTCAATCGGCCTTGATAGCTCTCTGCAGAAATTAACGAAGCCAGCCATCGCGTTCTCGAGATCTCTCTTGTTCACCTGTCGGTGGCCATATGCTACAACTTCATAAAGCGTGACTATGGGTTTAAGCGCTTCATAGGCACCAGGCCTGCTTTGTGATACGAGCTTAAAGAATTCGAGATGCGTCGTCGAGTCGGGAAGCTCTGTCACGGTCGTTCTTGCGGCGTACCGGGAGAGCGTGTATATGCTCGCCACCGCCCGTGACAGGTCCCCTGATTCCGCCATCGCTTTAACCATAGCCAGTTCCGCTTCTGGGTCGAACATTTTTTCCTTTACCGGTTCTGCAGCTATGGGTTCTTCGACCGGCTGATCCACTGACTGATCGATCTTGGCCGAAGGCGACAGTAAAGATCGAACCGACATTATCAGCGCCCGATCCAGGCCAATGCGCCGGATAATGATTGCGAGTATGATCACTATGCCAAGTATGACCAGAAGCCTGATAGATGACTTATCGTAAGGTATGATCAGTATGGTACCTGCCTCTACTGGGGCTGGAGATGTCTGTTTGTTATCGTTCGATGATATGATCAACATCTGTGGGCCCAGAGGATCGTTCTGCGATACCCCTCTTGAGATCGAATACTGTCCATTGTTGTCCGTTACAGGCATATCAATAACCTGACCCCCCATGACGGCCTTCAGGGTATAATTGGACGCGGGCCTGCCATTGGTCGTGGCTACCTTGCCGGTCAGATCGATGGTATCGCCGACGAAGAGGATTTGTGCGGGGGTATCCACGGTTATTACCATTGTCTGAGGGACGATGGTCACTTCCGCAGGGCTGCTCTCGGAACCGTATAGGCTGCCGGCTGGTGGCGTATAAACCGCTTTCATCTGGCCGGCCCCCAGCGGCATGTCATATGGCACTGTTGTAGTGTATTCGTAATTGCCGGATTGATCTGTCTGTATCGTATCGATCTGCTGGTCTCCGGCATACAGGGAGACATTGGCGCTATCGATAGCACTGCCTTTATCTGTCTGGACGCTACCGGTAAAGGTGATGCCGTCGCCTCCTGCAAACTGTTTTCCAGATATGGAAAGCGTTATTGATGTGTTTGTGGGAACGATCGTCAGGGGGTGACCCTCAGAGCTGGATGAGTTCAGGAAGCTCGCTCCTGCACCCGGATTGAAAGATGTCGATAGAGTGTAGCTTCCAGGCTGCATATCCTGAGTGATCGGAAACTGGAAACTATAAGCGCCGCTCCCATCAACAGTTGCAGTCCCCAAGTC
>Ga0187785_10000092_pt1 | contig 31700 bp, 23 predicted proteins | sample 0815_BV2_4_20_MG_FD_132466 | JGI IMG/M metagenome (GOLD analysis project Ga0187785, IMG submission 132466) | Tropical peat soil microbial communities from peatlands in Department of Meta, Colombia - 0815_BV2_4_20_MG | ecosystem: Environmental > Terrestrial > Soil > Wetlands > Peat | place...
ATGAAAGCGAGCGGATGCGAAAGTGCCTGTTGTTCAGGATGAATGATGTTGGGCCTCTTATCTTTTCCTTTCGAATAATTAACAAGGGTGAGAATGGCAAGTTCAGGGCATCCATTCACATATCGGCGGGAAAGGGGCTGTCATTGCGAGCGAAACGAAGCAATCTCTGCTTTGAGATATCGAGATTGCTTCGTCGTTTCGCTGCTCGCAATGCGACGGAATCGAAGGTTCCCGTACGAGACTGAATGATTGCCGTTGACGAGTGAGGGGTTCTGATGGATGTCGTAACGCTTTCGAGACTGCAATTTGCAGTCGCCACAATGTTTCATTTTCTGTTCGTTCCGTTGAGCCTGGGCCTGTCGGTTCTCGTGGCTATCATGGAAACCGTTTATGTGAGAAGCGGCGACGAAGACTACAAGAGAATGGCAAAATTTTGGGGCAAGATATTCCTCATCAATTTTGTCGTGGGCATTGTAACGGGATTGACGCTCGAATTTCAATTTGGGACCAACTGGTCGCAATATTCCCGGTATGTGGGAGACATATTCGGTTCGTTGCTCGCGATCGAGGCTTCTGCAACGTTTTTTCTGGAGTCCACCTTCATCGCGATCTGGCTTTTTGGATGGAACAAGCTTTCCCCCAGGGTTCACGCTCTTTGCATCTGGTTGGTAGCACTTGCTGCGAGCGGGTCCGCGTATTGGATTCTGGTTGCGAATTCCTGGATGCAGCACCCCGTAGGCTATGTGTTGAAAAGCGGCAGAGCCGAATTGGCCGATTTCTGGGCTGTGATAACCCAACCGTTTGCAATACTCACGTATCTTCACGTCACCTTCGCGGGGTATATAGTCGGCGGTTTTTTTGTCATGGGGGTCAGTGCGTATCATCTCCTTCGCGAGAATGGCAACAGAGAATTTTTTACCAAATCCTTCAGGCTCGCACTGTTGTTTTCCCTGATTTTTGCCGTGGGTGAAGTGATCATCGGGGATTTTCACGGCAAGGAGGTTTCGCGGGATCAGCCGGTGAAGGTCGCTGCTATGGAATCCCAATGGGAGACCATGAAGGGAGCCCCTTTTTCCATTTTTGTCATTCCGGACGAAAAAAACGAACGTAATCTCGTGGAGGCCCTGCGAATACCGAAAGGACTGAGTTACCTTTTGTACGATGATTGGAACGCCGAAGTCAAAGGCCTAAAGGATTGGCCCAAGAAGGACAGACCGCCGGTCGCGGAAGTGTTCTGGTCGTTCAGAATCATGGTGGGCCTGGGATTCATGTTCGCGACCATGACCGTGATCGGATGGATTGTCAGGAACAGGCTCGATGCACATAAATGGTTCTTGTGGATTATGTTGTTTTCCATTCCGCTTCCGTATCTGGCGTCGGAACTGGGCTGGATCGTGACTGAATTGGGGCGTCAACCGTGGATCGTCTACGAGATCATGAGAACATCGTAAGCGGCATCGGCCGTGCCTGCTTCACACGTGGCGATTTCCTTGACCGGATTCATAGTGCTGTATTCTCTTCTGGGGCTCGTGGCATTTGCGCTCATGGTAACCATTGCGAAAAAAGGACCTGCCCAGCCTCTACCCGAAGGCCCGTCGGATAGGAGGAGAGAGATTCATGCTTGAAACTGTCTGGTTCGTGATCTGGGGTATATTATGGGCCATCTATTTTTCGCTGGACGGGTACGATCTCGGCATGGCTGTGCTGCGGCCCTTTTTGTCCAGAGAAGACACGGATACGAGGATCATCAATAACGCAATGGGTCCTTTCTGGGACGGAAATGAAGTCTGGCTCGTCACCGCGGGCGGAGTCACCTTTGCCGCTTTCCCTGTCACGTATGCGGTGATGTTCAGCACCCTGTACGCCCCACTGCTGCTCATTCTGTTCGGCCTGATCATCAGGGCTGTATCTTTCGAATTTCGCAACAAGATTGATAGCGCTGCCTGGCGAACCCTGTGGGACACCTGTCAATTTATGGGAAGCCTCATTCCGTCGGTCTTGTTCGGAGTGGCCTTCGCCAACATTTTTCAGGGCATCCCCTTTGATGACAAGGGTGTGTTCCAGGGCACTCTTCTTGGTTTGTTCAATCCATACGGTATCTTGGGCGGGGTCTTGTTTCTGTTCCTGTTTTGCCTGGATGGCGCTATGTGGCTGGCGGCAAAAACCGAGGGACCTCTGCACGAAAGGACCGCAGCTGTTGCTTCGGGCCTGTGGGTTGTCGTTCTCGTTGTCGCGGTGGTATTCCTCGCGGCCAGCTGGTTTGCCACGCCACTCTACGGCAACTACCTGAAGAATCCGCTTCTCTTCGGCATCCCGCTGATGACGGTCATCGCTCTGCTGCTCACCAGACTGTTCATGGTCAGGAAGTCCTGGTGGATGGCATGGGGAGCCTCTGCAATTACCGTATTCGGTGCGACCATGTTCGGTGTCGTGGGATTGTATCCGAATCTCTTTCCGTCAAGCATGAATGCTGCGTACAGCCTGAACGCATTCAATTCGTCTTCGACGCCCATGACGCTCAAAATCATGCTCGCAGTAGTGTTGATATTCATCCCTCTGGTCATTCTGTACCAGGGCTGGGTGTATGTGCTGTTCAGAGAAAAGATCAGCAAAGAATCTTTGCTTTCGGATGAGGCTTATTGAAACTCAAGAAAATTTCGCGAAAGGGGACAAGAAACGATGAACGAACGTTCCGGACTGGTAACGATGAGAGGTAATCCGATAACTTTACTTGGAAATACGGTCACGGTGGGCGATGAGGCCCCCAATTTCACCGTTGTGGACACTGCTCTCAAACCCGTGGAATTTTCCTCGTTTCGCGGGAAAGTGTGCGTCATTTCTGCCGTTCCGTCGCTGGATACGCCGGTGTGCGACGCCCAAACCAGGAGGTTCAACAAGGAAGCGGCGGGTCTGAGCTCGGATGTGGCCATTCTCACCATCAGCATGGATCTCCCGTTCGCTCAAGCGCGGTGGCGCGGTGCCGCTGGCATCAAGGAGGTACAAACGTTTTCGGACCACAGGGAAGCCTCGTTCGGTTCCGCGTACGGACTGCTCATAAAGGACTTGCGACTCCTGGCCAGAGCCGTATTCGTGGTCGATCGCAAGGGAAACGTGGAATACGTGGAGATTGTCAAAGAAATTGCCGATCAACCGGATTTTGACGCAGCCCTTGCAGCAGTGAAAAGACTGACGTAAGTTCAAATGGGTGCACGGACGAGACTCACCCTTCGGGTCCATGGAGAGACGATCGGCAAGGAAACCAATGGAGGTTGGATATGCAGCAGTGGAAATCGGTTGACGAGATCCTGGATTTCGCAATAGGGCAGGAAGAAGAAGCCGCTCAATTCTATACGGAGCTGGCGACTCGCATGGATAGGCCGTGGATGAGCGCCATATTCCAGAGCTTCGCGAGAGAAGAAATGGGACACAAGAGGAAGCTGACAGACATTAAAGAAGGTAAGCTTCTCATGTCCGCTCAGAAAAAAGTCCTGGATCTCAAATTGTCGGATTATCTGGTGGATGTGGAACCGTCCGGCCACATGGACTACCAGCAGGCGCTGGTTGTAGCCATGAAAAAGGAGAAAAAGGCTTTCAAGATGTACACGGATCTGGCCGGCGCTACCGACAATGAGAATCTGCGTTCGGTTTTTCTGGGACTGGCCCAGGAAGAAGCAAACCATAAATTGCGGTTCGAAGTGGAATATGACGATTTCGTCATGACCGAAAACTGATAGCGTTTCGCCAATAGGCAAGCACGCTGGGGCGAGGGCGGGCATGTCCCCGAAGCGCAGTGAGGCGGTGCCGTTCGCAGCGGAGGAGACATGCCCGACACGATACATCTTGGAAAGCGAAACGGTATGACAAGGTGGACGAGAAGAGACGGCCCTGACCGTGTGGTCGGGGCCGCCAATGTGGCCATCAACAATTCTTGATCCAGGGAGAGAGCTTGAGAGGTCCTTTTCCTGAATTCACCTGTTCCCCCGCAAAATTGACACAACGAGTTATCGGTCATGTCTTCGGGCTATTCGTCGGTCACCTCTGTAGGGTTCCGATGGCTTGAACGCATCGGCTGCATGGCTCAAGAGCCGCCAACATGCGATGACACGAACACTTAAAGATGTTGGGGAATTCGGATTCATAGACCGTATTACTCCTCTAGGCGGAATCAGGCGTGAAGGAGTGGTCAAGGGCATCGGCGACGACTGCGCGGTCATTACCATCGGCGGACCGGAGTATCTACTTGTAACTACGGATCTTTTTGTGGAAAAAGTCCATTTCCTCATGGATTGGGCTACTCCCGAGAGTATCGGTGCCAAGGTCCTGGCCACCAATATTTCCGACATTGCGGCCTGTGGAGGAGTACCCAGAGATGCGTTCGTCAGCATAGCCGTTCCCGAACATATCGGCCTGGATTGGCTGGAAGCTTTTTATGCGGGTATGGCCGGGCTTGCCCGCAGTTTTGCGGTAAATGTACTGGGCGGGGACACAACCCGGTCCAGGAGCGATTTTGTAGCGAACATTGCCCTGACGGGACTGGTCCCCGTTTCCGAAGTCCTTTTCCGGCACACAGCCAGGCCGAATGACCTCATTGTGTTGACCGGACCCACGGGTGAATCTGCTGCAGGTGCTGAAATACTGCTGGAGCGGCCACGTGTTCCTCCGGACGTTGCCGGAGTGCTCGTCCGTGCTCATCTGGAGCCCGTTCCCCATGTTCTTCAAGGCCGAATCCTGGCCGCATCCGGTGCGTGTACCGCGGCCATCGACGTGTCGGACGGGATTTCTTCGGATCTCGGTCACATCTGCCGGGATTCGGAAGTGGCTGCGGTGGTCTACGAAGACAAATTGCCCGTCTCGGATGCGCTGCGTCAGGCTGGGACCATCATGGGGAAAGATCTGCTGGACTGGATACTGAACGGCGGAGAGGATTACGTGCTTCTTGCCGCGGTGGATCCGGACGGGCTTTCTGGCATCGAACGAAGCTTCAAGGAGCATGGTCTCCCGTTGTTCCCCATCGGTGAATTTTGCCGGGGTTCCCACATGGAATTGATCAAGAAGGACGATAGCCGCCACATTCTGAAGCCGGGCGGTTGGGATCATTTCAAGTAGGATCCGAATTCCCGTTGAAAAAAGAATCGTAAATGCTTCGTACGGATCCGGTTATCCTGAGATAGTCACCAACGAGAGTTTCCCCCGAGTCCTGATAACCCAACCGCCGCGCCAAACCTTTGAGCTTTTCCCCGCCGAGGGGCATCCTGTCTATACTCCTGTGTTCCATGATGCGGAGCCTGTCTTCGAGGCCGGTAAGAAACCGGTATCCGGAATCAAGAGCCTCAAACGAGATTTCATCTATGAGTCCCGTGTCGCGAAGGGCTGAAAGGGCTTCGAGAGTGTTGTGGCGTATTATGTCCGGAAAATGTCCCGCATTTTTGAGGATGTTTGCCTGAACGAAAAATTCTACGTCCACCAGGCCTCCGTGTCCTGTTTTGAGATCCACGTGGAGCTTGTCTTCCTGCGCGAGTTCGTCTTCCATTCTTTTCCGGAGGCGAGCTATTTCCTTGATGTCTGCATACGTCAGCTCGGTCCGCATGAGGCAGTCCCGGATGATTTCGGACACTTCCCGGGCAATGCGCCTGGGACCCGTCACGGGGCGAGCTTTAATAAGTGCCTGCTTTTCCCAAATTTTGGAGGTAGTTCGGTGATATTCCCTGAACGATGAAAGCGATGAAACAAGGGGTCCTTTCTGTCCGGAAGGCCGCAGACGGGTGTCTATGGCCCAGACCGTTCCTTCCGAGGTGGGAAGATTGAGGATAGATATGATGCGGCTAGCCAACCTGCTGAACCATTCGTGGCTCGAGAATCTGCCGATCTGGTCCAGGGGCGAATCATAGATGAAAATCACGTCCAGATCCGAGAGGTAGGTCATCTCTCTTCCGCCGAGTTTTCCCATTCCCAGAATCACGAACGGCAGAGAATCCACGAAATCATGGATCCCAAACTTGCGAGCCATCTCCTTTCCCGCGATATCCACAGCGCCTTGCAGGCACACCTCCGCAAGGTCAGCCACCAGTCTGCGGGCTGCGGACGAATCGATTTCGCCTGCGAGATGATGAACGCCGAGCATGAGCATTTCTTCGTTTTTGAACCGTCGCAGAATGTCCAGATCCGATTCCAGATCTTCCGAGTAGGCAATTCGCTCTATCAAGTCGTTTTCCAGTGATTCCTTTTTCTTGGGGTATTCGTCTGCGCCTCTCGCGATGAGTGAATCGATCGCTTGCGGATGCCGAATGAGCAGATCGGTAAAAAAACGGCTCTCACCCAGGATTTTCATAATGAAACGAACCGTGGGCGGATTTTCCAGAAGTGTGGAAAAGTAGGTGGAATGCGCGTAGAGCGAATCGATATAGCTGTCCAGTGCTATGAGCGCGTTTCCGGGTTCCGGGACCTTCACAAGCTCTTCCAGGAATAAAGGAGCGAGTCGCTGGAGCAGTCCGCGGCCCTTTTCCGTGGACATCTTCTTCGAAGAAGGCGACAGGATACCTTTCAGAATGGGATATGAGGCAGGCGGATCGCGGAATCCCGCCTTTTTCAAAAGAATCTCGGCCGCCGGCTCATCCTCGATGGCTTCGATTATTTTCCGGACCATGGGCGAGACCTGGTCGAGAACATCTTCCCCGGAATGATAGAACATACCTGAAAACAGGTCCTCCACGATCCGCCGGTACCGGTCCAGATCGGACAAGAATCGGTTCAGGGCGTCATCTCTGTATCCCATCCTCCTGGCGAGCTCTTCCTGATCCTCTACGGTTCTGGGGAGCTCGTGAGTCTGAACCTGGTGATTGAGCTGGATGCGATGTTCGGTCTTCCTGAAGAACAGGTACGCCTGGCGCAAATCTGCAGCTGTCGTCTTGTCCAGCAGACCTGCCTCCCGTAAGAGATCCAGCGCCTCCAGAGTCGATGCGGACCTGACCCGAGGGGTCCTGCCCGCATTGATGAGCTGCAATGCCTGAACGAAAAATTCGATCTCCCGGATTCCTCCCTGTCCCAACTTGATGTTGATGCCGGGCTTTCTCTTGATCTGAGCTTCTATGCGGAGCTTCATGATCCGCATTTCCTCGATGGTGGAATAATCGAGATGTTTCCGGTAAACGAACGGCTCCAATTCCTCGATGAAGATGGCTCCCAGGCTGCGATCCCCTGCAAGGTGGACCGCTTTCATGAGGGCCGCCCGTTCCCAGGTGCGACCCCAGCCGAGATAATAGTCCAGGGCATTGTCGAGAGACGGGATCAGCTCTCCCTTGTCTCCTTCCGGCCTCAGCCGGAGGTCCACCCTGAACGCGAAGCCGTCTTCCGTTATTTCCGACAGCGATCGCGACACCGATTGTGCCATGGATTCGTAAAAGCGGGTGACTGAAACACTCTCCGGTCCGCTCGTACGGCCTTCCTCCGGACCGCGCAAGAAGATGAGGTCCAGGTCCGACGAAAAATTCAATTCTCTTCCGGACACTTTTCCCATGCCGATTGCTACGAACCCCGTATCATGACCGCTGACCGGCGGCCGTCCGTGCTTGTGTACGAGCCTGCGCCAATGAAAGTCAACGGCCGTTTGGAGGCAGGCGCCCGCGAGATCCGAAAGCTCGGCCATAACTTCGGGAATGTCCGCGTACCCTGCCAAATCTCGCGTACCGATGCGCAAATAGTCTTCTTCTTTGTACACGCGGAGAATCTTGTCCAGATCCGTCGTCTTGTCAGCGGTTTCCGTCCGTCCTGCCAGCTCCCGTTCCTTGTCGGGTCGAGTCTTTCTCACCAGGTAGCCCCCGGACAGAAACATTTCTTCCAGGAGTTGCGGATTGCGGCACAAAACCGAGAACAGGAAACGGGAACCGGAAACGGCTGCGAGAAATACTCTGGCTGCGATGCTGTCCCTGAAAATGGTGTCTATGGTGCCGGGTGCTTGAGACAGCAGATCGTCGATTCTCCCCGAGGCGCTCCTCGGGCTTGAGCTATCCAGAATTTCGCTGACAAGGATGTGTGTCAGGTCGGGGTCAGCGTGGGAAAGATAATCGGAAAAACGGCCGCAGTTCCTTTGTATGTAAGAGAGCAGTTCCTGAATTTGCATCGTGTTTACACGTATCGCATCAGTCTTTGAAAGACAGGGGGCAGCGGATCTTCCTCGGAGATTATGGGGATTCCTGAAGCCCGCAAAAAGGCCGTGACCACTCCGCAGCCCGGCTGTTTTATCCCGTCGATGTCAACCCGTCTCAGACCGCAGGAAGGGCTGCCTTCCTTGAAAACGATGAGCGCGGCTTGAACCAGCTTCACTATTCGGGCGACCTCCTCCGCAGCGCTGACGAAAGCAGGGGTGCGGTCCACACCGTTCGCGTCCACCACGACGGCCGCACCCGCAAGAACCCCCACACCGTCTCTCCCACTGAAATAACAGGGGGGCCGCGGAATTCCCAGGCCGCCCAACAGTTCCGGGCAGACGGGAACGAGTATCGCCCTCTTGGCCAGGAAATCCAGTTCAGGATGCGGCCGGGACGTGCCGTCGTACCGCGTGTGGAGTCCTGCCAGGCACGCGCTTATGAGAACCGGTGTGCGCATGGTACGTCACCAGACAAAGATCGTAGTGTGGTGTATCACAAACAACTTACATAACCGGACATCTGAGCCTCTCCGGAAGTTTTCATCGAGCAGGGGAAGCCGGATGTGTCATTGCGGGCGAAGCGAAGCAATCTCGCTTAGTTGTAGAATAAGGACTGGAGATTGCTTCGTCGCGTCGCTGCTAGCGATGACACTGATTCGCGTGACGGCAAAGTCGGTGATTTGAACTCTATTTGCGGGACATCATCGCAGATCATTCCATGAAAACGACCTGTTCCTGCCCGTGCTCTCTGTCCACCACATCGCCGACGGCCCATGTCGGCAGCCCCTGTTCGCGAAGCATGCCCGCCGCCTTTTCCGCAAGGTCCTCGCGGATGATAATCACGAAACCGATTCCCATGTTGAATGTCCGGAACATGTCGTCATCGTCCAGACGCGCTTCTTTTTTCAAGAGGCTAAAAATAGGCGGAACGCGCCAAGAATTCTTGCGTATGCGAACAGCGCAGTTCTCGGGCAAGACGCGGGGAATGTTCCCCACAAAACCTCCTCCGGTGATGTGAGCCATGCCTTTGACCTGAACGCTCGAGCACACGTGCAGGACCGGTTTGACGTAGATGGTGGTGGGAGTGATGAGCTCCCGGCCGAGAGGCTTTCCCAGGTCGGCAATGGTCGCGTCCAGGGAAAATCCCCCAAGCTCCAAGAGCACTTTTCTGACGAGGCTGTACCCGTTGCTGTGCAGCCCCGACGAAGCTACGCCGAGCACGACGTCTCCCGGTACGATCGATGTACCGTCCACCGCTCGACTGCGGTCCACCATGCCAACGCAAAAACCCGCCAGGTCGTACTCCCCCGCTGCATAAAAATCAGGCATTTCAGCCGTCTCTCCCCCGATCAACGAGCAACCCGCCTGCTCGCATCCGGCGGCTATTCCGGAAATGACCGCTTGCACGATTTCCGGGCGTATGGCCCCTGTAGCGAAATAGTCCAGAAAAAAAAGCGGTTCCGCTCCAGTGACGAGAAGATCGTTCACGTTCATGGCAACCAGATCTATGCCCACCGTATCGTGTATACCCGTGAGAAACGCAATTTTCAGTTTCGTCCCGACACCGTCCGTGGCCGAAACCAGCACCGGATCGTCATACCTGCTCCATTCAGGCCTGAACATTGCCGCGAATCCGCCCATCTTCCCGATTACTTCCGGCCTGAAAGTGGACCTGATCCGATGGGAAAGCGAACCGATCACTCTCTCGGCAAGCTCAACATCTACTCCCGCATCTTTGTAGGTTATTTTTTCAGCCATTTCGAACGTGTGCTCCATATAGCAGTTCTCGAAAATTCTGTCGGATTAGTTCATGACTTCCTCCGACATTCCGACCAGCCAATCATGTCATTGCGAGGAGTGTAACCACGAAGCAATCTCAGTACTAGCTAGTTAGATATTGCTTCGGGGTTCGCCCTCGCAATGACAGTCTTCGAATCCTTTCGCGTAAGCAAAACCGACACTACTTTTGAGAATCCCTGTAGTTGGTAAGACCGAGACCTTTGCTTATGTTGCCTGCCATCTCGGTGACTCGCCACTGTAGTTGCCGTTCGTCGATTGTTGTCATCCGGCCGTCCCGTACGATGAGTCTACCGTTCACGAAAACGTGTTTTACGTCTGATCCCCTGGCGGAGTAGACGAGCTGCGAAACCGGATCGTAAAGCGGAACCAGGTGGGGACGATCCAAGTCGACAACGATTAGGTCCGCGAGCTTTCCCGGTTCAAGGGTACCGATGCGGTCGTCGAGCCCTAACGCCTTCGCAGCGTCCACGGTGGCCATTCGTACGGCAGCCGCAGCGGGGAGCGCTTCCGGATCGCCCGTAACCAGCTTTGCCATCAGCGAAGCGGAACGCATCTCTTCGAACACATCGAGGTTGTTATTGCTTGCCGCTCCATCCGTCCCCAGGGCAACGGTTGTTCCCCGTTGCACGAATTCCCAGGCTGCCGCCGCTCCCGAAGCCAGCTTCATGTTGCACTCGGGGCAGTGGACCACGCTCGTTCCCGTTTCTTCAAGAAGGTCTTTTTCCCCTTCCGACAGATGAATTGCGTGAACCGCGACGAAATGTGTTCCCAGCACGCCCGCACGATGAAGGTATTCCAGCGGCCTGGCCCCATAGCGCCGCGTGATATCCTCGACCTCCCCGCGGGATTCGGACACGTGGGAAAACAGGAGCAGTCCGCGTTCACGCGCCATCTCATGAGCCTTCCTGAACGTGTCCGGACTACACAGGTAAGGCGAATGGCAAAACAGGGCGGGGGTGATGAGAGGATCCTTCGGGCAGCGGTCCAGAAAAGTGCGCGCGCGATCTTTCCATGAGCCGGCTTGAGGTGCGTCCGGGCTTGGCACGTCGAGAATGCCTTGGGCAATCACTCCGCGTAGACCCACATCCAGAGCTGCTGCAGCGGATTGTTCCATGTGGAAATACCCGTCAGCGAACGTGGTGATTCCTGCCAGGGCCATTTCCACCGCAGACAGGCACGTTCCCAGATAGACGAATTCCGGATTGGCGTGCTTTTCTTCGACGGGGAAAATAAAATCATGCAACCATTTCTGCAGTGGCAGGTCATCCGCGATCCCGCGAAGCAGACTCATGGCCGCGTGCGTATGAGCGTTCACCAGTCCCGGCATGATAAGGCAGTGCGAGCAGTCGATCGCCGTAAGCGCTTGATCATCCTCCAGAGGCTGGTTCACCTGTGCGAGGTGCGCGCCGGAAATCACGGTGCTGCCGTGGGGAACCACGTTCGGGGAAGCAGGATCGGCAAAGATCAACCCGTTTACAAGAATTGTTTCCGGAGTCTTCGACATTGGTGACATGCGTCGTTCTCAGCTGGCCGCGGGTGTTGCCACGGATTGGTTTCGACAGTTCAATGAGCTCTGCTCCGCCCATAATACGATCATACGGGGACGTATCTGTCCAGAAACGTGAAATACAGTCCTCTCTCTTTTACCGGGCTACCGGTGATGCTGGCCCACGCATCACTGTAGCTCAGAACTTGCGGCTTATAAAGTTCCACAACGCGATCCAAATGCGCTTCGCTTACCCGATCGCTCTTGTAATCTACGATGACCCAGCCATCGGTTTCCTCGAAAGCGAGATCTATAACTCCCCTGACGATCGTCGGCACGGCCGCGGCGTCCCGGTTCCCGGTCGCGGCCATTATCTGAAAGGGCACCTCTACGAGTGTGTGCTCGCTTGCAAGCGCCCTGCGCCAGATCCGCGAACGCGTTACAGCGAGAACCGTTTCGACTGCTTCTGCAACCAATGCCGCATCGAGATTTTGGTCCTCGATCGCCGCAGCCGCAAGCTTTTTCAGGTCGGGTTCAGGGTTCACCATAGTCGTTTGCAGCAAGAGATGTATCAGGGTGCCCCATTCCGTGCCGTGCTCACCCTGGGAATACGTGAATCTCCCCCGAACCACGGATGCTGCTTTCATGGCTTCCACTGCATACGTGTTTTCGGCGGCGAAATCCCATTTTCGTTCCATGTCGCCGCGGGCCCGCGCCACATCCGATTCCGAAATCGTGATGAAAGGCCGAAAGAGTGGTACTTGAGGCCCGGGATCCCTGATGGGCTCGCAACCGCGCATTTTGGAATCGAAATATGCCCACGGATTCTGGTTTTGATAGCTTTTCCGCTGGGATATGGTCAGGCTGGACCCGGCGCGCGTTGCAGCAACGTAGAGGAGGCGCAGATCTTCCGCTTTGCTGAAGTTGCTCTCTTTTCCGGCAAACATATCCCAACGCTCGGGTTTGGCAAGCACAGCCGGAAAAGCTCCCACAACAGATCCTTCAATGATCATGTATCCGAGCGTTTCCGAGCCGGAGCGATCGATGTGCAGGTCTGGCTCCCTCGTCACTTTACCGGTGGGGTCCGCGAGAAAAACGAGCGGTGCTTCCAGGCCTTTCACCTTGTGCAGGTTCATTACCCGGACTACGCCGGCCTGGTGCGATCGCGCGGGAATGCCGTCGTGATTCTCCTCCCGGTCGATTACGCGGGTGAGGCGATCCACCACGTCTGCCGCCGTCCAGGAAGCCTGCTGAGAATCTCTGAGCAATTCCACCGCCTTCAACAGGCTCCCCGCCTGGAGGTCACCGCCCGCTGCCACTGCAGATCGCGCTGCCAGCCCCAAATCGTTGATGATTTTCTCTACGGCCGAGATTGCAGGAAACGTGGCAAGCCACAAGGCATACTGTTTCAGGCGCTTGAATGCATCCCGGAACGTCCCGGCGTCCGGTTCTTCCAGTTCGAGGGGCACTGCGGCGTTGAACGAAAAACGGCCGCGGCCGCGCTTGAACTTGAACAGAGCCGCATCACTGACTCCGAACAGTTCGCTCCTGAGCGTCGCAACCAGCGCGACGGGATTGTCCGGGTCCATGACCGCTTTCAAGCACGTGTTGAGAAGCCGGAGTTCCGTGACCTGATTCAGCGCACTGCCGCCGGTCACCTGGTGGGGAATTCCCAGTTCCTGAAGTTTGCGTCCGTACACGCTCAGGTGAGCGGTGTTGGGAGTGACAATGAGGAAATCTCCAGGCTCAGCCGCTGACGCGAATCCTGTGTCCTTTTCCTTTAAAGTCCTGGGCACCGGAATCTGGGCTGCCAGATCGTTCCGAATACAGCGAGCGATCAGGTCCGCTTCATATTCGGCAACAGCATCGACTGTTCTTATGTCTTTCGGTATTCCGACCGCCCGAACCCCCACGGACGGAAAGTCGCTTTCGAACTCCCTCGCGGAAATCAGAGGGACGTACTCAGGGGAGCATTCAGGCGGAAAAACGCTGAAATCATTTTGGAACGCCTTATTGACCCAGTTCACGAGAGGACCGACTGTGCGAAAATTTGCGGACAGATGCACAATTTGCCCGCCGCTCTGCTCGATAATGTCCTTCACCTGGTTGTACGTAACGATATCCGCCCTGCGGAATCGGTAGATGGATTGTTTCGGATCGCCCACCACGAAAAGGGACCCCGCGACAGGTCTGCATGCGCGCCAATTCGTTTCCCTGGGATCGTCCGAGGTTAAATACATAAGCACTTCGGCCTGAACGGGATCGGTATCCTGGAATTCATCCACCAATAAATGCGTGAATCGGCTGCGAAAATATTCGCGTATGGCGGGCTTGTCTCGAAGAAGGCGAGCCGAGTGCATCAGGAGATCCTGATAATTGCACTTCCCCGCCCGTTTTCGCAATTGATCGTACAGGCTTACCGCCGGGCGAATTGCTGCCAGCAGCGGTTCATACCGGTATTCCAGCCAGGATTTCACCAGAGGCTTTGCAATATTCTCGGTGAAATCGTTCCACAAGGCTTCCTCTTCTTTTGCCTGCGACGCTCCCCCGGGCCAGAGTTTTTGGACGGGAACAGCAGATTTGAATTGGCCAAATATTTCCATAAGATCGGGAAGCTGGTCCCTGCGTACTTGCCTGAACATCAGTGGCAACAGGCGATATTTCGGCATCAACTTGTCGTTTCCGTAGTGATCCGGAAGCGACGGCAAGACATCCTCCATGTGGCGGATCATGTGTTCGAGCGGCTCTAGTGCACGAGAGGGATCAGGAGGCGGTAATGTTCGTGCGGGCCACGCATCCACGTCCGGATAGTCGGAAAATTTCATGAAAGCCGTGCGAAGCTGTCCGATTTCTACGCCGAGTTCTTCCAGTCGTTCGAGGGTGGGAGAATTGTCAGCGTAAAGCTCTGCTACGTACTGGTCCCACGCTTGCTCCCGCATGCGTCCGTCATCATTTTCGTCAACCTCTTCAAACGCGATGTCCACGCCCGCTTCCACTGGTCGTTCTCTGAGCATACGGCCGCAAAAGGAATGTATCGTCCCGATGAAGCAGCGTTCCAGTCCCGCAAGAGCCTCACCCAGGAGTCGCTTCGAAACCCCATCTGCTTGCCCGTAAGCCTTTTCCAGTTGAACCTGAAAACGGGACCTCAGTTCGGCTGCCGCTTTCCGGGTGAAAGTCACTGCGGCCAGGGTTTGCACGCGGGACGTGCCCGTGGAAAGAAGGTTGACCATGCGGCCGATCATTGCCGTGGTCTTTCCCGTTCCTGCAGCGGCCTCCACCAGGAGAGTTCTGTGCACGTCCCGAAGGATGATGTCCCTCTCGCCCTGGTCGGGTGGATTGAACGTACTACGTTTCACGGTTCCTCAGTGCTCTCATGGCCCCCAGATCGACGTTGGCGGGATTTTGCAACTTTCGTTTCACGCAATCGGCGACCCGCGCCACGTCCCCGCAGACGGGAAGGTAGTCGCAAAACCGGCAGTCCTCTTTGTAATTCTCCGTTGCGATGAAACAGCCTCTGGCGACAGTCTCACAGAGATCTTCTATGATCCGCTTTCCCGCATCCATGTGCTCATTGCGTCGCACGATGCGAACGCCTTTAGCGCCGGTGCCGGGGAAGAAGTAGCCGAAATGTCTCACTTCAGCGTTGACGGAAATCCTTTTTCGCAGCATTGCTGCGGCCATTTGCATGTACAAAGCGTGCTGGACAATTCGTCCCTGAGCGAAAATATCCGTTTGATCGTATTTCAGGGGGCTGCCCGTCTTGTAATCCCACAGGGAAAAAACTGCTCCGGAAGCGTCGTCGAGCAGATCGATCCGGTCGATTCTCCCGCGAGCCCGAATGGTTTTGCTTCCCGATATCGGAATGATCACCGGTTCCTGGGTATCGAGCTCTGTGGGGCGGTCATAGGGTCGCATTCCGACTGCAGCTTCCAGAAATACGGGCTTGCTCGACCGACACAGTTCCTCTTCTTCGATGAGAAAAATGTCTGCGGCACGGGTAAGTTGTATGATTTGCCTCCGAAAAGCGCTCGAATTCGGCGGGGGTATCCTTTTCGCGAAGCTGTCCACCTGTTCATGCAGGATTTTCACGAGCAAGGGCCGGTCCCGACCCACCAGAGGCGACCGCCTCTGTGACATGAGTTCCCTCATGAAACGATAAAAGACTTCGTGCAACAGATTTCCGAATTCCAGTGGGTCCAGCCACCGTGTGCCATCAGGCGTCAGGTCGTTCGGCGGTCTTAATTCCAGAACGTACTTGAAGAAATAGTTCAAAGCGCAGCGGCCGATGGTCTCCAGCATGCTCGCGGACATGGCCGGTCCCAGGGGAGAGCAGGGGTCCAACTCGGGGGGCGGTTCCGGGACAAGTCCGTCGTACACGGTGAAATCCGCCCCAGCCCTTGCCCGGGAAGCAACTATGCCCTGTCGCAGATGCGGAAACCGGGATCCGAGTATCTCACTGGCGTTTTCGACTCTTTGCTCGCCGCACAAACGCCAGAGCCACCATTCGCTTTCATCCAGGCATGCATCGCAGGATTCGGGAGCGAATGACGCTGCAGGTGGCAGCCATTTCAGCATGTCACCCTGATCGCCTTCCCGATTGTTGGAAAGTAGTCTGTAAGCAGAAAAAACGGCCGAATTGGCAAAGATCTCCCGATCATCCGCGAAATTGTGACACGAAAATCCCAGCGTGACGGTTCCTCGCAATCTGGCGGGTATCGCTGCAAATTTTTTCAGTTTGATGCCCAACTCACCGGCAGATTTGGGCAGGTCCGGCGAAAGCTTTTCTCGTTCCTGGTCAAGGAGCAACGGATCGTTGAGCCCCACGCCCGGAAACCGGCCGTCATCAAGACCGATGATGAAGGTGTGTATTCTGCCCGAATGTCCTCCGGACAGCACGTGGGCCACGTGCATGCAGCCGGGCCGAGGGCCGCTCCCGCAAACCCGTGTGCGACCCGGGAGATTCGTCAACCAGTCGTGAAAATTCAGACTGACGTGCTCTGATATTTCATTCGTCCAGAAGAGCATTTCTCGAATTTCTGCGAGCAAGGCATTCAGCGAATAACTGTCAAGCTGGTTATCCCGGGCAGCGTATCGCTCAAGAAATTCGGCTGCAGTCCTGAGGAGTTCCGAACCTTCAGTCGTTTCGGCCGGACAGATTTCGAGCAAGGAAGTAATGAAATCGAGCAGGATTTTCAGGTGTTTCGACTCTGAAGTCGCTGCTCGCCCTGTTTTGGGTCGTCTACCTGCTTCCGATTTCAGGGGCGGCGATTCCAGTCCGGCGACGGCTTCCGTCAGTGCCGGCGCATAGCTGTCGCGACCGGATCTCACGGAGACCCGGCGAAACGCGGACGCCAGACTGGTGAGACTGAATTCCTCCGCATCGAATCCAGGAATTTCCAACAGGCCATCCTGGATCATCCGTGCAAGAGTGGTCTGCGGATACCCGTCCCGAATCCATCCAATCAGGGCGATCAATCCGCGGCCCGGGCGCGAGTAGCGGGCCGGAATTCCTTCTGCGAAGGTAACGGGTATATCGTCGGTTCTTGCGCCGTCAGGCATCAAGCTGACAAACGATTCATATATCAAGGGAATGTACGTACCGGCATCAGTGTGCAGCAATTCAACATGATCGAGTCTGTAGCAGCGTAAGATGCAGGTTCTCAGGACCTGCCGAACTTCGTTTCTTTCGCCAAACGCCCGAAATATCTCGGCCGTTCCGTCCTCTCTCGCAGGTGGCGCAGCTGCAGGGCAGAGCATCCACCGCAACAAATTGGCGTCGCTCTCCTCAACGAACGGGCCGCAAGATTTCACCGCATGTCGATCGACGGAAAGAGTCAGGAGCTTCGAGCCTGGAAGGGCCTTGAGCAGTCGTCTCTCCAAGAGAACCAAGTCCAGGTCTTCGGGAACCAGAATGAGCACGTTTTTGGGAATGGCCGAGTGGTCTGCCAGGCGAGCTTCTGCCATATGCAGGACCTCGGCGTAGTCCACGAGATTTTTCTCTTGCAACATGGACTGATATTCCCTGAGGGCAAAGACAAGGTCATTGCCCTTCTGAACCGCCTCGAAACACGATGGATCGAGTTCGGCAGCACCAAAGCCCGCGAGCCGCAGTGTGTTTAGCGCAGCGGCCAGCGTCTGCGCCAGGGTGGGGCCGGCAGACAGGGAAGCGAGGTAGCCCGAGGGCGCCGTTTGCAGTCGTCCCAGAATTGAGCACGCAATGATTTGCGCTCCGATAGAAGCTACCGGGGACACTCCCAGACGGGCCATCTCCGGTCCTGCGAGTTCCAGCGCGAGGCCTTTGAGAGTTCGGATTCGAACGTTGACTGCCGGTTGACCCGCAACAGTAACCGAATCGAGCCACTGGTGCCCTATACGCAGGGACGGCGCGAGGAGCCATTTTTCCTGGAGAAGGTAATCCTTGCAGACGCGGGACAATTCCGAAATGAGCTGATTCACGCACGTTCCTGTTGGCGAGAAATTCAAGGCCTGAACTGTATCAGACTCTGTAATCCATGCAAGAGTATTTGGGAATAAAGCGTAACGCCTCAGTTACGGACGGGAAACGGCTGTCATTGCGAGCGCAGCGAAGCAATCTCTGCTTTTAAGTATCTAGATTGCTTCGTCGTTTCACTCCTCGCAATGACCGGCGACTGTCGATTCCTCTGGCTACCCTCCTGAATACAATAGGACCCATGTGTGGTGGAAAGCCGAGAACGGAACACCTGACTGCCGGGATTGTCGCAAGAACTAAAGACATTTGCGCATTGCCACGGCTAAAACAATTGAAAGGACGGATCAGGCGGGTCGGAGGATGATTTACTGAACACGGTTGATAGCTGAAATTCCGGCTCGGACACAAGGGGAGGTCCTGCTATGAAAGCGAAATGTCCGGAATGCGGTGATCGCCTTATTATCGACGATTTGCACGAACCTGGACAAAAGATCCTCTGCTCCCATTGCGGGGCATTATTCGACTCGGAAGCCCATCTGCAAGATGATAATTACAAGACGGAAGAAGAAGCCTACGTGGTAGACTGGCAGCTTTGAAGCTGGATTCAGCGGCATTTCTGCCGATAGGCGCCACCTTTCCACACCGTGCACAATTGTTCCGGTGCGATAGGCATCGTACACACTCTTTCCGGCGCCACCGGCATGGCGCATATCCGCTGGGGTGCGACGGGAAGTGCACAGATTCTCTTCGGTGCGACAGGCAAAGCACACACCCGCTGCGGTGCTACCGGCAAGGCGCACACTCTCTCGGGCGCCACCGGCAATGCGCAGACTCTTTCCGGAGCGACGGGTAGCACGCAGATTCTCTCTGGAGCGATCACTACGGCACAGTTCCTCGGCGAGGCCTGGACTGCACACGACTGGCAGAATGCTCCCGCCGTGAAGGCGAACATGACGACAAAAACGAATGCGAAAATGCGTACAAGCTTCATCTGTCTGCGGGTCTCGTATGCAAACGGGTATTAAAAGTGACCCCATTATAGCACATCTCCCTTTTCCGGATGCACGAAATTCTTTCCCACCCTCGTACGGCCAGGAATTTTTTTCGGTTTGCCTTGCTGAAGAATTCACAGAAAGTTCTCCCAACCGGAAACAAATTGAGGCAAAATCGTTTCTCGTTTCAAACCCTATCTGCGAGGGCAGCTACATGAAGATCCAGAGATCTTTGCTGATTTTGCCGGTTAATGTGCCGAAATTCGTGGAAAAAGCATACACCAGAGGCGCCGATTCTGTCATGCTCGATCTGGAGGACGCAGTTCCTCTAGACCAAAAGAAAGAGGCGCGTGAACTGCTCAAGGATTCCATTCCGCTGGCAGCCCGAGGCGGAGCGGAAGTGTTTGTGCGCGTGAACAACGAGGCGTCTCTCCTCACTCCGGATGTGGAGGCTGCGGTTCTTCCGGGGGTGAAAGGGATATTCCTGCCCAAGGTTGAATCCGCGCATCAGATTTCAGCGCTGGACGAACACATTGCAAAATTGGAAGCGAAACGGGGAATCACCCGTGGCTCGATCCGACTGTCTCTGCACATTGAAAGTCCACTCGGTATGTTGAAGCTCCAGGAACTCGCAGGAGCGAGCACTCGCACTGAATCCATGAGCATCGGTACCGATGATTATTGCTTGCAACTGGGAGTGGAAGCGTCCCCGGACGGCACGGAATTGTTTTTTCCTTTCTGCATGATGGTCACGGTGAGTAAGGCTGCGGGAATACGGCCCATGGGAATCCTCGGAAGCGTTGCAGGGTTCCGCGATCTCGACGGGTTTCGCAAAGCAGCGGAGCGCGGCCGCGACCTGGGGAGCACCGGTGCGTTTTGCATTCACCCCGATCAGGTGGGCATTCTGAACACCGTGTTTTCGCCGTCTGAACACCAGGTGGAGCATGCGTCCCGCGTGGTGGCAGCTTTCGAAGACGGATTGTCCAGGGGACGTGCGTCAGTCACCCTGGACGGCCGCATGGTAGACACGCCGGTTTACAAGCGAGCACAACTCACTCTGGAACGGGCAGTTGCGGTGGCAGAATTGGAACGCAGAAAAGCTGAGGCAATGAACCGGGTGCACAGAACTGATGAGTGAGCGGGAGATAAAGGACTACTGATAGCGTTCTGTTTTCAAATGTTTGAAAGTGGGACACTTTTTACACAGAGGGTCCTCCCGACCGCACCAGGTTGAAAGGCCACCAGCATGTGAGGTCGGTCCCCGGCTCTTACTGTGCAAAAGAAATGAGCTATACTATCGAGGATTTCATGTCACCGGCACACGTCATGCGGGAACCTTGCACTCTTTCGAATCGGAATCCTGCGAAAGGGACCATACTCTTGAATCAGGAACAGCTGAAGGATGCTCCATGGTCAAATCGGTAAACGCTGCATGGTGGGTTCAGCGATGGAGTGAACTCCACCCGGACAAAACGGCAATCATATTTGAAGACCGGCAGATTTCGTACAAGGAACTGAATCGTGCCGCGAACGGCACAGCATGTTGGTTGCAGTCTCTCGGGATCGAGAAGGGAGACCGCCTCGCGGTTTTGTTGGAAAACTGTCCCGAATTTATAGAGATATACCTGGCTTGTGCGCGGCTGGGGGCCATTTTCGTTCCCCTCAATTTTCGTCTGGCAGCTCCTGAAATCGATTATCTCATAAGACACTGCCGGCCCAGGCTCCTGATATCTTCTCCGCGTTTCCTGGCAACCGTAGGGTGTCTTGACTTGGATGAGTACAAACCGCCTTTGTATGCAGCGCTTGTAGGTGGGGCCCGTGCAAGCGGCCGGATGCTGGACTATGAGACCGAAACGCAGCAGTACCTGAATGAGACGCCTATTGTCACTCCGTCTCTGGGGCCGGCAGACCCTGAAGAGCCTCACGTGATAATGTACACTTCCGGAACGACGGGACGTCCGAAAGGCGCGGTACTGAGCCACCGAAAAACGTTTTTCAACTGTTTGAACGCGGAGATTTTTTTCCAGTTATCATTCCATGATCGAATGCTCATTCTTCTGCCGCTGTTCCATTCGGGGGGGTTATTCATACAGGCGTCGCCCTGCCTGTACAAGGGTGCGACACTGCTGATTCATTCCAGATTCAATGCGGTGAAGGCATTCTACGACATCGAGCACTACCAGGCGACAAAACTCCTCGGCGTGCCCGCAGTGTACAGATCGTTGCTCGACGTGGACCCTGACAAGAAACGGGATCTGGCTTCACTTTCGGTATGCGCCATCGGCGGGGAAAAAGTGACCTCGGAATTGCTGCTGGAATGTTGGCATAACGGATTTCCCCTGCGACAGATCATGGGGCAAACGGAAACATCCATCCTGCTCTGGGCTTCTGAGGAAGAATCCCTCCAGCGGCCCGGCACCGTTGGTCGGCCGGTGTTTCACGCGGAGGTGACCCTGGTAGACGGTGCCGGACGGCGAGTCGGTGTAAATGAAATAGGAGAAATCGCTGTGCGCGGTTCGATCCTGATGAAAGAATACTGGCAGGACCCGGTCCAAACGGAACAGGTCATGGGAGGGGGCTGGCTGAGGACGGGCGATCTCGCGCGTATGGATGCCGACGGTTATTTCTATCTCGTGGACCGGGCCAAGGACATGTTCATTTCCGGTGGGGAAAATGTGTATCCCGCAGAAATCGAGAGGGTTCTCAGGGAGCACCCTGCTGTGGAGGATGTGGCGGTCATAGGTAAGCCGGACGCGAAATGGGGTGAAGTGGGCCACGCATGTGTGATCTGCAAGCCCGCAGTCGATGTGACCGAAGAACATCTTCTGTTTTTCTGTCGCGGGAGGCTCGCGAGCTACAAGCTTCCGAAAAGAATAATATTCTGCGAAAGTTTTCCTCGCACCCCACTGGGCAAGGTACGCAAATTCCTGTTACAGCAGCACAGTAACGATGAAGACACGTAAGGGCGAGGTTTCGGTTAAACATTCCGTGTTCCCACGCACTTTTCGGGAACTGCGATAGATCTTCCTCATCTGCACCCCATCGCTAATGAGTGCGGTCACGTCCCAGGAGGAGCGCCACGGGGAGGCTGCGCAGTATTTCTCCCACGGTCGGGGCCTTTTCCGTATCGACCTCCTTCGAGTCCACAGCGTCAGTCCACAGGGTAGGGCAGCCTGCTGGGAGCACCACGTGGGTGTCCTGCCAGATTTCCCCTCCCAGGGGAAGCTCGCCGTCTTTCACCAGCGATGTGAAAAAGCGCGTTGCCACCGCAAGTGCCCAGGTGTTTTCATGTTTTCTCGCAAATGCCACCACATGATTCTTGAACGTGCCGCGAACCTGAAGCGGCAGATACGCGCCTGCCTCGAAGAGTTCTCTGTGAGAGTGTCTGGCACGGAGTATCCTGTAGATCAGAAAGAGCTTTATTGCGCCATTCGATGCCTGGGCCCATAACGTGTCGATAAGATCCGGCATGTTCCGCTCTTCGCGTTCTCGAATGTCGGCCAGATATCGCTGCCTCTCGTCAAAATTCACAGGCCGGCGGTTGTCCGGGTCTACGAGACTCAAGTCCCACAACTCGGAGCCCTGATAAAAATCCGGTATACCCGGGGAGACCATTTTTACGAATACCTGGGAAAGGGAGTTCAAAATGCCGTAATGAGCTATTTTGACCTGAAATGGCAGGAACGATTTGAGGAACAGGTTCGCTTCGGTGTTTCCGAACAGGATTTTGTCCACAAAGAAAACAAACGCATCCTCGTAAGCGGAATCCGGTTTGAGCCATCCCGTATGGACCTTGGCCTCGCGGATCGCTTTTATGACGTGCTCTTTCAGCCGGATTCCGTATGCGGGTAGTTCATCTTCCCGGAAAGGAAATGATCCGATAAGGGTTTGGTACAGGAAATACTCGTCGTTCTTGTCCGGTGCCGCCGCGCCGTTCACTTTCCTTTTTTGGGATCTGTTCATCCTGTTCCAACTTCTGATGCGTGCTTCCCATTCCTGGGGAATTTCGGAGAGCACGTTGATTCGGGCTCTCACGTCTTCCCCTCGCTTGGTATCGTGAGTGGAGCCGGCATTCATGGAATGAGGATACGATTCCGAGCGCCGTTTGTTGAAGTTGTGAAATTCGTTGATGGAAATTCCGAATCTCGAGGGATCTCCCCCAACCTCATTGAGGGAGAGTAGCCTGTTGTATACGTAGAGAGTGGTATCCTCGAATCCCTTAGCCATGAGCGGACCGCTCATCTGTTGGAATCGCATGACCCAGTCCAAGAGGTCGTTCTTGTCTTCGTCTACACTGCTGCTGTCGAATTGCAGGCAGAAAAATCTCTGCATGAAGTCCAGCTCGTACACGAGATCCGGTCGTCTTGACTTCGCCATGGATACCGCTTCGTTGATGTACTCGCAATCTTCGGGGCGAACATAATCGCCGCTCAGATATGTCCGATAAATGGGAAAGCATGCCAGGACCTCTACGATGGCCCTCCTCAGCCCGTTGAGCGTGATGTCGATTCCGTACCTGTCATTCGCGGAGATGCTTTTCAGAAGCTGCGCGAGATTATCCACGTCTCCGGACATGTCCTTGTCAATGACGAGTTCTTTTTTGTCATGGAAAAGGTCCTTGTAAGACGGTTTGAATTGTATGAATGCTGAATACAGCCTGTTCAGTTCCCGTTCGTTGGCGCTATCGCAATACAATGCATTGACACAGTTGATAAAATCGTAGCCCGTAGTCCCCTGAACGGACCAGGCTTCCGGTAGCCGTTCTCTCGAGTCGAGTATTTTTTCCACGATAAGGTACACGTCTCCCACTTTGTCGCGCAATCTTTTCAGGTACGCGGTAGGATCGTACAGGCCATCGATGTGATCTATTCGGAGTCCGTTTATGGTGTTTTCAGCCACGAGATTGAATATCAATTTGTGAGTCTTAAGAAACACGTCCTCATCTTCCACCCTCAGAGAAATGAGGCCGTTGATGTTAAAGAAGCGCCGGTAATTAGTCTCTTCCGTGGTAACTTTCCAGAATGACAATCTGAAGAGCTGTTCGGACAGGAGTGAATGCAGCAAATTGAATCTATCCGTCTCCCCAGTCGGTCCGTTGAACAAGGCAATATTCTCATCCAGAAATGTCCTGAAGCGGCCGTTCGTTGAATAGAGCTCCCAGAGTATTCTCTTCACGAACCTGGTCTGGTCGCGTCGTTCCCCGGTTTCGTACCCCGGTTCCAGCGTCCTGGAGACATACAGGATGCCGAGAAGTTTAATAAAATCCGGATTATTTCTTCCCATTTTCTGTTTCAGGGCCTGCAGTCTGTGGCCGAGAATCGTGGCGTACGATTCTATCCTGACGGGAAATCTCAGATCGTAATAATTTACGGTGAATCCGTTCGTGTCGTACCGTAATTGGATTTCTCCGTTTTCGAGACACTCGCTGTAGAATTTCCCCAGAAAAGGCGCCAAGAGCCGTCCTTTGATACTCTGGTGGGGGTGGTCCCATATGATATCGAAAAAGTTGTAGTATTCGGATCCCGCGCCGTTCTCCATGACGTCAACGAACATGTGATTGTCGTAGCTCACGGCCATATGGTTCGGTACGATATCTTGGAGCCAGCCCATGCCTCGCTCTTGCAGGCCGGCCACCAGAGCGTCGAATTCTTCGCTCGAGCCCAGTTCCGGATTGAACTGGTTGGGATCCACGATGTCGTATCCGTGAGTGCTCCCTGTTCGGGCCTTGAAAATGGGGGACGCGTACACGTAATCAATGCCGAGCGCTGACAGATACTTCACAATCTCCCGAGCATCGTCGAACCGAAAGCGCGCATTGAACTGGAGCCTGTACGTGGAGACGGGGATTCTGTTCATTCTGCATACCGCTTTTTTTGCACAATCATTCCCGGGAACGGGAGAATGTGAATGGCAATCCGGTACCACAAGTTTGGCCGGCCGTCGGGTTCGAATACTGCGAATGAGGTACAGCAAGTCGCACCGGGTTCGTATTTCGGTATTTTACAAATTATGCAGGGCGCTTTAACTGTACGTCCAAAACGACTATATTTAGTATACGGCAGCGTGGAAAATTTGGCTATTCGTTGGGGCCTTTACGGCCATATTCTGCTGATCGATCAGGCGTTGTAACCTATGTTGTTTTCCCGGACTCTCACAAGAGGGCTTGTTTATTGTTGCACAGTGTTCGTTTTTGTACTGTGTATAACCAGCATCGTGCAAAAAGAGGAACTCGAACTCATCAGGCAATTTCAGGCGCTCAGGGAGGTAAATCCGCTTCCGAAAGCACAACAGTTGGCGGCATCGGGCGACTATTGCGAGGCCATGGAATACCTCGAATATTTCATGGAGTACGACTATGTGAAACAGGATGCCGAGATAGGAGCCTTTTACGGCGAGCTGCGGAGGAAGCGGCAATCCTATGCCTTTATCGGTACTGATATTGCCAGCGGGGTGCTTACAGGCAAGGGCGCGTGCCCGGAATCCCTGGTGTCCGCGACGGTTTCTGATTTTCTCATTATCGGGGATATCCGAGATCTCATCAAGGGTGCGCTCAACACATTCTATTATGGCGAACACGCGGACGAATTTACTATGGCCCTTGCTGGCGTGGGAATTGTCGCTTCCGGGATCACGTACGCAAGTGCGGGCGCAGCATCGCCGGCGAAAGTTTCCGTGTCTCTGTTGAAAACAGCGCAAAAGTTGGGCAAGCTGCCGAAATCCCTCGAGCGATCCCTGACAAAACTGTTCAAGGAAAGTGTGCAGGCAAAAGACATACAGATGATAACTCCGGTCACGGATGCCGTGTACAACATATCACGCGTGAACGGCATGAAGATGCAGGATTTCTTTACGATTCTTTCGCGATCCGGATCCGTGAAGGATCTGAGAGTCATGGAAACAGTTGCGGCGGCATACGGCAACAAGACCGGCAAGTTTCTCAAGTTGGGAGGCGACACTCCCGTGGAGGTGTTGAAGCGATTCCCGAAAGATCCGTTTGCTGCAATTGCAGTGGACTCGGCGGTACGGTATGGGAGAGAAGGCGGAAAACTCCTGGAAAAAACCGGTCCCGCAAGATTTCTGAAATACGTAACTTACACGAAATATGCTGCCAGAACTACGAGAACCCTCTGGGAAAAGCGGCTCACTTCGTTTCTCTTGAAATTCATGTCGCTTTTTCCGGTGTCTGCCATAATCCTCGGGGCAGTAGCGAGCGGACTGGTGGTCGTGGGTATGCCTGCGCGTTACGTTTGGGATCGAAGGAGGCGCAGAGCGTCAAAATCTGTGGCGGGGAAAACCGACTGAATTTACTCATCCAGTTCAAGTATTGCCTTGTTCATCTGGTCAATTGCTTCCATGACCTGGCTCCGGGTGATACAGAGCCTCTTGGCAAGTTCCTGAGGCGATATGAATCCCGCCAGGATCATTTTCCTGAAGAGTCGCTGAAGCTGTCTGAAAGAAAGGTTGTACTTCTTCATGAATGCTTCATCGTCCATTCCGGCCCTGACGTCGCAAAGCACTTCCCGAGCGCTGATAACTATTCTGGTTTTGTCCATCGCCTCCTCTTGCAAGGCGCTCCCTCGCAAAAAAGCGTAAAGAACACGCGGAGTGCTTCGGCCGATGGTTCTCCGGCCGCGTTCCCATCTTCCGGTCTACCTTACCCGTCCGGCTTGTCCATTTCAATACCAATTTGGCGCTCTGATCTCGGATGACTGCTGCAAGCGGGCATCAGGCTTCCAAAAGGGGTGAATCTTGTAAAACCTCCTCCCCTTTGGTAACGTTGGTCCTAATTGATCGAGCGCGGCCGTATTGGTGCATATGATGGCAAAGAGCAGTGTTTCTTTATCCGAAGTACATCGCACCGTAAGTATCCCTGAAGGGGCGAGCATATTCAAACGCATGTTCGCGTTTTTCGGGCCTGCGTATCTCGTCAGCGTGGGATACATGGATCCGGGCAACTGGGCCACGGATCTCGAAGGGGGCGCCCGTTTCGGGTACTCTCTGCTGTGGGTTCTGCTCATGTCCAACGCTATGGCGGTCTTGCTGCAGACCCTGGCCGCGCGCTTGGGAATTGTGAGCGGCCGGGATCTTGCTCAATCTTGCAGAGACAACTACCCTCGTTTTGCAAATTACTGCCTCTGGATTCTGGCTGAAATCGCCATAGCCGCGTGCGATCTCGCAGAGGTGCTGGGAACGGCTATCGGCCTGAATCTGCTGTTCGGACTCCCCCTTATCGCCGGCGTGGTGATAACCGCTTTCGATACGCTCATGTTGTTGGCCATTCAGAATTTCGGAATGAGGCGGTTTGAGCGGCTCATCCTCTTTCTCATCACCGTAATCGGCCTGTGCTTCATTTTCGAAGTACTGAGGTCCGGGCCGCAATGGGGCATGGTCGCCGCCGGTTTTGTGCCCGGTTTGCCGGACGGCGCTCTGTATGTAGCCATAGGGATCATCGGTGCAACGGTGATGCCGCACAATTTGTATCTCCATTCAGCATTGGTGCAAACACGTGCGTACGGCCATTCTCTTGAGGGAAAACGCCAGGCATGCAAGTACAATTTTGTTGATTCCGTAATAGCTCTGAATGCGGCTTTCTTTGTAAACTCGGCCATATTGATCGTGGCTGCCGCAGCCTTTTACAAGAATGGAATCGTAGTCACCGAGCTCCAACAGGCTCACGGCCTCCTGTCACCTCTGCTGGGAACCTCGCTTGCAGGGGTTGCATTTGCTCTCGGTCTCGTATGCGCGGGGCAGGCGTCCACCATTACGGGAACGCTAGCAGGGCAGATCGTCATGGAAGGCTATCTCCATTTCAGGATACGGCCCTTGCTGCGTCGTCTTGTCACCAGAATGCTGGCGGTTGTGCCTGCAGGGCTCACAATTGCCTTCGTAGGGGATGCTTCTGCGTACAAGCTTCTCATATTGAGCCAGGTCATCTTGAGCTTGCAGCTTCCCTTCGCGGTTATTCCGCTCATTCATTTTACAAATGACAAGGAAACCATGGGGGAATTCACAAATAAGTATTGGGTAAAGCTCATAGCCTGGACAGTGACAGCGCTGATTGTGGGACTCAATTTCAAACTGGTGGCCGATCAACTGGGGGAATGGATCGGCACGAGTCAGGAGCCCATCTGGATATACGTTGTGGTATTTCCCGCTGTGGCCGCCTTGGGTGTGCTGCTCCTGTACGTGACCCTGAAACCGTTCGTTCACCTGCCGAAGAAGGATGCAATACCGGCTTGGAAAAAGCTCAGCCATTTTATTCGCGCTCCCGAAGACACATTGGACCTGGATGTGCCGCGGTACAAACGGATCGGGGTTGCAGTCGCACATACAGACGATGACAAGAAGGTTCTCAGTCATGCGCTTCCCATGGCTCGCCAACACGATGCGACCCTCTGTCTCTTCCATGTGGTGGAAGGAGCCGGCGGAGTGGTTTTCGGTCCGGATGCCTACGACACGGAGGCACGAGAAGACGAGGACTATTTGAAAAATCTTGCGTTTTCCATCGCACACCGGGGAGTGGAAGTGGAATATTTCCTTGGATTCGGAAACGTGACGAAGGAAATCGTTCGTCTGTCCCAGCAACAGTCGATAGACGTTCTCGTCATGGCTGGCCACGGACACCGCGGTATCAGCGATCTCTTGTTCGGAAGCACCATATCGCCGGTGAGACACGGACTGCAAATACCGCTGGTGATAGTCAGGTGAGATTGCCAACTCGGTTCTTCACAGTGGAATTACGCGGAAGTGAAATACGGGTGAAACATGACTGCCAGGATTGATGCATGCGTAGCGGTGGATATTTCCGACGACGACATATTCGATGCCATGAAAGACGTCTCGGGATATCTTGACATTACCCCGGGAGACTTCAAGGAGGTCTACCTCAAGGCGTACAGGCACGCGGTCACGCGATTGACACAATCGGTGAAAGCCGCTGACGTCATGACCCGGCAGGTGGTATCCGTCGGCGAGGCAACGCCGCTGCAGGAAGTTGCAAGGCTCATGGCCGATCGGAAGATTTCCGGCGTTCCCGTCGTTGACGATGCGGGCAAAGTCCTGGGGATCATATCCGAAAAGGATTTTCTCGCGGTCATGGGGCCGGGGTCGGCGGACACCTTCATGTGCGTGGTAGCGCAATGTCTTTTGGGCAAAGGGTGCCTTGCTGCTCCGTACCGGGCCAAAAACGCACGGGACATCATGACTTCTCCGGCCGTCACCGTGACCGAAGGCACGCCCATCATGGACGTGGCTTCTCTGTTCTCGGAAAAAAAGATAAATCGCGCACCTGTAGTGGACAAAAAAGGGGTGATGATCGGAATTGTTTCGAGAGCTGATGCGCTGAGATGGTCGTTGGTTCCGGAGGACAGATGAGCTATTTCGCGAAGATGAAAGGAACCACCAAGAGTCCCCCTGGCGTTAGCCTTACCGAGGTGGCCTTGTCCTGGCTGGGATCCTTCATAGGGATCACTGTCGTGGCAATCCTCCAATCCTTGTTTTTCGACGGAACAGATCTCGTCCTGATGATCGGGTCGTTCGGGGCTTCCGCGGTCCTTGTGTACGGGGCCGTAAAGAGTCCTCTGGCGCAACCCAGGAACTTGCTCGGCGGTCATGTTCTTTCCGCGCTCATCGGAGTGGGTGCTTTTACCATTTTTCAGTCCCAGCCCGTGCTGGCGGCGGCAGCCGCGGTAGCGACAGCAATAGCGGTCATGCACGCAACGAAGACGCTTCATCCTCCAGGCGGCGCCACCGCCTTGATCGCTGTAATCGGCGGAGAAAAGGTGCACTCTCTCGGTTTTCTGTACGCCGTGGTGCCCGCTGGCGTCGGAGCGGCGGTGCTGCTCGTCGTGGCTCTGCTGTTCAACAACATCCCGAAAGGCCGGAGATATCCCGAATTCTGGTACTGATCCTGATGGGCTTTCGAAAATGTGAGAATAGGGAGGAACTTAATAGAAGAAGTGCAGCACCCGATTTCACGTATCCATTCAGTTACGGGCGGGAAAAGCTGTCAGGGGGAGCGCAGCGGAGCAATCCCCATTCTTAAACAACGAGATTGCTTCGTCGTTCCTCTCGTCGCAATGACATGATTTCATGGTCGGAATGTGGGCGAAAGTCGTGAACGAATCCGACAGAATTTTCGAGAACCGGTATAAATGAAGCCGATTTCAGGTATTTAAAAGCGAAATGGTGTGAGCCCCCGTTGTGCGGTCGAGGACCTGTCAAGGGTCGAATGACTCGCGTTTGACTTAAGTCAAAGCATGCCGTCGAGATCGTGTTATGCTCACTCTGTATGCGGATGCTTATGTTCGCGGGAGTCGGTGTTGTGACCACAGCAAGTCCAAGTCTCGGGGATAGAAGAACATGAACAGCGAGAGCCCAAGCATGTATAGGGACCGTTTCGAGAATCTCTTTCGAGTTGCCAAAAAAATTACCGCTTCTCTCAATATCGGAGACATCCTGGAAATCATACGTGATGAAACCAAGACAACGGTTCCCCATGCTCAGGAGGCCTGCCTGATACTGCTGGATCCGGCAGCTCCCGACTATACCAGGCCGTTGCACTGCACGGTCAAACGTGACCAGGTTAACTGCCATATGTGCAAGCGAGGCAAGGAAATCGTGCAGAGGTCGCTCGTCGAGCCGCTGATATTTCAGTGCGCCTTCGATGCGAAGGACCTCGGGCCGATAGCCGTGGAAGGATGCCGGGAATCCATTTGCGAAATCGCCCTCCCCATTTTCGATAAAGATGAGCCTCTCGCGGTACTAAATGTGGTGGCGCAGCCAGGTTTTATCCTTGATGACAGAGACCTCACGCTGTTGAAAGATCTCGCGGAACTGGCCACCAACACCATCATAAACGCAAGAAAACACTCCACTATGGCCAGAGAAAAACTCACCCTGGAACGCATCCTGGGGCACATCAGCACCTTCGTCCCCGAAACCGTACGGCGGATCGTGGAAAAAAACCCCGACGCGCCGGCACTTGAAAAAACCGAGGTTGACGTTTCCATACTGTTTCTGGACATGGCAGATTACACGAGCATCAGCGAAGCGTTCACCCGGGAAAAGGTGAATTTCATCATAGAAAAGTACTTCTCCAGTTTTCTCGACGTGATCTACTCCTTCAAGGGCGATGTGAATGAAACTGCGGGTGACGGTCTCATGGCGGTCTTTCTCGGACAGGAAGAAGAAAATGCATTGAATGCCGCTAATGCGGCCCTAGCGATCAGGCGGCGGACCAAAGAAATAAACGAAGAGCTGGAGGGCATGTTCTATCCCATCACGGTAAATATGGGCTTGAATTCAGGAATCGCGTCGGTGGGCATGAGTAGATTCGCGGGCGCGTCCGGAACAAGAATGACATTCACCGCATCGGGTCACGTCACCAACCTGGCTTCCCGCTTCGCTTCGGCCGCAATCAACGGAGACATACTCGTGGGACCGGAAACCGCCGGTCGAGTCCGCTCAAAAATCATGCTCTTCGATCGGGGGCCCATGACGTTCAAGAACGTGAAAGAAAAAGTCCACGTATACAGTCTGGTCCCTCCCATCGAGGAATTCTAGAGCCATTCCGTCACCTCACGGCGTTGCTCCTGTGAACTCCCCGTCGGAGGCAGGTGCAGATGCCGCGTCTGAAAAGACTCGCTGCAGGCTTCCGGAGAAATGACCCCAAAGGTTTCGCATCCCCTCTCGCAACAACAACATTTATACCAATGCGCTATCAGACAAGTGACGATGGATGAAGCCTGTCCTGGCGGGTCTCCGAAGCGAAGTCAGGCCGCTCCGTTCGTAGCGGAGGAGATCCGGCAGGACAGGCCGTGAACCAGC
>Ga0187785_10000093_pt1 | contig 31500 bp, 24 predicted proteins | sample 0815_BV2_4_20_MG_FD_132466 | JGI IMG/M metagenome (GOLD analysis project Ga0187785, IMG submission 132466) | Tropical peat soil microbial communities from peatlands in Department of Meta, Colombia - 0815_BV2_4_20_MG | ecosystem: Environmental > Terrestrial > Soil > Wetlands > Peat | place...
AGTCACGGCATTGTCTACTTGATCACTGCCATCTCGTGTCATGCTCGGTCCTGGTTGGGGTTCTCCGGGCGGCCCGCTCCGGTTCCGGATAAGTGGGGGCGCAGGAGAAACAGACAAGGAATCGAAATCGTACCAAGAACTAAATCAATTCTAATTCCACCGTATTGTTGAGATCAAGCGAAAACAGATGTGAACATAGTTCATCCAGTTACCGGAAGGAAAAGGCTGTTGTTGTGGGCCCAGCGTGGTTTCACTCCTCGTAATGACGCGGGGTACGCACTGCCCCCCGGGTGATTGACACCAATGCGCCTTCACATACGTGAAATCGGGGAGATCCTTTTTCGTTCGGGCTCACAGGGGGCGACGCAGCTGCCGAGAATCCAGCAAACACAGAATCTTGGGCCGGTGCGCTGCATCTTGTATCAATGAAGGCTGTTCGCAACCTGAGGACACTGGTATGGCTTTGAAATCGGTTACTATTCTATCCCTCGGGATGTTCTTGGGCCTTCCGGTGTTGTTGCACTGATGAATAGAAAAAGAAACCGTCACCGACTATTGGTTCGAAGCCAATGATGAAACTCGAGAAGCGAATAAGGAGATTCACATGACGACCGTGTTGATACAATGCATTGTTCTGGGAATCTTTATGCTGGGTCCCCTGGCTGTGATCGCTGCCCAGACGAAACGTGAGACCGCGACTTTTGCCGGAGGCTGCTTCTGGTGCATGGAGCCGCCCTTCGAAAAGCTCAAGGGAGTGACAGAAGTGCTGTCAGGCTACGCCGGCGGCACGGGAGAAAACCCCACGTACGAAGATTACGCAAACAAGGGCCATGTCGAGGTGATTCAGATCACGTACGATCCAACCGTCGTGTCCTATTCACAGCTCCTCGACGTGTTCTGGAGGCAAATAGATCCAACGGACCCGGACGGTCAATTTGTGGACCGGGGACTGCAATACCGATCGTCCATTTATTACCACAACGAAGAACAAAAGCGGTTGGCCGACAAATCGAAAGAGGAACTTGCTAAATCAGGGCGATTCGATAAGCCGGTCGTGACAGAAATAGTCAAGGCGACACCCTTTTATAAGGCAGAAGATTACCACCAGGACTATTACAAGAAGAATCCGATCCGATACAAATTCTATCGGTCCAGATCCGGCCGCGACAGGTACCTGGATAAAATATGGGGTCCTGACAGGGACACGAAAGAACCGGAAGCCTCGGGAAACCGGAAATTGAGCAAGGAGGAGCTCAAAAAGAAATTGACGTCCCTGCAGTACAAAGTGACACAGGAAGAGGGGACCGAACCGGCCTTTCATAATGAGTACTGGGATAACAAGAAAGCTGGAATCTACGTGGATATTGTCTCCGGAGAGCCTCTTTTCAGCTCAGTGGACAAATACGATTCGGGAACGGGATGGCCTAGCTTTACCAGGCCGTTGGACCCGGAAAATATTGTGGAAAAAGAGGATAGAGGCTTTTTCACCACGCGGACGGAAGTGAGAAGTAAACGCGCTGATTCTCACCTCGGACACGTGTTTACCGATGGACCGCGGCCCACGGGGCTCCGTTACTGCTTGAATTCGGCGGCGCTTCGTTTTATCCCCAAGGAGGACCTGCAAAAAGAAGGATATGGCCAATTCGAGTCTTTGTTCGGACAATAAGTGCTGTCCATGCGCCGCATACTCCCTCACCGCATCCATACTTGGTGCCCACGAGACGAACATGTTCCCCGATCATGCACAACAGGGTTGCGTCGGAATCCACGTGTACCGCGTATTTCCTGCAGTTGATAAGAAGTTCTGTCAATTCAATCCTCCTTGCACTTGAAGCCGTACCGCTCCTGTGTCCTCGGGAAACGACTTCAGCGGGATAAATCCTGGCATAGTATACCGCTCGCATCAGAGAGCAGCAGGAGATTCGCTGAAGCGGTAAAACGGAAAGTTTTTCTCAAAAACCTGCCAAACATGGTAAAACAATAATCGATTTTGCTCAAATTCTTCCTACGCACACATCAAGAAGGTCAACCATGAGCGACAAGGACTTGCCGAGTTTCGACGATTCGGATGAAAACGATTCCAGTGCGCGGATGCTTCTCCGTTCGAACGTGGCGACGGAGACCATAGATCTGAACTCTTTGCTCACGCCGGATCTCACCTCGTCAGGGAGCTTTGATCTCCAGGAAGTGCCGAAAACGGCCTTTGGCAAGCTCCTCAAAGCTCTACCCATCCCGACGTTGCTCGTGGAGAAGTCCGGTTCGATAGTCTTCGGCAATGATGCCTGCGAGAAATTCAGTGCGAATGTCAGAGCACTCTTCGGTGTCCGATTCAGCTCTCTCTATTCGGACCCGACGGAACGTCAAAACGCTCAGGCATTGATAGAAAAAGTATTTCGAGAGAGGAAACCGCAGGTAAAGACCGGCCTTATGCAAATAGAGAAATACAGGATATGGGCGAGAGCGTACGTGCGGTCCGTCAGACTGGGGAGCGAGCGATTCTTGCTCATACTGATCGAGGATTTGACTACTGAAAAGAAACAGATCGTACTGAATGAAAAATACAGAAAACTCGTCAACATAGTCCCCGTCGGAATCGCGGAGTTTTCCATTTCCCCGTGGATTCCTACCGACCGTCTCAAGAACGAACTCATAGTGCGGATTGGACGATCACTCCTCGTTGACGGAAATGGCGAATTCGCAAGGATTCATGGGTATTCATCCATCAATGAGTTGAAAGGTTTGGTCCTGGAGAACCTCTTCCCTTGTGAACAACGTAACGGAAACATGTTCGGCGTCTGGATCGATAATGGGTGCCGGATTGCCTCTGAAGAGAACAAACAGGAGACGAAGGCGAGCAAGACCGGGTACGTCGAGAATACCATTATCGGAAATTTCAAAAAAAATAACCTGACATCTTTTTGGATCCTGCAACGAGACATTACCGACAGGAAAAAAGTTCAGGAAGCTCTGGCTGAAAGCGAGGCCCGGTTCCGACAAATATACGAAAATTCTCCGGTGATGATGCATTCTATTGATACCGAAGGCATCGTGCGGAACGTAAACATGAAGTGGTTGGAAGAGACCGGCTACTCCAGGGAGGACATTGTCGGCCGGAAAATTTCATTCGTTATGACCCGCGAGTCTGCTGAACGGGCATATGCCACCGTGCTTCCCCGGTTTTGGCAGGAAGGCCGTGTCAGGTCGGTCCCTTACCAGTACGTGACGAAAAACGGAACGGTCATGGATGTCCTTCTTGACGCCAATATCGTGGACGATCCCTCCTGGGGGCGGCTCAGTTTATCCGCGGTCCGCAATATAACGGAACGGAAGAGGGCGGAAGAAGAAGCAAGGAGGATGAGATCGCTGCTCGACTCGATCATTCAGAACCTGCCTACTGCGGTGTTTCTCAAGAACGCCGAGGATCTGAGGTTTGTTCTTTGGAATAAAGCCAGTGAGCAGCTGTTCGGGTATTCAAGCAGGGAAGTTGTCGGCAAGACGGCGTACGATCTCTTCCCCCGGGCACAGGCGGACTGTTTCACCTCGCAGGACGTCACGACTTTGCGTGATGGCAAGTTGCTGGACATTCCCGAGGAGGCTATAGCCACCAAAAAAGCAGGTTCCCGGTTGGTGCATACGAAAAAACTCCCCATCTTGGACGACCACGATAACCCTCGCCATCTTCTGGGAATTTCCGATGATATTACCGACTGGAAACAAGCCGAGAAAGATCTTATTGAAGCACGGGAAGAGGCTGCTGCCGAAGCAAACAAGCTTCGCGTGATGATTCAAGGGATGGACGCCGGAATTGTCGTTGCCGATGCCCACGACAGGATAACAGAGACCAACAACTGGTTCCTGGAAAAGGTGGGACGGAAGAGAGATGAACTGATCGGCACGAACTTTTTCGACTGCCACCGGGATGTCGCCGCATCGAACAAGCTGAAGGGCGTCATCGACGAATATCGTACCGGCCGCTTGAAGACGGGCATGGCCGCGAACAGGGAGCTTGCCGGCATGAAGGCGGCTCTCAGGGTGCAACCGATATTCAACGGTTCCGAATATGTAGGCGTCATACTCAACGTCACGGACGTAAGCGACCTGATTGAAGCTAAACTGGCTGCTGAATCGGCGAGCAAAGCCAAGACAGACTTTCTGGCAAGCATGAGCCACGAGATCCGTACCCCAATGCACGGTATCGTAGGTATGGCGGAGCTTCTCGAACAAACCCCGCTTACGGAAGAACAACGCGAGTACGTCGATATCATCAAAGCGTCGGGCGATTCTCTCTTAGCGCTGATCAACGATATCCTGGATTTTTCGAAAATCGAGGCCGGAAAATTCGAGCTGAAAAAGGTTCCCTTCAGCCTCCGGGAGGTGTTGGGCGGAACCATGGAATCCCTCGCTGTTCAAGCCGAAAAGAAAGGATTGGAGCTGGCGTTTCGAGTTTCTCCGGAAATTCCGGACATGCTCGAAGGGGATCCCGTGCGCCTTGCACAGGTGATCATTAATCTCGCAGGGAACGCCATAAAATTTACGGACAAGGGAGAAGTGTCTCTGGACGTGCGTATTGACTCCGAGGCGAAAGAAGAGGTACATTTGGATTTCGTTGTTTCGGACACAGGAATAGGCATTCCCGAGCACAAGCAGCAGGCCATATTCTCGTCCTTCACGCAGGTGGATACGGGAATGAGCCGAAGATACGGCGGTACGGGCCTTGGTCTTGCCATTGCCGCCAAGCTGGCCGCAATGATGGATGGAACACTGTGGGTGCGAAGCGAAGTCGGAAAGGGAAGCAACTTTCATTTTGGTGCAAGGCTCGCGGTGCACACGGTTGTCGATTCGAACAGACCTGCCAAACCTTGTGCGGATCTGGCCGACCTGCCGGTTCTGCTCGTGGATGACAATGCAACAAATAGTCGCATTCTAGAAGAGATCCTGCTCGGTTTCGGTATGAAACCTACGTGTGTAAACGGAGCACGTGAAGCACTGGATGCGGCCCGGTCGAGTCAGACCCTCGGACATCCGTTCGCCCTCGCGATTATCGATGCACAAATGCCCGAAATGGACGGCTTTGAACTGGCTGAAGAACTTCGCAACATGGAGACTGCTTCCGAAACTGCAATCGTCATGTTGACTCCCCTGGGCAGACGCGGAGATGCGGAACGCTACAGACGGCTTGGAATGAGTGCTCAGGTGAATAAACCCGTGAAAGAGGCCGAACTGTTTGAAGCCATACAGGTGGCAATGGGAGTATCGCAGCAGACGGGGAAATCAAGCCGGCTGATGCCCACCCGAGCAGGAAGCGAAAACCAAAGACGACTGAAAATCCTTCTGGTCGAGGACAATCTGGTCAACCAGACATTGGCGATCCGACTTCTGGAGAGGAAAGGTTGTGAAGTTTCCATCGCCGGGAATGGCAAAGAAGCACTTGCGGCCCTCGAACAGGGGACGTTCGATCTGATTCTTATGGATGTTGAAATGCCGGAGATGAACGGCTTGGATGCCACGCGCATCATCCGTGACAAAGAAAAAGCTTCCGGTTCACACATCCCCATAATAGCCATGACGGCCCATGCGATGATTGGCGATCTGGAGCGGTGTCTCGATTCGGGCATGGACGGATATCTCTCAAAACCGGTCAACAGTGAGCAGCTTTTCTCTGCGATTGACAAGTTTGTGTGCGACTCCTGTGATGACGGCCCTACACACGAAGAAAAGGGGCGCATCGACCCAGAAAAAGTGATCGAACGCATGGGTGGCGACACTGCTCTGCTGAAAGAGCTTACCGGACTGTTTTTCGATGAGTTTCCGAAGCTGTTGCATCAGATAAAGGAAGCCGTCAGGAACAAGGAAGCAGAAACTCTCCGAACGGCAGCGCATACCCTGAAAGGCATGATAGGGAATTTTTCGGCTGAACATGCGGTCGAGCTAGCTGTCCGTCTCGAAAACAGAGCAAAGGCCGACGACACGGAAGGAGCTCGCGAGGTAATCGTTTTACTTGAACGAGAGTTGATGTGCGTTCGAGACGCACTCGGAAAACTGGTAGAGGACGCCTCATAATGAGAATCCTTGTCGCGGAGGACGACTCGGTTACGCGACGTCTCTTGGAATCGCAACTGGAGAAGTGGGGCCACCAGGTCATTACCTGCGTAGACGGAACAAGTGCCTGGGAACTGTTGACAAGGCAAGATGCTCCACGCTTGATCATCCTCGACTGGATGATGCCTGGAATGGATGGAGTCAACATCTGCAGAAACATCAGAAAACTGGAACAACATCCTTACAGGTATCTTATCTTGCTGACTTCCAAAAGCCACCAGGATGACATCGTGGAAGGGTTGGAGGCGGGAGCAGACGATTACGTAACGAAACCGTTCAATCCGAGCGAACTCAAAGGCAGAATCAGAGTGGGTGCACGCATCATCGAGCTTCACGAAAAGCTTACGGCTGCGCTGGAGAAATCCGAATTTCAAGCCACGCACGACAGTCTCACCGGTATCTTGAATCGAGCGGCCATTCTGAGAACACTCGCAATCGAGTCCGACAGGGCTCGACGCAATTCCGTAGAATTGGGCGTCATCCTCGTGGATATCGACAATTTTAAGCGGGTAAACGATTCCCATGGTCATCTGATAGGTGACGCGGTTCTGAAAGAGATCGCAAGACGGCTTGCGACTTCCTTGCGACCATACGATTCACTCGGCCGTTACGGGGGAGAAGAGTTCGTCGTCGTGCTGCCGAGCTGCAGCGAAAACAACGCAATGAACGCGGCAGAAAGACTGAGGTCTTTGATAGCCGAAGAACCAGTATCCACATCGGCAGGCGAACTTGTCTGCACGATCAGCCTGGGGGCAACCGTCGGCCACGGAGAATCAATCCGGGATGTCGATACGTTGATACGGATGGCTGACGAGGCCCTCTATCGCGCAAAAAGAGGCGGACGCAACCGCGTGGAGCTTTGCATGTAAACGATTTCGCTACGGCCTTTATCGCCCCGGACCGCATTCGGACCGTTGAGGATCGAATGGAAGTCTCTCTCGGGAGAAAACTATGGCTTCTTATGCAGTGCCCGAAGAAATTCTTATTGCCATCGAAAAGCTCGTTCCAGATCCTGAATCAGAGGGTGCTGAATACGATTTCGATGCCGCACAGCAATTTGACAGACACGTCTTCATCAAGAAGATGTTTCACGACGATGACCTCGCTCGAGAAGTCGCGGCTCTGTTCCTCAGTTACACTCCGGAACTCATGACGCAAATCCGGGATGCGATCCGTCATGACGACGGAAACGGTTTGGCAGATACCGCTCAAGCTTTGAAAGGCTCCATTGCGAATATCGGAGCGAGAGGGGCATTGGCAATAGTTACCGAATTGGAACGGGAGGGGCAGGGAGGTAATCTTGTCGAAGCGAAAAAAATCCTTGGGCAACTCGAAAAGGAAATGGAGAACCTCCGCCAGGTCCTCGCATCTGTGTCCGGAGAGGCGCAGCCGTGGAAAATTTTGATCGCCGACGATGATCCCGTTTCCCGGCGAATGGTCCAGGCGACGCTGATGAAGTGCGGTCATGACCCAATCGTCACTTCCGACGGGAAAACAGCGCTCGCGCTCTTGCTCGGGCAGGATGCGCCGAGGGTCGCCATCCTTGACTGGATGATGCCTGGCCTGCAGGGCATCGAGATATGCCGGGAACTGAGGGAAAAAACGAAGAACAGATACGTCTACGTAATTCTCTTAACAGGCAAGGACAAAACAGACGATATCATAACAGCCCTGGACGCGGGCGCGGACGATTACATCGTAAAACCGTTCGTTCCTGAAGAACTCAAGGCTAGAGTTCGCGAGGGATTCCGGGTGCTTGATCGTGTAGGCGGCTCTGTTTCCGTAGAACCGGACAAGCAGTCTGTCTTGCATGATCTTCTGGGCCGTGAGGCCATTCTCGTTGCCCTGAAAAAAGAAATAGTGCAGCCCCATGACAACTCCTCGGCGGTGAGCGCAATCATGGTTCAGCTGGACTCGTTCGACCGGATAGAAGGCGATTTTGGACAGCACGTTGCGAATCTGGCAGTCAGGCATCTCGCAGAAGCAACTCGGCAAATGCTGAAACAGGACGCAGCCGCAGGGTTGTACGCCAGAGACAAGGTCCTCGTGGTTCTGCCTGCATGCGACAGGCAGCAGGCGGAGGCCCTGGCCAAAGATCTCCTGTCCCGCCTGGAGACCGCGGTCATCCAGGCAAACGACATCGCCATTCCTGTCACCGCGTGCCTTGGAATGACATCCATCTTACCCTCAGGCCGCGAGCACGTGGAACACGTCATAGCAGCGACGGAATCCGCGGTCAAACACGCGCAAACCCGGGGCCCAAATCATTTGGCTTTTGTGCAACTCGAATCGGCCACCAGGGAGCCCGGCCCGGAAAGAAGAACAGCCGTCCCGTCTGCGTCCCGACTGGACCTGGAACTGGTCATTGCTTCACGCTCGGGAGATCTGAAACGAGTGAAGCAGCTTCTCGGCTCGGGTGCGCACGTGAACGCCGGTGACAATAAGGGCAACACAGCCTTGGCAGAAGCTGCTTTTTTTAAATATCCGGAAGTCGTTCAATTGCTTCTCGACCAGGGGGCAGACGTGGCTTTGCACAATAGCGGCGGAGACACGGCCTTAACTGAGGCTATTCGCGCAGGTCACACGGAAGTGATTGAACTCCTGTTGCCAAAATTCTCGGCTGCCGAGCTGAAAGCGGATCTCGCACTCCTCTACAGGGCGCTGCTGGAAGCGTCCGCTTTCGGGAAAACGGATTCGGTGAAATTTGTCAAACGTTATCTTTTTGCCCACGGCTACATCAAGGCGTCCAAACAAACAGCAGCCGACCGATAGATCTCGATACAAGTATACGGAATGCGTACAGCCCTGGCCATTCAAACAAAACATGCGTGGCAATTACGACTGGAGAGTGTAGCGTGCAAACAATATTGATCATTGATGACGATCCAGGCATTTTGGAACTGTACAGCCGAGTGTTGACAGCAGCTGGCTATGAAACGATACGAGCACCGAACGGAGATGTTGGCACGAAACTGTATCGGGAAAACCCCACCGATTTGGTCATCACCGACATTGTCATGCCCGAAAAAGAAGGGATCGAGACTATAAGAGAGCTGCGGCGAGACTTCCCGGAAGCGAAGATTCTCGCCATATCGGGAGGCGGAGCCGCGCTGCCCGGCGACGCGTGCCTGCTCCTGGCCGAACGGCTAGGAGCCCATAGGACACTTATGAAACCCATCCAGATCAAAGAATTGCTGGCAGTCGTAAGAGAACTCATCTGACGCGAATTTTCCGCTGCCCTTCCTCTGTACCGGCGATCCAGGGTACCGGTATTTTTTTGTTCTCATACATATTCCTGTCGTGTATATTCACGGAATGAATAGTCATCAAATGCCTAAACGGCAGACCCAGCGCTCAAGGAATCCCGCTGAATATCCGGTCCTGGGCATGCTGGCTTCGGGGCCGGCCCATGGCTACGATATTTGCCGCAACCTTCAGTCTGAGCTCGGGGCTGTGTGGACTCTCGGAAGAAGCCAGGTCTACGCGTTGTTGGCGAGGCTGGAGCGGGATGGCCTCGTGGTTCACGAGCGGGTGGGTCAGGAGAATCTGCCGGCCAAGAATATCTTCAGTATTACACGCGACGGCCATGCGGTTTTCCGCCATTGGGCGGGGACTCCGGTAGTGCACGTCAGGAACATGCGATTGGAGTTTCTGACCAAATTGTGGTTTGCCCAAAAGCGCGATGCGGAGTCGGAGAAGAGTCTTATCGCTGAACAGTTGAAAGTATGCCGGGAAAAAGAACGGCGGCTGGCGACCCTGAGTTCTCGATGCACCACGCAAACGGAATGCCGATCGATGGATTTCAGGCGGACGATGATTGAGGCTGCCATTTCGTGGTTGGAGAATCTGTTGAAATAATCGAAAGCGGCACACTACCCGTCCTTCCGGAAATCGGAAACAAAGAAAAACCGGTGAGCACATGAAACAATCGAGATGGAAGGCGTTTTTTATTTCAGGGCTAGGTTCAATTTTTTTCCTCGCTCTACCTGTTGCAGTTCACGGCACAGAAACGGTAACGGTCTTTGCTGCGGCATCCCTTGCCCAGGCCATTACGGACCTCGCAGATGTCTTTACCGCCAAAGGAGGCGGAAAGGTCACACCGTCGTTTGCGGGATCGTCGATACTTGCCAAGCAGATTGAGAACGGCGCACCCGCGAACCTGTTTATCTCTGCAGACGAAGACTGGATGAACTATCTGGCCGATCGACAGCTTATCGTTCCTCCTAGCCGGCTGGACCTGCTCGGCAACAGGCTGGTGCTCATTGCTCTGCGGGAGAGCCCCATAAGGGGAGAAATAGGACCGGGTTTTCCGCTGGCTCAATTGTTGGGAGATTCTCGTCTGGCAACCGCAGATCCCGATCATGTCCCCGCGGGGAAGTATGCGAAAGCCGCGCTCGGGAAACTTGGGGTGTGGACGGGAATTGAATCGAAACTGGCGCGGGCGGACAATGTTCGTGCAGCCCTGGCTCTGGTTGAACGGGGCGAGTGCGCTTTGGGAATCGTATACGCTACCGATGCGGCCATTTCCATGAAAGTGAGGATCGTGGGGGCTTTTCCCGAAGACACGCATCCTCCGATCGTCTATCCGGTTGCGCTCGTCTCGGGCAAGGACACCCCCGCGTCCCGAAGTTTTCTTGATTTCCTCAAGACTCCCGAGGCCCGCTCCGTCTTCGAGAAGTACGGGTTCACGGTTCGCTAATGGATTTACTCGGCCTCTCCCCATTTGAAAAGGAATCGTTACGGCTCAGTCTCTGGGTCTCGTGCTGGGCGGTGGCCGCGAGTCTGCCTCCCGGGGTATTCGTATCCTGGTTACTTGCTCGGAAAAAGTTTCCCGGGAAATTTTTCTTGGATGGCCTGATTCATCTTCCCCTGGTCTTGCCGCCAGTAGTAGTGGGGTACATTCTCCTGGTTCTCCTCGGGCGCAGAGGGGTCTTGGGAGTCTGGCTCCACCAGTGGTTCGGGGTAACCTTTGCCTTCAACTGGAAAGGTGCTGCCGTGGCATCCGGAGTTATGGCCTTTCCTCTTCTCGTGAGAGCCGTTCGCCTTTCCATGGAAGGGGTCGATCCGGGCCTGGAAGCCGCTGCCCGAACTTTGGGAGCGGGCCCGATGCGAGTCTTTTTCACCATCACCGTCCCTCTGACCATGCCGGGGATCCTTACCGGTATGATCCTGGCCTTTGCTCGCAGTCTCAGCGAATTCGGAGCGACGATAACCTTTGTGTCGAACATCCCGGGAGAGACGCGAACGCTTCCCCTGGCATTATATACTTTGACTCAAATCCCCGGAGGCGAGGCCGGCGCCTTCAGGTTATGTGTCATTTCAGTGGTTTTGGCCATGGTCGCCTTGATCGTCTCGGAGGTCTTGTCGCGGTATCTTGCTGGCTGCATGAAAGGCTGAACCGTGCTGGACGTGAAGATCAAAAAGAAGCTGGGAGCTTTCCAGGTAAGCGCTTCGTTCCAAACGAACGGTACGGGCATTACCGCGCTGTTCGGCCCATCGGGCACAGGAAAGACCTCCGTTGTCAATATGGTGGCAGGGCTGGCCAGGCCGGACGAAGGAAGAATTGTCGTGAACGGTGTTACGTGCTTCGATTCGGCAGAAGGAATCGACATTCGACCCGAAAAACGGAGATTCGGGTACATCTTCCAGGACGGACGTCTCTTTCCGCATCTTTCGGTGCGGTCCAATCTGGTTTATGGCATGAACCTCGTGCCCGTTTCCGAACGGTTCATACAAGTCGAGAAGGTCGTGGAAATCCTTGGAATAAAACATTTGTTGAATCGACGCCCTGCCAAGCTGTCCGGAGGCGAAAAACAGCGTGTTGCAATCGGGCGGGCACTTCTGACAAGTCCCCGCCTTATGCTGATGGACGAACCTCTTGCCTCTCTGGACGAAGAACGCAAGTCCGAAGTGCTTCCGTTCATCAAAAGCCTGCCGCATGAGTTTTCGGTCCCCATTCTCTACGTCAGCCATTCGGTGAGTGAAATTCGTGATCTTGCTCAGAATGTCGTGATCATGAATGAAGGACGGACTGTCAAGGCAGGCCCGGCACAGACCATTCCGTTTTGAAATACGTGAGTATCATACGGATTCGCTTTTTTACAGGTAACTCGATTGTGGGCACAGGCTGGGGGCATTCCTTCGCTGCGAACTACGCAGAGCCGTCTCATCACTTCGCTCAGGAGAGCCCCCAGCCCTGCCATCTCATAAATCTTGCGGCGCATGCGTATCGGCTGTCGATTCAGCCTCGGGGCCGGACAGGCAATCTGTCGGCCGGATGGGACGGCGACGGCATTCCTGGAGAGGACGAGTCATTTGACGCTTCTCGTGAGCTTCAGTCGCAGGCGGGTTTCCAACTCCGACCCGGGGGACACCTGCTCCACCCGGCCGTCTCTGGTGTTAAGAAGCAGGTGCTTTCCCCACAGGTGGAACGCATACGCCTGAAACGTTTCTTTTTGATCGGCCTTGTCCCAGCGGGGTTCCACTTGAAGGATCACATCTTTTTCAACGGACAGGCCGTTTTCGTCACGATAAGGACCTCTCACCGGGCCGACGGAATAATATCTCCCATGTGCCGCAAAGAACTTCTGTTGGGACGTAATGGCATTCTGAATGGAATTTTGGGTCATTGCCTCCATTTGGGCTACTTTTGAGGTGAGGAAATAATCGAACGCGAAATGAAACAGGAAGTACGCAATAATCAAATTGATGCAAAAAGTGGACAAGGCAATCCTGAGTTGGCGGCCTGTTTTCTTGGAGGTAACCTTTCTGCTTACCATATAGATCCATGCCGCGTACAATGACGGGGAAAAGACCACAATCAGGAGGCACAGGTATACGAGTGTTATGATCGCAATGCCAAAGGCGTCTTTGATCATGAGTTCAACTCCCTGTGCACCGATCCGGCACCTCGTATTGCCTCGCATGCCGGGAATAGATTCATCATCTGTTTCACCGCGTCCAATAGAGCCAGTATGGGGACCTGGAGGCGAGATCAGAAGTCGAGCGTTTCTTCATGATGGTTGACCTTTCCTTTTTTTCCTCTGGCACGACTCGCCTCCTGCACAAGCACCGGATCCAGATGAGAGCTTGAAATTATTTCCTCCAAATCCTGCAATCGCATGAACGGGAGCAGCCTCAATGCCATGGAAAGTGGAGCATAGGGATTGAAAACGATCGTTTTTTTCACAGAATAGCGATTTATCCATTTCCGGTGCTCGTATATGGCCTGAAGGACCTTCGGTGAAGTGGGCCGGGTGCTCCCTATTTTTACGACGTCGGCTTCGGTGAGCCGCGGATTGTCCAGCAAATGCTCTATGACACGGTGATCCTGGTCACGGGCTATTCTTTGGATGAGCTTGAAGTCCGGCCTGCGCGCAAGTGCCTTGCGAATACCCAGAGGCACATCCTTCAACGAGGAATCGAGAAACGGCTGGAAAGGAGCGTCGTGCTGCACCTCCGTCCGGACATCCATGAGAAGTGACACAACCGAGAATTCCTGCCGTCTCTGCGCTGCGGCAATCAATCGACTCATTTTTCGATCACCGAGCACTTCATTCAACACAGACGTTACCGTTAGAGCCGCGTACAGGGAGCAAGACTCCCCCTGTCCGAGAGAGGCTTCTTCCTGAATGGCCTTCATGAGACTCACTACGTGATCGTCCGCCAGATCCAGGAACCTGCTCGCGAGAGCATAGCTTCTCTGCTTTACATCGTGTATAGCGCAAAGATTCAAGACGAGTTCTCTGTCTTCAGGCTCCATGTTTTCTCATTCAAGGCTGCAATCCCGGCACAACAGACCTGCTTGTCACCTGGGTTGCCGTTTCAGTGCCGTTCTGCAGGGGGATGACATGCAGATAATCGGCTATGGGCACCTGAATGAATCTGAGATCCTCGTGTGTGATAGTGACGGGAACTGCCTGGCGCCTTTCCTCTTCGGAGAGTTCTAGCTGACCGCTTTCTGTCGGGAGAATTATCCTGAACTGGAGGCCGTTTCTGCGATGAGCACGTTCCGGAATGCCGAAGCCGTAATTCATGTGACCGGTGCCAGCGATCACGAGCATGATCGTGTCCTTGCCGTAGGGAGATTCCAGGTAGCGCGATAGGCCGCGGGCCATTGTTTCGTCTCTGAGGGACTGCGCTTCCACGATAAAATCAAGGCTTCTGTCCTGGAATGCCCGGTGAACTTTTAGCCTCAGCCTTAACAGCCGATCGAGAAGAGGATTCATTTTGTCTACATGAGCAGGAACCCGCTTTCTCTCGGCTTCGGTAAGGCTTGCCAGTCCTTCTCGTGCCACTTTCTTGACCAAAGTGTCCGCCGCGTTGAGCCCCAGGATTGGGATACCCAATTCCCGGGCGGTTGTGAGAACAGCCTCGTAATCTTTCAGGTTGGTCCAGGCATCATGGCCCAGGTCCCTTATGAGAGCGGACACATCCTGATTTCCTTTTTGCCAGGAATCCAGCACAGCTTGCTGCTCACCCGAAAACATTTCCATACCCAGCGCGAGCTTAAGCTTTCGATCCGATAATTCTCGCAACATTTTCGCCTGGAACGCATGATGTCGCGGTATGGTATGCACCTCACCGATATAGACGATTCTCACGGAAGAGATGTCCTCGATCATGATGTCGGCAGGAACGGGCTCGCCCATATACAAATCCAGGATGAATGATTCGGGTGACGACATGGCGGGAGTATTATGCCCAAACATCAGCAGAGAAAACAATAGTCCGGCCAGTATGCTTCTGACTGCACGTCTCAGGACCACCACGATCCTCCTCCGAAGGAGATGTCGAAACTCTTGAATTCCCCGGTGGGCTCTTCGTCCCGAACATCGACATGGGAAACTCGACTGAATGAGGGACCTTTCCTGCACCAGGCGACCATGTGGTTAACCTTTTCCGGTTCACCCTCAAACACGGCTTCGACCCTGCCGTCAGGAAGGTTTCTGACCCAGCCGTAGACACCAGCATGCCTCGCTGCCGCCCTGGTGTTCGCACGGAAATTCACTCCCTGCACCAATCCTGAGACGAGAACGCGCCTCCGTATTGTTGTCATGAGGCCACCTCCACAGGAACCCGGTCCTGATGGAAAAAAGGCTAAACACCCCGGCATGAGCCGAGATAGGATATTGGAATCAACCGAAATCAATTACCGTTTTCAGTCATCTCACGGCGATCCGCGATCTCTTGGATGAACGCTCGATCAAAGAAACAAAGGCAACCCGCATACCTCCCATGCTACGCACGGCGCAGCCTGGCTGCGCTCCGGAGATGTGCCGCCTGCCCTGAAAACTGCCACTCTATAGCGATTGCGAAAAATATAGTAATTCTCGAAAGTATTGTCGGATTAATAAGCCTCCCCTTGCACGTACAAGGTGGAAGCACGTCATTGCGAGGAGCGTAGTGACGAAGCAATCTCGCTTTGGCGAACGAGATTGCTTCGGGCTTCGCCCTCGCAATGACAGTCTTTGAATCCCTTCGCGTAATCAAGCCCGACTCCACTCTTGAGAATCCCTATAGGTGGGCGCCGACCTCAGGGGTTCCCGAATTTCGGACAAAGCAGAGCTGCAAAACCTTTGTTCGGGAACTCCTGAGATCGGCTGGACGAAACGGACTTTTGGCAACTGCTCTCAACGCACATCAGCATCACCTTCGCAAAGGAGCATAGGCATCACATGCCTACCAGTTCACGAAATTCAGCTTCCGAAATAATTCGCACTCCCAACTCCCTGGCCTTATCGAGTTTCGAACCCGGATCGTCCCCGGCCACCACGTAGTCGGTCTTCCGACTCACCGATCCGGTGACGGATCCCCCTGCTCGTTCCACCGCTTTCTTTGCATCGGCGCGCGGAACTGAAATGGCTCCGGTGAACACCACGGTCTTACCCGTCAGCGGAGCCCCGCTTCCCGGTGAAGCCCCCTCCAGCGGGACCGGCACGACTCCCGCGTCGAGCAGCCGACCGATCATATACCTGTTCTTGTCCTCTCCGAAGAAAGCCGCCACGCTTTGGGCCACTTCCGGGCCGATACCGTGAATGCTCGTCATATCATTGCCGGTAGCATGAAACAGAGCCTGTATGTCGTTGAAAGCCATGATGAGTACGCGTGCCACATGCTCGCCCACCAGGGGAATACCGAGACTGTACAGGAACCGATCGGCCGAAACTCTTTTTGAACGATCCAGAGCGCGAAGGATGTTCATCGCCGACTTATCCGCCATCCTGTCCAGCGACGACAGGGTTTCTTTGTCCAGAACATACAAATCGGCCGGATTCTTGACGTAACCGCGGTCCACAAGCTGTTCCACGAGCTTGGTTCCGAGACCCTCAATGTCCATAGCTCCTCGGGACGCGAAGTGTCTGATGGTTTCTTTGAGGCGGGCAGGGCAGGAGACGTTCACACACCGTTTTGCCGCCTGTCCCGGTAGTCGCACCGCGCTGGAACCGCAAATGGGGCATCGATCGGGAATCCCGTACGCCACGCTCCCCTCGGGTCTGAGCTCTTTCAAGACCTCCACCACTTCGGGAATTACATCTCCAGCCCGCTGAACCAGCACCGTATCACCTTCCCGGATGTCCTTGCGATCGATTTCGTCCTGATTGTGAAGCGTGGCTCTGCTTACCGTGACGCCCCCTACGCTGACGGGCTCCATGATGGCCACAGGCGTCAAAGTGCCTGTCCGGCCGACCCCCACGTCAATACGCACTATACGGGTCGTGGCCTGCAAAGGTTGGAATTTGAACGCTATCGCCCAGCGGGGAGACCGGGTCTTCATGCCGAGCAACACCTGGTTTTCCAGGGAGTTGACTTTTACCACAGCGCCGTCGATCTCGTACGGGAGATCCACTCGAACCTGCCGAAGATACCGATAATGGTTCAAAACGTCTTCAATTCCAGTACATAACTTCGCATGAGGCAAATTGGCCGGAAGACCGACATCCCGAAGTCCCTGCAACATGTCCCAGTGCGTTCCGGGCAAGTCGCCTTCGATGCGGCCGAGTCCGTGCGCGGCAAATTTCAAAGGCCTCCGCGAAGTAATTTTCGGGTCGAGTTGCCGGATTGAGCCCGCTGCCGCATTCCGGGGATTGGCAAAAGGCTGAAGCCCGCGGTCATCGCGGGTGCGGTTCAATTCTTCAAAATCCGCCCTGTTCATGAAAATCTCGCCCCTGACGTCCATCAGTCCCGTATTCGCGAACACGCCGGCGGCAGAGAGCTTCAGCGGGATGGCCTTAATGGTGCGCACATTAGGGGTGACATCCTCTCCCGTGTACCCGTCTCCACGGGTGGACCCCGTCACCAGAACGCCGCCTTGGTACACAAGCTCCACAGCCACGCCGTCCAGTTTCGGCTCTACTACATACTCGTGGCGATTCGATCCGGATAGCGCCTTTCCGGTGCGGAGATCGAACTCCAGGAGTTCGTTTTCGTCGAAAATGTTGGACAACGAAAGCATGGGCAGGGCGTGAGAAACCTGGCCGAACTTCTCCAGAGGTTGCCCGCCGACCCTCTGAGTCGGAGAATCCGGGGTCACCAGTTCCGGATAACGATGCTCCAGCTCTTCCAGTTTCTTGAAGAGTGAGTCATATTCGGCGTCGGAGATTTCCGGGCTGTCCAGTACATAATAGAGATAATCGTGGCCGCGTATCAGGTCACGGAGCTTCCGTATTTCCTCGATTGCTTCAGTAACGAGCGCCTGGTGTTCCATGACTAATCATATGAGGAGGCAGCGATTTTCTTCGGAACCGGTTTTCCGCACATGGACGGCCTCCCCCTTCCTCTTGCTGGAAATCGCTATGCGATTAGGCAGGTACGGCAAAACCGATCTTCTTCTCCGTTTCATAATGCAGCAGTAAACGGTTATTGGCAAGCCCACTTCCGGGGCGAGGCACTTCTTCGAACGCACCTTGATATCATGACGGACGTAATACAGGTTTATTTAAATCAGGTCGCACATTCTTGTTCGGATCATATAGCTTCGCTTCGCTCGCAATGACACGCTTCAAAATTGTGCATGCAAGGGAGGGCTTATCATTCCGACAATACTTTCGAGACTTACCAAAGCGCAATGGCATGAGATCGGCCGGACGAATCGGCCGCAACCTTTCGCTACTGCTACAAGCAAATGAGACGGCCCCATGAGGGCCGTCTCGATAATGAAATTGAATTGCGCATCAGCCGCGAGACTACAAAAAACAAATCACACCAGGTGACGAACTATTTTTTCGGCCAGGCGCCCGAGAATGTGGCCTGAATTTCCTTTCCTTTTTCGTCCTTGAAGAGTGCGGTTCCACCAGTGACCGTGATCGGAAAGGCAAAATCGCCGACGGTTTCCCACCACTTCTTCACCAGTTCAGCAGGCGTGGTCTTCATTTCCTGGACTCTGGCAACGTTTTGAGCCCCGACACTCAAGCTTCCTATGGTGGCTACGGTTTCGTTCGTAACCACGATCCTCACCTCATTCGCCTTGCCGGGTGCTATCCAGGAGTCTTCATAGGCGATGGCAGTGTTTACGTCGAAACCGTCAAAAGCGGTGGTGAACGTCAGTTCATCCAGCATGACCGGCTCTTTGTTGGGGTTCTTTATGTTGAGTATGTATGCCATGTTCAGCATGGCACCCACATTTAAGTCTTTGCCCGGATCGTTTGCATCCTTGAAGCCGACTCGGGGTTTTGCAAAGAAAGGCTGAATGTTGGCTACTTCCACACGGTCCAGAGTTATTACGGGAGGCTGCAGAGCCAGTGCGGGAACGACTGCCAGCCCAAGAGCCACAAGCACTAAAATAGACACCTTCACTGCTCGGTTCATTTCCGTCCTCCACCCAAAAGGGTATTTATGCCAACCAACGTTTCCGTCGTTTGTAGTGTTTCACTTCTCTGAAACTCTTGCGACCGCCCACATCCGTCAATCCCAGATAAAAATCTCGAATGTCCGGGTTTTCTTTTAGCTTTTCCGAACTATCGTCCATGACTATGCGGCCGTTTTCCATCACATATGCATGGGGGGCAACAGTCAGCGCGAGTTTCACGTTCTGTTCCACCAGCAGAATCGGAATTTTCTCTTCCCGGTTGAGGCGTTGAATGATCTCGAAGATCTCCTTGATAAGCAAAGGAGCAAGGCCCATTGACGGTTCGTCCAGAAGCATCAGCTTGGGCTGAGCCATCATTGCCCGGCCGATGACGCACATCTGCTGCTCTCCTCCGCTTATGAAACCGGCCATAACGTTGCGACGCTCCCTGAGCCGAGGAAAATAGTGGTACACCATTTCCAGGCGCTCCTTCAAACCGCCCGGTCGCAAATGGCCGCCCACCACGAGGTTCTCTTCAACTGTAAGATGCTCGAAAACCCGGCGTCCCTCGATAATCTGGAAAATTCCCCTTTTCGAGATTTGCTCGGCTCCGAGCCTATGAATCTGCTCGCCCATGAATTGGATGCTTCCGTCCGTCACTTCGCCGTCTTCATGGTTGAGCAGACCCGAAATGGCCTTCAAGGTCGTGCTCTTGCCGGCTCCATTGGCTCCCAGAAGAGCCACGATCCCACCGTGGGGAACCTCGATGGACACTCCCTTGAGGACCAAGATGACCTCGTGATACCTGACCTCAATGTTGTTGATCTTCAGGATGCTGTTACTGTCGGCCACAACCTTCTCCCTTTGTTGCTGTCTCAGTGAGCTCGGACACCAGAACCAATGCCATGGTGGCCACGTGCATGTTGCGTCAGTCTACCATCCCAGCCAGCTTTCCCATTTATCCGGGAATTTTTCCTTCATGTCGATTCGATTGAAAAACGCTATCTTGCCGTCTTTTATCGTGTACAGAAGCGAAACGGGGCTGGGTCGATGGTCCGTTGCGGTGATGGTAGTTGGGGGCCGGCCCAGAGCGTCCTTCGTGTTGAGCGGGTACCAATCTTTCAAGGATTCCAGAGAAGCCTTGATCGATGGGCCGTCCAGTTTTCCCTTCTTGTCCGCGATGGTCAGACCTGCGGAGGCCAGCGTAACCTTCACCCAGCCTTGAACCGTGCGAATGTCCCGTTTATCAATGGCCACTCCGGGGTTGACCTTCTTTGCGTATTCCAGAACCTTGTCCATGTACGGTACATTATCGCCCAGGAATGCGCACGACGCGGCTCCGATCACTCCTTCGCCGGCATTTCCGGTCATTCGTACAAGGTTCTGATCGAATCCCCAGTTGTTGATTATGTGGTCAGCCTCCAGCTTGAGGGCGTATGCGTCCTTTATGGCCGTCGCCACGGACATGGTGGTATTGCCGTGCCACACCACCGTCGGGTTTTCTCCTTTCGCTGCAAGCACTTGGCTTTTTGCGTCCAGGGCGGTCAAGGAGACGTCCTGATCCTTGGCAACTTCGATTCCCAAAAGAGCAGCCTGGTCTTTGATTGCTTTAATGGGAGCGCTGCAGTACGGAGCAGCAAACATATAGAAGCAGACAAGTTTGGGTTTCTGTCCGCCTTCTCGGGCTTTCTTCCACTTGTCGCTTTGCAACCAGACTTTTTCATACCAGGTCGTGAGAGCGGCCCGCGCGTTGGTTGAATAATCAGTGCTGTAGATGAAATTGTACGGAGTTTTTTTCGGATCGCACAAATGGCCCGACAATGAGTCGGAAATGGTCGCCATTTGATCCTTGTTGACCGTCGGAGAGAGAGCTTCGGTGTCTCCGGTCCCCCACTGCAGCAGCATGGCGATCTTGTCATGATCCCTGAACCGCTTGTAGATGGTGATTGCCTCGGGAACCCTGTATCCGTAATCGTAAAGAAGCAGCTTGATCTTCTTGCCGTTGATTCCTCCGTTGTCATTAAGGTAAGCAACGCATTCCTTGACCCCCAGTGCTGCGTCCTTTCCAACGTCCGAGGTACCACCCGTCAAATCGTTTATTGAACCGACCTTGATTTCCTCAGCGGCGTACACAGCGGAACACAACAGAAACAGAGCCAAGCCGAGCAGCAGAATCCTCTTCATACTACACCTCCCTCTTTGTTACGCGTAATTGACCTGTTGAATCTCAGAGTTCGTGACCGCCTTCTCGGGATAGCCACCTCCTTTCGGGACTCTTTTCCGGGCATCTTATTTCCCTGTATACGAGAAGGGCCACAGGTTAAAATAGTTTTTCAACTGCCAGTACCGATAACTCAGGCCATTCGGTTCATAAATGAGAAAGAATATGATCGCCAGGCCAAAAGCCGATTCCTTGAAGAAAACTATCTTTGTGGTCATCCAGCCGAGATTCGGGTAATTGGTCATGAGAAGATCGCTGGACCACATGACGCCCATTTCCAGCAGTTTGAAAACGATAACCACGAAAGCCGAACCGAAAACAAGGCCTTGTATGCTTCCCACTCCGCCTATGAGAATAATTCCCACCCACAGCAGCGAATAGAACCATTCATAGTGCTCGGGACTCACGAAGGACAGCGAACTGATGTAGAAGGCGCCCGCAATTCCTGCGAAGAATCCTGCCACAAAAAAGGCAAGCAGCTTGTAGAGGACGATATTGACTCCCATGGTCTCCGCCGCGATGTCGTTGTCGCGAATGGCAATCCAGGCTCTCCCTATCTTGGAGCGCAGCAGATTACCCATGGCAACCAGACACAATGCCACGAGAAAAATGGACCAATAGTAAACCTTTATATCTGAATCGATTTCCCAGGGGCCTATTGTGATGGTTCCGGGGGGCAGCGAGAAGGCCTGCCCTCGGCCGCCGATCTGGCTGACGTACTGCGTGATGACGAGAGGCACCGTTATCCACTGTGCGGCCATGGTAGTCATAATCAGGTAAAAGCCTTTGACCCGGGCCGAAGGAAGCCCGAAAAGCACCGACCACATTCCTGCTGCAAACCCTGCGCAAACCACGCTGATGGGGTAAGCAAGGCCTGCATCGGAAATGAATTTCGGCCAGGGGACGAACAACACCATCATCGCGCTACAGTAGCCCCCCACAGCAACAAAGGCTGCATGGCCCAATGTGATTTGGCCGCAGTATCCTATCAGGAGCTGCACACCGAGAGCCGCAAGCACGTAATAACTGATGGTATAGGCTACGCTCAACCATTGCTGGTCCACAACGAACGGAAAAACCAGCAGCACAACCACCATCGCGATCATCTTCGCCTTGATGAAACGGGTCTGCCACCATTTTTGGTCCGCCAGGTACGATTCGTGATACACACCGCAGGGAAGATAACTCATTGCTAGACCCTCTCAATCCTTTCCCAGCCCCAAAGCCCGAAGGGTTTGAACAGGAGGAAGATAACCATGAATATGAACGGAGCGATTTCTTTAATTCCCCCCGGGAAGTAATAATCCAAATATCCCCCGGCAAGGTTCTGGAGAATTCCGATGGTGATCCCGCCGACAATAGCTCCGGGAACCGAATTCAGCCCTCCGAACACGACCACGGGTAGGACGAGCAATCCCAGGCCGCTCACGGAGTAATTCAGACCGTTGATGTTACCCAGCAGGGTGCCGCCTACGCCGGCTGCCATGAAGGCTATTGCCCAGGCCAAGGCGTACACAAATTTTGCGCTTACTCCCAAAGAAAGGGCGGCCATTTCATCGTCCGCACAGGCCTGCATGGAGAGGCCCCAGCGGGTAAATTTGAAAAAAGAAACAAAAACAGCCATGAGTATCATGGCTGCCACAAAGCCCCAGATATACACCTGCCCAATAGCTATTCCAAAGACTTCCAAGGGCTCGATGGGGAAAATTCTTGGCATGAATACCTGGGTATCCGTATCCCAAATGATGAATACCAAACCCTTGAAGAAGAAGGAGAGCCCCACAGTAACCATGATCACGGCGAGAATCGGTTCGCCGATCATTTTCCTCAAGAAAATGCGTTCGGTGAGAAGTCCCAGAACAAGCCCGACGACGAGAGTGCATGCAAGCGAGAACAGAAAACCTTGGACGATGGGCATGGTCGTTACGAACCAGGAGTAGAAGGCCAGGCAAATATACCCTCCGATCATCGTGAGCTCGCCCATTGCCAGGTTCAGAACACCGGAACACTTGTAGATAAGCACCCAGCCCAACGCCACCAGAGCAAAGATCGAACCGAGCATGATACCGGTGATAAAAAGCTGGGCAAACAGCTTCGCATCGTGGGAGATGGCCCGGAACAGCAAGTACACCAAGAGGGCTACGCCGATACCGACAAGAATCATTTTGAGGTTGCGTGACATTTACTTCTTTCCTCCTTCCCGAGAAACGTCCTGCAGCCTGATATCGGCTTTGATCTCAATGACCCGGCCGTCTTCGTAGGTGATGTTGGTTTCCATGTGAAGCAGGTCGTGTCCCGCATAGAGGCCGTCGATAATGTCTTTATAGCGGTTTTCCACAAAAGCTCTGCGGATCTTCCTCGTGCGGGTCAACTCATCATCGTCCGCGTCGAATTCCTTGTACAGGTTGGCGAACCTGGTTATTCTGGCTGAATCGGGAAGAGTGCGGTTTACCTCGCGTATGGCCCCTTCCACGAGGTCATAAACCCGAGGTATTTGCGCTAGTTCCGAGTAACTGGTGTAATTGATGTTATTATCTTCTGCCCACTTACCTACGGTATTATAATCTATGCACACGATTGCCGTGACGAACGGCCTTTCGTGCCCCACTATGAGGGCATCTCTCATATAAGGACTGAATTTGAGGCGTGCCTCCAGGAATTGAGGCGAAAATTTTCGCCTGTCGTTGAGAATCATGATATCTTTGCTTCTATCGAAAACGACCAGGTGCCCGTCTTCGTCAATGAATCCCGTATCGCCCGAATAAAGCCAGCCGTCTTTCAGGGCTTTTTCGGTCTCTTCGGGCATTTTGTAGTAGCCCACAAAAACCGAAGGGCTCTTGGAGATAATTTCATCGCTCTCCGTTATGTCGACTTCCGTCCCCGGCAGCGGAGTCCCTACAGTGTCGAATTTTATATCGTCGTCCCTGTGCACGACCGAGATACCGGCAATTTCCGTTTGCCCGTATATCTGTTTCAGATTCGCGCCTATGGCATGGAAGAATCTGAAATGGTCCGGTCCCATTGCAGCGCCGCCGGTATATGCGTGGCGCACTTTGCTCAGACCCAGATGATCCCTGATCTTTTCATAACAGGCCCAGTTGGCGAGCATCCGGAGAAACTTCCAAAAAACGGGAACCGGTTTTTTTTCGAATTTCAACTCGGCAGTGTGGTAGCCGATCTTCATGGAGAGGTTGTACACAGTTCGTTTGAGCCACGTAGCATCGAGATGTTTGACTTGGACGGTTCGCGTCATCTGCTCGTATAACCGAGGCGGGGCAAACATCACGTGCGGTCCTATTTCTCTCACATTTGCCTGGGCCACTTCCGGCTCTTCCGGAAAATTAATGGTGAGCCCCACCTGTAGTCCGAACGATATGGCCATCATCTTTTCGCCGATCCATGCGAACGGCAGATAAGAGACGAAATCGTCGGACGGGTAGCACGGATCCACCCTCATGAGATTCTGTCCCATGGTAAGCATATTGTAATGGGTCAGCAATGCGCCCTTGGGCAAGGAAGTAGTTCCTGAAGTATAAAAAAGGAGACACACGTCGTCTCCCGAGCCCCGGGACACGAGCTTTTCAAATAACCCCGGATCTTCCCGCTCTTTCTTTATGCCGAGTTCCATCACTTCGTCGAGGCTGATGAGCATCGGATCGTCATAATGACGCATTCCCTTGGGATCGTCCCAGATGATTTTCTTGAGCTTGGGGCATTCGTCCCGGATGGCAAGAGCCTTGTCCACCTCTTCCTGGCCTTCAGCCACATAGAATTTGGAATCGGAATGGTCCACGATGTATTTCACTTCGTCCATGAGGCAGTCCTGGAAGAGCCAAACCCCGACTCCGCCTCCACACATTGCGGCCATTTCGGTCCAGAGAGCTTCGGGACGGTTATCACCTATCATGATAACTTTGTCCTCCGGCTCCAGGCCAAGAGCTATGAGGCCGAGGGTGATCTGTTTCACCTTCTCCAGATAATCCGTCCAGGTGACCGGCCGCCATATTCCGTATTCTTTTTCCCTCATCGCGACTTTGCCGGAACCGAACTTGCGACATTGCTGCACGAGCAGCTTGGGTAATGTCAGGTCTTTGGTAATGGAAATTTCGAGGTAGCTTTTCTCATCTGCGGCTGACATATAGATCCTCCACCTCACCCAGATAGGCCTTGATCACTTCAGGATTTTCCTGGATCTCTTTTGGGGTTCCGTCGGCAATCTTCACGCCGAAGTTCAGGGTCATGACGCGGTCGGAAAGATCCATGACAACGCCCATATCGTGTTCCACGAGTACGCAGGTAACTTTCCAGCGCGCATCCTCGTTAATGTCGATGATAAAACGAGCCATGTCCTCAACTTCTTCCAGATTCAGGCCCGCGAGAGGCTCATCCAAGAGGATGACTTCGGGTTGGACCGCGAGTGCCCGGGCGAGCTCTATGCGCTTTTGCATGCCGTACGGGAGCATGCCTGTCACTTCGTTGCGCACCGCCTCGATTTCCAGCAGATCGATAATTTCCTCTTCAATGAATTTTCTGGTCTCGATTTCTTCTCTGGACGTCTTTCCCCAGTAGACGCATGAACTCATGATCCCGGAGCGAAGATGCATGTGACGGCCGAGACGGATGTTGTCCAAAACCGTCATTCCCCCGAACAACTCAATTTTCTGAAACGTCCGGGACAATCCCATGGAGGCTCGTTTGTGGGGTGAATAGTGCGTGATGTTCACTCCTTTGAATAACATCTGGCCCTGCTTCGGGCGATACAGGCCGTTCAAGCAGTTCATCATGCACGTCTTTCCCGCTCCGTTCGGGCCGATGATGGAGAAGATCTCACCTTTCCTGACCTGGAAACTGACATTGGTCAGAGCGGCGACCCCGTGAAAAGAGAGAAAGATATTCTTCGCCTCAAGTATGACTTCCGACATTCAGCATCCCCTTTGTATTATCGCGCAACTGAGGTTTGGCCCCGGGGCCTTCAGCATCCCGATTCATCTATGTATCGTGGTATGGTGATCCCCATCAGATTTTTGACCGATGGCGTGCCGCTTAGATAAGGCAACAAAAAATAACAAAACCTACCCTCCAGGTCAAGTCTCACTTGACCAAGAAATCAAAGAAGTGAACCTGACTTTTCTCTCATTGTTCTGGTGTAGAAGGACATTTTCTGTTAGAGACACGCTTAGACCTTATTCGGGTTCGGGGATCGCAGAAGAATAAATTCTCCATAGTGAAAAATGTGGTGGCGGAACGGGCGGGGTTCCCCCGAACAGGTCCCCTTCCATGGAAAAGTCCCAGGTGGCCCTGACCCATGGGATGACGTGAAAGATGGGGTGTGTGATGTGGTACAAACGTCAGCCTTGGCCAATCGATTTCTTTGAAGCGTCGGCAATCCCGCTACAGGAGTTCCGTACGCGGTAAACATTGTTGATACTGGCGTGACTGTTGACCGGTGGACGCCAATGAGCCGGCTTTGACCCGTGATCTTGATCCTTCCGGTACGTTAACCCCGTCCACACTCCAAGCCGTCTGACGAACCGTTTGTCAGGACCGAGGACTGATCAAAGTGTACTGATCATGAATAAACTGATGTTGAAAAGTCAAGTTGAAAAATGGTATCGTTTTTGGGATTTGTCTGTATTTCCCTGGTTTCCACTGCTCGAAGGGGCGAAAACGTTTCGCGGAACACTGCCGATCCGCAAGAGCGCGGCGCGCCCGCTTCGAATAACTGCCCGATTTCACGTGGAGGATACAACGGATGCCTGGAGAGGAAAGTCTCTTAAAGGAACTGCGGGACGGAGTGATGATTTTGACCATCAACCGCCCCGCCGCAATGAACTGCTTCGACATGGCGCTTTTGGAAACTTTCGGACAAGCGGTCAATGAGGCTGCATTTAACCGGGAAGCAAAAGTAGTAATCATTACGGGATCTACCGAGGGAAAAAACGCTTTCAGCACCGGCGCGGACCTGAAAGAACGGGCGGGTATGTCCCCCGACCAGGTTCGGCTCTACATCCAAACGATCCGGAATCTGTTCACCTCGGTGGAAGAACTCCCCAAACCGGTCATCGCTGCGGTGAACGGCTATGCTTTCGGAGGCGGCCTGGAATTGGCTTTGGCCTGTGACATTCGACTGGCGTCGGCTAACGCGATCGTTGGTTTGACGGAAACGAGCCTCGCCATCATACCCGGCGCGGGAGGGACCCAGAGGCTGCCCCGGATCGTGGGAATTGCCAGGGCAAAAGAACTGATCTTTCGGGCGAGGCGCATCGGCGCTGCAGAAGGCGCTCAAATAGGGCTTTTCCTGGAAGTGCTGGAACCGGAAAAGCTTTTGGAAAGATCGGTGGAGATAGCGAAGGAGATTGCAGCCAACGGCCCCGTTGCCTTGGCTCAAGCAAAATATGCGGTTAACAAGGGAATTGAAGTGAGCCTTCCTTTGGGACTGGCAATTGAATCAAACGCGTATGCGGTAACCATACCCACCAAAGACAGAACCGAGGGTCTTACCGCTTTCAGAGAGAAAAGAAAACCGGTCTATACCGGAGAATAGATCATGGAGGAGGACGTTTATGCGTGGTCAGGAATTGAGCTACCCCACAAAGGTTCAGGTCAACGACATTACGGTGCGGGACGGGTTCCAGCACGAAGAAATATGGATACCCACTGAAGCAAAATTGTTCTACCTGGAAGAACTCATTCTTTGCGGCGTCAAACATCTTGAAGTGACCAATCTGGGAAATCCCGCTGCCATGCCCCAGTTCAAGGATGCAGATGAGTTGCTGAAAAAGTTGCGAAATTCTAAGAAATTGTCTCGCGCGGGTGTAAACTGGAATGACGTGACCTTGACCGCGATTACCATCAGAGAGAAGGCTGTGGACAGGGCCATTGCGGCAAGAAAGGAAGGATGGGGGCCCGACCGTATCCTGATGATGGTCTCCACCGACGAAGAGCACCACTTTGCCAATTCCGGCACGACGTTGCCCGTTTATTGGGAAGAAGCGAAACGATGTATCGAGAAGGCCGCGGATGTGGGGATAAAGATGAACGGCACGGTGTCCACCATCTGGGGGTCGCCGATTTCAGGTCCCACCAAACTCGAAGAAGCTGTGGAATTCTCGAAGCGATGGCTGGAAATAGGCGCAGCAGACATCGAACACGCTGACCACGACGGAAGCGCTCCGCCGAACCAGGTATACAAGTACTATTCTCTGGTCCTGGAGGCTATGCCGGACAAAAGGCTTCACGTCGCCCATTTTCACGTGACCAGAGGATGGGGCAACGCGAACGTTCTTGCGGCACTTCAGGCAGGCATCGAGATCTTCGAGGCAACCCTCGGAGGCCTCGGAGGGCAACCGGCCAATTTCATGGACCGCGTTCCCGTTGCCGGAACAGGATCCTATTATTACCGGGATCCTAACGTTGTGGGACTTCAGTGCATCGAAGACATGGTGGTCATGATGGATGAAATGGGCATAGAAACGGGAATCGACGTGGATCGACTCCTGGATCTCGGAACCATGATGGAAAAGACCGTAGGAAGAAGGCTGCGCTCAGAATCGATACTCAATCGTCGAATACCGAAACACCCCAGAGACGAGTACAAAAGAAAAGGACTGGCGGAACTGAAGAAAAGACTGGGAGAAGAGCCGGGACAAAAGATTCCCGCAACATGGCAGGAAAAAGCTACTTATACAGCCAAATGAAGTACGGTAAGGACAGATCGGATCACAACGTCTCGGATATGAATATGCATTCGACGTAAAATCCTGAGGAACGTCTTATCAGAAGTTCCTCCGGATTCCACCTGTTTTGAAAGCGAAATGGTACGACACTGAATTCTGTTCATTCACTGCGAGGAGGCAAGACATGGACCCTCTCTGGAGGCCGTCGGGAGAACGGATCAAGAACGCCAACATCACCAGGTTCATTGACTTCACAAACGAGAAATATGCCATGGGTATTTCCGGGTATGAAGCCCTGTACGAGTGGTCAGTAACACAGCGAGAAGATTTTTGGGCGTCAGTGTGGGAATTCGGAGACGTTATCGCTTCGAAACCGTATGACAAGGTCCTCGTGGATTCACCCACCATGATCGGAGCCAAGTGGTTCGTCGGTTCGCAGCTCAATTTCGCGGAGAATCTCCTGCGCTTCCGGGACAAGAGAACTGCAATCGTGTTCAAGGGCGAGGGTCAGGACGTGAAGCGAATGACCTTTGCCGAGTTGTATGATGAAGTGGCGAGGATGGCAAAATCCTTGAGAGACGCGGGGGTGGTGACGGGCGACCGTGTGGCGGGGTATGTGCCCAACATGATTCATACCATTGTAGCCATGCTGGCTGCCACAAGCATTGGTGCGATCTGGTCTTCCTGCTCGCCGGATTTCGGCATCAAAGGCGTCCTGGACAGGTTCGGACAGATAGAACCCAAGATTCTGTTTACCGCCGACGGATACTTCTATAACGGGAAAAGCCATGACTCCCTGGAACGCATCAGCGGAATTATTCAACAGCTCCCCAGTATCGAAAAAGTAGTGGTGTTCCCATATACCCGTGAAAGAGCGGATATCGCCGTAGTTCCCAATTCAGTTCACTACGACGATTTCATCTCAAAAGAAAAAGGCCTTGAGATCCCATTTACCCAGCTGCCGTTCGACCACCCTTTGTACATCATGTACTCGTCGGGAACCACAGGCCTTCCCAAGTGCATGGTACACGGAGCGGGCGGAACGTTGATCCAACATCTGAAGGAACACCTTTTGCACGGCGATTTAAAAAGAGAAGACAAGATCTATTATTTCACCACGTGCGGATGGATGATGTGGAATTGGCTGGTGAGCGCCCTTGCAGTCGGTGCTACCATCATCCTGTATGACGGATCTCCGTTTCATCCGGATCCGGGTGCAATTTTTCAGCTCGCTCACGATGAGGGCATGACGATTTTCGGCACTAGTGCACGGTATATAGCCGGTGTGGAGAAAGCCGGTTTGAAACCGAAAGAAAACTACGATCTATCGCATCTCAAGACCATGTGTTCTACCGGCTCACCGCTTTCCGAAGAGAGCTTCAGGTTTGTGTACCTGGATATCAAAGCGGATGTCGACCTGGCCTCAATTTCAGGTGGAACCGATATCATTTCCTGCTTTGCTCTGGGCTGCCCGATTCTTCCTGTATACGAAGGGGAGCTGCAGTGCAGGGGACTCGGTATGAAAGTGGAGGCCTACGATTTCAAGGGAAGGCCCGTCATTGGCAGGCAAGGGGAACTGGTGTGTACTGCGACGTTTCCGTCCCAGCCTATCTACTTCTGGAACGATCCTGAGAACTCCAAGTACAAGAGCGCATATTTCGACGTGTTTCCGAACGTCTGGCATCACGGAGATTACATAGAAATCACCGAGCACGGAGGAGTCAAGATTTACGGCCGCTCGGACGCAACCCTGAATCCCTCGGGAGTGCGCATTGGAACCGCGGAAATCTATCGAGTAGTTGAGGCTATGGAAGAGATCTCGGACAGCATCGTGGTGGGGCAGAATTGGGACAATGACGTTCGGGTGATCTTGTTCGTCAAATGTGCACCGAACGCGAACCTGAACGACGAACTCAAGAACAGAATCAAAAAGAATATCAGGGAAAACACGACTCCCAGGCACGTTCCGGCTCTGATCCTGCCCGTGGAGGACATTCCCGTGACTCTCAACGGGAAAAAAGTGGAAATTGCCGTACGAAACGTGCTGGAAGGCAAACCCGTTACGAATAAGGACGCCCTGCTCAATCCGCAGGCTCTGGACCAATTCGCAGAAATCCTCGAGCTGAAGGGATAGCACATGCTACGGGGAGCTTTTTTCCAAAAAGTTCCCCAGCCTCCCACCGGGGAGAGAGACCGGCGTGCGGACCGGTTGATACCCCAAACAGATTCCGGACACCATCAACTTGCCTCGTTTAGGAAATCCGCCACAGACAGCACTCTGGCAAAGACAGAACTCAAGGCCGCAATGAATGCGGAGTGCACGAGGCCTGCCGGTATGTGGGCATTTTCCTGGGAGAGGCTTCGAGTCGCACACGCATCTCTGAGAAGCACGCACGGGAAACCGTAGTCGAAGGCGGCCCTTACCGTGGAGTCAACACACATGTGGGTCATCATTCCGCATATGATCAGCCGTTCAATTCTCTCTTCCTTCAAATGATCCAGAAGTCCCGTGTCGCGGAAGGCATTCGGATACTGTTTCTGGAAAAGCGTTTCACCGGGGCCCGGCCTTACCTCTTCGCGGATTTCCACTCCATCGGTGCCCGGCAGGAAAAATATCGCATCAGGACGCGCGGATATGTGCTGCACGTGAACGATGGGGTGGCCGCGGCCGCGAAAGTGCTCGAGAATACGCCGCGCCTGCAGAATCGCTTCGGCAC
>Ga0187785_10000094_pt1 | contig 31478 bp, 28 predicted proteins | sample 0815_BV2_4_20_MG_FD_132466 | JGI IMG/M metagenome (GOLD analysis project Ga0187785, IMG submission 132466) | Tropical peat soil microbial communities from peatlands in Department of Meta, Colombia - 0815_BV2_4_20_MG | ecosystem: Environmental > Terrestrial > Soil > Wetlands > Peat | place...
CGACCTGATCTACGTGCGCGGGCAGAGCGGCGTGAACCCCGGGCAGCTGGCGACCAGCATCGGCGCGGTGCTGCCGAAGGGGTTCGAGGCGATCACGGCCGCGAGCGCGGCCCAGCAGCAGCAGGATCAGGTGAACCAGGGCCTCGGGTTCCTGCGGACCGGGCTGCTCGTGTTCGGGTTCGTCGCGCTGTTCGTGGGCGCGTTCATCATCTTCAACACCTTCAACATCGTGGTCTCCCAGCGCAGCCGCGAGCTCGCGCTGTTCCGCGCCCTCGGCGCGAGCCGCCGCCAGGTCCTGAGCTCGGTGCTGATCGAGTCGTTCGTCGTGGGGTTGGTCGCGTCGATCGGCGGCGTGTTGTTCGGGGTCGTCCTCGCGGTCGGCCTGAAGGCCCTGCTCGGGAGCCTCGGTCTCAAGCTGCCGCCGACCGCGCTCGTCGTGGCACCGCGCACCGTGATCGTCTCGTTGATCCTGGGCACCGGGATCACGGTGGCCGCGGCCATCTCGCCCGCGCGGCGCGCTTCCCGCGTGGCGCCGGTCGAGGCCCTGCGTGAGAGCGTCGCCCCGAGCGCCTCGATCCGCCGCCGGTCGATCGTCGGCTCGCTCGTGACGCTCGCTGGCGTCGGTCTGATCGCGCTCGGATTGTTCGGGCACGTGTCCAACGCGGGGTCGGTCGTCGGGCTGGGGGCCGCGCTGACCTTCTTGGGGGTCGCGCTCCTGGCGCCGCTGTTCGCCCGGCCGCTCGCCGCCGTGATCGGGGCGCCGTTCCGCCGCCGGATCGCCGGCAAGCTCGGCAGCGAGAACGCGAACCGCAACCCGCGCCGCACGGCCTCGACCTCGGCCGCCCTGATGATCGGCCTGGGCCTCGTGGCCTTCGTCGCGGTGTTCGCGGCCTCGCTGAAGGCCTCGGCGACGGCAACGCTGGACCAGGTGCTGCGCGCCGACCTGACGCTGAACTCCTCGCAGTTCTCGCCCTTCTCGACACAGCTCGCCGACGACCTGCGGAAGGATCCGACCTTCTCGGTGGTCTCGCAGTTCCGACAGGCCGAGGCGAAGGCCGGCTCGTCGGACACGTTCGTCGTGGGGATCGACCCCGCGACGATCCCGCAGGTCGCCGACGTCCAGATGGTGGCGGGCTCGGTCGCGGACCTGTCGAAGCCGAACACCGTGATCGTGTCCCGGACCGCCGCCGACGGCAAGGGCCTGCACGTCGGGGACACGGTGCCGATGACGTTCCCGGCGACCGGGAAGCAGGAGATGACGGTCGTCGGGATCTTCGAGCCGAACCAGCTGTTCAACGATTACGCGGTCTCCCTGAGCACGTACGACGCCAACGTCGAGCAGGTCTTCGACCAGACCGTGTTCGTGAACGTCGCGCCGGGCACCTCGGTACACGACGCCGAGACGAAGCTCGAGAGCTTCTTGACGCAGAACTACCCGTCGGTCCAGGTGAGCGACCAGGAGCAGTTCAAGCAGCAGCAGCTGAAGATGATCGACCAGCTGTTCGCGATCGTCTACGTCTTGTTGTTCCTGTCGATCATCATCTCGCTGTTCGGCATCGTGAACACGCTGGGGCTGTCGATCTACGAGCGGATCCGCGAGCTGGGACTGCTGCGCGCGGTGGGACTCAGCCGCAAACAGACGAAGCGGATGGTGCGCGTCGAGGCCGTGATCATCGCGGTGCTGGGGGCGGTCCTCGGGCTGGTGATCGGGATCGCGTTCGGCTGGGCGATGGTGCAAGCGCTGAAGGACCTCGGCATCAACACGCTCGATATCCCGGTCGGTCAGCTGATCGTGATGCTGGTCCTGGCCGCGCTCCTCGGCGTGGTGGCGGCGATCTGGCCGGCGCGCCGGGCCGCGAAGCTGAACGTCCTGCAGGCGATCTCCTACGAGTAGCGCGCGGCGGCGGGCCGCGCGGGGGCGTCGGCTATCCTTCCCGCCATGCCGAAGCTGACCCTGCCCGACGGCACCGTGCGCGAGCTCCCGGAGGGAGAGCCGGTCGGCACGGCGCTGCCGCCCTCGGCGATCGCGGCGCGGGTCGACGGCGAGCTGCGCGACCTGTCGTTCGTGCCGGCCGGCGACGCCGCGGTCGAGGCGATCGACGTCCGGACCGATGACGGGCTGCACGTCCTGCGCCACTCGACCGCCCACGTCCTGGCGCAGGCGGTGGGGCGGGTCTGGCCCGGCACGCGCTTCGCGACCGGCCCCGCGACCGATGACGGGTTCTTCTACGACTTCGACATCCCGGCGCACGTCTCGGCCGAGGACCTCCCGAGGATCGAGGAGGAGATGCGAGCGATCGTGGCGGCCGATCAGCCGTTCGTGCGGGAAGACGTCCCGCGCGACCGCGCGCTGGCACGGCTGGACGGCCAGGACTTCAAGCGCGAGATCGTCGAGGCGCTCGAGGCCGAGGGCGAGGACGTGGCCGCCGGCGAGACCGTCAGCTTCTACCGCAACGACGGCTGGGAGGACCTCTGTCTCGGCCCGCACGTTCCCTCCACCGGGCGGCTCGGCGCCTTCACGTTGACCGGCGTCTCCGGCGCCTACTGGCGCGGCGACGAGCGCAACCCGCAGCTGACCCGCATCTCCGGCACCGCCTGGGCCACGCAGGAGGACCTCGACGCCTATCTCGTGCGGGTCGAGGAGGCCGAGAAGCGAGACCACCGCAAGCTCGGCGCGGAGCTCGATCTGTTCTCGTTCCCCGAGGAGATCGGCTCGGGCCTGGCGGTGTTCCATCCGCGCGGTGGGCTGATCCGCCGGCTGATGGAGGACTACTCGCGCGAACGCCACGCCGCCGGCGGCTACGAGTTCGTGAACTCGCCGCACATCACGAAGGCCGACCTGTTCCACACGAGCGGGCACCTGGACTGGTTCGCGGACGGGATGTTCCCGCCGATGGAGCTCGACGGCGCCGAGTACTACCTCAAGCCGATGAACTGCCCGTTCCACATCCTGATCTACCGCAGCCGGATCCGGAGCTACCGGGAGCTGCCGCTGCGGCTGTTCGAGTTCGGCACGGTCTACCGCTACGAGAAGTCGGGCGTGGTACACGGCCTCACCCGCGTGCGCGGCCTGACGATGGACGACGCCCACATCTTCACCACGAAGGAGCAGATGGGTGAGGAGCTCCGTTCGCTCCTGACCTTCACGCTCTCCCTGCTGCGCGACTACGGCCTCGACGACTTCTACCTGGAGCTGTCCACGAAGCCCGAGGGCAAGGCGGTGGGCACCGATGAGGAATGGGAGGAGGGGATCGCCGCGCTCCGCGAGGCGGCCGAGACGATGGATCTTCGGCTGGTCCTGGACGAGGGCGGCGGCGCCTTCTACGGCCCGAAGATCAGCGTGCAGGCGCGCGACGCGATCGGCCGCACGTGGCAGATGTCGACGATCCAGGTCGACTTCCAGATGCCGCAGCGCTTCGACCTGCACTACACCGGCGCCGACGGCGCACGGCACCGTCCGATCATGATCCACCGGGCGCTCTTCGGCTCGATCGAGCGGTTCTTCGGCGTGCTGACCGAGCACTACGCCGGCGCCTTCCCGCTGTGGCTCTCGCCCGAGCAGCTCCGGCTGATCCCGGTGGCCGACCGCCACGTCGAGGCGGCCGAGGAGCTCGCCGAGGTCGCCCGCGCCGCCGGCCTTCGGGTCGTCGTGGACGACGCGAAAGAGTCGGTGGGCAAGAAGATCCGGGCCGCGCAGCTGCTGAAGGCGCCGTACATGGTGGTCGTGGGCGACCGCGACCTCGAGGCCGGGACGTTCACGGTCCGCGACCGCTCGGGCACCGAGACCGCCGGGGTGCCCTTCGACCGGCTCGTCGCCGCGCTCGCGGAGGAGGCGGCGACCCGCGCGCTCGAGCCGACCTCTTTCGCCGGCTGAGGTCTGCCGTGGAGCATCTGTGGAGCCCCTGGCGGATGGAGTACCTCCAGGCCGAGAAGGATGCTGCCGGCGACGAGGCGTGCGTGTTCTGCGCCCTCCTCGAGCGTGACGCGGGGCCGGAGGGGGAGCGCATCTTGGTCCGTGACGACCTCGCGTTCGCGACGCTCGCGAAGTATCCGTACAACCCCGGCCACGTGCTGGTGCTGCCGGTCCGGCACACGGGCGACCTGCTGCGCCTGACCGAGGAGGAGACCGCGGCGATCGACCGGCTGGTCCGACGCAGCGTCGCCGCGCTGACCGACGTCTCGGACCCGCACGGCTTCAACGTCGGGCTGAACCTCGGCCGGGAGGCCGGCGCCGGGATCCCCGGTCACCTGCACTGGCACGTCGTGCCCCGCTGGAACGGCGACACGAACTTCATGCCGGTCGTGGGGGAGACCCGCGTGCTGCCCGAGCTGCTGGCCGACACGTACGCGAAGCTGAAGCCGCGGTTCGAGGGGAACGCAGGATGAGCCGGATGGGGACGCTCGAGCTGCCCGACGGCGCGAGCCTGCGGTTCGATGAGGCCGGCGACGGCCCGGCCGTGGTGCTCCTGCATCCGGGCCTGTGGGACCGGCGCACGTGGGACGAGCAGATGACCTCGTTCCCGGCGGCCGGCTACCGCACGATCCGCTACGACCAGCGCGGCTACGGGGGGTCGAGCCGGCTGAGCGGCGAGCCGTACTCGCGGGTCGAGGACCTGGTGGCCGTGCTCGACCACCTCGAGGTGGACCGGGCGGCGCTCGTCGGCGTGTCGATGGGCGGCACCCTCGCGATCGACGCGACCCTCGACCGGCCCGACCGCGTCTGGGCGCTCGTCCCCTGCGCCGCCGATCCGAGCGGCTTCGAGCCGTTGCGGGAGGAAGAGGACTGGTGGGAGTCCTCGGGCGAGCCGATCGAGGCGGCGATCGAGGCCGGCGATCTGGACCAGGCGGAGGAGCTGCGCTTGCAGATCTGGGCACCGCTCGGAACGGACGATCCGGCGGGGGCGACGATCCGCCGGATCGCGTTCGACAACATCCACGAGATGACGATGGACGAGAGCTCGGCGATCGAGCTCGATCCGCCCGCGGTGGTGCGTTTGGGCGAGATCGACGTGCCCACGCTGGTCCTGATCGCCGAGCACGACCCGCCGTTCATGCGGCGCGCCGGGGAGCTGCTGGCCCGGGAGATCATCGACGCCCGGAGCGTCGTGATCGAGGGGGCCGACCACGTGATCAACGTCCGGCAGCCCGAGGCGTTCGAGGAGGCCGTGCTGCCGTTCCTCGACGGCGTGCGTCCGTGACGCGGTGGCTGCTGGCCGCCGCCGGTGTCGTGGGGTTCGTCGCCGTGGCGTTGGGTGCCTTCGGCGCTCACGCGCTCCGGTCGCGCCTGCCCGACGAGCGGTTGGCGAACCTCGAGCTGGCGGTCCGCTACCTGTTCTTCCACGTCCCGGCGCTGCTTGCGGTCGCGTGGGTGTCGACGATGTGTGGCGGACAGCCCTTCACGGCGATCGCCGCGTGGTCGTTCGTCCTGGGCATCCTGCTGTTCTCGGGCAGCCTGCTCGTCCTGGCGTTCACCGGTGAACGGCGCTGGGGCGCGGTGACGCCGATCGGCGGTGTGCTGCTGCTGGTGGGCTGGGCGTCGCTGATCGTGGCGGCGCTGTTGATCACGGTTGGTCCCGCCGGTGCGACCGCGCGGCTCGTCAGCTGCTAGCGCGGGGCGAACGTCTTCCGACCTACTTCTTCGCTGCCTCTTCGCGGGACTTCCGGTAGTCGTCGATCACCTTCGATGCGAGCTGCGACGGCATCTCCTCGTAGTGGGAGAAGGTCATCGTGAACGCGCCGCGGCCGCCGGTCATCGAGCGCAGGTCGATCACGTAGCGCGCGACCTCGGCCTGCGGCACCAGCGCGTTGATCCGCTGCTTGCCGCCGCCGATCTGCTCCATCCCCTGGATCTTGCCGCGCTTGGAGTTCAGATCGCCCATCACGTCGCCCGTGAAGCTCTCCGGCACGACGACCGAGAGCTGGACGACCGGTTCCAGCAGGATCACGCCGGCCTTCTCGACGCCCTCCTTGAGCGCGAGCGAGCCCGCGATCTGGAAGGCCATGTCCGAGGAGTCGACCGAGTGGAACTTCCCGTCGACCAGCGTGACCTTCACGTCGACCATCGGGTTCCCGCTGAGCACGCCCTCGGACATCGTCTTGACGATGCCTTTCTCGATCGAGGGGATGAACTGCTGCGGCACGGCGCCGCCGAAGATCTTCACGTCGTACTCGAACCCCTCGCCGCGGGGCTGCGGCTCGATCTCGATGTTGCACACGGCGTACTGGCCGTGCCCGCCGGTCTGCTTCACGTGGCGGCCCTGCGCGGCGGCCTTGCCCCGGATCGTCTCCCGATAGGCGATCTTCGCGGGCGCATGCTCGACCTCGACCCCGAACTTCGCTTTCAGGCGGCTCATCTGCACGTCGAGGTGCGCCTCGCCCATGCCGTAGATCACGGTCTCGTGGGTCTCCTCGTTGCGAGCGACCCGGAACGACGGGTCCTCCTCGCGGAGGCGGGACAGGCCGGTCGCGAGCTTGTCCTCGTCGCCCTTCGTCTTCGGCGAGATCGCGTAGGCGAGCAGCGGCTCGGGCAGCTCGACCGGTGGCAGCTGCGCCGGATCGTCCTTCGTGGACCAGGTGTCGCCGGTGTGTGAAGCCTGGAGCTTCGCGACCGCGCCGATGTCGCCGGCCACGACCTCGGGGACCGACTCGTGCTCCTTGCCCCGTTGGGTGAACAGCTGGCCCAGGCGCTCCTCCGTGGCCTGCGTCGCGTTGAAGATCGACGAGTCCGGTCGCACGCGCCCGCTGAAGACTCGGAACATCGTGATGTGCCCGACGAAGGGGTCCGAGACGGTCTTGAACACGAACGCCGTCAGCGGCGCGGCAGGATCGCACGCGCGCTCCGTCGGCTCGCCGCCCTTGCCGAGCACCGTGATCGCCCCGCGCTCCAGCGGCGAGGGGAACTCCTCCACGATGAAGTCGAGCAGCCGGTCGATCCCGATCGCGTTCGTGGCCGAGCCGACCAGGACCGGCGCGAGCCGCGCGGCCGCGAAGCCCGCCTTCGCCCCGCTCGCGATGTGCTCCTCCGGCAGCGTGCCCTGCTCGAGGTACTCCTCGATCAGGGCGTCGTCGGATTCCGCGACGGCTTCGACGAGCTTCTCGCGCACCGGGTCGGCCGTGGCGTGGATCTCCTCGGGCCATTCCGATTCCTCGGCCATCGGGCCGCTCGGATACAGGTCGGCCTTCTCGTGCAGCAGATCGGCGATGCCGCGGAAGTCATGCTCCTGCCCGATCGGCAGCTCGAAGGGCGCGACCTGGTTGCCGAACGACGAGACCAGCTGCTGCAGCGTGCCGGTGAAATCGGCCCGCTCGCGGTCGAGCTTGTTCACGAAGATCGCTCTCGGGAGCCCCTCCTCGACCGCGAGCTCCCACGCGTACTCGGTCTGGACCTCGACGCCGTCGACCGCCGAGACCACGAGCAGGACCGCGTCGGCGGCCCGGACCGCGCTGCGGACGTCGCCGACGAAGTCGGCCGTGCCGGGGGCGTCCAGGACGTTGATCTTGACGCCCTTCCATTCGATCGGCGCCATCGCGAGCGACACGGAGATCCCGCGCCGCTGCTCGTCGGGGTCGTGGTCCGAGACCGTGTTGCCGTCCTCGACCGATCCCATCCGGGTGATCGCGCCGGCCGTGAACAGCATCGCCTCGGTGAGCGAGGTCTTCCCGGCTCCGCCGTGCCCCACGAGCAGCACGTTGCGGATGTCCTTCGCGCCGTACGTTTCCAACGAGGAGCCTCCTGGGATGGTCGGGGTCCCGGCATCCTATCGAGTTGCTACGCTCGCGCCTCTCGATGGTGCGCTTCCAACGTCAACCGCCGGGGACCGCCATCACGCGCGCATCCCTGCTGGTCGGAGGCCTGTTCGCGGCCGCCGCCGGCTGGACGATCGTCGCGCGCGAGCTCCGTCTGGCCGGCGTCTTCGCCGGGGTCGCGGCGGTCCTGCTGTTGGTGGGCGGGCACCGCGCGAACCACGGCGAGGGTGGGCCGGTCGACCGGATGCTGACCGAGCTCCTGGACCGCGGCTGGGACGCCGCCGTGCTGGGCCCGATCGCGTGGGTCGAACGCGAGGCCGCGCCGCACGTCGCGATCGGGGCGCTGGTCGCGCTCTGCGCGAGCTTCCTGTCGTCGTACGTGCGTGCCCGGGGTGCGGCGCTCGGCTACTCGATCGAGGAGAGCCACGTGACGCGCGGGCTCCGCTACGTCCTGCTGACGATCGGCCTGCTCGTCGACGGCCTGGGCTGGGCGGTGTGGGCCGCGGCGGCGATCTCCGTCCTGGCGGCGGTGCTGCGGACCGGCCAGGTCGCGCGCGAGGAGACGGCGTGAGCGAGCCGGACGCGCCGGCCACCCGGCGCGAGCGGTTCGCCTACCTCGCCTTCGCGACGGTCGCCTGGCTGGGCGTGAAGCTCCCCACGCACACGGGACGGATGCTCTTCCGGTGGGCGGGCGTCGCGGCGTTCCATCTCGCGCGCCGGGCGCGCACGGTGGTCGCCGAGAACCAGGCGCGCGTGGTCGGGCGTGCGCCGGACGATCCGCTCGTGCAGGCGAACACCCGCGAGGCGTTCCGCCGATACGCGCGCTACTGGTTCGACGCGTTCGACGTCGTCGACTGGTCCGACGACCGGATCGCCGAGGCGTTCCGGTGGGAGGGGATCGAGCACCTGGCCGGACCGGTCGAACGGGGGACCGGGGTGATCGCGGTGCTGCCCCACATGGGGAACTGGGACGCCGCGGGCCGTGCCATGTCGCAGCAGGGCCTGCCGGTCGTCTCCGTCGCCGAGCGGCTGCGGCCCGACGAGCTGTATCAGCTGTGGCTCGACCACCGCCGGGCGCTCGGGCTGGAGATCTTCGGCCTGGGGGCGAACGGCCACATCGGGCGGTCGCTCGCGAACCGGTTGGCCGAGTCGAAGGTGATCGCGCTCGTGGCCGACCGGGATCTGACGGGCCGGGGCGTCGAGGTCGAGATGTTCGGCGCGAAGCGGCGGCTCCCGGCCGGGCCGGCGATGCTGGCGCTGTCCACGGGGGCGCCGATCACCGTCGCCGCGATCTACGAGACGCGCGAGGGCTGGCGCTGCGTGCTGCATCCGCTCGCCGAGGTGCCGCGCACCGGCGACCGTCGGGCCGACGCACGCGCGATCACCGCGGAGATCGCGCGGGCGTTCGAGCGCGCGATCTCGGCCTCGCCGCCCGATTGGCACATCTTCCAGCCGGGCTGGCCCGACGCGGACGGCTAGCGGTGCGGATCGCGTTCGCGTGCCCGTACGCCTGGGACGACCCGGGTGGCGTCCAGGTCCAAGTTCGAGAGCTGGCGACGCGCCTGCACGCGTCCGGCGACGAGGTCCTCGTGGTGACGCCCGCGCGGACGCCGCCGGAGGAGCCCTGGGTGGTGCCGGTCGGACGGCCGGTCGACATCCCCTACAACGCGTCGAACGCGCCGATCGACCCACGGCCCTGGTCCCGCGCGGCGGTCCGGCACGCGCTGGCCTCCTTCGGGCCCGAGGTCGTGCACGCCCATCAGCCGACCGCGCCGTCCACGGGCCTGTGGGCGACGCTGGAGGCGCGCGCGCCGGTGGTGGGCACCTTCCATTCCGGGGCCGGGCGCGCGCGCCTGTACGACCTGGCCGGGCCGGTCCTGCGCCGCGCGATGCGGCGCCTCGCCGTGCGGACCGCGGTCTCGGAACGCGCCGCCGAGTTCGAGCGGGCTCGGATCGGCGGCGAGTACCGGATCGTGCCGAACGGGTGCGACGTCCGTCGGTTCCAGGACGCGAAGCCCACCGATCTGGGCGAGGGCCGGAAGGTGTTGTTCGTCGGCCGATTGGACGAACGCAAGGGGTTCCCGATCGCCGTGAAAGCCTTCGAACGCCTCGCCACGACGTTCGAGGATCTTCGTCTGGTGGTCGTGGGCGACGGACCCGAAGGTTCGGCCGTCTCGGTGCTCGGGGAGGAGCTGATCCGACGCGTCACGATGCTCGGCGCGGTGCCCAACGCCGAGCTCCCGCCGATCGCCGCGGCCTGCGATCTCTACCTCGGCCCCGCGATCGGCGGCGAGTCCTTCGGCGTGGTCCTGATCGAGGCGATGGCCGCCGGGCTGCCGGTCGTCGCCAGCGACACCCCCGGCTACGACGAGGTGGTGCGCGACGGCGGGGACGGGCTGCTGGTCCCGCCCGGCGACCCGGCCGCACTGGCCGACGCCGCCGCTCGCGTCCTGCACGATCCGGCGCTCGCCGCGCGCCTGACGGCGGGCGGCGCCGAGCGGGCCCGCGCCTACGACTGGTCCGAGGTCCTGCCGGCGATCACGGACGTGTACGCGGAGGCTCTCCGGCGCGGGCCTTCGTCGCTACGATAGGTCGATGCCGACCTGGGCCTGGGTGCTGCTGGCGATCGTGGTGCTGGCCGTCCTATGGGCGATCATCTCCTTCAACCGGCTCGTCACGCTTCGGAACCGCGCGGCCGAGGGCTGGTCCCAGATCGACGTCCAGCTCCGCCGGCGGTACGACCTGATCCCGAACCTCGTGGCGACGGTCCAGGGCTACGCGGCCCACGAGCGCGAGGTCTTCGAGGAGGTGGCGAAGGCCCGCGCGGCGGCGATCGGCGCGACCGGTGTGGCCGAGCAGGCCTCCGCCGAGAACGCGATCACGACGGGGCTGCGCAAGCTGATGGCGGTCGTCGAGAACTACCCCGACCTGAAGGCGAGTGAGAACTTCCTGGCGCTGCAGGAGGAGCTGACCGGCACCGAGTCGAAGATCGCCTACGCCCGGCAGTTCTACAACGAGCAGGTCCGGCTGTTGAACACGAAGATCCAGTCGTTCCCCTCGAGCGTGCTGGCCGGCGCGTTCCACTTCACGCCGCGGGAGTTCTTCGACATCGAGGATCCGGCGCGCGCTCCGGTGCAGGTGGACCTGGGGAACGCCGACCCGCAGGGGACCTAGTTGTACGAGCAGATCGCGGCGAACAAACGCAAGACGATCCTGCTGTTCGTCCTGGCGATCCTGTTCACCGGGCTGATCGGGTGGGTGATCGGCTACATCTGGGTGTCGGGGCCCGTGGGCGTCGGCATCGCCGTCCTCCTCGCGGTGGTCCTGTCGCTCAGCTCGTACTTCTACGGGGACCGGGCCGTCCTGGCCTCGACGCACGCGCGCGAGGTCACGCCCCAGGAGGAGCCCCGGCTGCACAACATCGTCGAGGGGATCGCGATCGCGGCCGGCCTGCCGAAACCGCACGTGTACGTCGTGCCCGAGCAGGCGCCGAACGCGTACGCGACCGGCCGCGACCCGGAGCACTCCTCGATCGCGGTGACGCAGGGCCTGCTGGACACGATGAACCGCGTGGAGCTCGAGGGAGTGATCGGCCACGAGATGTCCCACGTGCAAGATCGCGACATCCTGCTCGGTACGGTGATCGCCACGGTCGTCGGCGCGGCCGTGCTGATGTCGGAGTTCTTCATGCGCTCGCTGTGGTGGGGCGGCATGGGCGGGCGGCGCGGCGGGGGCAACGACTCGAACGGCGGGGGCGGCGCCGTGGCCTTGATCCTGTTCGCGGTCGGGATCGTGCTGCTGATCATCGCCCCGCTCGCCGGCCAGCTGATCAAGCTGTCGGTCAGCCGCAACCGCGAATACCTGGCGGACGCGCAGGGCGTGATGCTGACGCGCTATCCACCGGGCCTGATCTCCGCGCTGGAGAAGATCCGCGACGCGCCCCACGCGATGCGTTCGGCGAACAACGCCACCGCCCACCTGTGGCTCGATCAGCCCTCGCGGGTCCCGGGCCCCGACACGAGCCGGATGGAGAAGCTCTTCTCCACGCACCCGCCGATCGAGGATCGGATCAAGCGCCTGCAGGAGATGTGAACGCTCAGGCCGGGTTCCGCGCAACGACGTGGAACAGGTGCCAGTGCTTCGGCCCGCTGCAGGCCTCGCCGTCCTGGTCCTCGACGTCGAAGCGCTCGAGCTCCCAGCCGTCGAACAGCGCGCGCGCCGCGTCGATCGTCATCGTGGTGAAGCCCTCGCGGGCCGCCCACGTATCGCGCTCGCCCATCAGCTGGCCGGCGAAGCGCCCACCGGGACGGATCGAAGCGCGGATCCGGTCCCAGAGGTCCGGGAACCGCGGCGGGTCGCAGAAGAACAGGCTGTAGCTCGCCCACACGAGGTCCGCCCGATCCAGGACGACCTCCTCGAGCGGCGTGGTCTCGGCGTGGAGTTCGGCGTCGTTCCCGGCAGCCCGGCGTCGCAGGCGCTCGATCGCCTCGGGTTCCGCGTCGGAGGCGCGGACCCGCCAGCCGCGCTCGAGCATCGCGAGCGTGTCGATGCCGGCGCCGCAGCCGAGGTCGTTCGCGTTCCCCGGTTCCGGGAACCGGCCCAGGACCTCCAGGAGCAGGTCGCGGGGCGGACGCGCGTCGTTCGCCTCGTAGTAGTCGGTCCAGGTCGGCTCGCCGGCGGGAGGTTCGATCGTCCGATCGTAGCGTCCTTCGGTCCTCCGCTACCGGGACGGCGGCCATCGTGGGCTAGCATCCGGCCAGCCGAACAGGCGCCGCACCCGGTGTTCGGGGCCCGGGTGGCGAAGGGGGGACGATCGATGCATCGTGCGGGTCGCCGGCGGACGCTCGCGGGAGCCGCGTTCGTGCTGCTCGCGGCGCTGGGTCTGGTGGCCGGCTCGGCCGCCTCGTCGGCCGTCGCGGCGGGGCTGTGCGCCACGCCCGGCGGCGAAGGCGCCGGAGGCACCCTCACCGGGGTCGTCAACACCTACTACCCGGGCGTGGGAACCGCGGCCGCCGGGGCGACCAGCATCGACGTCGGCGCGCCCTCGGGCGCGGCCGCGACGATCGCCGCCGGGGACCTCCTGCTCGTGATCCAGATGCAGGACGCGGACTTCGACTCCAGCAACACGGGCTCCTACGGGCACGGCGGAGGGCCCGCCGCGCCGTCGGCCGGCTACACCGCGCTGAACGCGACCGGCCGTTACGAATACGTCCGCGCGACCTCCGGTGTGGTCGCCGGGAGCGTCGCCGTCGAGGGCACGGGCACGGGCGGCGGGCTGGTGAACGCCTATCGCTCGGCCGCCGGCACCGGCGCGGCGGGCCAGCGCACGTTCCAGGTCGTCCGCGTACCGCAGTACGCCTCGGCGACCACCAGCTCGGGCCTCACGGCGGCCGCCTGGAACGGCGCGGTCGGCGGGGTCCTCGCGCTCGATGTCAGCGGGTCGCTGACGCTCGGCGGAACCGTCAGCGTCGACGGCCTGGGGTTCCGGGGAGCGCCGGGGCTCCAGCGCGGTGGCGCCGGCGGCTTCTCGAACACCGACACGGCCGTCAGCGCGACCGCGAACGTCGACGGCAACAAGGGTGAAGGGATCGCGGGCACGCCGCTCGGCACCACCGCCGGCAACGGCTATCCGGGCGGCGACGCGGCGCGTGGCGCGCCCGGCAACGCCGGTGGCGGCGGCACCGACGGCAACCCGAACGCGAACGACCAGAACACCGGCGGGGGCGGCGGGGGCAACGGCGGCGCCGGCGGCCAGGGCGGCAACGCGTGGTTCTCCGGGATCGCGAGCGGCGGCTACGGCGGCGTGGCGCTCCCCGCCACGTCGGGCCGGGTCTTCCTGGGCGGCGGCGGCGGGTCCGGCACGACGAACAACCACGCCGCGCCGCAGGCCGACGGCGCGGCCGGTGGCGGCATCGTCCTGATCCGGACCGGATCGCTGGGCGGTGGCGGGTCGATCACGGCGAACGGGGCGGACGCCTACGACCAGACCTTGAACGACGGCGGGGGCGGCGGCGGGGGGGGAGGCTCGATCGTGCTCACGTCGCCGTTCGGCTCCCTCGCCACCGCGAACCTGAGCGCGCACGGCGGCAACGGCGGCGACGCGTGGCCGACCCAGCCGGGCGCGGGCTCGGCGCACGGCCCCGGGGGCGGCGGCGGGGGAGGGTGGATCATCACGTCCGGCGCGGTGGCGACCGAGGACGTCGGCGGCGGAGCCCACGGCACGACGACCACCGGCAACCTGACGTACGGTTCGTTCGACGGCGACCTGGGGCAGACGGCCTCGTCGTCCTCGATCCCCGGCGTGAGCGGCGGCGCCGAGTGCGTCGACCTCTCCGTCGCCAAGACCGGCCCCGCGACCGTGATCGCCGGCGGCCGGCTCGCGTACCACGTCAGCGTCGCGAACGCCGGCCCGGCCCGCGCGCTCGACGTCTCGGTGGCGGACACGCTTGCCTCGGGGACGACGTTCGTCTCGGCGAGCGGGTCGGGGTGGACGTGTGCCGGGCCGAGCGCCGGCATCCTCACGTGTACGCGCGCGTCGCTTGCCGCCGGCACCACGGCGCCGCCGATCAGCGTCGTGGTCCGGGCGCCGGCCCACGCCGGCTCGATCACGAACACGGCGCGCGTCTCCACGTCCTCGCCGGACACCGATCCCTCGAACGACGAGGACGCCGCGGTGACCCAGGTGACCGCCTCGGCCGACCTGTCGATCACGAAGACCGGCCCGGCCACCGTCGATGCCGGCGGTAGCCTCACCTACGCGATCGAGGTCGCGAACGCCGGGCCCTCGCCCGCGGCCGATGTCTCTGTGGTGGACACGCAGCCGGCCGGCACGACGTTCGTCTCGGCGAGCGGGTCGGGGTGGACCTGCGATGGCCAGAGCGCCGGGGTCGTCACGTGCACGCGCGCTTCGATCGCCGCGGGCGCCACGGCGCCGACGATCACCGTGGTCCTCACGGCCCCCCGACGAGCGGGCACGATCACGAACGTGGCCCGGGTCTCCTCCTCGACGCCCGATCCCACGCCCGCCGACACCACGGCCTCGCGCACCTCCCAGGTCTTGGCGGCGGGCGGCACCGCGGGAACCGGCGCCGACGTGGCGCCGCTGCTCCGCCTGCAGCTCGTGCTCCTGCTGCTCGGAGGCATGTTCCTGGCGATCGGGCTCCGGCGCGCTCGGCCGCGCGGCCGCCACGAGCTCCGGCGCTAACCGCTCGGGGTGAGCGTGTGAGCGCCGCGCTCCCGGGGATCCGGCAGCTCCGGTCCTACGAACGCGGCTGGCTGCCGAAGGACATCGTCGCCGGGCTGATCCTGACGGCGTTGCTGGTGCCGCAAGGCATGGCCTACGCGGAGCTGGCCGGGCTGCCCGCGATCACCGGTCTGTACACCTCGATCCTGTGTCTCCTCGGCTACGCGATCGTCGGCCCGTCGAAGATCTTGGTGCTCGGCCCGGACTCGTCCCTGGGGCCGATGATCGCGGCCACGATCCTGCCGCTGGCCGGGGCCGGCGGCGATCCCGCGAGGGCGGTCGCGCTCGCCTCGTTGCTGGCGCTGATGGTCGGTGGGATCGCGATCCTCACCGGGGTCGCGGGCCTGGGCTTCATCGCCGACCTGCTGTCGAAGCCGACCCAGATCGGCTACCTGGCCGGTCTCGCGCTCACGATCGTCGTCGGGCAGCTGCCGAAGCTGTTCGGGTTCTCGGTCGACGCGGACGGGTTGGTCGCGGAGGCGCGGGCGTTCGCCCATGGGGTGGCGGCGGGGGAGACCGTCGCGGCCGCCCTCGCGGTGGGCGTCGTCGCGCTGGTGGTGATCCTGGTGCTGCACCGCTGGCTCCCCAGGGTGCCCGGCGTGCTCGTCGCGGTGATCCTGTCGATCGCCGCGGTCGTGGCGTTCGACCTGGCCGCGCACGGCGTGTCGCTCGTCGGGACCCTGCCGAAGGGGTTCCCGCCGTTCACGATCCCGGACGTGCACGTCTCGGACCTCCCGTTGCTGGTGGGCGGCGCGTTCGGCATCGTGCTGGTCTCGCTCGCCGACACGATCGCGACGGCGAGCGCGTTCGCGGCCCGCACCGGGCAGGAGGTCCGCGCGAGCCAGGAGATGGTGGGGATCGGCGTGGCGAACGTCGCGGCCGGCCTCTTCCAGGGCTTCCCGGTGAGCACGAGCGGCTCTCGCACGGCGGTCGCCGAGCAGGCCGGTGCGAAGACGCAGCTGACGGGCCTGGTGGGGGCGCTGACGATCGCGGCGATGCTGCTGTTCGTCCCCGGACTGCTGCGGAACCTGCCGCAACCGACGCTCGCGGCGATCGTGATCGCGGCCTCGCTGTCGCTCGCCGACGTCAAGGGCCTCCGCAGGCTGTGGCTCGTGCGGCGCACCGAGTTCGCGCTGGCGATCGCGGCGTTCCTCGGGGTCGCGTTCCTCGGGGTGCTGGCCGGCATCGCGATCGCGGTGGCGCTGTCGATCCTGAACGTGTTCCGGCGGGCGTGGTGGCCGTACTCGACCACGCTCGGCCGGGTGGAGGGCGTGCCCGGCTACCACGACGTGACCTCGTACCCCGACGCGGAGCGGATCGACGGGGCCGTGATCCTCCGGTTCGACGCCCCGCTGTTCTTCGCGAACACGCGGAGCTTCCGCGAGCGGATCCGCGAGATCGCCGCCGCTGATCCGAGGCCGCGGTGGATCATCGTCGCCGCCGAGCCGATCACGGACGTCGACACGACCGCGGCCGACATGCTGGAGGAGCTGGACGTCGCGCTGAACGCGGTCGGGATCGCGCTCGTGTTCGCGGAGATGAAGGACCCGGTCCGCCGCAAGGTCGAGCGCTACGAGCTGACCCGCACGATCGATCCGGCGCACTTCTTCCCGACGATCGAGGCGGCCGTCGCCGCGTTCCGCGCGTCCGAGCCGTCCGCCTGAGCGCCGCGGTATCGTCCCGGGCGGGAGGATCCGATGGCCACCATCGACGGGACCACCACGTCCACCGCACCGCCGTTCGCCCGCGACGCCGCCGTGGTCGTCGCGGACCTGGGGTCCGATGTCCAGACGGGGCTGACCGCCGCGGAGGCGGCGAGCCGCCTCGCCGCAGACGGCCCGAACGCGATCGAGGGCGAGGAGCCGCCGTCGGCGGTGACGCTCGCGCTCCAGGAGCTCCGCAACCCGATGAACCTGATGCTGGTCGCCGTCACGATCGCGAGCTTCGCGATCGGACAGATCTCGACCGGGGTGATCGTCGGCCTGCTGATCCTGCTGAACGTCGTCCTCGGCACGCGGCAGGAGCTGAAGGCCCGGGCCAGCGTGGACGCGTTGTCGAAGCTGCAGGTGCCGCAGGCCCGGGTCGTCCGCGACGGGAGCGTGCGCCTCGTGCCGGCGGTCGAGCTGGTGCGGGGCGACGTGGTCCATCTGGAGGCCGGCGACATCGTGCCGGCCGACGGGCGGATCGTGGGCTCCGCGACGCTCGAGACGCAGGAGGCGGCCCTGACCGGCGAGAGCGCGCCGGTCCCGAAGGATGCGGGCGTCCTGCCCTCCGGCGACGTCGCGCTCGGGGACCGCTCGAACATGCTGTTCCAGAACACCTCGGTGACGCGGGGAACCGGGACGATCGTCGTGACCGCGACCGGCATGGGCACCCAGATGGGCCAGATCGCGACGATGCTCACGTCGGTCACCCGGACGCGGTCGCCGCTGCAGCGCGAGCTCGACTCGCTGACGAAGGTGCTCGGGCTGATCGCGTGGGGCGCGGTGGCGTTCATCGTGATCGCCGGTCTGATCCGGGGCATGCCGTTCGATCAGCTGCTCCTGCTCGGCACGGCGATGGCGATCTCGGCGATCCCCACCGGCATGCCGGCGTTCGTGTCCGGGCTGCTGTCGATCGGCGCGAAGCAGCTGGCCGAGGCGAAGGCGGTCGTGAAGAACCTGACCGACGTCGAGACCCTCGGCGCGACGAGCGCGATCAACACCGACAAGACGGGCACGCTGACGATGAACCAGATGATGGTCTCGACGATCTACGCGCGCGGCGCGTGGTTCACGGTCGACGGCGAGGGCTACGCGAAGTCCGGCGCGATCCGGGGGGCGGCCGGCGTGGAGGTGCCCGACTTCACGCGCCTGGCGTACGGGCTGTGCCTGGACAGCGACGCCACGGTCGGCGACGACGGCTCCGTGGTCGGCGATCCGACCGAGGCGGCCCTGGTCGTCCTGGCGGCCAAGCTCGGGGTCGACGCGGAGGAGACCCGGCGCGCGTACCCGCGGGTGGCCGAGGTGCCGTTCGACTCCGAGTACAAGTTCATGGCCACGTTCCACCGGGTGCCGTTCGAGGGGGGCGACCGACTGATCCAGCTGGTCAAGGGCGGTCCGGACGTGGTGCTGGCGCGCTGCAGCCTGAACGCGGCCGGCACGCTCCCCGATGCCTCGCAGCCGATCGAGGAGGCTCGTGGCGACATCGACGCTGCGAACGACCGGATGGGCGAGCGGGGCCTGCGCGTCCTGTCGTTCGCGGCGCGGTTCGTCGAGGACGACGAGCTGACCGGCCACACCGACGATCCGATGCCGCTCGTGCGGGACCTCGTCTTCGTGGGGATGGTCGGCATCATCGATCCCCTCCGCGCCGAGGCGAAGGCAGCCGTCACCACGGCGCTCGGCGCCGGCATCGACGTGCGGATGATCACCGGGGATCACGCGGTCACCGCGCGCGCGATCGGCGAGACCCTCGGCCTGGGACCAGGGGCGATCAGCGGCGCGGAGCTCGAGGAGCTCTCCGACGAGGAGCTCACGCGCCGCCTGCCCGAGCTCCACGTCTTCGGGCGGGTCTCGCCGGAGGACAAGCTGCGGCTCGCGCGCACGATGCAGGCGCAAGGGCTGATCGTGGCGATGACGGGGGACGCGGTGAACGACGCCGCAGCGTTGAAGCAGGCGGATATCGGCGTCGCGATGGGCAGCGGGAGCGAGGTCACGAAGCAGGCCGCCCGGATGATCCTGACGGACGACAACTTCGGCACCCTGGTCCATGCGATCGAGATCGGCCGGAAGGTCTACGCGAAGGTCGTGTCGTACGTGCGGTTCCAGATGACGCAGCTCCTGGCCCTCGTGTTCCTGTTCCTCACGGCGACCGCGTTCAACATCAACGAGGGGGTCGCATTGACGCCCTCGATGGTGCTGTTCCTGCTGTTCTTCGCGACCGCGAGCGGCGTCGTGATCATCGCGATCGATCCCGGCGACCCCGACGTGATGCACCGTCCGCCACGCGACCCGAAGGTGCCGATCGCGAACCGGGCGGCGATCGTCCAATGGATCGTCTACGCGGCCGTGCTGTTCGTGGCGGCCTTGATCCCGCTCGTGGCAGGGCCGGACAAGCCGAGCACCGACGTCGCCACCGTCTCGATGACGATGACGTTCGTGGTGATGGGCTTCGGCACCGTGTTCAACGCGATCACGAACCGGCGCGATCCCGGCAGCGGCTTGGCCCCGCCGATCCTGGCGGCGCTCGGGGTCTCGCTGATCCCGGTGACCCTGTTGTTCCTGGCGACGCAGCTGCCGAGCCTGCGATCGGGGCTCCTCACGACGTCGCTGACCGGCCTGCAGTGGCTCGCCGCGATCGGCCTCGCCGCCGTGCTGCCGGTGGTGATCGAGGTCGGCAAGGTGATCCGACGGCGGCGCGCTCCTGCGGCCGGCGCGATCGATCCGCGCCGGGGCGTCGCGCCGGCCTGGGCGAGCGAGGGGTGAGGGCGGTGGCCAAGGACGGGAAGAAGAAGGAGAAGAAGGAGAAGGACGGAGCGAAGCTCTCGCGCAAGGAGTACGAGCGCGAGCTCGCCCGGCTCCAGGGTGAGCTGGTGGCGATGCAGGAGTGGGTCAAGGCGACCGGTGCCAAGATCTGCATCGTGTTCGAGGGCCGGGACACGGCCGGCAAGGGCGGCACGATCAAGCGGATCACCGAGCGCGTGAGTCCGCGCGTGTTCCACGTGATCGCCCTGTCGGCGCCCACGGAGCGGGAGCGCTCGCAGATGTACATCCAGCGCTACATCCCGCACTTCCCCGCGGCCGGCGAGGTCGTGATCTTCGACCGCAGCTGGTACAACCGCGCCGGCGTCGAGCGGGTGATGGGCTTCTGCACGCCCGAGCAGACCCACCAGTTCCTGGAGCAGGCACCGGCGGTCGAGAAGGCGATGGTCGACTCGGGGATCCTGCTGCTGAAGTACTGGCTGGAGGTCGGCCAGGACGAGCAGACCCGCCGGCTGGAGGGTCGGATCGACGATCCACGGAAGATCTGGAAGCTCACCGACATGGATCTGCGGTCCTACCGTCGCTGGTACGACTACTCGCAGGCGCGCGACGCGATGCTCGCGGCCACGCATACCGGCTGGGCGCCGTGGTACGTGGCGCGCGCCGACGACAAGCGGCGCTGCCGGCTCAACGTGATCTCGCACCTGCTGAGCAAGGTTCCCTACGAGCCGTTGGATCGCCCGAAGGTGAAGCTGCCGGACCGCCAGGGGCCACACGGGTACGAGGAGCCCGCCGAGCTCGGCGGCCAGGCGATCCCGACGCCGTTCTGAGCTTCAGTCGACGTACCCCTCGACCGTTCCGGCGTCGCGGACCTCGGCGTCGTTCGGATCGAGGCCCGCATCCCGGCGGGCGCGCCGCTGGTGGAGCAGGTCCCAGCACTGGTCGAGCGTGACCTGCAGCTGATCGATCCGTGCGCGTTCGGTCGCGTTGGCCTCGCCGCGGGATTCCTTCTGGAACAGCTCGTGCTCCTCGGCCGCGAGCTGGTTGATCCGGTCGATCACGTCTTGGTCGTCCACGGTGTTCCTCCTGATGCGCGTCCCCTCCACTATCCGACGCGCGACGCCGGCCCGCCACCCGGACCCCCCGCCGGCGGCGATACACTGGCTCTTCCCACCGGAGGAGGAGATATCCGTGCAGCGTGAGACCGGCACGTTCACCGTGAAGTCCGGCCTGGCCGAGATGCTCAAGGGCGGCGTGATCATGGACGTCACCACGGCGGAGCAGGCCAAGATCGCGGAGGACGCCGGTGCTTGCGCCGTGATGGCGCTCGAGCGCGTACCCGCCGACATCCGTAAGGAGGGCGGCGTCGCCCGGATGGCCGACCCGACGAAGATCGAGGAGATCAAGGCGGCGGTGTCGGTCCCGGTGATGGCGAAGGCCCGGATCGGGCATTTCGTCGAGGCGCAGATCCTCCAGGCGCTCGGGGTCGACTACATCGACGAGTCGGAGGTCCTGACCCCGGCCGACGAGGCCTTCCACATCGACAAGTGGGCCTTCACGGTGCCGTTCGTGTGCGGCTGCCGGAACCTCGGCGAGGCGCTGCGGCGGATCGCCGAGGGCGCGGCGATGATCCGCACGAAGGGCGAGGCCGGAACCGGCAACGTGGTGGAGGCCGTCCGCCACGAGCGGACCCTGGTCGACGAGATCGCCGCCTGCACGCAGCTGCGACCCGAGCAGTACGTCACGAAGGCGAAGGAGCTGGGCGCGCCGGTCGAGCTGGTCCGGATGGTCGCCGAGCAGGGCCGGCTGCCGGTCGTGAACTTCTCCGCCGGCGGCATCGCGACGCCGGCCGACGCCGCGCTGATGATGCAGCTCGGCGTCGACGGGGTGTTCGTGGGCTCGGGCATCTTCAAGTCCGAGGATCCGGCCACGATGGCGCGCGCGATCGTCGAGGCCACCACGCACTTCCAGGACGCGGACGTCCTGGCGAAGGTCTCTCGCGGGCTGGGCGAGCCGATGCACGGGCTGGAGATCGGATCGCTGGAGACCCGCCTGCAGGACCGCGGCTGGTAGCCGCGGCGGTTCGTCAAGGAGGTTGACCATCGTGAAGGCCGGCGTCCTGGCGCTCCAGGGGGACTTCCGCGAGCACGCACGGACGTTCGCCGACGCGGGCGCGATCCCGGTCGAGGTGCGCCTGCCGGCCGATCTGGACGACGTCGACTGCCTGGCGATCCCGGGCGGCGAGTCCACGACGATGGGCAAGCTCGCGCGAGCGTTCGGCCTGGTCGAGCCGATCCGCGAGCGCGCGGCCGCCGGCATGCCGATCCTGGGCACGTGCGCCGGGCTGATCGTGCTCGCGCGCGAGGTGCTCGGCGGCGAAGCGTTGTTCGCGCTGCTGGACGTCACGGTCCGGCGCAACGCCTACGGGCGTCAGGTCGATTCGTTCGAGGCCGATCTCGACGTGCGCGGCATCGCGCATCCGGTCCGCGGCGTGTTCATCCGCGCCCCGTGGATCGAGTCGGTCGGCCAGGGTGTCGAGGTGCTCGCGACCTTCGAGGATCGGCCGGTCGTGTTGCAGCAAGGCTCGCTGCTCGCGGCGTCGTTCCATCCCGAGCTGGTGGGCGAAACGGGCCTGCACCGGTACCTGCTGGAGAAGGTGTAGCCGATGTCCGGGCATTCGAAATGGGCGACGATCCGCCGCAAGAAGGAAGCGACCGACGCGAAGCGTTCGAACATGTACGCGAAGCTGCTGCGCGCGGTCGAGGTGGCCGCGCGTGAGGGCGGCGGCAACGTCGATGCCAACATGACCCTGGCCTCGGCGGTCGAGAAGGCCAAGAGCTTCTCGGTCCCGAACGACAACATCGAGCGCGCGATCAAGCGGGGGACCGGCGAGCTGTCCGACGGCGCCCGGTACGAGGAGGTCGTCTACGAGGGGTACGCGGCCGGCGGGATCGCGCTGCTGATCGAGGCGCTCACCGACAACCGGAACCGGACCGCGCAGGAGGTTCGGCACGCGTTCACGCGCAACCACGGCAACCTCGGGGAGACGGGCAGCGTCGCGTGGCAATTCACCCGCAAGGGCGTGATCGAGGTCGAGAAGGACGTCGCGCCCGACGAGGAGCGGATCCTGGAGATCGCGCTGGAGGGCGGCGCCGAGGACGTCCGCGACGAGGAGAGCTCGTGGGAGATCGTGACGGCGCCGGCGGAGTTCCACACGGTCCAGCGGGCGCTCGAGACGGCCGCGGTGCCGGTCGCCTCGGCGGAGCTGTCGATGCTGCCGCAGAGCACCATCGCGGTGGAGGGCGGGGAGGCCCACCAGGTGCTCCGCCTGATCGAGGCGCTCGAGGACCTCGACGACGTCCAGGCGGTCTACGCGAACTTCGACATCCCCGAAGAGGTGATGGCGTCCCTGTAGGGACGCGGGTTCACGTCGCCCGCCGGAACCGGCGGCGGTACGTGATGTCGTCGCCGATCTCCAACGTGTCGCCCTCCAGCCGGAAGATCCGTTCGGGCCCGTCATCGAACAGCGACGGATCGGAGGCGCCCTCCATATGGTGCAGGACGACGCCCTCGACGACCCCGTCGTGTTCGTTCCACGAGGCAACCTCGAACCGTCCGACGTAGGCCAGTCCCCATCCCTCGTCCGTCGCTCCGGGTCCGGCGGTGATCACGACCGAGAGGGCACCGGTGGGGTCGTAGGCGATGATCCCGCGCGCCCGGCCGTACGTCCGGGTCCACTCACGCGCGGGGGCGTCGCGGTCCTCGTAGGCCTCGAGGCTCCACGTCCCGTGCAGCGCTTCATGCCCGGCCGCCATCGACGCAGGATAGAGCGTCGTTGCCCGGGCTCCCGCGCCCGCCTAGACTGCGCGAACAGATGTTCGATGCCTGCGTCCTGGGCGTGGATCCCGGCTTGGCGAGGGTCGGCCTCGCCGTCGTCGCCGGGCGTGACCGCACCGCCGAGCTCCGGTGGGCGACCACCGTACGCACCCCGGCCGGGGCACCCGAGGCCGGCAGGCTCCGTCAGGTCGCCGAGGCCGTCCGGGCCGCGATCGCCGAGCACCGGCCCGACGCCGTCTCGATCGAGCGGGTCGCCTGGAACCGCAACCAGGTCAGCGCCCTGCACGTCGCGCGCGCGACCGGCGTGGTGATGGTGGTCGCCGCCGAGGCCGGCCTGCAGGTCGAGGAGTACGGTCCGAACGAGGTGAAGGTCGCGGTGACGGGGGCGGGGAACGCCGGCAAGCGGGAGGTCCAGAGCGCGTTGGTGCGGCTGCACGGCCTTCGCGGGGTGCCGGCGCAGCCCGACGCCGCCGACGCCGTCGCCGTGGCGTTGACCCATCTGCTGGGCGCGCGGGTCCGCTCGCTCTCGCGGCTGGGGGCCCGATGATCGCGTTCCTGGAGGGCGAGGTCGTCGAACGCGGCGCGGCCCGGATCGTCCTGGCGGTCGACGGCGTGGGCTACGAGCTCGCCGTCCCCGGCTCGGTCCTGACCGCGCTCCCGTCGCCGGGCGGAACCGCGCGCGTGCACACGCGGATGGTCGTGCGCGAGGACGCGATCACCCTGTACGGGTTCGCGTCGGTGCAGGAGCGGGAACTGTTCGACCGGCTGATCGGGGTCAGCGGGATCGGGCCGAAGGTCGCGCTGGCGTTCCTGTCGGCGATGAAGCCCGAGGCGATCCGGCGGGCGGTGATCGCCGGGGACGCCGCGGCGCTCACGGTGGTGCCGGGCGTCGGCAAGAAGGTCGCGCAACGCGTGGTGCTGGACCTGCGCGATGCCCTCGGCGGCGAGGCCGAGCTCACGGTCGACGGACCCCTCGCCGACGTCCGCGACGCCCTCGTGGCCCTGGGGCTGACGCCGACCGAGGCCTCCGAGGCGATGCGAGAGCTGGACGCCGACGGCAAGCCGGCAGACGAGCTCCTGCGCGAGGCGCTGCAGCGGGTGGGCCGATGAGCGAGGACCTCGAGCGCCTGATCGAAGGCGCCGCCGTCTCACCGGAGGATCGTGAGCTCGACGTCGCGCTCCGGCCGCGGTCGCTCGCGGAGTTCGTCGGCCAGGACCGCGTGAAGGAGCAGCTCGCGGTGCTGCTCGAGGGGGCGAGGAACCGGGGCGAGCCCGTCGACCATCTCCTGTTCAGTGGCCCACCGGGGCTCGGCAAGACCACCCTGGCGCAGATCGTCGCCCACGAGATGCGGGCAGGGTTCCAGCCCACGTCCGGCCCGGCGCTCGAGCGACCGAGCGACCTCGCGGCGATCCTGACGAACCTGGGCGATGGCGACGTGCTGTTCGTCGACGAGATCCACCGGATGCCGCGCTCGGTCGAGGAGGTGCTGTATCCGGCGCTGGAGGACTTCACCCTCGACATCGTCCTGGGCAAGGGCGCGACGGCACGGTCGATCCGGCTCGACCTGCCGCGCTTCACGTTCGTGGGTGCGACCACGCGGCCGGGCAGGATCACCCGGCCGCTGCGAGAGCGCTTCGGCTTCTCGCCGCGCCTGGACCACTACGCGGTCGAGGATCTCGCGCGGATCGTGCTGCGCTCCGCCGGGATCCTCGGCGTCGAGACCGACGAGGAGGGAGCCGAGGAGATCGCCCGGCGCGCTCGCGGAACCCCGAGGATCGCGAACCGCCTGCTCCGCCGGGTGCGTGACGTCGCCGAGGTGCGCCACGATGGCCGCGTGACCGGCGAGGTGGCACGGGCCGGCCTCGAGGTCTTCGAGGTGGACGAGCAGGGGCTCGACCGGCTGGACCACGCGGTGCTGCAGGTCGTGGTGGAGAAGTTCGCCGGCGGGCCGGTCGGGCTCACGACCCTCGCCGCCGCGGTGGGTGAGGAGCCCGACACGATCGAGGACGTCGTGGAGCCCTACCTGCTCCAACTGGGGTTCCTGCAGCGGACCCCGCGCGGGCGCGTTGCCACGGAACGCGCCTACCGCCACCTGGACGTCGCGGTTCCGGGACGCCTGCCGCTGTAGGGGCTGGCAGCGCGTTCCTGCAGGTAGACTCGGCTCTCCTTGCATCCGGACCCTGATCAGGAAGGACCCGACCCGTGATCGCGCTCTCTTCCATCGCCCAGTCGGGCGGCGGCGGCGGCAGCCTCCTCACCCTGCTGATCTTCATGCTGCCGCTGGGCCTGCTGTTCGTGTTCATGCGCAACCAGCAGAAGCGCGCCAAGGCGCAGCAGTCGAACCAGCAGGCCGCGCAGGTCGGCGAGGACATCCTCACCACCTCCGGCATCTTCGGAACGATCGTGGACGAGGACGAGGAGGACGGCACCGTGACCGTCGAGATCGCCCCCGGCACCCAGATCCGGATGGTCCGCGCGGGCATCGCCCGGCGGATCACCGAGGATGACTACGAGGAGTACGAGGACGACGAGGACGCCGAGGCCGACGACGAGCCCGACGAGAACGCCCAGGGCCCGATCCGGTCGTGAGCGATCCGAACGCGATCGGGACGCCCGAGGGCGCGCCGGTCCCCGAGGTTCCGGTCGTCGAGCCGACCCCGGCCGATCGCGCCAGCGTCACCCTCCTGGATGTCCAGGAGGATCCTGAGCTCTCCCTCTACATCGCCTCGGCCGACCGCGTGATGGACGCGATGGGCTACACGGAACACGGCTTCCGGCACGCGAACCTGGTGGCGAAGATCGCGTATCAGGTGCTGCACCGCCTGGGGTACACCGAGCGGGAGGCCGAGCTGGCGTGCGTGGCCGGCTACCTCCACGACGTGGGCAACTCCCTGGCTCGCGACGCCCACGGGCAGACCGGCGCCGTGATGGTCTACCAGTCCCTGAAGGACCGGGCGGCCGGCCCCGATCTGATGGCGATCGTCGCCGCGATCGCGAACCACGAGGAGGCCGAGGGCACCGCGGTCTCGCCGATCTCGGCCGCCGTGATCCTCGCGGACAAATCCGACGTGCATCGCAGCCGCGTACGCAAGGCGATGGCCCTCGATCGCGACATCCACGACCGGGTGAACTACGCCGTTGAGCAGAGCTTCCTGCGGGTAGACTCCGACGCCCGAACCGTCAGCCTCGAGCTGTCGATCGACACGACGATCAGCCAGGTGATGGAGTACTTCGAGATCTTCCTCGGCCGGATGCAGCTGTGCCGCTTCGCGGCCGAGGCGATCGAGGCGCGGTTCCGGCTGGTGATCAACGGTCAGGAGCTGGCGTGAGGAAGACCCGCGGCCTGTGGATCTCGGTGATCCTCGTCGGCGTGCTCGTCGTCGCGGCCGTGGTCGGTTTCGCGGCCGGGAGCCTCAAGCCCGTGCTCGGGCTGGATCTCGAGGGCGGGGTCTCGGTGATCCTGTCCGCCCCCCAAGGAACCCCGCGCGATGTGATGAACCAGGCCCTGGAGAACATCCGCAACCGCGTCGACGCCTTCGGCGTGGGTGAACCGGACATCGTCCTGGCCGGCAACACGATCGAGATCCAGATCCCGGGTCTGTCGAACAGCACCGTGCAGCAGCGGAGCTCGGACGTCTACTGCATCGAGGATCCCGCCCGGAACAGCTACGGGTGTGCACCGGACCAGGCCACGCCGCAGGAGGCGCTCGCCGGGTTCCAGGTCACGTCGGAGCCCACGAAGGTCTGCCTGGTCACCACCGACGCCGATCCCCTGCAGTGCTACGCGACCAAGGATCAGGCCACGGCCGCGAAGGCCGGGATCACCGTCCAGCCGAAGCAGAGCGCCACGCCGACGCCGTCGGTCCCGGGCACGCCGAGCGCGAGCCCGACCGCCGGGCCGCCCCCGCAGGCGTCCTCCTACTGCCTGACGGACTTCTCCCAGACCGAGCTCCACTGTTATCCGACGCAGGCCCAGGCCGAGGCCGCCCGCAAGGCGATCACGATGAAGACCACGGAGACCTCGTGGTGCATCGAGCCCGCCACGCCGCCGGCCGCGAGCCCCACGCCCACGCCGAGCGCCTCGGTCTCGCTCAAGCCTTCGGCCAGCCCGTCGGCATCCGCGTCGCCATCGCCGGACGCGGCCGCGGCCTACGACAAGCTCGACACGACCGACGCGAAACCGCTCCCGTGTGACTTCGCATCCGAGACCACCGCGAAGGCCGCGCTCGGCGGCTTCGCGGTGAACCACGTCACGACCCAGTACTGCGTGGTCAGCTCGCAGAACGAGGACCTGGGCTGCTTCTCGACCCAGGCCGCCGCTGCGGAGAAGCAGCGCGAGACCGGACAGCAGCACCTGCTGGACATCATCGGGAAGACGGCGCGCCTGGAGGAGCGGCCGACGATCTCGATCGTCACGCCCGCCGATCCGCAGTACGCCTCGATCCAGCTCACCTGCCAGACCGCCACGGAGCAGGCGACGAGGGCGTGCATCGCCGGGGCCCAGGACGATCAGACGGTGTGGTACCCGGACAAGGCCTCGCCGCCGGACAAGATCCAGCTCGGCAAGGTGATCATCACCGGCAGCGACATCACGAAGGCCTCCGCCCAGCTCACGAGCGACCCGAACACCGGCGTGACGCAATGGGTCGTGACGTTCGACCTGAACAGCTCGGGCTCGAAGGCGTTCGAGGCGGCCACGCGGGCGGCGATCAACGCGCCGCCACCCCAGAACCAGATCGCGATCGCGGTGGACCGCACCGTGATCTCGAACCCGCAGGTCACCGGCATCATCACCGGCACGGGCGAGATCACCGGCAACTTCACCGAGCAGGACGCGAAGGACCTCGCCACGGTGCTGAACGCCGGCGCGCTGCCGGTGGAGCTGACGCGCCAGTCCGTGCAGACCGTGAGCCCCACGCTCGGCGCGCAGTCGCTGCGACAGGGCATCGTCGCCGGCGTCGTCGGGCTGATCCTGCTGTTCCTCTATCTGCTGCTGTACTACCGGCTGCTCGGGATCGTCGCGTGGATCGGGATGTCGATCTGGGCGATCCTGGCGCTCGCCCTCGTGGCGATCGCCGGGAAGAGCTTCGGCTACGCGCTGTCGCTGGCCGGCGTCGCGGGCCTGGTGATCTCCCTCGGCGTGACCGCGGACTCCTACATCGTGTTCTTCGAACGGTTGAAGGACGAGGTGCGCGCCGGGCGGTCGCCGCGGACCGCGGTGCAGCCGGCGTTCAAGCACGCCTTCCATACGATCGTGGCCGCCGACACCGTCACCGGGATCGCCGCCGCGGTGCTGTACCTGACCGCGGTCAGTTCGGTGCGCGGCTTCGCGTTGACCCTCGGCGTCGCGACGCTGCTGGACCTGTTCGTCGTGTACTTCTTCAAGCGGCCGACGGTCTTCCTGATCGCGCGGAACCCGAAGCTGGTGGAGATGCCGGGGTTCGGCCTCGGATCGGCGGCGGCGGCGGACCACACGGCGCTGGACACCTCGGGGGAGGAGGTCTCGTGAACACGCGCGAGTTCCTCGACGTCTACCGGGGGTACCGGATCCCGCACTTCAAGCTGATCGAGCACCGGAACTGGTGGTTCGGGTTCTCCGCGGTGCTGATCGTGTTGTCCCTATTCGGGATCTTCGTGCGCGGGTTCAACTTCTCGATCGACTTCGAGGGCGGCGCGCGGATCAGCTATCCGCTGCGCACCGCGGTCACGGTCCAGGACGTCGAGGCGACGATGTCCCGGTTCGGCTACACGGACGCCGAGGTGCAGATCGTCGGCGGGGACACGGTGCAGATCCGCTCGGCCTCGCTCTCGAACGCGGCCGCCGCCTCGGCGACCCCGTCGGCCACGGCCAGCCCCGGCACCTCCGCCAGCCCCGGGGCCACCGAAGGGTCGACGTCCACGGACGCCACCACCGGTCTGTTGACGGCGCTCGCCCAGCAAGCCGGCGTCGCCTACACGGACATCAGCGTGGAGAGCATCGGACCGACCTGGGGGAAGGAGATCTCCCAGAAGGCCCTCCGCGGCCTCGTGGTGGTGCTCGTCGCGATCACGCTGTACATCGCGTTCCGGTTCGAATGGACGATGGCCGCCGGGGCGATGGTCGCGCTGGTGCACGACGTGACGATCACGGCGGGGGTGTACGCGCTGACCGGCAAGGAGGTCACGCCGGAGACCGTGATCGCGATCCTCACGATCCTGGGGTTCTCGCTGTACGACACCGTGGTGATCTACGACAAGATCAAGGAGAACACCGGATCGCCCGCGTTGCTCGCGCGGATGGGCTACACGAAGGTCGTCGATCTGTCGCTGAACCAGACCGTGATGCGCTCGGTGAACACCTCCCTCGTGGTGCTGCTGCCGATCCTCTCCCTGCTGCTGTTCGGCGGCGAGACCCTGAAGAACTTCGCGTTCGCGATGTTCATCGGCGTCGCGATCGGCGCGTACTCCTCGATCTTCATCGCGGCGCCGATCCTGACGGTGCTCAAGGAGCGGCAGGGCGCCGGCGCGGCTCCGCAACGCACCCGCGGCGGCGTCCAGCGACCGAAGGCCGCCGTGCCCGTCGGCGCCGGCGAGATGGCGGCGACGTCGGATCAGGCGGCGAAGCGCGCCACCGCGAAGCAAGGTGCCCGCTCGCGCCCGGGACAGAAGCGGCGCCCGCCGGCCAAACGCAAACGGAGGTAGCCGTGCAGATCGAGCAGATCAAGGACCTGATCCGCGACGTGCCCGACTTCCCGGAGCCCGGCATCGTCTTCAAGGACATCACGCCGCTGCTGGCGGACCCGATCGCGTTCTCGACGATCGTCGACCTGATCGTGGTGCACTTCGGGCGGGGGAACGTCGACAAGGTCGTCGGGATCGAGGCTCGCGGGTTCATCCTGGGCGCCCCGGTCGCCTACCACTTCGGCGCCGGGCTCGTTCCGGTCCGGAAGGCCGGCAAGCTCCCGGCCGAGACCGTCGACGAGGAGTACGCGCTGGAGTACGGGACGGCGTCGCTGGAGATCCACAAGGACGCGGTCCAGCCGGGCGAGCGCGCCCTGGTCGTCGACGACGTGCTGGCCACGGGGGGGACCGCTCACGCAGCGACGTCCCTGGTGGAGCGGATCGGCGGGACGGTCTGTGGCATCGCCTGCCTGATCGAACTGGACTTCCTCAAGGGCCGCGACAAGCTCGAGGGGCACGACCTCTTCACGCTGATCCACTACTGAGGCGGCCGCTGGTCCGGCCGCCGCGAGCGCCGGACGTACACTGGCTGCATCGCGATGGACAGCAAGGAAGAACTGCAGGTCGAAGCGACCACGACGCCCCCGCAGATGCCGTCTGCGCCGCCGCCGTCGCGCCGCCGCGACCGGATCCCGCTGCCGCGCCGGCGCCGGGCCGATCCCCAGGCGCTCGCACCGCTCTTGAAGCAGGTCCGCGCCTACAACCCGAAAGGTGATCTGCGCCTCCTGGAGCAGGCCTATCGGTTCTCCGACGAGGCCCACGAAGGGCAGTCGCGGCTGTCCGGCGCTCCGTTCATCGAGCATCCGCTGGCCGTCGCCCAGATCCTGGCCGACCTCCGACTGGACACCACGACCCTCGCCGCGGCGCTGCTGCACGACACGGTCGAGGACACCGACGTCACGCTCGAGCTGATCGGCGAGCGGTTCGGCGAGGACGTCGCCCGGATCGTCGACGGCCTGACGAAGCTGGACCGGCTGCAGTTCCGCACCCGCGAGCTGGCGCAGGCGGAGAACGTCCGCAAGATGATCGTGGCGATGGCCGGCGACATCCGGGTCCTGCTGATCAAGCTCGCCGACCGGCTGCACAACATGCGCACGGTCTCGGCCCTCGCGCCGGCGAAGCAGACACGGATGGCCACGGAGACCCTCGAGATCTACGCGCCACTCGCGAACCGGCTCGGCGTGCAGGAGGTCAAGTGGGAGCTCGAGGATCTGTCGTTCAAGACGCTGCATCCGGGGCCCTACAAGGAGATCGCGCAGCTCGTCGAGACCCGTCGCGGCGAGCGCCAGGCATGGATCGAGGAGCTGACGTCGGCGCTGCGCCAGAAGCTGAAGGAGCTCGGCGTGAAGGCCGACGTCGAGGGGCGGCCGAAGCACCTGTATTCGATCTACGAGAAGATGGTGATCGGCGGCAAGGAGTTCGAGGAGATCCACGACCTCGTCGGGATCCGGATCCTCGTGGGATCCAC
>Ga0187785_10000095_pt1 | contig 31241 bp, 31 predicted proteins | sample 0815_BV2_4_20_MG_FD_132466 | JGI IMG/M metagenome (GOLD analysis project Ga0187785, IMG submission 132466) | Tropical peat soil microbial communities from peatlands in Department of Meta, Colombia - 0815_BV2_4_20_MG | ecosystem: Environmental > Terrestrial > Soil > Wetlands > Peat | place...
ATGCAACGCTCCGATTTGGCTAGCCAGTTTCGAAACACGCTTCATCCGGTATGTTGCGAGGCCTCCCACGGCTGGTAAACAGTGCGGCACAAACCGACAGACAAGGAATGATACGAATGCTCTTTCAAAAAAGTTAGATTGGGGGGAACCTCTTTGAAGAGTGTCCCGCCCAAACCCCCTCCCAGAAACTTCTATCATGCGCCGGCATCTGAATTTCCTCAGCGGAAATGCAGATGCCGGCGAGTGCTAACAGTTCTTGAGGTGGGGTTCGGGGAGGAACGTCTTACAAGAAGTTCCTCTCCGATTTCAAGTATTTGAAAACGCATTGGAATGAAGCCTGTCGTGAGAAGACCTGTTTCGGCATATTCCAATTTCTTGTAGATTTCGAGTCCCGCATGATAGAAGTATGTAAGAGGGGGGGTTGGGCGTGACACTCTTTATTGAGCGGTCCCCCCAAACTTTCTCCTTGAAACCGCATGAGTCCCTCGGGATTCCCCGTGTACGATCAGAAATGCTCGAGGAGCCTTATGACCCATCAGTTCCGGACTCCCATCGATAATCGCTATTTTGAGGACTATATTCCCGGCGAGGTATACGAATTCGGCTGCGTTGTTGCTGAAGAATCCGAAATGCTCTCGTTTGCACGGCGCTTTGATCCGCAATCCATTCACACGGATCCGGATACGGCCGGCCGGTCCGTGTTCGGAGGACTAATCGCTAGCGGATGGTACACGGCCAGCCTGATGATGCGAATGTTCGTGGACAATTATCTTTCGCACGTTGCAAGTCTCAGCTCTCCCGGCGTGGACGACTTGCGGTGGCTGAAACCCGTGCGCCCGGGTGACTCTCTTTCCATCAGGATCACCGTTTCCGGGACAAAGCGTTCTCGCTCGAAACCCGATCGAGGAGTGGTCCACTCGTACATCGAGGTGCTTAATCAAAAAAATGAAATTGTCATGACTATGAAGGCAATGAATCTTCTCGCACGTCGCACGGTTTCTTGACACTTCTGTCAATTGGCCGTTTGAATGTCTCGAAATGGTTGGGCTGAGAGGCGCATCATGACAGACGATACAAGTATCGGTTATCGAGTGATGGCATCGATAAAGGCAGTAAAAGGAACGTGCAGCGCCGGCCACCGTCCGGGAGATTTCATGGATCTCAGCGGTCACGAAACGGGAGGGCTGTGCGGATTCTTGTATCATCAGGCGTTTCCGTACATCATCATGCTTCAATTTGGCGGTGGATTCCCGGCTGCATGGGGCAACCCGGATATCGTGGAACTGGACTGTATGGATAAAGCCAATGCCGTGACCATCGAATTGAAGCGGATCCGATGACAGCTGAGGATATAGTAATTCTCGAAAGTATTGTCGGATTGACAAGTCCTCCTTTGCATGTACAATGTTGAAGCAGGTCATTGCGAGGAGCGTAGTGACGAAGCAATCTCGCTTTGGCGAACGAGACTGCTTCGGGCGTTGCCCTCGCAATATCAAGCTTGTGGCATCTCGCATAGCCAATCCGCGATTTCTTTTGAGAATCCCCATAATCGCTGCGTAAGATTTTCCAAGAGAGTTTGTAAGTTACGGGGTGAGGTATATAAATGTCGTCACCCTGCGCTGCATATCCATGATGCGGACTGACGTGCCGTAAAAAGGCAGCAGCGAGTCAACGGGAACACACCACACTACTTTGATGTGTCCAAACCCTTTCGAGGAGCAGTTCCATGACGTTTAAGACCAAAATGATCATTGCCGGGACAGTCATTCTCGTCATTTTCCTCATAGGCTTGTACGGGTACATGAGTTTGCCTTCGGTGCAGCAACGGATCAGCCATGCAAAATCCGAGGCTATCGGCCTGGACAGAACCGTGACGTTATACGCAAACGACGGCAAACCGATCCGCACCTGGAAAGGCAGGATTCAAGTAGAACTGGAAGGTGGAGCTGCCCGCTTCGTGGTACACGGCAAGGCGATAGTCATCTCCGGAACGTATGTCATCGAAGAGAATTGAGGTTCTCCTGGTTGGTAACCATCATTGGAATACTAAAATTGACCGTCGGACAAACTGCTAGGTAGAGGTTTTCTTAAATCAGGTCGCACATTCTTGTCGGAGCAGATTGCTTCGCTCGCAATGACGCTGCTCGGGCCTGTCATTGCCGTAGGAGCGACGCGACGAAGCCATTTCGCTTGGTCATGAAATCCGTCACCGAACTTACGAAAAGCACAACTACGGCATGGAACTGACAAAAAAAGAGCAGCGTTCTCACACCCCTCACGTGGCAGCTCTTTCTAGTGTTCCGTCCCTCAAGAAACTAACCTGACCGGCCACCCGTACCTCTCCCGAAGTTTTCATTGAGCAGAGGAGCCCAGCTTTGTCATTGCGAGCGCAGCGAAGCAATCTCGCGTAACTGCCGTACATGGGCTGGAGATTGCTTCGCCGCGTCGCTCCTTGCCATGACACTGATTCGCGTGCTGGCCAGATCAGCGATGTGAAAGCTATTTGTGGGACAACACCCTAGTGTCGCCATTCACTAATCTGTTTTTTCGCTTTCTCTCGAGTGATACCGTATTTTTCCTGTATTTTACCGATCAATAGATCTTTTTTCCCAGCAATTACTTCAAGATCGGCATCCGTCAACCGACCCCATTTTTCTCTAATTTTGCCTTTCAATTGTTTCCAATTTCCTTCAACTTGGTCCCAGTTCATCTCAACAACCTCGCTTATACATCATGGCGACCTTCCCTTCGCTCGCAGATTTCCGCCCCGTCAGGCCCTTTCTGCACATATGCGCCTATCAAGTGGGTCGCCGACGTTGTTGCAGTCCAGAGGAGGCGGACCGTCCATTTTGCACATGGTACGCTGCTCGCGATCACTAACGTTGTCGCACTCCTCGGGACGTGTTGTGCTCATGTTGTCACGACCTATACCTCTGCGTTTTCAAGTAATTGGTATCAGACAACCACTTCGTGTAAGCACATTCTTCCCAAACTTACTTGCTGGCAAGCGCACGCGTATGAGGTCGCTCGACGTGCCGTCTGAATTTTACGGCCAATACTCCTCTTTTCTTCCTAGATAAGATCCATTTTTGCGGGGAAAGTTCCGGAGGGTTCTCAATCAGGCGGGTTCACTGGCTTCAGGCGGCACAGGCCTCTCCGGAAAGGCCATGGCCTGGACGCCATCGCATTTCGTGTTGCCACCCCCCTGTGCGAGTCGTTCTTTCGCGTGTTCAGCCAATGATGCATCCCACCGGACTTGAACGTGACGTATCATTGTGATATTTATTGAGCGAAACCATGGTTTGCTGCCCCACTCCGTTTCAGGATACCGAACCTCAGGAAGGACACTGTCATGCCCTTTGCGGAAATTAACGGAATCGATCTCTATTATGAAATCCAGGGAAACGGTGAACCCGTCTTGCTTTTGCATCACGGTTTCGGATGCTCCAAAATGTGGGATAACGTTGTGCAGGGACTCGTGGATCAAGGTTACAAGACGGTTGTCTATGATCGAAAAGGGTTTGGACAGTCCAAGTACGAGTGTTTTGAAGATTTCTATGTCAGTGAGCAGGTCAGACCCGACAGCGTGGATGAGCTGGAATCGTTGCGGCATTGGCTTGGGATAGATTCATTTCACATAGTGGGCCAATGCGAAGGGGGGGTGGTGGCCATGGATTATGCAACCAAATATCCCCATCGCCTCAAAAATGCAGTGATTTCCAGTACCATGTGTTTCAGCTCGGTCCACATGTCAGAATTCAATGCCGCGCATTTTCTCAAGACCTTTGAACAATTGGACCCGGACATGAAAGCCAAGCTGGCGAGCTGGCACGGCGAAAAAACGGAAGCTTTTTTCAATCAGTTCAGGCAGTTCGGCGGGGCTTACGGAAGATATTTCTTCGATTTGAGACCTGTCCTGTCGCTGGTGAAGTGCCCGACTCTCGTCCTGTACCCGGATAGAAGTTTTCTCTTTGAAGTGGAGCAGGGCGTCTCTTTTTACCGGCACCTTGAACAAGGAGAGCTGTGCGTTATCCCGGATTGCGGGCACAACACCTATGACGAGCAGCCGGAAGAATATGTTTCTCAAGTAGTCAATTTCCTGGCCCGTCATCGTTTCGGCAACACTCGCAGTAAGTCAAAACCTGTCCGGCCCGTAACGTGTGCAGGGTGACAGGGAATGCATTGCCTGCTGTCGGGCATATCGGTTACCACCTTATGAAGTGCTTAAAATCATCTTCTGAAGACTTGCGGCGACTTTTCGACCGAAACATTTCCGTGCGATTCATCACAGAATACCTGGTTTCGTTTGACGGAGAAGCCAGGGCTACGGATGTGTTGGCATGTATGGTGGAGCACGACTACGACGTGGTCGGAATTAGGCAAAAAGGGGTCGTGCGGGGATATGCCAACCGGACGGACCTCGGCGATGGAGTCCTCGCTGACCACAAGATTGAATTCGCAGACACCGATCTCATCGACGAAACGGACCCTCTCATCGAAGTGTTCGAATCTCTACGCCTTGCGCCAAGGCTGTTCGTTGTCATGTTCGGACAGGTGGGAGGCATCGTAACCCGGGGAGACTTGCAGAAGGCTCCCGTCAGAATGTGGCTCTTCGGTTTAATCACTCTCATTGAAATGCAGTTGCTCCGCATCATACGTGAACACTGTCCGGACCAGAGCTGGAAGAAGTATCTTGCCAACACGAGGATACAGGCCGCGGTAAACATGCTGTCCGGACGGAAGTCCAGGAACGAAGCCATCGACCTTGCGGATTGCCTGCAATTTTGTGACAAACGAGACATTGTCCTTAAGAACGGAGATTTGAGAAGAGCGCTGGGATTGAACTCCACAAGAGCCGCAGAGAAACTGTTCCGGAATCTGGAAAATCTGCGCAACGATCTCGCCCATGCCCAAGACATCGTGGCCGGCAACTGGCCGGACATCGTGGATTGGGCCCACCAAGCCGAACGCCTGTTGGAGCATTGCGAAGATTTGTGCATTCAGGAATAGGCGATTCGTCGGCATGGACTCTTCCGTTGTTTCGGACGGTCTGTCGATTTTCCATACCAGTCACTGAGGATTTCTCGCATGGAGCGAACGTGGTTCCACGGCCCGGGGTGTATCCGGACTCAGGAATTCTCAAAAGTTTTGATTACGCGAAAAAATTCGGAGACCCTCATTGCGAGGGTGAAGCCCGAAGCAATCTTCAATTAACCAAAACAGAGATTGCTTCGTCGTTCCACTCCTCGCAATGACATGATTGGATCGTTCGAATGTGGGCGAGAATCATGAACGAACCCGACAGAACTTTCGAGAACTGCCATAGTATTGACCTCGAGCACATTATCCAGTAGATTCGGCGAAAAGGTCAGGCTGCCTCAGGAGTTTCCATCATGATCGGCCGGTGTTGCGCACTTCGTGGTGTTGTGAAAACAGTTCTTTTGATGGCACTGCTGCTGCCGGTGCTTGCCGAAGCAAAGGGCGCCGGACACGGCGAGCTCAACGATCTGCTTATCTCTGCAGCTTTTCATGGGCGTCAAAATGAAGTCGAGGATCTGCTCAGACGCGGGGCCGACGTGAATACCCGGGATCCCGAGGATGGCTCTACACCTCTTATTGTGGCTACTCAAAGGGACCGAACCCGCGTTGTAAGTGTGCTCTTGCAGCGGGGAGCGGACGTTCGTGCAAAAGATGACACGGGCTTCGTTTCTCTGGTTTATGCCACCAAACCGGAAATCGCCAAATTGCTCATTGAAAAGGGAGCCGACGTAAACGCCAGAGGAATGGACAAGATGACTCCTCTCATACGGTCAGCTTCGGATGGTCTTATGGACATGGTGAAGTTGCTGGTTGACAAGGGAGCCGATGTCAAGGCCCAGGACGGGCGAGGCCGCACAGCACTCATTGCATCCATTGAAAATGGGTTTCCGGAAATGGCCAAGCTTCTGGTCCATAGAGGAAGCGATATCCACGCGGTCGATGAACGCGGATGGACTCCGTTGATGCATGCCGTAGCGGGAGGCAACCTGGACCTTGTGGCGTCGCTTCTGCAGAAAGGAGCAGACCCGAACGGAAAGAATAAATCCGGCAACCCCGTGTTCATGTATTCCCTGAACAGAATCTCGGTGGCGGAAAAGCTCCTGGATGCGGGTGCCCGCGTGAACGCGGGAAACGACGAGGACGGCATGACTCTCTTGATGAAGTCGGCGGCTCAGGGCGACTATAGATTTACAGAATTTCTCCTGGAACGGCGAGCGGATGTGAATCTCAAGACCAAGAACGGCGAAACAGCTCTATTCTGGGCTGTAAAGTTCGGCCACAGGAAGACTGCGGATCTGTTGAAGCAACACGGAGCGGTGGAATAACACTGCGACGTATTGTGCGTTCCAGAAAAGGCGACTGTACCTTATGGACCGGTTCTCGAAAATCGAGTCGGATTCGCGCATGTAGTCGCCTGGATCACACATGGGCTCCTGCAAGGCAGCGCCAGCTTCGCCTCAGGAATTTGGTCGAGTTTGAAATGAGTAATGGTTCATGCCCGTGCGTTTTCAAATACGTGAAATCGGGGAACTTGTTGCAGGACGTTCCTCCCCAAATCTTACTTTTTTGAAAGCGCATTCGTATCAGTGCGTCTTTTTTGCTTCGGCTCTGACCAGGGATCTCCCATAGACAATCAAAGCAGCCGTGTTGACGATGTGGATGGCTTCTTCCAGTTCGATGGCCGCAATTTTCAGGTAATGATGCGGGTCGCCGTCAGGAAAAAACGTCCGGATCAATACGCCCTGATCCTTGATTTCCTTGAAGCTGATCGTGTAGGCAACCGTCTCATCGATGGGAATACGGCAGACATATTCGAAGACATTCTCATGGATTTCAGGCAACAGGTTCCGTTCCTTCGCCCACTCCATTCTTCTCATGACTTCACCGAACAAATCTTTAATCATGTTTCACCCGTAGCGGCTGTCTTGTTGCGGATGCAGCGGACACCATGATCGTGGTCATCGCGGAAAATCAGTGTGATTGCAACTCATTTTCAACACACCCAAAAGTCCATCGGGAAAGATTCCATGAGGAGACCCTTCAGCTTCTTTCCAACACCCTTCTATAGACGATGAGAGAAGCGGCGTTGACGATGGATGCAGCCTCATCGAGGTGGACATCCGGTATTCCGATGCAGTGGTGGGGTTGCCCGTCGGGGAAGAATGATTTGATCAATACGCCTTTGTCCTTAATTTCGTTGATTTTCAGGACATAAGACAAAGACTTGTCCACCGGGAATATTGCAACGTATTCAAGAGCATCCCGGGTAATTCTCGGTTGAAGATTCCGGTCTTTTGACCATTCCAACCGTCTGATGATTTCGTTAAAAAGATCTTTTATCAGCATACACGTATATACCTGTCTGGAGTGTTTTGTGTCGGCCCGCACTTACGGAAATCCAAGAACCATCGTGACACGCAATTGTTGACGCACGAAATCTCCACGACCGCGGCTCCCGGAATAAGCATTGAAGCTTTCCGAAAGGTATCTCAGCGAGGGGTGCGGGTCAATCTTTAGTTTTTAGCATAGTGTCATCCGGTTGAACATGGCCGGTGGCATGCACGGGTTGACACATCGGATATGATACGCATTCGCCACAAGATTTGTGAGATGTCAGGGCTGGGGCTCTCCTGAGCGGAGTGACGAGACGGCTCTGCGTCGTCCGCAGCGAAGGAGCGCCCCCAGCCTGTGCCCAGAATCGAGTTACGTGTAAAAAAGCTAATCCGTATGAACATCAAGAAGCCCCTTGCCCCACTTCCGTCAATTTTGAGTGGGCCGAACCGAACCCTGTTCGACAGGAAAGCGCCGACAAGCTTGCCGACGGCACTCATAACGGCTCGCGATGGAACCGTCGGTTCCGTGTCAGTGCCGGGAGTGAAGCGACGAAGCAATCTCGATACGTAAGGCCAGAGATTGCTTCGCTTCGCTCGCAATGACAGCCCTTTTTTTACCCGTAACCGGGCGGACACTTTTTCCGATGTGTATTTTTCTCCTTTGGTCCATCAAAACATGATAAAAAAAAGAGAACCCGTCGTTTGGTATCGACAATCGGCGGTTTTTTCTTCTGGTTGAGCAAAACATGCCAAAACCGGTACAATAGCCTGACGCGCAGTCTTGATTGGAGGTGAATGTGGATATTCTCACCCTCAGAGACCGATTCAAAGAGATTGTCGGAGGCGAGTTCTTTTGACCTCGGACGTGGATCCGATGTTGCACGCATACGATGCTTACCTGGAGATGAGAAGGCCCGATGCAGTGGTTCTCCCTGAGGACGGCGATCAGGGAAACCGCACGTATTGGATCTGACTCGACCGGTCATGAAATCTCTTGTAAAGGAAGGTGCTTCAATTCCATGATAGCCAGCTTCTCCGTCTATCCCATCGGTGAGGGCACAAGCCTCAGCCGGTTTGTAAAGAAAAGCATAGCCATAATCAAGGCTTCCGGGTACAGATACGAGGTCGGGCCCATGTCCACGGCGGTGGAAATCCCGGACCTGGATGCACTTTTTGAACTGGTGAAAAAGGTGCACGCTGTCCAGGTGGAAGAAGGGGCCAAACGCATCGTCATCGATCTCAAAGTCGATGACCGCAGAGACAAAGAAGCTAGTATGGCCTCCAAAAAGGAAGCTGTAATCTGAACGGAATTTCGGCCGATACCTGATGAGCGGATCGTCCGATTCTATCGGAATCGTTTCAGATTCAGTTCTCTAGCCACACTCGTGAGCAGGGCGCTCGAATCGTGAAGCCGGGCGCACTAGGTCATTAGACGGAGGACAAGGCTATGAAAATACTCGTTGCCCCGAACGCCCTCAAGGGTTCGGTCTCGGCAATCGAAGCAGCGGAACGTATAGAGCGGGGCTTGAAGAGGTCCGGCCTGGAGATGGTCCTGGATCTTATGCCCATAGCCGACGGCGGTGACGACACCATGGAGGTGCTGACCGCGTCCGGCGGGACAATCCACGAAGTTCAGGTACTGGATCCACTGGGCAGGCCCATTACTGCGCATTTCGGCATTCTGGCCGACGGACGAACGGCAGTGGTGGAAATGGCCCGGGCCTCCGGTCTAAAATTGCTGGAACCTTCTGAACGGAATCCCCTCAAAACCTCCACGTATGGAACCGGTCAGCTTATTGCCGCTGCAGTCAAGAATGGTGCCAGGCGTGTGATTGTCGGCATTGGAGGCAGCGCCACCAATGACGGTGGGGTAGGCTGTGCAATAGCGCTTGGCCTGCGTGTGCTGGATGAAACGGGCATGGAAGTTCCCGGAGAAGGGGGGTCCCTCGCACGGGCGCGACGAATGGACACGGAACACATGATGCCCGAGCTGCGGGACACGGAAATTATGATAGCCTGTGACGTTGACAATCCGCTTCTGGGACCTCGGGGAGCCTCAGCAGTATTCGGGCCTCAGAAGGGTGCGACTCCCGAGCAGGTCACCGAACTGGAAGCCAATCTTTCCCATTTTTTCGGGCTGGTCGCTCAAACCCTCGGCACAGACGTGCGGCACCGTCCCTGTGCAGGTGCAGCAGGCGGGTTGGGAGGCGGGTTGATGACTTTCCTCGGAGGGCGGCCACGCAGCGGCATAGATCTGGTATTGGACTACCTTAATTTTCAAACCCGCGTCTCGGGGATCGACCTTGTGATTACTGCGGAAGGACGCATGGACGTGCAGACTCTCGGCGGCAAAGGCCCCCTCGGGATAGCCAAGCGCGCGTGGGAACACGGGGTGCCCACCATTGCTCTGGCAGGTTCCATAGGCGAAGGAGAGAACCAATTGGTTGCAGCGGGATTCAGGGGAATCTTTCCGATAGTGCCCGGACCGATGAGTTTGGAAGAGGCCATGAAAAGAGGCGGGGAACTCCTGGAATCCGCGGCGGAGAGAGTGGGGCGCCTTCTTGCGTTGAGTCGAAAGCTGACCTGAACGAATTGCACACAAGAATATCGGGAGCTCTTGAAGAGTGGTCTGGGGCGCAATCAGCGCCAATACGTTCCGCAGCGACACAGGTTCCCTTTTCACAAGCGATTAGGAATTATGGGTGAGATCGGTGATTGTATCTTCTTCGTGGGCAACCTCATCGTCGATTTCGACCATATAGCGGTTCTCGAAAGTTCCGTCGGCTTGGTTCACGGCTCTCGCCCACATTCGAACGACCCGATCATGTCATTGCGAGGAGTGGAACGACGAAGCAATCTCTGTTTTGGTCAGTTTGAGATTGCTTCGGGCTTTGCCCTCGCAATGACAGTCTTCGAATCTTTTCGCGTAATCAAAACAGACACTACTTGAAAATCCCTGTATTCTACTCAAAACGTTTCCGGAAGTCTGATAATCGAGGGGAGTTTCCGGTCCTCCGGATGCAGAGACTCCATAATCAGCCATCGTGCATGACACACAGTCGCCGACTCCTTGCCTCTGGGAGTCATTCGCCTGAAGAATTGCGCTCCGTCAGGAGTTCCCAGACCCCGCTCGAAAAGGGAATCACCAGCATCAGCGATCCCATGGCCACAATTCCCGGCCATCCGAGCCACACATACATGTAGCCGCTCAGGCTGATACCGCAGAATCCACCCAAGTAATAGAACAGCACATACAGAGAATTAGCCCGTCCCCGGCTGGATGTGAGTCTTCTGTTCAGAGAACCTGCAGCCGCGGAGTGGACTGAAAAAAAACCCGCACAAATCAGCGCGAGGGTTACGGCCACGCCGGGAACAGACTTGATGAGGGTCAGGGCGAGAGCCCCGGCGAATACGAGTGCGCCCAGGGCCATGATCGTGCCGTTTCCCAGGCGGTTGCTCAATTTTCCGGAAAGCGGTCCCATCGCTATGCCGATAAGATATGAGCCATACGTCAGAGTAATGACTTGCGTGGAAACTCCGAAGGGCGGGGCCGCCAGATAGAAGGGCAGAAAATTGAACACCGACGAGAAAACGAAAAACGCGCTGAACGCTACGGAAAAGATCCGTAGCAAGTCGGTCTGCATGATTAAATCCAGGAATCCCTTACTACCTGCATCAGCCGTTGTCCCCCTTTTTTCTGCGGGCAGGAAATAACATGCTGCGATTGTTGCCGTCAGCAGGATGGCGGAAGCGGTGACAAAGGCATATCGCCAGTGCAACGGAGGGTGTATGAAACCGCCCAGCAGCCTCCCGCCAAGCCCCCCGGCAACCGTTGCGGCCACGTACGACCCCATCACGACATTGAGGCGTACGATGGGAAGCGTCTTCGCAAGATAAGCGGCCACGCACGTGGTCAGACAGGGAATAAACAAGCCCTGAACGAACCGCGTGGCAATGAGGATCGACATGCGATCCGTCCCGGCACACACAAGTCCGCAGAGTGTGATTACGCAGCCTCCAATGCATACCAATGGCTTTATGGGAAAACGATCCGCAGCCATTCCCAGCGGCAGATTGGAAAGAGCGATTCCGAAAATGACGGCTGATATGGTGAGGGACGCTCGGGTTTCATTTACGCCGAATTCCACTTGAAGAATCGGCAGGACTGGCTGGGTGATGTAGATCGTGGCGAATGCCGCGGCAACCAGAAAGAAAACCCAAAACTGTAAGTTTGCAGGAAGTCCTGTGTCAGCATTTACTTCGGCTACATTCATGTTTCGCACTTGTAGGGCAAATTTCCTCGCACGCAAGCATACTTCACCGGGAACTCCCCAGTCAATTTCAGTACATTCTCAGGCTCTTTGTGCCGTGATTCCGACATCTCATGTCTTCCTGACAAAAAAGTGAGAAGAACGCTTTCCGGAATACCGCGAGATATGTTAACTCAATGGATATTCGGAGAATCACATTCGCAAAGACACAAGGAGGGTTTATGGGAGCGTCCGAGAAGATCGTTGACGGATTTCGATTTCTTCCGCCAAGCCTGGCAGCCTGGATACAAACGTTCATTCCTGAAGCGGAATATAGCGGGACCATTCCTTGGACTCCCCTGTCCAGACCTGTTCGGGAATCGACGTTGAGCCTGGTCACGAGCTCAGGAATCAGCCTCAAGACGGATCCCCCTTTTGACATGGAAAGGGAGAAAAAAGAACCCACCTGGGGCGACCGGTCTTTCAGGGTAATTCCGAGAAATGCCACAGAGCGGGATATCGCTGCGAATCATCTCCACATCAACACGCAATACGTGCTTCGCGACATGAACGTTGTCCTGCCTGCGGCTCGATTGGGGGAACTCGAGCAGGAAGGCGTCATCGGCCGTCTTGCTGCCACGGTCTATTCCTTCTACGGGTTCCAGTGGCAAAGCACCGATTTCCTGACTCAGGCCATCCAACCCATTGCCGAACGACTGCGGGAAGAAGGAGTCAACGCAGTCATTCTCACACCTGCCTGACCTTTTTGTTGCCAGTCCGTGGGACTGGCCGCGCGTTTTCTGGAGCAGAGCGGCTTTTCTACAGTAGTGCTCACGCCCACACCCGAATTCCACAAGATCATGGGCGTTCCCCGAACCGCAGCAATAGAATATCCGTACGGAAGGCCCGTTGGCGAGGTGGGAGACGTCCAGGGGCAACGGAAAGTGTTGCTCGAAACACTCTCGGTCCTGGAGAATGCAGCGAAACCCGGGGAGGTCACGCACTTGCCGTTCACCTGGCCCGAAGGACCCAAAGACGCGAAATGGCAACCGCCCGAAATCAGCCCACTGATAAACATGTACCTGGACGACATCAAGGCTGCACGAAAGGCGAAGGGGTAGAAGGACAGATCACACGACTATCGGCGAGGGGGGGCGCTGGACCTGAATTGCGTCCGGGGCGGAAGCTCTTTTCTTGGGTACGGCGGTAACAGAGCGCGGCGGTCGGCCGGGCTACCACGCGCCTTCAGAGGGGAGAAAGAAACCATGGATCTGGACGAAGCAGTAGTGCTAAGGACCTATCCCGACGAACCCATGGCAAGGATTGTCGCTTCGCGCCTCGAAGCTGAAGACATAGAAGTTCACATTCGGAAAGAAGATTGTGGAGGGGCTTATCCTTCGCTGCAGTTGCCCGAAGGGGTAAGACTCTTTGTCAAACCCGAGGACCTGGAGGCTGCAGAAGAGATTCTCAAGGAGATTGAGGCGGAAGATTCCGGAACAGGTGAGCGACAGGGGGAACAACGGGAACAGGAGGATCGCAAGGTTACCAGGTCGAGCCCTATACTCCTCATAGGGCTGTTCCTGCTAGGCTCGGCAGCAGGGTATTTCTTGTCCCCTGAGCTGACGAATCGAAGTACGTATACGGGGACCAGAAAGGGTGACCGAAACGAACAAGGCGTACCAGGCACTTTATACTATTATGTAGACGGCGGACTTGCTCGAGCGGAAGAAGACCGCAATTATGACGGCAAACCCGATGCTTGGCACAAGTACGTAGCAGGGAAAGTGACTTCGAGTGAATATGACGACAACTTTGATGGCCGCCCGGACGTGTGGGTAACATACAAGGACCGATTTAATTTTATCATGAAGGTGGACACTGATTTTGATGGGAAACCGGACGCCACGGTTTTTTACGTCAACGGAATGAAGCAACGGGTAGATTGGTATCCCCATGATTCGGCCATTATCGAGCGAAGACAGTTTTTCGAGAGTGAAGTGCTGAAAGAAGAACTCGTGGACACCGACGGGGACGGCGTTTTCGATCTGAAAATCACCTATGATCGATATGAAAGACCTGTCGGCAAGGCCAAGTGTTGGATCCCAAATTAGATTCGCCTCTGTCGAGTCTTGTGGATGACCTCGCGGGGCAGGGCTATTGTTTGCAGAAATCACCTGAAAAAGTCGGTCGTTTCTTGTGGCACGTGTTCTATAGCATGATTGTCGGGCTGGCTTCGGACAAGATTTCATACCTGCCAGAACCGCCGCAAAACGTTTCTATAACGGACATGACTTCTCGGCATGCCTCTTCGATCTCCGAGGTGGGAACAGGTGGCAGCCCGTCAATGTTCACCTCGACGGCAGTCGTCTCAGGCACGACCAGCGTGTGCTTTCCCTGGCGCCACGTCCAGCGCCTGGTCAAAACGGTATTGCCTTCCGCAAAGATGACTTCCCCGGGTAGAGGATGTTCCACCTGTTCCGAATCCAGGGGTATAAATTCTTCCTGCCCCGTGGCGAGGCGCAGGCGGATTTCGTGCGTGACCGCGTCCATCGCATGGCCGCCTGCAGGGAGAATGTGCCGTAAAGACACAATATTCCCGATATCCACGACAGCGTTGATGCTGGGCAACTTGTCATTCTTCAGGACACGGCGGGCCATGGCCTCTATGGAAGGTCGAAACTTGGTCGGCTTGGCACCGAAGGACCGGTACGCTTCTCTCCACGAAGCAATCCGCGGATGCTCCGGCAGCCCTTCCATCGTCAACTGGGCCCGCAGAGACTCTTCTGCGCCGCGAAGCAACTCAACCAGCTCCTCGGACGACGGCCCGTTGCTCAGTCCTTCCATGATCACCACTCCTCGAACATACCCGGGAAATTGAGCAAAGATTTCGGCGGCTACGGTAAACGGTATGTGTTGTTTTCCGTTGGTTCGGGCTTGTTTCGCCATCAAACACTCCTTTCCTCGACTGCTGCGGTCATTCCACATGTAGAGGAACACCGTGGGCCGAGCGAGCAGACAGGTGAAAGAGCAAGTTCGCGCGAGCGTGATTCCTCGTAGACCTGTCAAGGGGAATCGCCGATCAACCGTGTTCCCTCAGTTGCGGGTGAAAAAAAGCTGTCATTGCGAGCGAAGCGAAGCAATCTCTGGCCCTACAGATAGAGATTGCTTCGTCGCTTCACTCCTCGCAATGGCATGACTAGACCACCGGCATGCGGGCCAGAATTATGAGAAAATCCGACACAATTTTCGAGAATCGGTATAGTTGCAAGCGAAACTGGGGGACTGGTTTCTTGCCCTTCTCAAGAATCCAGTGCAGGCAATTCGCTGTACCAAACCCTTGAAGCGTATCGTCATTGAGTGGAATCCCTTCAGATCTTTACCTGGCGAGAACATAAACCCGGAGGCCGCACATCACTCGACCTCCGGGTCTATGAGGGCACATTGCATTTGTCATCTACGTCGTCCACCGCCTCCGCCCATTCGCCCGCCGCCGCTAAAGTGCATTCCGCCTCCGCCCATTCGCCCACCTCCGGAAAAACTTCGCATACCGCTGAATCCCCGGCCCACACTAGCCGTGCTGAAGGACCGGGTTCCGATCCCCGAACGAACTATGTTCGACGAACGAAAAGCGTTTCCCGAACGAAAAGCGTTTCCCGAACGGAACGTGCCGACGGATCCGGACCGTACGGTTCCGGAATTAAATCGTCTTGTGGTGGAAGGTACGAAATTGGTCGAAACGGGTCTTTGGACATTGGCAAAATTCCGACCGGTGAAATTCCTGTTTGTGAAATTCCTGTTTGTGATATTGCTATTCACGAAATTTCTGTTGGTCAGATTCCTGTTTGCGACATTAGGATTGACGAAATTCCTGTTGAGGTTCGAGAAATTTCTATTGGCAAAATTCCTGTCAGTGAAGTTCCTGTTCCTGAAATTGGTGTTGGCGAAATTCCGGTTATTCACCCCGGCTATATGGTTCCTGCGGTCCCATGGAAAGCGCCCCGCGGCCCAAAAATGTCGATGATGGTGTCTTCGCCATATCCCTATATCGTAGACGATCAAGGGAATTCCCCCGTACCAGTAGGATTGATATCCGTAGTCGGGGTACCATCCATAGTCGTAATACGTATCACCGGGATACGCGTAGGTGTCACCCGAATAAATGGGAACTTCCTCGTTATACGCATAGCTGCCGCTATTCTGGGCAGCTGTTTGAGGAGGCCGTAAGTCGGTTTGGATTTGCGGACCGAAAACCCACCCCTGGTTGGTAAGTTCGGCCCAGTTGTTCGAGGTCCATACCCCGGTCAGGTCAAGCTTTTGCCCCATATTGGCGCAGCCTACGATGTCATAGCTGCTTCCCGGGCCGGTTCTGATTCGAAGGCAATTCTCCGGTTGATCCACCCCTGTCACCGTTGCCTCTCCCACTTTCGCGGGAGGCAGGCTGGACTGCGTGTTAGGAGGATTCGAGTTGGCCTGAGCATCTTGGGGCGGCGAAGAGGACTTGCTTTGATCCGAGGTATACTGACCGCTCGGTGCAGTCTGTGCCAGAATCGTATATGGCATGACCATGACGATTGCCAGAGCAACCGAGAACACGAATATCGGCTTGGATCGTCTCATTTTCCCATCTCCCTCATCTGGGTTCTTCAGGTCTAGGCTCCTATTTCTTGCGGACAGTTCCGTATTTTTCATTCTAAGTTCTTTGACGAATCTTGCGACACAGTGTTAACTTTTAGGTTACCCTGCTCACAGACGACAACGCAGCATAGACCACGCGGTCCGCCACATCGTTAATTCTAATATAGTACACCTCCGGATGGACACAAAGGCTATGACATGGGGCAATTCCGGCGAAGCACCTTCGTGGACGGATAAGATAATTACCGCACGTACGCGAGTTTTGTGGGAGATCCTCCCGGATCGTGCCGTGCCGAATGTACGTTCATCTGCATTTTCTTTTCAGTCATGTGCTTGATGGCGACGGTTTCCCACATTCCGTAGATCCAACGTCCCTTCATGTGGTTGCCACCGGAACGAGTTGAATTCCCCCATCCGGTCCTCTATAGTCTGTTCAGGTAACCTGTCACCTCTTCAGCGCCGCGTTTCTCATATGACATCCATACGGAGTGAAATATTGCCCGGTCCGCAGCGATTACAGCGCATGTATCCGTTTTCCGCGATAGTGGGACAGGATTCCATGAAGCTGGCATTGGTACTCAATGCAATCAACCCGAGCATTGGCGGCGTGCTGATAAGAGGAGAAAAGGGGACGGCCAAATCGACTGCGGTTCGAGCCCTCGCGGGCAATCTTCCGGACATAGATGTCGTGGCCGACTGCCCCTACTCCTGCGATCCGGGAGACACGAAATCGTTCTGCCGATCCTGCCGGACTCGCGAAATTGACATTCGAAGGCGGAGAGTTCGGGTCGTGGAACTCCCCCTGAACGCGACGGAAGATATGGTGATCGGAGGCCCCGATTTTTCCGCATCCATTCAGAAAGGCGTTCGGGTGTTCCAGCCCGGCCTTATGGCGCGAGCCAACCGGGGAATATTGTACGTCGATGAAGTGAACTTGCTGGCGGATCATCTCGTGGACGTCATCCTGGATGTGTGCGCTTCAGGAGAAAATGCGGTGCAGCGGGAAGGAATATCCCATCGCCATGCTGCGCGTTTCATCCTTGTGGGCACCATGAACCCGGAAGAAGGGGAATTGCGGCCTCAGCTGCTGGACCGCTTCGGGCTGTGCGTCAACGTGCACGGCGCACAGGATGCGGAGTCGAGGGTCAGGGTGCTGCAATACAGAAACGAATTCGATGGGGACCCGGAACGTTTTTGCATTGGTTTTCAAGAATCGGACCGACTCCTGGCCACGAGAATTGCCCGGGCCAGGAGCATGCTTCCTTCCATCATACTCGACTCGGACCTGCACACGCTGGCAACTGAAATTTGCGTTTTCCACAATGTAGCCGGACACCGGGCAGACATAGTCATAGGACACACCGCGCGAGCGTTGGCCGCTTTCGAGGGTCGTTCCCGGGCAGCCCGGCAAGACGTTTTAAGGGCGGCACTCCTGGCCATTCCCCACCGGTCGCGAACATCGGAGCCATGTGTAGAAGCGGAGCCCGAGGCCCAGCGCAGCAACAGTCCCGGCCAGACCCGGAAACCCACCGTCTGCCCGGACGAGTACCCGGAAGAGGAGCCGGTCCACGCTCCGAGGCGAAATGCGCACATGGATGACCAGGAATCCGGGCCGTTTCAAAGGTCCGTCCTCAGGGCGGATCTCCCGGAAGCGATCTTCGATATAGGATCGATTTTCAAGGTAAGAGAAATCCAACATGTTTCCGACAAGATGTTTCGCAAGGCACCGGGAAAGCGGTCACGGACTCGATCCGGGAACAAGAAAGGCAAATACGTCGGGAGCACCCTCCGGAAGAATTCGGACGACATTGCTCTGGATGCCACGATTCGCGCTGCAGCACCCCATCAGGTGAATCGGAAAACCGCAAACGATCTCATGGTGAAGATCAATGAGGAGGACATTCGGGAGAAGATTCGTGAGTCCCGAGCGGGTAATTTCCTCCTGTTCGTTGTGGACGCCAGCGGGTCCATGGGTGCGAAAGGGCGAATGATGGCCTCCAAAGGGGCGATCATGTCCCTGCTGACCGATGCGTACCAGAAGCGGGATCGAGTCGCCATGGTCTCGTTTCGGAAACAGGACGCAGTTGTGAATCTGCCTCCCACATCGTCCATCTATAGGGCCGGTGAGCTTCTCAAAGAACTTCCGGTGGGCGGTAAGACGCCGCTGGCGGCCGGACTGCGCAAAGGGCAGGGGGTGTTGCGCAATGTGCTTATCAAAGATCCTACGTGCCGGCCGATATTGATCGTCATCACCGACGGTAAAGCAAATGAAAGCATAGGTAAAGGCGATCCATTCTGGGAAGCCCTTGCCGCAGCCACCGAGCTGGCGTCCGATAGACGCGTCAAATCCATCGTGGTTGACGCAGAAGAAGACGGCAGTTTTCGCTACAACCTGTCCGCACGGCTCGCCAAGGTCCTCAAGGCCGAGTACGTCAAAATCAAGGACTTGCGGGCGGACGTTTTGTTGGAGATTGTGAGGAGCGGAGTATGACATCGACCCTGCCGCTGTATCCGTTTGCGGCAATCGTGGGCCAGGACAAACTGAAACTGGCTCTGATTCTTAATATTGTGGATCCCACCATAGGCGGAGTCCTCATCAGAGGAGAAAAAGGAACGGCAAAATCCACGGCGGTTCGCGGTCTCGCGGACATTCTTCCCATGATTGAAGTCGTGGAAAACTGCCCCTTCCAGCTACCGGCCCGGGACACCCATGTCGTATGCGCAAACTGCATGGATCAATTTTGTCTGAACGGTAACCCCGCAATCCAGCCGGCGAGCAAAGCAAGCAAAATAAGCGTAGTGGAATTACCGCTGGGCGCTACCGAAGACAGGCTGGTGGGCACTCTCAATCTGGAGCATGCTCTGAAAACGGGCGAAAAGAGGTTCGAACCCGGCATTCTCGGTCAGGCGCACAGAAACATCCTGTACGTCGACGAGGTGAACCTTCTGGACGATCACCTTGTGGATGTGTTGCTGGATTCCGCAGCCATGGGCATGAACACTGTGGAGCGTGAAGGCGTTTCGTTTGCCCATCCTGCCCGCTTCACTCTCGTGGGCACCATGAACCCGGAAGAAGGCGAACTCAGACCGCAATTGCTGGACCGGTTCGGATTGTGCGTGAATATAGAAGGAATCCGCGATGCGCGATCCCGGGTGGAGATCATGGAGCGTAGGCTCGGATTTGACAGGGATCCATGGAGATTCGCAGAGGAATGGTCGAATGAATCGGCAGCATTATCGAGGAGCATTCAAAAGGCTCAAATGCTGTGCCCCGACGTGGCCACAGAGAAGGCCATACTCCAGCGGATTGCGCACGCTTGTTTGAAACTCGGCGTTGATGGACACAGGGCGGACATCGCGACGCTCAAGACCACCAAGGCGCTCGCCGCGTACGAAGGCCGAATCAACATCACCCCTGAAGACGTGGCAGCCGCCGCAGAGTTGGCTCTGCCCCATCGCATGCGCAGGGCTGCTTTCGACGGAGCAGCGGGTGAGGTTATTGAAGAAATCCGGAGGACACTACAGTCGTGTTCTCCCGATGTGGAGTAAACGTAACCGGGAAGCAAGATGCTCGTCGATATACACTGTCACATATTCAACCGGCAAATCGTCAAGAACATGAACGACCGGCCGGCACTGGTCGAGGAATTGAAGCTCAACGTTCATGATTCCATTCCGCGATTGGATCCGCACGCTCTCCAAGAGAGCGCTCAATTACACGGAATCGATCTCTGCGTACTGCTCCCCACTGCCGCTCCCGCCAGAGTCAGCGCGGAAAACGACCGTTTCATGGCATTCGCCAATCAGTTCTCTCGCATTCGGACTTTCGCCACCCTGCACCCCATGATGCACCACCTCTCCGAGGAGATCCGTCGTATGCTTGATCTCGGTATCATAGGGTTCAAATTTTCCAGCTTTTCTCAGCGTTTTGATCTTTTGTCGCCGGAAGCGGCCTTCATGCTGGCGGAACTGGAACGAGCGACCCATTCCGGAAGCGTACAGCCTATCGTGGTTTTTGATACCTTCGTCAGGGGGGACTCTTACTTCGGAACAGACCCGAAGCATATCACCACACCGTCGAAATTGGCACGCCTCGTTCGCCGCCACCCGGGCCTGGTATTCGTCGGAGCCCACATGGGCGGTTTACTTGCCGATTTCGATCAACTGCGCCGGGAGTTGCGTCCTGAACCGAACCTGTACGTTGACACCTCCAATGCAGCGCACATATTCACGGAGCGCCAGTTCGTCGAACTGCTGCAAATTCACGGTTCGTCGCGGGTACTGTTCGGCACTGACTGGCCCTGGTTTTACCATTCGGCTGAGTTGCCGAAGATAAAGTCGCTCCTGGCAAAAGCAGGTTACGACGAGACCGATCAAGCAGCCGTCCTTGGAGGCAACGCTCGGAGAATTCTGGGAGTTCCTGAACCTGCCAGGATAGACGAGATCGCCGGGTAGAGTCCCGCCAAGAAAACTTTTCTCACGGACTTTTTCCGGTTAAGGCGGGCATGACGAGCCAGAAAACGAAATACGATGCCTTTTTCGGTCCGGAGGAATCATGTTCAGATCACGCGCGCACAGCGTTATAATGGGGAAGTCCATAACGGTGCTCAAGAAATCTGTCGGATTATAGGGATTCTCAAAAATACCGTCGATTTTGGTTGGCCGAAGAGATTGGAAGACTGTCATTGCGAGGGCGAAGCCCGAAGCAATCTCGTTCGCGAAAGCGAGATTGCTTCGTCACTACGCTCCTGGCAATGACCTGCTTTAACATTGTACATGCAAGGGAAGGCCTATCAATCCGACAAGCTTTCGAGAAGCACTATAACCGCAGCGAAAGGAACCACAATGCTCATTGAATCGTACGATCTCCGAATCGAGGTAGGAAAACACAGTGCCGATGAATTCGAATATGAAGCGATAGCGCACTTGCCCGTCGATATCAGGCAGGTTCTCCCTTATCTGAACGCGGTATACAAGAATGGGACCTACTACAGCGACGCGCCAGTGTTTTCGTGGCACCAGGACGATCACGATATCGCTTTTTGGCATGACCGCATAGCCGTCGATCATTTCGAAACCCGGGACCAGGCCTCCGAAATGGTCCAACGCCTGGTCAAGCTGGTGAATGACGTGTGGGAGAGAAGAAAGGAAATCGAACCGGATACTACTACTCGCGAAAACTTACAACCTTTGGAACTCTATCGCCTGCTTCCCAGGACCAACTGCAAGGAATGCGGAGAGAACTCGTGTTTCAATTTCGCACTGAAGCTCGCCGCAGGCCAGGTCGCATTGGGCACATGCAAGCCTCTGCATTCGGACGATGCGCACCAGGACCGGCGCAATCAACTGGAAGCGTTGATTGCTACAAGACGTCCGCTGCTCTGAGACAGAAACCCGAAAGGTAAGCCCTTCTCCATGCAATCGGCCGGAATTGAACCACTGTCACCCAAACGATGGGATGTGCAGCCGGCAGGCCGCACATGGCTGTTGGCCGCGGCTGTTGTCACGGTGGCGTTGTGGCAACTTCCGGGCGGCAATTACGTACTTTACCCATTTTCCATTCTTGCCACCTGGTTTCACGAAATGGCTCACGGTGTGGCCGCTTTGCTCCTGGGGGGACGATTTACAAAACTTCTGATCTTTGCAAACGGCTCGGGTGTGGCCTACTACACCGGCCCTCTCGCCTGGGAACCGCTCGGCAGGGCCATGGTCGCAGCCGCCGGACCCATGGGACCGCCTGTCGCAGGCGCAGCCTTGATTGTGTCTTCCCGAAATGCTCGAACAGCGTCTGTCAGCCTGAAATGTATCGGGGCCGTTTTGCTCCTCTCTAGCGCTCTGTGGGTCAGATCCCTTTTCGGACTTGCCGCAATCCCCGTCATGGGTCTGCTGATATTGGCAATCGGTTTCAGGGCGTCTTCGCAGGTGCAGCGATTTGCAGTCCAATTTCTGGGCGTGCAGGCATGCGTGAGCACGTATCGCCAAATCGATTACCTTTTCAGCTATTCCGCGGGCCCTCTGGGGCTCTCGGATACGGCTCAGATGCAGCAGGCATTGTTCCTGCCCTATTGGATGTGGGGCATCCTGATATCATTGTTCTCAGTGGTGATTCTTGCGGGGAGCCTCAGGGAGGCCTATCGTCCTCAAAGGATTAATATTTAGGATAAGATGTGTTAAAACAATATGATATATGGATCACATCATATAGATTGTCTCGATATTCTCATGATCTACTTGAATTAAATCAGATAATACTGAACGAAAAAATAGAATGATAAATTGATAACTTATGCAGCTTTAGATATTTTAGTTGAAAAAATAAAGCCAACCAATTGAAAATCAGTTCATTTTTTTCTTGACATCTGAATCCTGTACAATAAAGTCCACCACAGAGAGAGTCAAACCCTGGAGGGAGGGTATGTTGAGAAGAAACCGTACTACGCTATTGGTGTGCCTTGCTTTGTTGCTGTCCGCAGTACTCGCCGGCGCCGCTTGGAGCGCCCCATCCGCGGACTCTCAGGCAAAAATTGTCAACACATCTCAGGGCGCAGGCCCGGCCGCGCCAAGAGATTTGAAACCAAACAAACCCATTATCAAGGTAAAGCCCGCGGCAATTCCCACCTGCGTGTACCCCTTTGCGCGACCGGCAATCATGAAGGTCAAACCGGAGCTTGCGTGTGCCTTTCCCGGAGGAGCTCAGTGGGTGGACTGCATTGTGCCCGGTCCGGAAGTCGGTCAGTGGGATGTGAGCGCTGGAGTGCTCTTTGCCAGGCTCCGCGGGAAAGTTGCCTGGCCTCGCTACCCGTGGTGGGGATGGGGCGGCTGGTGGGGCGCTCAGGACGACACAGACTTCACCGACGGGATACAATTGCCCGCTCATCTGGTGGTGCCTACCTGGAGTGTAACGTATCAGTTTCGTCCCACCTGGGCGGTGCGCTACTCGGGACTGGCGTTCGAGGCGAACGGCGGTGGTCAGCCGTCGGGCTTCGTCCGATTCGGTCCGCAACAACAATTCGGGTTCGGGTTCGGGTTTAACCAGAACATCCAGAGCAAATATCAGCACGCGTATCATCGGGTAGGGCTCTTGTACAGCGCTCTGAGGACCGGAAGATCCACCGTCAAAGTATTCGCCGACTGGGTACATGCTGAGGACAAGATGGCGGTAGGCTGCCCATCGTGTCTGACGGGATCGGTATTGAGCAAGGGCACGGACGCGGCAATAACAGGAATCGAAATCCAGAAATGTCTCAAGACGACATCCAATGGAGCCACCTTTTCCTGGGATTGCAAGGCAGGGGCAATATTCCTCGATGACGTCGAAGGTTACGACATTCAGGGCGGAGCTCAGTACACGATTCCGCTCAATTCCGGTCGCTCCGGTTACCTGAAGGGCGGCTATCGGGTCGTGGAATTGAAAAAGACCCAGAACGATTATCTGCTCAAGAACTCAGTGGATGGCGGCTTCATGGAATTTGGCTTCATCTTCTGATTCTCCGGGATAGAGCCGGAGCGAAGACGCAGTCATGCTCCGGCCGATCCCAACCAACGGGCAGGATGATACCTGCCGCCCAAAAAGAATTCGCTTAAAGCCTCGCCTTACGAAGACTTCTCCCAGCTCGAAGTCAAGGCGGGGCTTTTTTTTTCGAAACTGCCCGACAGCTGGTGTTCCGTCCCCCAAGTGACTTATACGTATTCACTTTTTTACAGGTAACTCGATTCCGGGCACAGGCTGGGGGCACTCCTTCGCTGCGGACTACGCAGAGCCGTCTCATCACTTCGCTCAGGAGAGCCCCCAACCCTGGAATCTCATGAATCTTGTGACGAATGCGTATTACACAACAGGCCATTCGGGCCTCTCCCGAAGTTTACATCGAGCAAGGGAAGCCGGCTTTGTCATTGCGAGCCCGGCGAAGCAATCTCGCGTAGTTACAAAATGAGAACTGGAGATTGATTCGTCGCGTCGCTCCTCGCAATGACACTGATTCCCATCCTGGCCAGGCCAGTGATTCGAAAGCTACTGGCGCGACACCTCGCTAGCTGACCAAACCTTCCAACTGGTCCCGAATAGCCTTTATTGCCTCCATGTCGCGTTCGGAAATCTTGGATCCCGTTTCCGCAATCTGCTGTCTCAATCTCGCAGCTGATTTCTCCAGATCGGATGCCAGTGCAAGCGCGTCCTGTTTTGTATCGGGCAGACCGCCATCCGCGAGAGTTCGGGGAATTTCGTGAGGTGCGAGAGTCAGGGGTTCTCCGCGCCGCGGCACTACGACATCCAGGTTGAATCGTTCGCGGACCGCTCTTGCAAGCGCTTGACTGGACGCCGGTTCTCCGTGTACGACGAACACACGGGGACGGGACTTCTCGGTAAAATGTCCGATCCAACTCAGGAGGTCCGCCTGGTCTGCGTGTGCCGAGAGCCCGCCGATAGTGAACACCTTCGCCTTGACCGCGACTTTTTCGCCGAAGATCGTCACGTTTTTCGCTCCATCCACGATAAGCCTCCCAGTGGTCCCCTGTGCCTGAAACCCCACGATGATGATGCTCGCTCCATTCCGCCACAGATTGTGTTTGAGGTGATGCTTGATCCGACCCGCGGTGCACATACCGTTTCCTGCAATAATAATTGCGGAACCGGGAAGTTGATTGATCTTTATCGATTCTCCGGTAGTACGCGTGAACTTGAGGTTGGGTAAAGAGAACGGGTCGAATCCCCGATCCACAATGGCTCGAGCAGCCTCATCAAAATATTTCTTGTTCTTTCGAAAGATCTCCGTCGCCTTGATGGCGAGAGGGCTATCCAGATAAACGGGAATATCCGGAAGGCGGCCTTCACGGGAAAACTCGCCGAGAATATAGAGAAGCTCCTGGGTTCTTTCGAGCGCAAACGCGGGAATAATCACTTTCTCGTTGTGAGACACCGCGTACTGGATAGCTGACAAGAGTTCAGCTTTGCTCTCGTCCAGAGAACGATGGAAACGATTTCCGTACGTGGATTCGATGAAGAGATAATCCGCGTCAATGACGGGGAAGGGATCGCCCACGATGAGCTGGTCCTGTTTGCCCAGATCGCCGCTAAAGACTATTTTCGTTTCTTTTCCCGAGTCTTCGATCCACAGCTCCACGATGCAGGAGCCGAGGACATGACCTGCGTTTCGCATTCGTAGCCGGGTTCCGGGTTCCAACTCCATTGTTTGATCGAGTTCCACGGGATTCAGGTAATAGAGGCTTTCCTCGGCGTCTCTGGTGGTATACAGCGGTTGGGTCTCCTGCCGCGCTTTGCGCCTATTCTTGCGGGTCTGCCATTCGGCCTCCATTTCCTGCACGTGAGCGGAATCCAGGAGCATGATCCGGCATAGCTCCGCTGTGGGGGGGGAAGTAAGGATTTTTCCGCGAAATCCGTCCCTGACAATCTTGGGGATTCGCCCGCTGTGGTCTATATGCGCGTGCGTCAAGATAAGATGCTTAATCTGCTTGGGATCGAATCCCCACTTTTGCCAGTTCAGGCGTTCTATTTCTTTGCCCCCCTGGAAGAGCCCGCAATCCACGATGAGGGGCTTCCCTCGCGAAGTTTCGATCAGATAATTGGAACCGGTAACTAACCCTGCAGCCCCGAAACAGGTAATGTGGAGCATGTTATTTCCTTTCTGTCCGGGAGGCTTTGTTGTGCCAACCAGTGTATGAGAAACCATATCGGTGCGGGAATGCCATCCGCTTCGGAGAACCTCCTGCCGAGCCCCTCAAGATGCGCCCAATGTTATCGGAAGTGTACCGACAGCATATCACAGATGTGAGTGGCTCACAGGGAAAACCGAGTGCGTACGCGGGAATGTTTACCTCTTCGAAGCATCCGTTGAGCCTCGAGGGGGAACCATCGTTTCCGTGACATTGCGAGGGCTGAAGCGACAAGGCAATCTCGATACGAGAGGACAGAGATTGCTCCGTTACGCTCTCGATGACAGCCTTTTCCCCCCAGTATCTACATGGATGCTCTCCAAAGTAATCATTGAGTTACTCGGGGGAACTGCCCGGCCTGTGTCATTGCGAGGAGTAAAGCGACGAAGCAACCTGGACACTTAAAGGCCGAGATTGCGTTGCTGCGCTCGCACTGTCAATCTTTTCCCACCCGTCACTGAATGGATGCTCTTCAAAGGTTATTATGATTGACTGTCTTATTGAAGGTGGTTTATGGTTTGAACAGAAATCCACCTTTCTCCCGGCAGGCGACCGTCAATATCATTTCGACTGCGGCCAGCGGAGCGCGAGGTATTCGGGCCAGGCAACAACGGAACAGGTCGCGACTCATGAGGCAGGCGGCCGGGCCGACGCCATCAATCGTGCGGGCACCTGATCCGGACGTTCCACGGCTGGGAGAGGAGAGTCGATCCCAGAGAGAAACATGAGGTTAATTCTCCATGGACAACAGATTACTGGAAGCGGCGCAGGAAGGCAATTTCGAGGGAATAAGAGCGCTCCTGAAATCGGGTGCAGGCATAGAAGATAGGGATTCGGTGGGCTGGACACCCCTCATGTGGGCAGCCTCCATGGGATTCGCCGACATTGTCAAATTGTTGTTGGAAAGCGGCGCAGATCCCAATTTGCGAGACGTCTACGGCGCGTCAGCTCTTATGAAAGCATGCCGGCGGGGATTTAACGATGTAGTCTGGGAAATGTTGGATCATGGTGCAGATCCACACGCCCAGGACGACTACGGGTTAAATAGCCTTATGAGAGCGGCTCGGGCAGGCCATGCTGACATCGTGAGATCCCTTGTTTCCGTGTCGGTCAGTCTGGAAGCCGCGGACCAGTATGGAGCCACCGCGTTGATAATGGGCGCCTATAGAGGCCATACGGATGTCGTGAAAGAATTGCTGCAAGCCGGAGCAAACCCCAATGCCCGGGACAGAAACGGCTGGACGGCAATGGTGTGGGCCCTCTCCAGGCATCACAATGCGGTGATAGAGATCCTGAAGAAGTACACAAAAAAATAGCTTATGCTCTGGTCGCGACCCGTCGAATTGCCCCGCTTCTCCTATGGCATTGCGAGCGCTTTTCCGCAGGGGTGTGATGATGTCCTTTGCGGGAGAAGTGCGTCTGTACCGGATAGCGATAGATCACACGAATCCGCTTGAAAAAAGGAAGATTGGGGGGACCCTCTTTAGTGAAGAGTGTCCCGCCCACCCCCCTCCCAGAAAATTCTATCAGGCGCCGGCATCTGCATTTCCTCAGCGGAAATGCAGATGCCGGCGAGTGCTAAAAGTACTTGAGGTGGGGTTCGGGGAGGACCTTCTTACAAGAGGTTCCGTCCCGATTTCACGTATGTGAAAGCGCAACGGTATGAGAGGGTTTCGGACGTTGATGAGCGGGCCGCATACTTCTGTGCCGAGTCCGGGAACGAGGGGAGCAGGAACGTCGTCCGTCCGGCCTGCGGCTACGGAACACACAATTTGTAGCAATTGCCAAAGGTTCCGTACGATTCGTCGAGCCGATCTCAAAGTTTGCCGAACGAAGGTTTGACGTCTGGCCGTTGTCCGATGTGCGGGGACCCCCGGGGTCTGGGGCCACCCAAAGGGACAATATTTTTGGCAACCGCTATTATGCTTTCCTATAAATTACTTACATGACCGGCCCTTTTAGCCTCTCCCGAAGATATCATTGTGCAGGGGAGCCGCGCTTTGTCATTGCGAGCGCAGCGAAGCAATCTCGCGTGGTTGCACAATAAGGGCTGGCGATGGCTTCGTCGCGTCGCTCCTCGCAATGACACTGATTCACGTGCTGGCCAACTCAGATTTGAACGCTATTTGCGGGATACCACGCTAGATGTATTTCTCTATTCACTTGTTTACAAAACAGACAAAAGTTTAGTCCGAAACCGGGTAGTTCTGTCAAACTCCGCGACTTTTTTGTTGACAAAAAACAATATTTTACGTATAGTTCCGCCAAAAGACCAAATTCGACATGATGTCATCCCGACAATAAGTCTGATTCACATGGAGAATCTCGGGGGTGATATTTTGGAGGAATCGTATGGCAATAGAAACACAAGAAAGCAACGCAACGAATTCCCCCAGATACACTAAACGAGAACTGCTTCGGTTCGGCAGTACGGCACCGAATCCTCGAGAACGATCAAAGGACAAGTCCGGCCACGGGATACTTTTCGGCAGCCTGTGGATCGCTTTGGTTTGCATCCTTGCAACCGCCGCCCTTCCCCGCACGGTCCCCGCTGCTGACAGCATTCCCCTGGGACAGAAGGCGCCCCTTTTTGAAGAAAAACCCCGCCTCATTTGGCTTGAGAGAAGCATCGCCGAATTTGAGAAATCGTTGAACACTCGCATTCCGTTAAGCCGTGAGGAAAAAAGGTGTATGGTGGACTGTGTTACCAGGGGGATTTCAATTCAGGGAGAGGGGCGTCAAAGAGCCGGCGAAACGGATCTCGAAGAACACAGAAAGGAAATCCTCAAAGCAGAACTGGCGAAAGTCGAGGCTCTTAAGGGAACGGTTCCCGGCGAAGAAATGGACAATCTTGTGTCCGTGCGAAGCGCTTTGGCCGAACTTACGCTCACGTCACGCCAACTCGATATGGAGATAAAAGTTACGGAGGAGAGAAAACCGAGATTCAACAAAGCGAAGCTGGAACAACTTGTTACTAAACCGGACCAGGCCAGAACCCCGGATGAACGGAGAGAACTGGCGAGGCTTCTCAGGGAGAGATCAGATATTGACTCCCTGCCGACGAAAATCAGCCAGAAAGCCGAGATAGACGCCAAACTAAAAGAACTTACCGATAAAGAAAAAGAATTGAATGAGCGATTGAAAGCCGCTCTTGAGGTTCGCCACCTGCGTGAAGAATACGAAAAGGCCTTCTCGAGGTCGGGCTCCAGGATGGCCGATCCTGCGAAAAGAGGATACACTCTCACTGAACTGGCGATAATGTCGGGAGATCGACAGAGAATTGACGAACTCTTGCAGCTCGAAACCGAAACGGGGATTTCCTCAATAAAAATAAGGCTGGTCCACGCAATTATCGACCAAGATGTAGCGCAGGCATTGGAATTAATCAACATCGGCGCGGATGTGACACAGCTTCCGGGACTCTATTCTGCTCTGGCACTGGCCAACACCTTTGGACAGCGGAAAGTCAGCGCAGTGCTTGCGTCTAACGGAGCCTGGGTTGAGACGCCATGGACCATGGAAACCATGCCGCCGGCCTTTTTCGTCAAGGCATTTCAGCGCCAGTTGGACAGGATTGAAGCATTCTCAAGGGAAATAGCCGAGCCACATGCAGCGACCACGCGGAAAATTCAAGATCTTAAGTGCAGGCTCAAATGCTTCGACGCGACAAGACCTGCTGTTCTTGTCGATTGATCAACCCGTGAAGGTGTGCGGGTCTTTCCGTGCGCTCCCACCCGATCCGGAATGTGCGGCTCCCAGCGGAAGCACTTCTTGTAAACGAATGACCGGGACCGGGCTGTTCAGTTGGAAGAACATGCCGTTGCCAAAATGTGATCCACCAACATCTGTTTATACATATTCCCACTTTGGAACCCCGTCTGTTACACGCGATCTGATTTCGAGCAGTTAATGTTACTTAGCGAAATTGTTGGCTAAAAATGCTGCTCCGTTGTGGAGCACAATGCAATGATCCGGGAAAAGTCGACCCCTTAGAAAAGTTATCCACAGACTTTTTTCCAGGTTATCCACAGGCTGTGTGGAACCCCTCTCTGGTTTTTCCCGAGTCAAGAACATAATGGGGCGCCGACCAATTTTTTTGAGTTTTGCCTTAGCGGCCATAAAGCGGTTCTCATACCGTTTCGATTTCCAAGATGTAATACGGATTCGCTTTCTTACGGGCAACTCGATTCTGGGCACAGGCTGGGGGCACTCCTTCGCTGCGGACGACGCAGAGCCGTCTCATCACTTCGCTCAGGAGAGCCCCCAGTCCGGCAATCCTATAAATCTTGTGGCGAGCGTATAACGTGGCGGTCATGTCTCCTCAGCCGCGAACTGCACCGCGTGACTTGCGCTTCGGGGACATGCCCGCCTTCGCCCCAGGGCACTTCCCGATTGGCGAAATTGTATCTAAAATTCTGTCGGATTAGTTCACGACGTTCGCCCACATTCCGACCGGCCAATCATGTCATTGCGGGGAGTGGAACGACGAAGCAATCTCAGTTTTGCTCAGTTGCAGTTTGCTTCGGGTCTTGCCCTTGCAATGACAATCTTTCAATCTTTCCGCGTAATACTGACATTCCTTCCGAGAATCTTGATAAACTCGGGAACAGTCTGATTCATCAGGGGAGTACCATTTCGATGAGATGGGGACCGGGCTCATAAAGCGCTCTCCTGAGTTCTGCAATCAACAGTTCTGCGGTTTCGACGGACACTGCAGGCACGCCCATCCCCTCCGCGATCCCTGACCATTGAAGAGACGGGTGACCAAGGTCCGTAAGCGAAAGGGTATTCTTTCCCGGTTGCACATTCCCCGCACGCATCAACTCCAGTTTCAGGATATCGTAACTTCGGTTGGCGCAGATGAGTGTTGTAATATTAAGCCCTTCTCGAGCCTGGCTCCAGAGGGCCTGGACGGTGTACATGGCGCTGCCGTCCGCTTGAAAGCTGATCACAGGGCGATCGGGGCGCGCAAGTGCTGCGCCGAGCGCGGCCGGCATTCCCATGCCAAGAGAGCCCCCTGTCAATGTGAGTAAGCTGTGTGGGGCCGCAGCTGCAGTGAGAGGATAATACGCTCCGCCCGAAGTCACGGATTCGTCTATTACGATGGCGTTTTCCGGTTGCAGAGCGGCAAGAACCATCGCTGCTTTTTCTTTTGTGAGCCGGCCCTGGGGAAGCTCAAGCGGACGCGACGAGGTTTGGTCGTCAGTCCCAATCGGCGGCGCGCCGAGTGCATCGGCCAGAGCCTCCAACGCGGCTGTTCCGGTCCCCCAGCTTCTCGCAAGAAGGTGTGACCGCTGATGCTTCTGTAACAGAC
>Ga0187785_10000096_pt1 | contig 31236 bp, 28 predicted proteins | sample 0815_BV2_4_20_MG_FD_132466 | JGI IMG/M metagenome (GOLD analysis project Ga0187785, IMG submission 132466) | Tropical peat soil microbial communities from peatlands in Department of Meta, Colombia - 0815_BV2_4_20_MG | ecosystem: Environmental > Terrestrial > Soil > Wetlands > Peat | place...
GACCACGCCCAGCACGTCGAGGTCGTGCTTGATCGCTTTGAAGGATCCGGACATGGCGAAGGCGATCGTACCTGCAGCGACAAAAAGGGTGAAAAAGAGTTCCTCGAGCATGATCAGCATCCACCTACGCGTAGTATTAACAGTTCCGATCTTCAGATTACTTTATATGCTTGATGCTTACCACATAAACTTTTTACCCGTAGTATAATACCCGCATAAAACGTGTAGTTTCGGCGTCATTCACCGCATTGCGACGATGAATATAGTTAAATGTGGCTGATAACGTCACGTGTGAGTGATCTAGATGCTTGGATTATCAGATGAAGACAAGAAGTGGATGGATTCCGAGTGCAGGTGTGCCGAATGTCCTACCCGGCCTTCTGGCGATTCTAAGGCTGTGTATTGCTACAACGACAGAAGCAAGCTGAAGCCAAACCCAGTCACGTGTATCTGTCCAACATGTGACGTTTACCGGAAGAAGGACTTCACCGGCACCAACTATTTCTGTATTAGCGGCCGACCGCTGACCAAGATCGCCGGAGCGGAGATGCATAAGGCGGTGGGCGGAGGCAAATAACTAGCCGGCGCATCGTCGTTCGTGAGCGGGTTCTTCGGCGGCAGGTTATTCTATGTCCTGATGCAATAATAAGGTAGTCAAACTATCAGGATGATCGACATGGAAAACCTATATCCGCCCGAGATCCAGGCGCTCGATCGGAAGTACCAACAGGAAGCGACGGTGCAGAACGAGCTGGCGTTGGAAAAGGCAAAGCTGAAGTACTATCAGGACCAGCAAAAGGAAAACCCCGGGGACACGGATCTGCATCGGAGGATCAGGTTTCACGAGAGCGAGGTCGCTCGGCTGGAGATGGAAATAAAAATGGCTTGAAAACCACCTATTTTTAGTTTTGAGTTATCGGGTTGAATTGGGCCTGATTACGATGACCATCGTTGGATGCGTCTTCACCGGAGGTTGCGGGAGGGAAACCGGCACGGTCACTGTCGTAGGTACCACCTTTGGGTAGGTTACGTTAATGCCCGGCTTATCCTTGCCTGGAGAGAACAGTTTCCGGTCCGGCGAGTTGCAACAGCAGCAGCATCCGGAAACCAGTATTACCGCCAGAATCACCGCAGCGAGCATCAGGAGCTTTTTGGACTTTATCAACACGATCATCCAATCACCGACTTATAATTAGCATAGCAGGAACTAAACCTGTATTGTCGTTTTCAGCGCGAACGCTGCATGCTTCCTTCATTTGTGACGCCAGCAATGTACCTATAGGGGCAATACGACAGCAGCTCAGAGCCCCTCACGATGAACGAGCTCAACGGGCCTGGTATAAGTAAGTCTATCATTCTCTTTTACGGGCCATCATACTGGCTGATGAGGGGTTATGAAGAAATAGGGGAGGGAACACCAGATCGGCGCCCTCTAAACGTTCCATATTTTAGTTATAGCCATGCCGCGTAGGTGCAGTGGCAGCCTAGCTGCCTAGGCAGCTTTGGTAGCTGGCTCAGCTCGTTCCAGGCGTACAGGAACTTGCCGTTGTGGCAGATGTGGCAATCGCTTCCATGGATGGGCAGTATCTTGATACCTTTGCCCATTTTCGAAGTTTTCAGGCTGTTGAGTTCATAGGATGACAGCGCCTCATGAATTCTGGTCGCCGCGTACTCCTTGGCTAGGGACTCTGAACTTGTCTGGTGTTCGCTGTTGCCGCAGGGGTTCGGCCTGTGGAACGCGAGCACATTGGCCCAGTCCAGCTCTGATGCAGTGTATTTCATCAGGCGTTTTCCCGCCTCCTCTGATTCTTCTCCGAGGAGCACCGATAGTGCGAGGTTTGCGCCAAGCTCCTTCCGCTGCCAGGGGGTCAGGGGAAGGTCATCGTAGGGCATCTTCAGCAGTTGTGTCGCCTCCCAGGTTACGATATCCGGCGTCGGCCGGGACCATTTCGGATCGGGCGAGTTCTGGCTTTCGAAGTACCGGGCGATGTTCGTCCACGCTTTTCGGACGTCGCCTTTGGTGAGCGTCATAATAGCATCGGACTCCATCACCTTTCTCGCCTTTTCTATACCTGCCTTGTATGCCTCGACTCTGTCCTTGCCCTCGGGAGTTAACTGAAATAAACGGACATCTGAGACCATCGACTCTGCCTGATCCGCGGTCATTGAGTTGATCAGTATCGAGATCATATCCTGCTTTTTGCCTTTTACCTTGATGCCGCGGCTGTCCAACATTTGCTTGATCTCGACGGCCTTATACTTTGAGTCCAGTCTCTCTTCTATACGGGCCTCTTCCATCAGGCCTTCGCTGATAAATCTCGCAATATTATGCTCAAGCGGCCCTGCGGCCGGGGTCCACGACTTTTCAGCTCTGACATCAATACGCTGGCTGGTAAGACACAGCAACAATTCCATTTGCGCTGTGGAAAGACTAGTATCGCCAGAGGCATGGTTACCCAATAACATGTTTATAAAACTAACCATATTCCATCCCAATCAGGTGTAATCATGCAAGCTTTTTATCCTTTGTGCTCCTGGCGAATTGAATACAGATTATAGCCATATAATCGCATGATAAGCTCATTTTCAAAGAATTTTTAAAAAAATATTTTTGATATGCTATGTCTAAACGCTTGGTATTACCATCCGCAAGTACTGATCGATCGATCCGGGCCATGATGGACGCCCCGACCATACACAGCCATCCATCGGTAAAGTAGCCATTGACTGGATAATGACAAAACCTTTATCACTTACTTATTATTACTTACTTATAATTACTTACAAAATCCGGAGTGTTAACCTTGTCATCAGTACGCTTTGCGACGTTAGCGCTGTTCATGTCTGTGGTGATCATGGTATGCATCGTCGCGCCAGGGCTGGCGCAGAGTCCCCTGCCCGACGGCATCCGATTTGCGGACCAACCCACCTTTATAAAGGTAGGCCAGAACTACACGATCGCACTTCAAGTGACGATTGGTGGAGGAGATTTTGCCCGGGACAGCATAGGTATCGTTTTGACCAGTAATAATAGCTCGGTCATTTATCTGCCCGACGGCGCCAGAACGGCCACGAACAGTAGCGGAATTGCACTGTATAATATCACAGCGGATGAGATCAACCCCGGGAAAACGACGCTGACCGCGTACCTGCTGGATGAGGGATACGGCGTCAACTCGACGAAACAATATACAGTCTCCGTGCCCGGTGATATCAACGGTACCGTAAAAGATTCCACGGGAGCGCCGATCTCCGGGGCAAACGTGACCCTATATACGTCCGACAGCAACGGCGTCAGTTTATACCCAGGCGGGGTGACCACCACTGCCGATAACACTACGGGAAAACCGGGTAGCTTTACATTTTCGGGCGTACCATACGACCGGTATTACATCGTAGCGACTATCGGCGATAATAATAGTACTGGCATCAACTATACCTTTGATGCTGAAGCCCCTCCGGTTGACCTGGTCATCGGCACGAATGCTACAAATGCTACTGCGCCCCAACCTTCGCCTTCGGCGGAGGCTACGGTCAACGCTACGGTCAACGCTACGGTCAACGCTACACCGAGAACATCCCCAACGCTGACGGCATCAGCATCTCCATCGTCGGCTGCGACGACAGTAACGGCTTCAGTATCCCCTATACCGACGGATACGACCATGGCTTCTCCGGTTGACGGGGCCAGACTGGTTACTTGGATATCATTGCTTGCACTGGTGTTTTCCATCGTGATCCTTGCGATCGTATTGTGGATACGCAAGAAGTGACTGTAAAATTAGCTTCAATGGGGAATGGGGGGAATGGGAGCGAATTTACCAGTCCCCCTCGTTTTTATCTTTAAGAGCGAAATTGGTGTTCCCGAATCCGTTTCAGCATGCGATCTTTCTTGTCTATCGCGTTTAATGCCGCCTGATCGACCTTATGCTGCATTTCTTCGAAGGTCATCGGGGTCTCTTCACCAACTACCTTTTTCACCGGCGTATACGCGGATTCCCTGAACCGCGGAGTGAAGTCCCTCTCCTCCCCATCGATCAAGATAAATGCGCCGCTGCCACGTTTGACTTCGCCAACGATGTCTATCGCGACGCCTCTGCTGCGTACTGCTTCCATGATCTCTTCCGCGTTCTCCCGAGGCGCGATTATCATCAGCGCGTCCAGGGACACACCCAGGTAGTCGATCTTGAGGGCTTCCAGCATCCTGAGAACGGTCGGCTCTACCAGCTTTCGCAGCTTATCCTCATAGAACACCAGCTTTACCCCTGCCGTGCCTGCAATCTCGTACGCGTCGCCACGGATTCCACCGTTAGTCACATCGGTCATGGCATGTATCCTACCTATCACGTTGTGATCAAACAGGGCTTTGCACGCCTCGAGAAATTTGACGTTCAGCGTTTTATCCACGACCTCGTGCATCCCAAAGTAAAGGGCAGTGGTCGAGACCGTGCCGCCGCCCGCCCCTTCGCTGACCATGATCACATCCCCTGGGCGGGACTGGATGCGGGCGGTCAGCTCCTCTGCCACGCCTACCGCTCCTACACAGCCGGTCATACGCTCGCCGATCACCATATCACCGCCGATTCGGAGCGTGCTACCGGTGACCAGCGGTACGCCGGCCAACTCAGAGACGGTGGATATTCCGGCGGTATAGTCGAAAATTTTGGAGACGTCCCCATCGTCCGCTATATGGATGTCTGACATGAGCGCTACGGGCTCTGCGCCCATAACGTACAGGTCGCGCAGCGAAGCCCTAGTAACGTGAAAACCGGCCAGGAATGGAAAGTCGGACAGCCTCGAGTGCATCCCATCCACAGTAACGACCACATACTTTCCACCTGCCTTTACCACCCCCGAGTCGTCCATCTGGCTTGAGTCGACCACCGAATCAGTTTTGCCGATCACTTCCGCGATCTTGCGATGGGCGTAAAAATCCCCACGGCCGCGAGAGCCGACTCCAAAATCGCCCATGGTAACGCCGCAGGGCTGGAGGGCGATGACGTCGTCCTTCACATTCAGGGTCGCCCCAGCTTCGGTAATCACCGCATCTGCAAGTTCTTTCGCATGTTCCCTCGGGATATTTTTGATCTCCAGAATCCGATCGGTCAGTTTTTCGAGCAGATCAGGATCCCCTCTTCTGAGTCCCCGCTTCGCATAGCCTTCTATATCCATCATGTCACCAGAAAAACAAAACGTCCAATGATTAATTTTTAGAAGTGCCCAAGCTACCATAAACATTTTGCCTGCTATTGCCTGCTATTATGCGAGTATTATGGACTATGGGAGTGCAGAGGTCGGGAAACCCATAGCTTGTTTCGTTGGATAGATCGGACCCTCGCACATCAATCGATGCTTATTTATTGTTAACGCTCATACCATCCTTTCAAGGTAGACTTGCCTTCTCAAGTAGCATATCGTATTCAAATGTAACCGTAATATGATTCAGGGCATCTCGATCGTTATCCGGGATGTCCTGCGGGTGATCTGATGGCGAGAGTACTTGTCGTAGATGATGAATCAGGGATCTGTGAGCTTATACAGATGGCGCTGAAGATGAAAGGCCACGATGTGCGATATGCCACGACGGGAGCCGACGGGTTGACACAGTTCAATGAGTTCAGCCCTGACCTGGTCCTGCTCGACCTAACGCTTCCGGATATGGATGGGTCGGAGCTTGCACGGCAGATCAAATCATCAGGGAAGGGAAAATCCACACCAATATTGCTGATATCAGGTCGTCTGATCTCCCAGAGCGAACTCGACCAGTCGCTGTACGCAGGTATGCTGGAAAAACCGTTCAGCATATCGAAGCTGAACACGGAAGTGGAAAAGTATCTGAAAAAGGCCTGATAGCTAATTCATTTTTTTTCATGTAGATAATTAAGGTCGTACTCGGTGATCAGGTGATTACCGACTTTATAAAACGCTGTCATTTCCACGCCTACAACATCATCGATTCTATCGACTCCCGGGCCCCCTACCAGCGATGGGGTGCTATCGCCACCGATGATGCAGGGAATCTGGATGAGCGTGATGTGGTCGATCATTTTCCTGCTGATCAGATGCCAGATGAGTGTTGGTCCTCCTTCGACCATCAGCCGCCGGATCCCCCGTGCATAGAGCGTGTCCATCATCGCCTCAAAGTTTACCCGGCCTTTCCCGCAGACCACTACTTCAGCCCCCGTCTTACGGATCGAGTCGACTCGATCGCTGTATGCTTCCTCGGAGACGCACACGATCGTCGGAGCGTCGCGATTCAGCACGTTTGCGGCCAGCGGAATGGACGCGTCGGCGCAGGGTACCACTCGGATCGGGCTTCTGCCCGGAGCAAGCCGGTTGGTCAGTATGGAATTATCGATCTTAATAGTATTGCTGCCCACCATGATCGCGTCGAACTCAGACCTTTTTTTATGTAGGAAAAAATGGCTTTCGTCATCCATTAGACCCATGATGATCTTGCTGGACAGGCCACGCTTAAGCGTCAGCTTGCCATCTACGGTCATCTCGGAAATCAACTCAACGTATGGCCGACTCATAGCCTGAACACCCCGATTTTACAATGTGTCGCTTCTATATCTCTTTAACGGCTGCCGGTGTCCTGGTTTAGATTGCCAGTGTTCCCGTGTTCGCTTGTGGTGGTTGTACCTGTGGTCGTGCTACCCGCGGAGACCATTACAAGGAGTAATACCAAACCCACGCCGCATAACATATGGGGACACTGGACTGCTTGGATCGGTGAGACAATGGTCAGAAAGTACAGCGATCGACTTCATTCCGGAACCTCGATTCGATACGTTTTTATGATGCATCATCTCTTTGAGGATAGGGGCAGTACCTGCATCTCGGGGAGTTGTCGTGGATGTCAGCAACAGTGCTATGATCGCGGTTAGGGATTGCCTGGGAGTTAAACCCGATGAGCGGGTACTGGTGGTCACCGATACGGTGAGGAAAGACATTGGTGTTCCCATCTATCAGGCCGCGCTGGATCTCGGATGTGACGCGATTTTGATGGAGATGAGGCCTCGCAGACGAAGCGGAGAGGAGCCGCCTAGGGCTATTGGCCATGCGCTGACGCATACTGATGTGTTTATCCTGGCGACTCAGTATTCACTATCCCATACCCAGGCGCGTAAAGAATCGTGTAAAAATGGGGCCAGGGGGGTATCAATTCCTATTCAGAACGAGGACCATGATCTAGTCATGAAAGTGTTTGCCACAGGGGGAATGACTGCCAATTACCGGGCGATAGGCGAGCGGATCGATCGTCTTCTATACCGGCTGAACCATTGCAGAGAAGCTCGGGTGGTGACAAATAAAGGCACTGATATCCGGTTTTCTTTCGAGCACCGGGCGTGGCATGCAGATAAGGGAGTGGCGCTGTCCCCAGGTGAATTTACCAACCTTCCTGGCGGGGAGATCTTCATTGCACCATATCACTCAAGCGGTATTGTGGTGATAGATGGATCATTTGGCGATTACGGGCTGCTCAAGCAGCCACTGAAGCTAACGATCAAGGACGGTGACTGCGTCGGGGCGGAAGGTGGGCATGCAGATGAGCTGAACCGGGTATTCGACGTGCTGGGGCGTAACGCAAGAAATGTAGCGGAACTGGGCATCGGCATGAACCCGGGTGCACGGCTGTGCGGTATCCTGCTTGAGGATGAGAAGGTTGGCAATACTGTCCATATCGCGCTCGGGGACAACACCGGTTTTGGGGGCGACGTGAGCGTTCAGATGCACTACGATGGCATAGTGACATGCCCCAGGCTCTACCTAGACGGAGAGGAGGTCGACCTCAAGGATTATCTCGTCGATAGAAAGCTGGCGGAGCAGGCATTATGATCACAATATGCTATTGTCTGGGATGCTATGGGCATGTGAGATCAATTCGTCTAATTATTAAATGGGGGGTTGAGGGCGGATAAATCCCGCAGCTTTAGCTGTGGGTATATGAAAATGCCTAATCCCGTTCAAAAGCCTTGTAGAATCTTCGAAAAAGGTGCAAAGATACCTTAATGCACGCCGATATGAATTATGCAGGGCGTGTCTCAATTTTGCTGTAAAATTCCAGTTGTCCTCTCCAGTGCCCTTGGGTTGACCTACAATTTTACAGCAAAATTGAGACACGCCTATTACGCAAAAGTCTCGAGTGTGAAGCAACTAGATCGATCCTACAAATAAATCAAAATTATTGTAATTTTTGTCTATACAGCCATGTAATACGTTTATATATACGAGTAATTACTAATTACTATTTGCAGTAGCAGGGCAAGAGACATCTTAATATGGCATGATATACGAGTAAATGTTGAAAAAAAGATAATCTTGCCTCTGATAATTTATCGATACTTAAAAAGAGGAAAAGAGATCACATATTGTTGTATCTATCTGGAGGAACCTGTATGGAAATACTGAAAACGCTGTCTTACATCGGGACAATGGACGTACTTTTCACGATCTGCAAGGGCAAAACCAAGTTCACCGACATTATGTTCGAGACGGAGCTCAACCCCGGAATACTTAATAGGCTGCTCAAGACCCTCATGACTTCTGGCATCATCAACAAGGACACTAATGGGTACCATCTTTCGGATCGAGGAGCCAAGATTGTCCTTTATACGCTTAAGATACTCGATACCGAAAGCGAGATGCCAAATAATGACTATAAGCAGCTCATCCAGCTGCTGAGCACCCAGATCGATCAGCAGGCTCAGGCTATATAATCCCCTCTTTTATACTTTTCAGAATAAGAATGCTGCGGTGGACATTCTCACTCAGAGGCTGGGATCGTGTGCCGAAGGCTGCTCAAGCTGCCGGATCGTCGACGATAATTGGGAGCTCGTTTGGACAGGAGTACAGGACGATCACATTGCCACAGATCGGGCATGTGATCGAAGCGTTGATCACATGGCCTTCAGGATCCGTCTCAACATCAGTCACTACGGCTTCCGAAAAATAGAGGGTATTTAGACAGCGGTCGCACTGTTTCTCTATGGTAAACTGGGGCTCGTTTATTGTCACATTCTTAATGTTAACCATATCATGATCACCGAATGGAAAAGCAATTAACCCTTAAAAGTAGTGATTATCGCCGGATGTCTTAAATTAATCGTTATCAAACCATAATTAACGGAAGATAATTGGAATATCCGTTTTCAGACTTCAGGGAGATCAGTAATAGCTTCCAGCATGCGGCATATTCATGGATGCTTGTACGTAGGCAACGTAGATTTATGGCCTGTAGAGATGACTATATTCTGATAATTATGATAGGTCTTATTGCAATAACGACCGATTTCGGCGACCTATACCCCGGGATCATGAAGGGAGTTATCGCGAGCATTTCGGATGATATTCGGATCATCGATATTACAAATTCGATCCCTCCGGGGGATATCGTCCAAGGAGCTTTCGTACTCCGGTATGCTTCGACATATTTTCCTAGAGGGACCACTCACCTTGCAGTCGTCGACCCTGCCGTAGGGAGCGGTCGTCGGGCTATTATCATCCTTGGCGAGCAGTATAGCTTCGTAGGTCCGGATAATGGGTTGCTGATCCTGGCCGCGCAGGCGCAGGGCCGCTACAGGGTCTATGAGATCGCTGCGCCGAACTTCTATAGGGGTGAAGTAAGCCCGGTGTTCCACGGGCGCGATATCTTTGCCCCTGCGGCGGCGTTCATCGCTTCGGGAGAGCCGGTACCGGGCCTCAGGGAGATCTTTGACCCTGTTGAACTGGATCTGGGTGTTCCGACGCAGGATGAGAATGGGGTCCGTGGCAGAACGATATATGTAGATTCCTTCGGGAACCTCGTTACAAACATCGGCAGCGAAACGGTGCTAGAGCTGCTGTCGCCTGGCGAGGCCGTTGAGGTAAACGGTGCTCAGGCCACCTTCGTCAATACGTACTCTGACGGTGAAAAAGGCGACCTTCTCATGCTTATCGGGAGCCATGGGATGGCCGAGATCGCCGTCAATGGCGACAGCGCCGCAGCCTATATTGGGATCCGGGCGGGGGATAAAATCAGGATCGTCGCACAAAAACGCTGATCGATAAATGCACGTCGATCAGGCATATCATTCCACGTCGTTGACCGGCAGCCTGTCGCCTGCACAGATCAAGGCGGTCGTCACAGTATCCGTGTCATTGTCTGCGTAGCCTACCGGATATCAGGGAAATTGCACCGGCGCCAATGGCTATGGACATTATCGTAATATAGGGGGAGAGAGTTGATGGCGCGACAGTAGGCGAAGTTGTCGGCGCAGATGTAGGAGATACGGTTGCAGAAGCTATTACCGTTGCTTTGGGGGATGCGGCGGGCGTGGCTGTCGGACCAAGATCTTCGATGAGGGATATGTTAGTCGTTTCCATGGTGTTATAATAGTGGTTGATATGATCCCATCTCAGGTAAACACCAGAGGCATTTCGATAGACTGCGAACTCCTTTTGTTCAGGCCCTCTGGAGTGAGGGTTTACTACTTCGGCGAGGTTATACTCCTCGGATGTATATTCGCGTCCCTGATCGTCGGCGAAGTGGATCCGGAACTCGTATTTGATCGAATCGTTGGTAGGGTTCGAGATATAATAATATAATGTATAGAACTTGTATTCAGTGGGCGGAAAGTTAAAAGGCGAGTATCCTATCGACGTGTCCGACAATTTGATATGATCGATCTCCACGATGATACCACTGTCCTCCTGAAGGAGTTTCTGACTAGGATAAAAGATCCTGTCCTTGGCTGCGTAAACGGTGGTGCTGAATAATAAGAAGATCAGGGCTATGGTGATGAATACTCTTAGCTTCATTCTTATCAAACCTGCCGTGAATGCCTTGGATAGGCATCAGAGGAAAAATTCATGCTAACGTCCATCTCAAGATATCACATGAGAATATTTTATATTTATCTGATTATCATTATTATAGAATACAATAAAGGGCCTGAAACGGCGGAAAATCGTTCTATTTAAGATACCCTGCGATCAAATCGGTTCAGCTATGACTGCTTATCCCTGATTAATGCGATCATGATCAATAACGTAATGATTAATAGTTATAAATCTTATTTTTTTATTTAATGATTTTGCTTTGACACCCTATGTATCATCCGAAATTTTTATTATAAATTTCAATATATAAATATAAAAAGCCGTTAATATCACTTGATTTTTGTTATTTGATGAGCAACATCTTTATCTATAAGCAATATAATTTAATCTCGGGTAAATTGTTTATCATGATTATACGTGAGGAACATCAATAAAGAGGAGGCCAGTAATGAGCAAACCACAGGTGAACCTTGTCAATACGGTCCTTGACGGTCCGACACGTGAAGCTGCTATTGAGGAGGCAGAAGAAAACCTATCCCGGTACCAAAATACTATCATGATCGACGATGAGGCGTGGATCACAATTGAAATGATCGCCACGGGAGCGCTGAGCCCCTGCAGCGGCTTCATGAACAGGGAAGACTACTCGTCAGTTCTGCACATCGGCAGGCTGGCCGATGGCACTCCATGGCCCATACCCCTATCGTTCGCAGTTGCCGGAGAAAAAAACCAGGAGATATTCAAAAGTCTGAACACCGGTGACATGGTCACACTTATCAGCCGTAACCGGCTGCCCGTGGCTAGGGTGATCTCTGAAGAGGTATTCGAGTACGATCGGGAGGAGCGGGCGCAGTGTATCTTCGGCACAACCGATAAGCGACATCCTGGAGTCCGCAGCATATACGAGCGCATGGGCGACCGGTCGCTTTCGGGCAAAGTGGAACTGCTTAACAGGGCTTATTGGGGCGCCTTCGAAAAGTACCGTATGACCCCCGCTGAGTGCTTCGAATACTTCTATAAGAAGAAGGGTGCCAAAACCGTGGTGGGGTTTATAACAGGAGCCAACCCGGTACATCGCGGTCATGAGCATATTCACCGAGCGGCCCTGGAGAATAACGACATGCTGCTGATCCAGCCCCTTGTCCAGCTGGCCAAGCCGGAATACATCCGCTCGGAGCATCGCATCCAGGCCTACGAGACGCTCATTAACCTGTATTATCCTAAAGACCGTGTGCTGATGAACCCTCTAAGGGTCACATATATCTTTGCCGGACCCCGGGAGGCCATCCTGCACGCGATCGTGTCCCGTAACTTCGGCGCCACACATTTCGCAATAGGCCGGGATCACGCGGGCGTGGGCAGCTACTACGGCGACTACGAATGCCAATCGATCTTCGACCGGCTGTACGATGGAGGCGCGAAAGAGCTTGGCATCGAACTTATGGCTTTCAGCGAGGTCTTCTACTGCTGCCGCTGTGGTACGACAGCGACCGAAAACACCTGCCCACATGGCAAACAATACCGCATCAACATCAGCGGAACCAGCATCAGGGAACTGATGAGGTACGGATATCTGCCGCCCAAGGAGGTATCTCGGCCCGAGGTATCCCGCATCGGCATGCAGGGCGTCCAGCCTAAAGGCTTGGACGAAAATGGCGGCTCGATATATCCGCCGGGCGCGATCATCAAGAAAATGTTCCCGTTCTACCTGGTAGCCAAACGCCTCGGCGGACAGATCCGGGATAAACCGATCTCATGGGAGGATCTGACAGTAGAGGATGTGGAACGAGCGCTGATGGATGTGCGGGAGAATTCAGACCGCATCCTAAGCGATATCTCCATGGAAATCGAGTATTGCATGGACGTATGCCGTGATCTGGCCCCAACCTGGAAATCTGAGGCCTCAGACCATATTCGGGAGAGACAGCTGAGCCTGATCAAGGCCCTCGAGGAGAAAGTCCGTTCCGCCGACCCTAACGCCGATAACCGTATGTTCCAGAGCAAGGCTGAGGCCGAGAAAGAGCTTGAGGTGGCAAAAGCGGTATATGGAGGTATGTCCGATGGAAAAATTGACAATGGTAAGCTGGTCTGGAATCCGATGAAGTATGACGAATACCGGTAAACAATTACTTGGCTATTGTGAGGGGATTTCGGACAGCCTGAGGTCCACCTCTTCCCTAACCGGGCCTCGCTGAACCACGACGCTCATCTTATCCCCGACTTTTTTCGACCGTACCTCTTTGCTGAGGCCGTCCATATCCTCCATATCTTTTTTATCGATCTCGACGATCAAATCCCCTGGCGAGATTCCAGCCTCGTACGCCGGACTATTGTTGAACACCCGGGTCACCAAGATGCCCTTATCCGAGGGAAGATCGTAGTACTGTGATATCTGTGGGTTGACCCCGACGCCGATGATGCCCAACCATGGTCTGACTACCCGACCATGGCGGATAAGTTCTTCGGCGATCCTCGTGGCTACCGAGATTGGTATCGAGAAGCCGATCCCCTGAGCAAACGGTATATTGGCGGAATTGATCCCGATGACCTCCCCCCGGCTATTGACCAGCGGCCCGCCGCTGTTGCCCGGGTTGATATGAGCATCCGTCTGCATCAGGTCTTCGAAGACGCCCTGCTCTGCCTGTATCGTCCGATGCAGTGCACTGATCACCCCGACTGTGACCGTCGGCCCTCGCAGCAGAAAACCGAAGGGATTGCCTATGGCGATCGCAGTGTTGCCCACCCGGATTGCATCCGAGTTTCCTATCGTGACCTGGGGAAGGGTATCCGTCTCGACTTTGACCACCGAGATGTCGCTGGTTGGATCCGTCCCGGCTAGTTTTCCATCGAACTTACGACCATCGAATAGAGTGATCTCAATGCTCTCCGATCCCTCGACTATGTGGTTATTGGTCAGTACATATCCATTCTTGCTGTCAATGACGAAACCGGAGCCCATGCCCCGCAACGGGACAACGTTCATGTAATAATCGTGGACGAGGCGGACTGTGTTGATATTGACTACGGAGGGGCTGACTTTTTCGATGATTGCAATCATATCGGCTTCGGACATTGGCATTATCAAACACCTTCATATATTATTTATAATTCAATATAAAATAGCTATCGCTGTTAAGCGCAGAGCGTTGATCCATATCCTGCAGGACGTATTCCACAGCATACAATTGTAGCGCCAGGATCGCCACGCTCAACACACAGGAATACTGGATTACATAAAAGCCTTCTATATAGTATCTGTACGAATCTAGCATCTGAGCAATCTATGTTCTGGCACAGCGCGCGATCGTGACCCTCCCCAAACTCCAATACAACATTTAAGTTCTTGGGGACGGGATGGATCCACCCCTCGAATCCCATTATCGCAGGTCTTTTAAGCTATTATTGCTATTTTCTTGCACCAAGTCATTGCGCAATTGCGCCCGGCTGGCCTATACCAGAGGAACTATACCACCCAGAACCATGTGTTGGCGGTAGTCGACAGTGCTAGAACATTGAGACTGTACTCAGGCGTCTCACGCTACATAGCACACTTCGATTGCACATAGAAGAGAACGTGCAACGGAAGCACTTATACCCCCACGGCAATAGCACGATACAACCAACCGCAGAACTACACAGACTTAGCAATGGGAGTATATCAATTAACTCCAGTACACTTTATCAAAGGGTTTATAGGCTGAAGACACCAGAAAAGTACACGATGCCCGAGATTGTTAACGACCTGGAGTTCAAATGCAAGTGCTGCGGCCAGTGCTGCCGCAGAGATCCGTATTATGCCGTTTCGCTGCTCGACATCAGGAACATCAGTATGGGCCTGAGGCTGCAGCCCCAAGCATTCTTCGAGCGGTACTGCGCTGTGATGATGACGCCCGGAGGATTCCGCTACCCGGTCATCCTAGCGCCTGACGGCTGTCCTTTTCTGAGGGATCAGCTCTGCGTCATCCACCTGGTCAAGCCCATCGGGTGCTGGGTCTTCCCAGAGTCAGCGCTGCTGACGGCCAGAGAGCTGAAAAGACACATGACAGCGATCGGCGATTGCGCCATCATGGACCTGCCGAATGACGACCGGCCGCTGCGGACTGACCATGAACTGCTGGCAGCAAGGGACCTGCAGTTCGAGCACACGAAAAAATATTTCGAAGACCACGAGGAGTTCGAGGAAACACCCTGGCAGGAGGCCACCGATCGGCTGATCGAGAAGCTGCAGGACTCTGAGGAGCTGGAAAGGCGGACCCAGGCACTCCGAGCGAGAGCGAACTCGATGGTTACACGATCCCAGAGCCTAATCTAAATACAGCCAACCCACCGAAGTCAAGCATGACGACCCTCACAAGCCGCCTCATCTCCTCCATGCAGAACTCGTCATTCTTCACGCCCAACCTGAAGCAGTATACCAGCACGCCGACCAGGCCTTTACCAGTCATAGAACATACGGAAGAGTCCCCCGGATAACCCCTCGCTCTTCACTATCTTCCGACGGAACTCTGTCGCTATGTCCACATCATAGACCTGGACAAACATGACAAGCACGAATAGGACATCGGCTATCTCATCACAGATCCGTTCCCTATTGGCCCGGGACGAGAACACCCTTATCCCATCTTTGTTCCTGAACCGGAACAGCTCCAGCAGTTCCGAAGACTCCACCACGATGCTGACAGCCAACTCCTCTACATTCATGATACCGATCCCAGCCCGAGCTTCGCAAAAAGCCTTAGCAACATCTTTTACCGTGCCGATCATTGTACCATTATCCCAGGACATCAATCACCAAGACTGACTAAAAGTGAAGTTTCTGGTATTTTAACCTATTCGCCCGTGATCGTCATCGACCTTCGACCTATAAGAGCACACATACAAATAGGCTAATAGCGTATTCCGAGCGATTCATATCAGAAGGTGGATCTATGACAACAAGAGCTATTATCGTAGTCCTGATATTGCTGACACTTATAGCCGCCGTTCTGGCACAAACTATAGCTGCTCCGGATCGTATTAAACCCTATTCGGGTATGATCGGGGCGGACTCGCCGTTTTATGGGCTGAAACTATTCGTGCAGCAGCTAGATGAGTCATTGGCAGGCAACGCAAACGCCAAACTCCAGAAGCAGATGGACCATGGCGGCGAGCGCCTCTCTGAGACGGAAGCTGCGGCGAGCACCAATAACACTGCGGCCATGAAATCAGCAATTGACGGCTATAACGCCAAGATCAACGAGATCAACGCTACCATGGAGCTTTCGGACATCGACGAAGAGCGTTATTCGGATGTAGGGCCGGAGGTCGGAGACTATCAGCAGGCGCTTCAGGATATGATCACCAACAACAGCAGCAGTATGTCGACCGATATCATGGATGATCTCGCGGATGCCTATAATAATAGCACTAAGGTCAAGACTGGCAGGCCGTTTGTCGTCTACAATAACACGACCTACTTCGTCCCCCCCGGCCACCTGAAGAACGGTAAGAATATGACATTCGTGCCTCCCGGGTTGGCGAAAAAGGGCTACCAGGGGCCGCCTCTGGAGATCGTCAATAATACCACCATATGGGGAGCGCCGTTCAACCAGACGAACTTAACGGGGGATAACTCCCGAGGAAATAGCAAAGGAAAGGATAAAGACAAGGATAAAGACAACGCCAGTGCCAGCAATAACGCTAAAGGCAACAGCGGCAAGGGTTAACTTAGTGACGGCTCCAACGATTTTAATTGTTGGCTTCTATGGTTTACACCAACGCATTACCGCCCCAACGCGACTAGGTTGGTCTCGCCCGTCACGTTCAACATTTTACGCTATACTGCCAATAGCCGACTATGTCAAGTTTAACGGCAAGTCTAACCGGCCCATAGCACTTTCAGCCGATACGACAAGGGTTAGACAGCCATCGTATAGCTACATGTTGATATATAGTTTATTAAACAAGCGGTGTGGGTAGAAAAGACAAGGGAGACTCGCCTCCCTCCATGATTAGACTCGTGGGTTTTCGCTCGCTCTCCACTCGGTCTGATCATAATACGATCGCTGCAATGTGCTTGAATACAAATTCAGCAGGGCAACTTATTCCCTTCGTAGCGACACAGCTTGCCAATGGTGCTCAGGCTGTTGTCTTTCGATCTTTCGGCGATCAGCTATCCTATTTTTGTCCATAAAGACTTTAAAATGTGAGTTTTATACTATAGCCGGCAACAAATCATTAAAGTGCCGGTATAGCGGTAGGTGGATTTCAGGGTGAAGGGAGAACGGAGATGGATAAGGAAGCACTGATACATGTTCTGAGGAGTGAAGTTAAATTATCTGTAGGCTGCACTGATCTGGGCGCTGTATGTCTAGCCGTGAACCGGGCGGTACGAGAGCTGGGCCGGAAGCCGGATCGTATCGCGGTCGAAGTCAGCCCTAACGTCTATAAAAACGGCATTAATGTAGGGGTTCCTGGTACCGGCATGCGTGGTCTGCACGTCGCGGCGGCGCTGGGAGCAGTTGTCGAAGCTGAGAACGCAAACCTGACCCTGTTGCAGCATGCCAGCGAGAAGTCGGTGCAGAAAGCGGTCGAGCTAATAACTCGAAGCGCCGTCTCGGTCGATTACATCGAAACACATCATCCGCTCTATATTAAAGCCACAGTGATGGCCGGCGATAATAGTGCCCACGCCCTAATCATAAACGACTATGCCAGCTTCGATGAAGTGGTCATCAACGATCGAATTATCGAGTGGACCGATGACCGGATTGCCATCGAAGCGCGGGACGAGCTTAAGAATTACAGCCTGAAAAAACTGTTTGAGATGGTCGAAGAGCTCAGTATCGAAGATCTGAGGTTTTTATCAGATGCGGCGGAAGTCAACCGCAGCGCCGCGATCTCCGGCCTCGCCTCTCCCGGATTGCATCTGGGCACCGCCCTCAGGGAGATCTGTTGCGGCCTGCCGGGCCCGTACGCCTCCGCCGCACTCGCCCAGATGATGACCGCCGCTGCCTGCGAAGCGAGGATGTCGGGTCTTAATGTACCGGTATCATCCGTCACCGGCAGCGGAAACCATGGCATCAGCTGTCTCCTTGGCGTGCTCGCCGTTGCCGAAAACCTTGACAGCCCGGTAGAAAGAACTGCCAGGGCGCTGGCGATCAGCACTATTGTGACGATAATGATCAAGGAGCACTCGCAAAAACTGTCCGCATTCTGTGGATGTGCTGTAGCCTCATCGGCCGGCATCGCCGCTGCCACCGTGTACCTCCTCGGAGGCGGCCACGAGGATTCAATACATGCGATACAAACCGTGATCGGGACGCTGGCTGGGATGGTGTGCGATGGCGCCAAAGAGTCCTGCGCATATAAGCTGAGCGCGTCGGCATCCCTGGCCGTCCAGTATGGGTATATGGCCATGAATGGGACGTATATACCTGCACGGATGGGGATCCTGAGCGAGACCATTGAGGGCACCTTCCATAATCTAGGACTGCTGAATTATCCTGGCATGGTGGAGACCGACCGGGTGCTGCTGAATATGATTAAAGATAATCTGGCATGATCATCCTCTAAAAAGTGTGTGTTTTCGTGGTACACGGGAGTCCCTTGGGGAGGCAACGGACTGTACGACCCTGGAAGGATTTCTCGCATGAAGGATCAAGCCATCCAAAAGTGACTATAGTCAGAGGGCTATCTGTAGTCATCAGTTGAAATTAAAATAATGAAATTTTTATAACAACTCAGAAAAATGCTGCAGTAATAAACTAACTTTTTTATATAGTACAAGCATATCCTGTATATGTGCTTAAAGGTCGCCTAGTTCGTACCTTTATCAATCGATGGGTGATACCTTGAAAATAATGCTGTATGTCAATGTAATTCTGCTATTATGTAGCGCTTGCTTTACCGCCGCTGCCACGGCACAGGATGACTATCGGACCGGTATTGGCTTGCAGCCAGACACCGTTAATATCTCATCCCTTGATGATGCCGCTGTAAATAACTGTTCAGATGAGACGAACCTATCCTGCGTCTCAGATGTCACACAGCATGGCTGCCTGACAGTCTCCGATGGGCATGCCCCGATCGGTGATACCCTTATTACACCGCCCAAAAGTAGTGGGGTAAAGTCGATCGGCTCGGCCGGATTAATAAATATCAATAGCGTTACCCCACGTGAAACTCTCCCTTACTATTCGGGCGCCAGCAGCAACTATGCAGCCACCTACATTGGTGCGTGCGGTATCTATTCCAATACCCCATACCTTCGTGCCTCATCCGTGACCGCCAAGGTCAATTCCGGCTCTGTGACAAATTTACAGCCAGGAGAGATCTTCGTATTGCACCAGTGGGGCCTGGCCAATGAATCAGGTTGGATCCCCGAAAATGACATCGTGATCGGACCAAACTCGACCAGCCCTAATAACGTGGATTTCACCATCTACATCAATTCATATGCAAACCCCTGGATAAAGACCATATCATTCTCCAAAAGACACAATTTTAAAATATCGATCAAAACCGTGAACTCCAATGACACGGAGTATTCCAGGGTGGAGTTCAGTATCTACGATTTGACGGTTAACCGTCAGTATACCAACCAGTATGCGTTGCCGGCAACTCAGACTATGGACAGTGCGGACATAGCGCTGGAAAAGGCCTATGGCACGGACGAACCTCGTCCAGGACCTGTGCTGGAGTGGCGCACTGTCTCCTCTTTTCATGTGTACGATCAGCACGGACAGATAGTGGATTTAGCCCGGTCAGGGGTTGTAATGGAATGGATGACGCCAGGTGTGCAAACGGCTTACTATCACGACTTTAAACCCCTCCACGGGGTTGAGAACGCCCAAGGTAACTTCAGCATGACCAGGTTCTCACCAGAAAGCTCGTATCCGCCGCACCCGTGATAAATGTACCTACCTTTTCATTTTTGGTCCGCAACTGGGCGACATCTACATGCGATGATGGAACGCCAACCATTTCCTGGGATTTCGATGGATTGCAGTAACATAACACGTGTCATGGCTTCCAGTTCATATCCGCCAGTAATAATACATAGGACTTTTAAAAAATCGTTATAAATGATAAGCGCTTATACCTATAATGTAAAGCAATCTTGAAACGTATAAGTTGCTTAGGTGGGAACCCTCATGAAAAAACTTCGGCAACAAACAGGCTCAAATAGACATGCGATCATCGACGAGCTCGACAAACAAAACAAGCTTTTAAAGGAAGAGCTGCGGTTGTGCCGGGCAGAGCTGTATAAACAAGAGGAAGAGCTCAAAGCTCAGGTGGACGAGCTGCGCAAATACAACGACAACATCTTCACGGTGACTAAGGCACTGCACGAGAGCGAGACAAAGTACCGGACGATCGTGGAGACTGCAAATGAAGGCATATGGGTCATGGACTCGCAGTGCAGGACCACCTACGTCAACCGACGAATGGCGGAAATGCTAGGGTATACGCCAGGAGAGGTGATCGGAAGATACTTCGGCGAGTTTCTATCCTCCCCTGAAATGTCCACCAACTGGTTCCTGAAGCTCAACGGCAAATCTGACCTGAAAGAAAAGCACGATCACAAGCTCATCAGGAAGAATGGCTCATTGCTGTGGGTGATGTCAAGCTTCGTGATGATGAGGGATGATGAGGGCCGATTTACAGGCTCAATGAGCCTAATGACAGACGTTACCGATCGTAAACGTGCGGACGAGAAGATCGCACATATTGCGTCGTTCCCCGATCTCGATCCCAATCCAGTTATAGAGGTCGATAACCATGGAGACATTACCTTTATCAATCGGGCTGCCCGGAAAATGTTCCCTGATCTGGAAGCTCTCGGAAAATCCCACCCACTAATACGGGATATCGGGCTCAGACAATACATTTTTGGGAAAGGCGGGCGGACACAACTGGTGAGGGACATTGAGGTCAACGGGGTGTTTTATCAGCAGACCCTCTTATACCTGCCCGATAGTGGGATGACCCGGGTCTATTCTATAGATATCACCAGGCGTAAACGGGCAGAGGAGGCCCTGCGGCTCAGCGAGGAGCGCTACCGGACCTTCTTCAATAACCTTCAAGAGACGGTAACGATCATCGAGGCGATCCGAGATAAGAACTGCAACGTAGTTGACTGGGTGTACCGTGACGCGAACAACCAGCATCTGAGCACCGGGGGGTGGAGTCGGGAAACCATTCTGGGAAAACGCGTTAGCGAGATTCTCACCCCGGCGATCGTCGACCTCCACATGCCTGTATATGCCCAGGTACTCGAGACAGGACACCCATATAACTACGAAACCTTTTTCAAAGGCGTATACCTGATGGCGTCGGTTTTCCGCCTGAACCCGAATACGATCGCGATCACATCTATCGACATTACCGAGCGTAAGAAAGCAGAGGAGGCGCTAAAGCTCGACGAAGCCCGCTTAGAAGCGCTCGCCGAGCTAAACAATATGGCGGACGCCAGCGATGCCGGGCTCTTCGACTATGCCCTCAATAGCGCGCTGAGGATCACCGAAAGTCGCACCGGCGTCATTATGTCGGTCAACCATGACGAAACAACCGCTTACATTCGCTCTATAACGAATAATGTTATGGATACATGCAAAATCGGAGACGGCCGCCTGGAAATGGGCATTCCCACCAGGGGTGTATGGGCCGACATATTTCGGACACGACAACCGGCACTGATCAACGAGTACTCAGCGCCGCACCCATTGAAGAGCAGCTTACCAGAAGGCCACATGCCCGTAATCACCGTAACCAGATTGATGATGGTGCCCGTAATAGAGAACGGCAGGATTGTGGCCATCAGCAAGGTTGGGAATAAAGAATCGCCATACACAGACGCCGATGTCCGACAGCTATCCCTGCTTATGAACGGCCTATGGCGTATCGTCTCGAGAAAGCGAGCCGAAAACGAGGTTCTGGAGGCTAAATCCAGAGCTGAGCTGTATCTTGACCTAATGGGCCACGACATCAACAACCTGCATCAGGTGGCGCTAGGATACCTGGAGATGATCATGGACGATTCCGATCCACAATGCGCGCAAATAGAACTGCTGAGAAAGCCGATTGAGGCACTGCAAAGGAGCTCTATGATCATCGATAACGTACGGAAGCTCCAGAAAGTTCAGACATCAGGTTTAATCACCATGAGGATTGATCTGATAACCATATTACGCGATGTGCAGACATGTTACCAGCGACCAGGCATCAACATCTTCATGGACGCCCCCGATAATACCCGCTATGAGGTGATATCAAACGAATTGCTGACCGATGTTTTCTCCAACCTGGTGGGAAATGCAGTCAAGCACTCTGAGGGGGAAAACGTGGACATCTCTATCATCATCAACAGGGTTAATGAGAGCGACAGGGCATTTTACCAGATCAGCGTGGAGGATAACGGACCTGGAATACCTGATGACATGAAGGCACGGATCTTTAACCGTATGCAGCGGGGTGATACAAAGGTAAAGGGAATCGGACTTGGCCTTTACCTAGTCAAGTCGTTGGTGGAGAGCTACTATGGCAGGGTCTGGGTGGAGGATCGCATCAGCGGCGATTATACCAAGGGCAGCCGGTTCATCGTCAGGCTTCCAGCTGCAAAATGAGAGCTATTTCAATACTATGATAACTGTTCTAACCATAATCGTTATGACAATGGCCGAGCCTACGGGTATTCGCATCTAAAGCATCCGCCCGCCGAAAACGAGGTAATCTATCACCTACTGAAACCGGGGATCATACGCAGTAACATCCCCACACATACTAGTCTTACTCCGGCGCCTGATCTTCGGGGTCAACATCCTCCTCAACGACATAGTTATACCAATGCCGTTCGAACTGAATATCCTAGGTATAAGAACGGACTAGTAGATCGATTTAACCACTCTTTGTTATCGGATGTCTGTTTATCCCTTCATCCGGTGTTTCCGGGCGCTCCGAGTTTTTTCTGCAGGTCCATGTATAGAGGAATACCCACATGTTTTACGCTTTCCGGTTTCTGGTAAGTTCCGGCTATGATTTCGTCGATCATCGTTTTATAGTCGACCTCGTTGCTTTTAAAAGGCTTGAAGCCGCGGTTGCAGTAGAAGTTCAGCGTCCTTTTTACTCCAAGAGCGTCTGCGATGACGAACCGCACTCCCAAACGCTCCCGCCGCTCGTTATTCACGTATTTTTTATCTTGAGATAGGGCGTCTCCATACCAGAATTCAGTCCCGACACGGGCCAGCGAATCCCCGATAGATAACAGTTCGACGAACATATAGTCGCTTACCTTCAACCCTGGCTCGACTTCTACGCTTTGATATTTTCGGTCCACGGCGAACCGGGAAATTTTTATTGCCGGATATGTAATACAATAAAACGAAAACCTATCGGTGAAATCCGCTCCGGTTCGTGCTTCTAATACGGACCCTGCCATAAGTGTAAAATACCCCGCAACCTCCCCGGCCACGTATGCGACAGTGGTCACTCCAAGCCCTTTTTTAAGGTCGTTTTTAGCGCCGTCTTCGTGAGATAAATATTGAGATAGGCTATGAATTTCATCCTCAGCATACTCGGGGACACCGGTGTAGCTGCAATCAAAACCGGAAAACCTATAGTAATCAGAGTCATGACTAAGCTGTTGATATGAAATACTCATAAAAACAAAACCCTCATAAAAAGTAGATTTCTGTTGTTTGCCCGATATTACCTTCTATTTTACTTACTTACCTTGTGGAAGCTTCGTTGTGCTTCGCCATTCGCTCTTCGGATACCCGTCGCGCCATTTCTAGCAACTTTGCGCCTTTAGGGGTGATATCATCAGGGTTATCCAGATAGTCGTGGAAGCGCTTTATGTCACTGATATCACTGAGCAGCCAGCACGTTTCCGGCATCTCCACGAGCGGTTCGCTGGATGGCTCCCCTCCGGAAAATCCCTTCTCCATATATTCAAGTTTCGAACCCGAAGGATGATATACCTTACTAATTGACGTAGCATAATCACGTGCCATGCTATTGCTTCCATAGGCTTAGTATTATGCTTTAACTACTTAAAGATATCGCAAAATAAAAAAGAATCGCCCAGCGTAAATGCCGATTGAAAAAAGTTTCACCAAAAAATATTACGCCTCCATTTAAAAGTGAATATCCTCATAATATCCTTCTTAATTACTCGCCCCTTCTCTATGGGATTAATTGCAATAAATCCTCTTTGGCTTTAATCGCAGATTCAAGATGAGAATCCAATTCCATAGCCTTATTGTAACATTCCAAGGCTTCCTGATACAGTCCAAGTTTTCTGAGGTAGTACCCCTTGTTATTCCATGCATAAACATCCTTTGAGTCTGATTCTAATGCTCTATCAAGAGATTCTATCGTTTCCAGATAATACCTTTCAAGCATTTTCACTGCTCGCTCGTCCTTCCGGAAATCCTCGAATATAGGACTCATCCGGATATCCTTCAACATACCGTTATAGCCCCAATAGTTGTGTTTTTTCGCCAGGTCAATGCATTCCAGCGCCTTATCATATTCGCCCATCTCCACGTACAGACAAGCCGCATTAGAATAGATCTCCGGGTTTATATGGCCGTAGGGAAGGCATTTTCCCAGGAACTTTTCGTTCATCTCCCGATCCACAGGCAGGCCCGTACTATCCTTTCGCATCACCAACAACGCATTACAGAAAAGCGACATATGAGGTGTCACAATATCCATGGCCATTTCGAACAGCCGTCTTGTCACGAGAAAATCGGCTTTCTTACTAAGTTGCCGGTCCGTATAGTGGTATATGCTATCTGTAAAGCCATCGTAAATCGGTGATGACGAGTCTGACGCGAACCTGACGATCATGTCCACTGCTTCCCGATCATTTTCCAGTATCGCCGCGTGGGCGGCGAGACAGGTCAGCTTCGACAGGCCTCTTGTCCCATACTCGCCTGGAGAATGGATGATTGACCTTATGGCGGAAAGCAAGTTCTTCCGATCGTCAGGATCCTCGACATCAATCCCATGCTTTTTGATCCCACGCTCTATCAACTCGGCGATCCTGGCTAGACAGTCCGGCTGTTGTTTGCACTGTTCGAAAAATTCCTGGACTCTTGCGGAATCGCTCCGGTGTAACATGGATAGGATCGCGTCGAGCTTCTCGGCCATTTTTTGGTCTGCCTTTTTTTGCTGATAACAAGAGAGGTAAGAATCCCACTCCTCGATGAGCTTACGAACTAGTTCACTCTGCGGCTTCAAGTCGTCCGAGATTAAGTGGTTAGAGAGAGCTCTGACATAATAGAGTTCTTCGTCATTTCTGAGCGCCTCGATTATCCTGTCCGCGGCCGCCTCAGAACCGTCCCCGGCCAGCAGTTCGAACGCCGTTACACGCACATTCCTATTCTTGGATCTGGAGTACTTGATGACAACATCGGTGGCGACCGGCACGCACCTCAGGCATTTCAGCGCGCTGACCTTCACACCCGCATATCCACGCTTAAGGGCGTCGAGGTACATGTCCTTGCCCTCCTCCTTTAGGATCCCAGCGATCAACTCCAGCCTGCGACAATCACCCACCTTACCCTTAACATTGTAGCCGCTGAGAAGCTGAGGTAGGATGATTTCGCCGTAGTCCGGGAGGATCTTCCGGCAGACCAGGTTGGCCACATCATCACTAGGGTCGTATAGCAACCCCAGGAACGTGTCCAACAGTCTCAAATCCACAAACTCCCCACCTTCACAAACCTTCTCAAAAAGCCTCATCCTTCTGACTCCGCACGCTCCTATCGCCTCTTTCACCCCGGAGATCGTCCAGTACGACGAGACGATAGGAAGATCAAGCCCGGAACTCCCCAGGACGATCAGCTCTCCTTCAACCCCGACGACACCCTGAGCATACAATAACGCATTAGCCAGTGCGGCGGCCTCCAGAAGCTTACCCGCCGAACCACCCGCCCCTGGATCTACCAGACTGTCGATCGAGTCGGCCAACCTGGCAAATACCGGTACAGTCTCACCCATTTTTCTAATGTCAAGGGCCAGACGCTTCACCCTGTTATCCCCAGAAGCAATGTCGCTACCGGCGACGGCCAGCCTCCTAATTTCGGCATGTGCATTATTTACTATAGAAACACTCATGGTGTAATCACTCGCCATCCTTCTATCCAGCCCCTTCCCCACTCAGGATAAACCGGTCGGTATCGCTCAAAACAATAATAACCATATCATTCAGCCTATTTAATTTTTTGATGAATTTATTTACGCAACTCACCGCTGTTTGCACCACAAGAAAAAATTCTACGCGTCGAACGCACAACCTTAACCATACCATCCACCAAACCATAAACGCTTATAATCAAAACGGTTATTTATTAAACGATAATATTTTTGTAGTGGAAGTATCCGGTCATTGTGCTGAAATATAATAACCCTCTAAAGTAAATTAGTTATTCCAATTTTTCAAAAGCATATAAGCCATAAGGTAAGCACAATACTGCATACTTTCCGTCATCAGAAAATGTTGCTGCAAACCAATCTCCGGACATATCATCATACCTGAATTCAAAAACCGGTTCATTTGGTATATTCCTTATGTAAAAACATTCCTTTTTAGTATCAACCACTATCTTTTCGCCTTCCTGGTTCTCTAAAATAGAAATTCCGCCGTAAAGGCCTACAATACTATAATTGATACCCTTATAGGATAAGATTTCCAAATCTTTATCATAGTGGGTTCCGCCTTCGGGAACATCATTATCATTAAATATTTCAAAAGGAGAAGACAAATCTAAAAGATGAACACATTCATAAGAAATTAATGCGACTTTACTACTTATAGGTACTGATATACCGATAAATCGCTCAGCAATATTTCCTGGTATCTCAATTTTGTGCCACATAAGGAGCCTCTCCCTTAAAAGTATTCTTGAACATAAAAATTTTTACTCGATGCTCAAGAGTTGGTTAGATTTCCCTATACTTTCCTGTATGTCCCTATGATATTCAAGATTGAAGAAAAGCCGTCATCAAAATAAAAGTTGTATCTTTGCTCACGCACATAAATGATACTGGGCAAACCGATTTGAACTCGGTAGTCTCCTGCAAGTCCCAGAGGCTTTTGACCTGTCTATCTTTATATCGCTATACCGGGAGAAGAATGCTTCCTCTGTAGTTGTGAGCAAATATAGTTCACGGATGCTGGAAGAGTGAGATATTAACTCGATCTTCTGAAGCAGTAGCGTTCCTAGCCCGTTATTGTGATAATCAGATTTTTCTGGCCTGATCGTCGGCTCCTAAAGTCGAGCGCGTTTTGGGTATGTTGCTACATATGCCATGCAGTTGATTCAGTTCGGATCTTTTCATTTCGCCGTGTTTGCCGATTTCTTCCATATGCTTCATTAATTGGGTATTCCCGGTCGCGTTTGTCGTATTCGATGTACAAGCACTCTTTGCATTTCCATCCTGTGTCACACAAGTACTGTGTGCTTGTGTAAGTTTGACGTCAATGCTTACATCTACAACCGCGCACAATCCAGCGTTGTAGCATATCGCGACTATCCATAGCCCTCGACGATGGAAGGCTGTTGCACACGCGCTATGTGGCATACCGAGCGGCATCTTCTCGAGGATTCGTCGCTCCAAATGGGGGATCGGTATAGCGTCATTCAGTTCGGGTCATGAGGGTTGGGGATGGCGTGTGCGGCGATCTTTGTCAGCGTGTTGTCGACCTCGGTCATTGAGAGTTGTGCCATGACCTCGGCGCGCGAGCGAAGGGCGTCGTGGATGTTGGCGAAGAAATTTGAATCCCATGAGCGATCGCCCAGCAGTGGCGGCCCGACTAGCACAACTGGGCGCCCCTCGTGGCGAGGAATATCGCGTGGAGAGCCCTCGCCCCAGATCGTCGATCGTAAGTCTTGGTATAGGGCGCCGTCACTGCGCAGTGCGGACCAGTTGTAGAAATGGAATCGCTGATGGTCCTTGAGCACCGATTCGCATGGCGTCTCGCCGGTGGCCACCGCTAGAATCTTGGGGTCGATGGCCTTGGCGGACAGCCAGCCCTTGGCTGGATCTCCGATGAGCGCTCCCTGTAACAGGGTAAACATATGGAAGTTAGTGCTCACTGCCTCCAATCGGACGCGAAAGCCTTTGTGCTGGCCGGGTGCCAGCACCAGAATCTCGAGATCGTCGACGAGGTCGAGAACTTGGAGCACGAATCTGGCTTCAGGCAGCTGCTCTCTCCAGCGCTCAAGATTCATCTCGAGTTCTGGCATGCGCCGTGCATCCTGGCGCATGGCGATGCCTCGGCATAGGTGGGCCATAGCGGCAATCGAGAGAAAGCGCATGGCCTCGCAATCTGCGGTGTGCGCCGCAGCTTCCTTGGCCAGTCGGGCCGCTATCGCCGCCGACGCTAGGGTGGGGTCCCCGCCCCACTCGACGAGCGTTCCACACGTGGCCGCGATACACCCCGCTTGGAACGCATCGGGGACTTCGAGCCCTACTATGAGCTCGCTAATGAGGTTGCTACGCTGGGCGTTAGTGATACTTCTCGAACGATCGAAGAAATTGCGGAACGCAGGCGTATTAAATGGATTCCCTAGAACCCTGGGCCCGCGAGCGAATGCCAGAACTGCTTTGACATCGTCTCTCATAAACATGCCTCCATTCCCAACGACTTAGACATTTTTATCAACGTCCCTATTAACCATCTTTTCTGTAGTGAACTACCATGCCCTGAATGGGCTATGGTTTCCTGTTTTATAGAAAAACGCTTACCATCCATGAATGGTAGAGGCGTGATTCTCCTTTAGGTTAAGGCCAGTTCTCTGACCTTTGTTGTATAGCCGCCAGCATTTTCAGCCCTTGCGAAAGACGCCCAAAGGCATCGTTGTAACCTGATATTTTTCCCTTTTCTAACCAGCCTGGATTAGGTTGTTTGGGGTATATTGTTGAGACTTAATATTGTTTGAATTTAGCTGTGCGGCGGGAAAGCCTACCACCAGCCTTAGCGATGGGGGGCGGTCACGAAGTATTGATAAAATTCATCTGATGTGATTATATCATATAACTCGCCCAGATCTTCAACGAATTTTTTCGAGTACGAATTCAACTCCTGCACTTCATTTCTCGAATAATTAGCGTATGACTTGCAAGCTAGAAGGTTATCCACTTCATGCATTTGTTGACAAAATGCAACTGCATTATCAATCATATAGAAGTGTTGTTGTATAAGTTGGAACCTATCTCTCAGTTTATTACGAATAAAGTTTAACTGTTCCTCATTAAATGTTTGATCATTCACCATAATACCCAGACTCTCCCGTTTACTCAAATGATGAGATACAGTATTTTGATGATGCATATTAAGCGTTTCCTTCGCTTTTCTGTAATATAGTGCTAAATTTATTTTAGTACTATACGGTATGGGTGTGCGGCTCGGCACTAGCCTTGTTTGGGTAATATAACTTTCTAATTTTACTATAAATTCCTACGGTGTTAATGATCTTCGTCGTTTCAGCCCTGTATCGACTCAATCATCTGCTTCATCTTCAGTCCATCCTCCTCAAGTAGTGGCGACTCGCAGATGATCATCGCGTCGCAGTCCCGTTCGAGCAACACTTTGGATAATACGGAGAAATCCGGCCCGTTACCCAGGGGAAGATGTCGAACCTCCTTCGAATTTTTGTATTCGATCCCGGAAAAATGGATGTGGTAATTATTTTTCTTTACTTTTGCTACGTGATCGAATACGGCGGTAAAATCTTCGGCTGTTTTGAGCCCGCCGTTGGTTCGGGCATGGATATGAGCGAAGTCCAGTACGATATCTGTACCCTTCGCTTTCTTCATGACCTCCAGTACATCACTAACGCTTCCGAACTCGCCTTGGTCGCCCATCGTCTCAACGCCAAGCGGTACTGAGATCCCCTCGTCTTTCAAGATTTTGGTGATGTCTTTAAAGCTCTCGGCAACCGTGTCGATGTCCACCTCCCGGGCTGCATGGATGGTTACCATCGATGCATCTAGCGCATTGGCTATCCGGGCCGACATTAGAATCCATTCCCGGCTCTTTTCCCGGGTCTTCTCGCTCTTGCTGGTCAGGTTCACATAATAAGGTGCGTGAACCGATAGATCTACACCCTCTTTCTCAGCTACAGATGCAATCTTCCGGGCGGAATCTGCTGACATGTATACGTTGCGGCCGAACTGTATTTCCATGGCGTCCAGGCCGATCTCATGCAGGTGTCTAATGCCTGCGTCTGTGCCTTTGCCCTTCGTTCCGTGTGGTATTCCTGCGATGCCGATCTGGATCTTGCCTGTCATGCTGCTCCCTCATAATAAAATAGCGCTCATCAGTATTATATCAGCTGCTATGCTTACTTGATGTGGTGTGAAGAGAGGTTGATTCCGAGCTTGGGTAGGAAATGGATATGCCCGGTTAAAACCCGAGGGCGCTGCGAAGACATAGATCATGTTGGACGGGCCGAATGATTCAACATAGCAGTATAAGTTGCCGTACCAACTCGTCAGTATCTTTAACCTTGACCGCACCCCTCTTCACGATCTCCTCGATCATACAGGTCGCCTTTCCGCCTGTGAAGTCCTGCTCTCTGCCGCTATCCAGCAGCAGCACCGGCTTTGTCCCAGCGATCTCGAGCAGTGCTTCGAGGTTCATTAGATTGCCGAACCCGAATGGCACGTCGCTGACGACCACGCAGTCAGCGGCCTTCATGGCTGTGAGGTTGTGCGCGTACGATTCGGGAGTGATCGGTGAAAATGGGGCCTCGCTGATCGATTTGATGTTCAACTGGGCTGCTGTATCATGATCGGTATCCAGGACATTTAGTACGCCTGCAGTTACGTCGAAGCCCTTGGAAACAAGTTGGTACATCAACTGGGTACCCGTTCCAGCGCCCGACACGACATGTACGATCTTGCCGCTATGGGCTTTAGGGGGCTGTACCGAATCAAGCAGTGTGATATAGATCGTGCCGGTCATGGGGTGGCGTCGGACCAGCACTTCAGCGTGAAAGGACCTGCGAATATGATCCCGGGTCAGCACTTCGCAGGGGGTGCCCGCCGCCTGGATCGTTTTTTCGTTTAGCATGATCAGCCGATCGCAGTACCTGGCTGCCAGGTTTAGATCGTGGATGACGATGATGATCAGCATTCTCTGATCCTTTTTCATTCGGTCGATCAGGTCCATGATCTCGATCTGGTGGTTGATGTCAAGGTGCGATACCGGTTCATCGAGCAGCAGGACCGATGGCTCCTGGGTCAATGCTCTGGCGATGATAACCCGCTGTCGCTCGCCGCCACTGAGCCCGGCGATGGGGCGGTCCTTTAGGTGCCATATGTTGGTCAGCTCCATCGATCTGCGGGCGATCTCGTAATCCTTCTTCCCCTCAACTGCAAACCGGCCCATATGGGGGTTTCTGCCCATTAGCACGA
>Ga0187785_10000097_pt1 | contig 31188 bp, 27 predicted proteins | sample 0815_BV2_4_20_MG_FD_132466 | JGI IMG/M metagenome (GOLD analysis project Ga0187785, IMG submission 132466) | Tropical peat soil microbial communities from peatlands in Department of Meta, Colombia - 0815_BV2_4_20_MG | ecosystem: Environmental > Terrestrial > Soil > Wetlands > Peat | place...
AGGGGGTTTGGGCGGGACACTCTTTACAAAGAGGGTCCCCCCAATCTTACTTTTTTGAAAGCGCATTCGTATAAGACGACCCGAGAGCGAGGACGCCGAGGAATGCAGTCTGGCCGGACGCGAAGCAATCATTCAGTCTCGCGAAGGCATGGTGGTTTCCGTGTCATTGCAGCATGACGCGACGAAGCAATTTCGATGGCTAAGTATTGCTTTTCGTAAGTTCGGTGCCGGATTTCATGACCAAGAGAGATTGCTTCGTCGCTGCGCTCCTCGCAATGACAGGCCCGAGCAGTGTCATTGCTCTGGCGAAGCAAAGCAATCTGCTCCGACAACAATGTGGGACCTGATTTAAGAAAACCTGTGCCAAGGGCAGGGAGTGGTGTGCTTCGACCGTTACAAAAGCCTTTTGCCCGCCCGCAACGGGATGGATACAACGCGAAGCAGGATTAGATTGACTTGCACCTTCCGATACGTTATCCATGAACGTTAACCTGCTCCGGAGCTTGCGATCTCCGGTGCGAAAAATTTCGAGGTGATACTGTGGTCGAAAAAAAGATCACGCGCAAAGAGCTGCTCAAAGAGCCTGACGAATTTATGACCGTCACCGGTCAGGTGATCCGATACACACGTGAACATCCCAAGGTGATCACCGCCGGCTGTGTGATCGTCGTCATCGTTGCGCTCGCCGCATTGGGCATCAACACGTACTTCACCCAGAGACAGCTCAAGAGCCATGAACTGTTCGAAGCGGCACACCGAGAATACGAAGCTTCGATGCTTTCACCCGACTCAGCGACACCGGAAAGACTTGACGGATTACTGGCACGGTTCGAGGCCATCGCCAGAGATTATGCTTCTACGAATGCAGGTGAAATGGCCCGGTTGTACACCGGTCATCTGCTCTACAGGAAGGGTGATTATCAAGGCGCACTGGATCGGTATACGAAGCTGCAGTCCTCTCACCTGGTAACAGGTGGTCTCGGACCCCTCGTCACCTATCACATCGCCATGACCAGACTCGCACTGAAAGATTACGATCAGGCCCTCACCTTGTTCGACCAGCTCTCCAAGGACATCAATTCGCCATATCGTCGCGAAGCTCTCGCATCAATAGCCAGAATCTATGAATTGACGGGCAAGAACAAGGAGGCGGTCCAGGCCTACCGGCAATACCTCAAGATGTTTCCAGAAGCTCCCGACGCTGTCTTCATCAAAACGAGAATTGCGGATCTTTCGGCGAAAGCCTGACGGCGGGAGAAGGTGGACAGTCCAGCATGTACGCGGGAATTCGTCAAGAACATGCGTACGTGTAAAACGCATGGTTCAGTTATACCGGTTCTCGAAAATTGTGTCGGATTTTCTCGTAATTCGGGCCCGCATGCCGGTGGTCCAATCATGTCATTGCGAGGAGCGGAGCGACGAAGCAATCTCGGTTTTGATCGGTTGGAGTTTGCTTCGGGCTTTGCCCTCAATGACGATCTTCCATCTTTTCGCGTAATCAAAACCGACATTACTTTCGAGAATCCCTATGTATTGCTGATTCATGGGATGAACCGTGTGAAAGAAACTCACTGATCCCATCATGAGACTGAGCCGGTACACGTACCAGCGCGGGCATATCAATCGCGGGAGGAACCCGGCAAACTGCCTGCTCTTATTGCCTCTCTATTACGACGTCCAGTTCGGATACCCAGACCTGAAAAGCTTCAGTACCAACATCAATTGCATAATATCCTTCATCGTTTTGAACTTCCTGGTCGAAAGCGTTCCGATCCAACAGGTAATCAAGAATAGCCCGCACCTCGGTGAAAGCCAGGTCCTGTTCGAATACAATAGTGAACACCTGATTTGCGTGAAGGAAAGGCATTGATTCCATTTTCCGCAACCTCACAAAGAAAATAGATCAAAGATCGGTCGGGGTCAACGGCTGCGGGTTGCCCTCGTCTGCGTAAGATAGCGATATAGCTTGACACACGGGTTCATTGTCTGTATAAACTCCACGGGGGAACTGTATAATACCCTTTGTTATCGATGATTTTGTATGGTGAAAGGAGAAGTGCACATGACCAAAGCGGATCTCATAGCCCGCATAGCTGAACAGTCAGGCATCTCGAAGAAATCTGCCGCAGCAGCCTTGAATTCATTGGTTGTGGCCGTCCACGAAGTGTTGAAAAAAGGGGATAAAATTCGATTGAGCGATCTGGGCAGCTTCAGTGTGGTGACTCGTCAGGCCCGCAAGGGAGTGAATCCCCGGACCGGCAAACCAATCAAAATCCCCGCCACCAAGGCTCCGAAATTTAGTGCAGCCAAAGCGCTCAAGGAAGTTGTCAAGAAATAACGAGCAACACATCCCGGATGCTATTTTTTTGGCATGCTGTCGAATTCCGGAAAAGTAGCATTTTCTTGCGCCACGCGATCGGTGAAGCTCGTCCGACGCATCGCAAGGTGGTATATCCATTCACAGGGAGAACATTTCCGGGGGAGCCAGACTGCAGGATAGGTAACTCCCCCGGAAATACGTTTGAAGAAAACACATGAAAAAATTACTGATTCTCTTGAGCATTCTTATTCCAATCCTGAGTTGCTGTGCTTCACTCAAGGACGGCAAGTTCGCGACTAATGATAATAAGCCAAGTCCTTTCATGCGTCCGGAACGCGAAAGCCCCTTGATGGATCCTCTCCCGGGCATGGGTCCGGACCGTTAAAGGCTTGGCCGAAAGGTTAACCCCTCTCTATTCGCCCAGCCCCATGCTCGAGTCCTGTAATCCCCGTTGGGGAGAATGCGGATGGTTTCCAGGCCGATTGTTCCTGTCCATATGTTTTCCGCCTCCGGGTCCTCCCTTTCGCAACAAGGACTTGAACTCCTTTCGAAAATCGTTAAAAAAAAGCACTAGTTGGGCTTGCTGTTTTAGGCTGAGCACTGTGGATACTTCGTCCAATTGTTCGTCCCACACCTGGCGGAGTTTCTTTCGCTTGTCCCGAACGTCGGCCAGTACCTGCGCCAGTTCCTTGTCGTCGACCGCGCTATCCTGATTCACAATGCGTTTGAGCGTGGCGTAGTCCTGTGCGAGACCTTTTTGCAACTCTTTTCGCTGTGCAAGAAATTTGTAACGTATTGCCAGAACCTTGTCCGCTGTGGTCCGATCCAGATCCAGCGCCTCCATCATTTTCCACGTGATGAGAGTTTCGAGCCTTTCCTGGAACTTGTCGACCGGTTCGGCCTTGCCGGCCGGATCGGCCTGTGCGTTTACAGCAACTCCCATCAGGATCAGAGCTAATAGGGCTGCAACGATCGATCGCATACTATTCACCTCTTTCGAGCCAGTCGAACCTTTTCAGCCTGTCACAGGAGCCAAAATTGGCCTGACTCATCCTCTGCATCGAACCAGTCCATCATCGCATCGTCTCCCTGCGGGATTCTGATTTCGGCCAGCATGGTGGAGTCGCTCAGTGCAGGCACGACTTCTTCGGGAGACGGGCCGTACAGGTTGTTCAATTCCTGGAACACGAGTTCCGAAGTATCGCCCCCAGGCGCTCTTGTAACCTTCCGGACATCGTACACGCTGAAAACCGCGACAAAAGCGATAACGGCAGCTAAGAGAACTCCCGCAGCCTTCCAGCGGCTATCCCGCCACCTGGCGGCATGACGTTTCTTGTGCAGAGCGGATGCTAGCGTGGAATCATAGCGCCTCCAGAACAATTCGCCGGGGTCCGGCGGCACATCGGCTGCCACGGCTGAAAAAAGCGACTGAAATTCTTCACGGATGCGCATACACGGAGGACACGCCTGCAGGTGAGCCTCGAGTAACTCTTTTGAATCAAGGTCCAAACCCTCGTCCAAATCCGTCACCATAATTCGTTCGACGTCGTTACAATCCAGCTTTTTCATTGCATCGCCCCCAGTTTCTCCCTGAGCGCCTTGGCAGCTTGAAAAAAATTGACCCGAGCACCGCCGGCGGTTCCGCCGAGAACCCTGGCGATCTCTTCGTAATCCATGTCCTCGTACACTCTCAGCTGAAGCGTTAAGCGCTGCTTGGGAGGCAGTGTCTCCATAGCTTCCCGCATTCTCGACAGGTTTCTTTTTTTGTCCAGACTATCCCAGGTCGGTTCTGCCGGATCAACCAGAGTTTCAAGAGCGTCGGTACTATGAATCGGTTTGCGTTTCCTCAAATAGTCTCGAACCGTATTCAAAGCGATTTTGTAAAGCCACGTCTTGAACGAGGATGCCATGGTGAATCCCGGCAATCCTTCGTATGCCTTCAAGAAAACGGTTTGCGAAATGTCTTTGGATTCTTCCACGTCCCTGATCATCCTGAAAATTGTCATGGTCAAAGGCTTCGAATATTTTTGTACGAGTTCCGAAAAAGCTTCCGTCCTGCCCTTTCGAAAGTCTTTTATCAAATCCGCATCATCCATGAGGCCTTCCCGTTCCTGATTATTGGGACGTAGTTCCATACACGATGTTAAATGAAAAATCGGAGATCATATCGATGCCACAAAGCCCAAGCGCCGGGCGGTTCTCATACTGATCGACAGGAATCAATCAGTCTCGTGAGTGATCCACCGTTGCCGTGTCATTGCGACGAGCGAAACGACGAAGCAATCCGGATAGGTAAAGGCCGAGATTCTTTCGCTTCGCCCGCAATGACGGCCTTTTTCCCACCCGTGACTGAATGGATACGATTGGCAGTCAAAGAAGTAAAATCGGGGAGGCGCTTCCTGTAAGAAGTTCCTCCCCAATCTTAATTGTTTCAAAGCACGTTAGTATCGGGGAACCTGGTCTTGTGTGTCGTCTGCCGGGCGCTGTTTTCACGTCAAATCATCTGCTCAGGCGGCAGCCACAAGTTGTGAATGGAGATAATTTCCCTTGAGTTTTTCCAGGGCCGATCTTTCGATCTGCCGCGCCCTCTCTCTGGTTATGCCGAAATGTTTCCCCAACTCCTTCAAGGTAACGGGATCTTCGGAGAGTATTCGTTTTTCAACAATATATTTCTCTCGTGAATTCAAAGTCTTCAGCGCGTTGTCCGCCCACACCTTCAAATCCATTTGAGCTTGCAGTTCAGAAAGAATCTCTTCTTGATCCGGCGATGTATCCCGTAACGTATCCGCGAAGGAGTCCCTGGACCGATCACCGATCAGGTCGTCCAATGAAAGATCGTGAGCCTTCAGGCGGGCTGCCATGTCGATGACTTCGTCTTCGGTCACGTGGATTCTGCCAGCAAGCTTGGCCACATCATCCAAATGATTCTCCACGTCCACCGCTTCGGGAAGATCTGCAACCCTGTAGAAGAGCTTTCGCTGAGCCTGCGTCGTTCCGATCTTCACCAGAGACCACGAACGAATGATAAAATTCTGAATGTATGCCTTGATCCACCAAATCGCATAAGAAATCAACCGGTAACCCTTGTCTGGATCAAATCTCTGAACCGCCTTCATCAAGCCGATGTTTCCCTCCTGAATAAGGTCCATCAATTTGACCCCGTAATTTCTGTAGCCTAGAGAGACCTTTATCACAAATCTCAAATTCGAAGTTATGAGTATTTGCCCCGCGGCCTCGTCCATGTTTTCCTTATATCGAATAGCGAGCTCATTTTCCCGCTCCCTGGTCAAAACCGGGTAGCGCTCGATTTGCGAAAGGTATATCCTGAGTCCGTCTGTCTCGATGGGATAGCTCATGCTGGTACCTCCGGACTGTTTACCGAGTTTCTGTCCATTCATTTGGATGCACGTAACGGGAAAAGGTTTCATTCGTCATCGGGCGAGGGTCCGTTTCCGGCACCTTATCAGAAGCGTTTCGCATTCACATACGTGAGATCGGGGACGGCACTCTTTGCCAAGCGGATCCCCCAATTTTACCTTTTTGAAAGGGCGCGCGTTCGGAGAGATGAGCGGGCGTGATATGCCCTGCAATTCCACGCATGGCAAGCCGAACGAACGAACCTGCAGCAACATCGGGTGAAATGAACATGATTTTCGACAAAGTGTGGGTGAGAATCAAAGGCGAACTCTTGGCAATCAGGGACGATGTGTCCGGAGCGCAGGAGTTCAGAGACAAAGCGCGGCGATTACTCCAAAAACTCGAAAGCAGGACGCAAGGTTTGACCAACTCGGAGAAACAGCCCTCAGACGCAGCGAAGCCTCTGGAACAGGAATCATCCAGGTCGAAGGACCAGGAAGAAACATCCATGGATGACCTGGAGCGAGAGTGGGAAGAGTTCTTGCGGCTCCGGGAAGACAGGAAAAAGGCAGACGAGGAGTCCGACGCACCACCGCCTAACCCGCGCTCCCTGGGATGAAAAAAAACCGGAGAACCCCTGGATAAGGCGGTTCCCCGGTAACACAATCCGTTTGATACGAATGCGTTTTGAAATACGTGAAATCGGGGAGGGACACTCTTTACAAAAGAGGGTCCCCCCTATCTTACTTTTTTGAAAACGCATTCGTATGAGATCTTTCTTGATCACATACGCGGCCGCTTCGCGTTTGATTGTCGATCCAGTGTTTCCTCGGATTCTTCTTCACCCGCTTTTTCGTCTTCGTCGTCGCCCGATTCGTATTCTTTCATGTCCTCAGACAACTCCGACAAGCGGCTATTCACGAGGTAATTGATGGAACCTTCCGGGAAATTCCCCTCGTCATCGCGATCTCCCGCGGGGATGCCCGTGAGCAATTCTATCCCTTGATCAACATGATCAATGGCCCACACGTGAAACTTGCCTTCCTTGACTGCTTCCAGGACGTCAGGGTGGAGAACCAGGTCGCCGATATTGCGCCTGGGAATCATGACACCCTGCTTCCCAGTGAGCCCTGCAGCTTTGCACACCCTGAAGAAGCCTTCGATTTTCTGGTTCACTCCTCCGATGGGCTGGATTTCGCCGTGCTGATTGACGCTGCCCGTGACGGCCACTCCTTGGTCTATGGGCTTGCCTGACAGGGAACTCAAGAGGCCGTAGAGTTCCGTGGACGATGCCGAGTCGCCGTCAACCCCTGAATATGACTGCTCAAATGTTATGCTTGCCGTCAGGTTGAGCGGTTTGTCCTGAGCAAAGCGATCCCTCAGGAATCCCGCGAGTATGAGTACGCCTTTGTTATAGCTGTGTCCAGACAGTTCGGCTTCCCTCTCGATATTGATAATGCCCAATTTGCCCATACTCGTTTTGACGGTGATTCTGGAGGGGCGCCCGAAGGAGATCTCCGGCAGGCTGTAGACGCTCAGCCCGTTTATCTGTCCCACGCGATGACCGTCCGTGTCTATGATGAGAATCCCTTCTTCGATGTATTCCTGAATTTTGTCCTCGAGCATGTTGACACGTTCAATGCGGTCGGCTTGAGCGCCTTCGACATGAATTCGAGTTATCATCGTGGCATTGTCTTCTCGGGCTTTCAGATCCGCTTCCCGCACGAGATCCGCCACCCGCTCGAACTGAGCCGTAATCTTTCGCTTCCGGCCACCCCATCGTATGGCAAGTCTCGCGATGGCTTCCCGTCCTGATTGGTCGCACGGCAGCAGATTCTCTTCCGACGAGATTTGGGCCACGAAACCTGCGAGTTTTGCAATATTCGACTCGCTATTGGGCATGGTGGTATCGAAATCGGCCTTGATCTTGAAAATTTTCCGGAAATCTTCTTCATACCAGTGAAGCAGGTCGTAAATCTCGGTATCCCCGATCATGATCACTTTTACATTGATGGGGATTTTCTCGGGCTTGAGCGCTGACGTAAAAAGAAAGCTGTACGGATCGGTCTGTATTTCAGCGATGTTGTTTCTCAGCGTTCTCTTCAGAGCCTGCCACACGCCGACTTCCGTCAACGAGTCTCTGGCCATCAAGACGAGATAACCGCCGTTCGCCCGCAGGATGCTGCCGCCCTTTATCTGCGAATAATCCGAAAACCATACTCCCTGCCGGTCCATGACTCGTTCTATGGTTCCGAATAGGTTCCGAAAGGTGGGTGTCGTCTCCACAATGACCGGCGGCTTCCTGGTTTCCGAATTGTCCACGACAACATTCACTTCGTAGTCTCTGAACTGTCCTGGATCCGGAGGCAGCATCATGGGAGCACCCGGACCTTCGGGCGTCGGCTGAGCAACAAGGCGCGGCCGAAATCTGTCCAGGTGATTCATGACATCAGCTTCCACTTCTTCGAGATAGATCTTCACTTTGTCGCTTGCGTGCTGTTCCAGGAGAGGATTTATCGATTCCTTGAGAAGCGGCTGAATCCAACCCTGGGCAAGTTTTTCCAGATCCTCCTGAATGGTCTTTTCTATGTCTCTCGCAGCCTTGAATATTTTTTCCATTTCCGAAGAGAGTTCTTTGTACTTCTGCTTGATTTTGGCGAGCTCTTCCGCCGAGAACTTGCCTTCCTCGACGAGAGATTCGAGCTGTTCAATTTTCATGGGATTGCCGATGATCACGGGAGCCAAATCCGGGCGAGTGAAGGGCCCGACCTGCACCTGCACCATCATGAAGTTTTCGCTATTGACCTTATTTTCGAAGTTCTTGAAAAGAGCTTTTTGTGCTCCCATGTGGCGATTCACGATTTCGTTTCTGGCCGTCTGAAATTCTTCGCTTTCGAACACTGCGGGAATTTTCTTTTTCAACGTGGCGATGAGATCCGCCATTTGTTGCCTAAAAACGATGCCCTGGCCTGCGGTGAGTACGATCAGTCGAGGTTGATCGGGAGTCTTGAAGTTATTCACGTACAACATATCGTCCGGAACGTTCCCCTCGGCGACGTTATATTGTTCAAGCAATTTTTGAACGGTGGCCATGCGTCCGGTACCATTGATTCCGGCCACATAGATGTTGTATCCCGCGCTCTTCATCGCAAGCCCGCGGCGAATGGCTTTGACAGCTCGATCCTGACCCACTATCTCGTCCACAGATTCCATTTCCGCGGTTTCTGCGAATCCTTCCGGAGGAAAATTCCAGGTAAGATCCTCCAACGGCAATCGAAATTTCTCTCGGATATCACTCATAACTGAACTTCCTGTGTAAGATTTTAGCAGGGAACACGTCCCTGGAAGCACACGTGGACTGGGCCTGAATACGAATCGGAAGGCCATTATTCTTCATGAATACGATCTACAGCTTAATAAGTTCCTTGATGTCTTGTTTGGTCCACGGAAACAGTGGATCTTTCGCATCCCAGAGCACATCGAGAATCTCGTTTTCTGCGAGCACTCCTTTCTCTTTCAACATTTTTATTATTCCGATCAAGACTTGTCCCGTGTTAAAGCCGTAATAATCCTCCATGTTTCTCTCCCGGGGCCTAATACGTTCTTTTCGGGGTCGGCATGCCGCGACTCTGTTGCAAAAACTCTCTCAAAACGGACAGAGCGTCAGCCTGAATATCGACGAAATTGACTCCAACGATAAAGGAGATGCCATGCAGTGTGGTGCGCCTTTCGTACCATTCCACCTGACCTATTACCTCAACGGTTCCGAATCTCTTGCCGAGATCCAGCTTCATTTCAAGGCAATTTCTTCCGTACGTGGTTTCCGTGAAAGAAAGATGATACCCGTCCGCTTCCATTCTTGGTGATTCGAAAATAAGGCCCTGGAGATTCAGCGATTTTGTAAAAGCCTTTTGTTCAGCCGACTTTCTGGACGGATCGGTCCCGTGAATTATCGTATATTTGAACTGAATCTGCAGTTCCGCGGTTAATGTAGTTCGAGAAATCGGTGTGTCGCTCATAAATATCCCAACTTCAAGCTGGCGGCTAACCCTCGGGCTGCCGGTTTAGGGGTTAGACACATGAAACGTGTTCGGGAGGCTCTCGGAAAGCACGCACACATGTTACGATTCCCTTTTGACGCCGAAGAGTATCTGGTCAATAATTTCGACCATGGTATGACCGATAAGCATGTGAACTTCCTGAATCCGCGGAGTGGCTGCGCCTTCGACAGGAAGGTAGTAGCGACAATCGTCCTTCATGGGGCTTTCGAACGGACCGCCAATGCCAATGGTGACCAGCCCGATCTGCCGTGCCGTCTTGAGCCCCCGCAACACGTTCTGAGATTTTCCGGAAGTACTGATGCCGATGGCTGCGTCCCCCTGTTTCCCCAGGGCTTTTATCTGTTTTTCGAACACTTCGTCGTAACCAAAGTCATTTGAAATCGAAGTCAATACCGAACTGTCCGTAGTCAGAGCCAAAGCCGGAAGAGGCGGTCGATCGATCATGAATCTGTTGACAAATTCAGCTGCTATGTGTTGAGCATCAGCTGCGGATCCGCCGTTACCAAAAAGGAGTATTTTATAGCCGAGTCCCAACACCCGAGCCAGGGCACTTATTGTCTGTTCCAGAAGTTCAAAGTTGTTCCTGAGAAAATCCTCCTTGAGGCGTGTGCTTTCGGCAAAAATTTCAGAAATATAGTTGTTCAATTCCACCACCCGCATCCGATCACGATTGCCTTGATCAGTATCATATACGGCCCCAAGGACGAATGGCAATCACAAAGCGATCCTTTTTTGCAAAATTCGCAAACAAAAGATAGAAATTATACGTCATATGCGCTCACGTAGGCTCCATTTCGACTTATGTGGTAAAATGCATTGTGCCGGAATGGAAGAATTTCTTTCGGCTGAAGACCGGTATACCTTTTCAGAGCAAAGACCGGAAGCAGAAATGTCCGTCACGATCCGCTGCTGATTCGAGCGATATGGGTGGAGGACCGGTTGTCCGGCCCTGATCCCGGATTCGGAACAAAAAATCAGTAGCGTCCAATCTGAGGCCCTGCTACATTACCTGAAGGGTATTGGACTTTTTCGTCGACTCGCAAGACAACGTCCCAGGACGCAGTGAGTAGGTTCGAGGATCAGTTCGCGACGAAAATGACGCCAAAGGTCCAATCCCAGTTTGTTGTCGGGAACTCGGCTCAACGAAGACAAGATATTCGTGGGGCCCTTCCTGCTCCATCGATCAGAGGCTCTAGCGACAATCCATGATGTTCAGAAAACATGATATCGTAGACTATTTCGACAGTCGAACGATCTCGTCGGGTCTGATTCTCGAGATCGATGAGCGGCGGCTGCGAATTCTCAACGATCACGGCAAGGAAACGAAAATATCTTCCAGCAGAGTGTTGATCGCGGGCAAAGATCCTGATTTTCCACTATCAGGAACCAGGGAGGCCCAGATAAATAGACTGAAAGCCATTTCTCAGCTACGGGAAGAAATCAAGAGCCGCATTGATCTTCGAGAACTCTGGGAAATCGTGAGCCTGGAGACCGATGAGATCGGTCTCGACGATCTCAGCGAGCTGTTCTTTGGCCGCAACGACTCCGATGATACCGCTTCCCTGTTGAGAGCCATCTTTGAAGACAGGCTGTACTTCAGGATCAAGCCGGACAAGATAGAGGTACCTTCACCGGAAAGGGTGCAGCAGGCACTAATCCAACGGGAAAAAGAAAGGGAAAGAACCAGTTTTGCAGCGAACGCCGCGGAGTTTCTGTCAAAAATGAAAGGTCCGCAACCTATCACTGCGGACGCCGCGCCCGAAGGTCTGATTCCCATGCTCGAAGAGGCTGCTCAATATGGCAGAGACTGGGTAACCTTCAAACAGATCAAAGAAATTCTCTCGCAGGCCGGATTGCCACAACAAGTAGACCCGTTCAGAATTCTCGTGATGTTGGGGGTATGGTCCGAGGACGAAAATATTACTCTTCGTGCGGAAAACATTGCCACGGCATTTTCTCGGGAAATGGAGGCCGAAGCCGCGCTTGCTGCAGGCAAGCCACTTATGACGGACGTGGAAGACCTGACCCGTGAAGAAGTGATAACCATCGATTCACCTTCCACGCGGGATGTTGACGATGCTCTGTCGCTCTCCCGGAAGGGTGAAGATTGGATATTGGGAGTCCACATTACGGACGTCGCCCATTTCGTCGAGCATGACTCTTTTCTGGACACTGAAGTCCGACAGAGAGCAACTTCAATATATCTCCCCGATACTATTATTCCCATGATTCCTGCGGTTCTTTCAGAGCACGCGGCAAGCCTGATAGCCGGGGAAATTAGACCTGCAATCAGCCTCATGGCAGAAATCGGGCCGGACTACCAATTGAAAAGTTATCGAATTGTTGAATCCGTTGTACGGGTAAGCGAAAGGCTGTCCTATGACGAGGCGGACGAGCGGATCTCCAGGGCCGGTTCCAAAGAACACACTCTGTTCGTCATAGCCTCGGCTTTGAGGAAAGCGCGCCTGGCAGCCGGCGCAATCATTTTTAAGGATCCCGAACTCGGTGTACATGTCAACGAAGATGGAAGTATCGAAGTAAACCTCAGGGACAGAGAAACTCCGTCCCAAATTCTTGTCTCTGAAATCATGATTTTTGCAAATAATTTTTTTGCGAGATTCTTGAAAGAAAATGCAATACCGGGTATTTATCGAAGCCAGGCTCCGCCCCTGGAGAAGATCGAGCTCGGCGACGAATATGATCCGGTTGTTTCATATCGGAGCAAGAAGGCTCTTTCACGAGGGGACTTGAGCACCGTGGCGGGACCGCATTCCACGCTGGGTCTTGCGCTTTACACGACTGCCACCTCGCCCCTCAGAAGGTATCCGGACCTGCTTGTGCAAAGGCAACTGAAATCGGTGCTTCGAACCAATCAACCTGCGATTCACGAAAATGAACTGGAACAGTATTTGTCCGAAATATGCTACAGACTGGAAAGAGCGGTACTCCTCGAACGAGAGCGTCAACGCTATTTCCTGCTTAAGTATTTGGAGCAGCGAAAGAACGAAGAGTTTGAGGCACTGGTATTACATCGCTTTCCCAAATTTTACCTGGTGCATATAACCGGCCTCTGTTTCAACGCGGCGCTCAACGCATCTGCAGGTCTTTCGCTGAGCCCTCGCGACCGGGTGCTTGCGAAGGTTGACAGAGTCAATCCACGAGATGACAAGTTGGTTCTGTCTCTGGTTAAGGTGCTATGATGGCTATGACCGGAGAAAGAATAGCCATAAAGATCATACCGACTCCGGCTACTCAAGACATTTCCCAGAGAGACCTTTTCAGGCTCGCAAGAATTACCAAGCTTCCGTCCGAGCGCATCAAAGAGCGAATTTCCAGCGGGAAAGGCCTGGTAATCATTACGGCCATGCACCCGCGCATCGAAGATCTGGTGTCCCTCATCCGGGCCATTGGGTTTTCGGTTACCACCGGCCCTGCTGATGCCATAAACAGACCCGTAAGTCCGAAGACCACGCAAACCACTCCGCGGGTCCTCGACAGCGAATGGAAAATCGGCAGCATCATAGAAAATCTGTATGAAGTCAAAGACATCAAGCAAGGCGGAATGGGGGCCGTCTACCTGGTGCGTCACCGGCGCTGGAACACCATGATGGCCGTGAAATCCCTCTTGCACCGCCTCCGGGAAAACGAAGAAGATCGCGCTCTGTTTGTCAAAGAAGCGGAAACCTGGATAGACATAGGATTTCACCCGAATATCGCGGCATGTTATTACGTGCGAAATATTGATGACAGTCCCAGGATTTTCATTGAATACGTGGACGGGGGGGGGCTTCACGAATGGCTGGTTCGGCGGAGGCCTGCCGGTTGGGATGTGATCATCGATTGCATGGTGCAGGCCAGTGACGGTCTCGAACATGCCCATTCCAAGGGTCTCGTGCACAGGGATATTAAGCCCGCAAACTGCATGATGACCAGAGACGGTGTTTTGAAGGTCACCGATTTCGGGCTCACCAAAAAGAAGTCCCAGGAATTGAGTGCAGCCGAAATCGAAGCGGACGGTCCGGCGCCGGACAGGGAATCCATCACCGCCGCAGGCATGGGAACCCCCGGCTATATGGCGCCGGAAATGTGGATTCCTCACACGGAAGTGGGCCCGCCTGCAGATATGTACGCTTTTGGCGTCATGTTCTTTGAACTCTGCTGCGGAAGAAAGCCCTTCGTGCTGAAAGCCGGGGAAAAACGCGAGAAGCTCGCACTTGCGCATGTAAAGCAAGCTCCGCCGAGACCGAGCACATACAGACGAGACATTCCTCCCGCACTGGAAGAGGTGATTCTCAAATGCCTCAACAAGAATCCTGACAACCGGTATCCTTCTTTCCGGGTGATCAGGGAGGATCTGGCAGGAATATATGAGAGCCTGTTCCAGCGCCGGTTCCCGAGAGAAACGCCCGATGAGCTGCGTTTGCTGTCCGATGCGCTCAACAACCGCGCAGTGTCCCTCATGGACCTCAATCACCAGGAGGAAGCGGAAAGGGCTCTCCTGAAAGCCCTGGAATCAGACCCCCATCATCCCGAGGCCGTCTATAATTTGGGGCTGCTGCGATGGTTGCGCATGTCCAACCCGGATCGGGAACTCGTCGTTCGCATGGAAGAGGTCATCAAGACACCCGAATACGTGGGCAGGGGCGCGTCGTTGCTGGGACGTTGCCTATTGACTCTCGGGGATGCAGAAAGAGCATTGAAAGCCTGCGAGTTGTCGCTTACCGCGGAAGAGGCAACGGAATCGTGGCTCAAACCGTATGCTATTGCCCTGATCGGAACAGGTTGTGAAACGGACGCTATCGCCCGTCTGGAGACGTATTCCGAGGAATTCCCCAACGATGACGAAGCAGCCGGATGGCTCATCGGGGCTCTCACCAGAACCGGGCGCAATGACGAAGCCCAGGCCCTTATGAGAGCTCTGCCCGCAAGTTCCGAAATCCGTCACTGGACGCAAGAAAAAATAGCCGAAAACTTTTTCTTTTCCGGATTGTCCGAGGTCCTGAGCATGGAGGGACACGCAGGCTGGATCACCTGCGTACTCCAGTCCCCGAAATCAGGCGCGATTCTTACCGGGTCCAGGGATAGAACCATCAGATTCTGGAATCCGGAAACCGGCGCCACAATGAAAACGGTGAGTGTCGTCGGAGAACCTCCGGCCATTCTCTGGATATCCCCGGATGAGCGCTATTTGGCGATTGCAGCCTCTCAAACCGGTGTTCCCGTCAAAATACTGCATGTGGATTCCGGGAAATTTGTGGGTAGCCTTCCTGGTCACGAAGGAGCGGTAACCGCTCTGGGTTTTTCACCGGATGGCAGACACATTTTGACGGCAGAGCAGAAAGGAAGCGCCCGGCTGTGGAGTGCGACCGATTTCAAGTTCGTATCGGCGCATAAAATACCGGTTCATACCGCGGCCGCAATTTACTTTGACGAGCACTCCAGGCCGGGGATTTTTCTTGCAGGTATGGATAGAGTTCTCAAGAAAATCTTTCCGCCGGATTCGCCCCCTCAAGCATTCGAAAAGGTGCACCGGGATCCCATTACAGCAGTGAAAGTGTCGCCAAGCGGAGGGCGGGTTCTCACGTGCGGTCGGGAAAAACAGGTACTGGTATGGGATGGCGAGGCTGGAGGAGTTGTGTCGGGATTCCAGGCGCATCAGGAACACGTAGCGGAAGTGGCGTTGAATCCTGTTCGGGATCTCGCGGCAAGCTACGACCCAAAAAGCGGAATCAAAGTTTGGGATTCCAGAAACGGCATGGTACTGCGGACTTTTTCCCCGGGGGATGGTGAAATCACCTGTATGGCATTCACCATAAACGGAGAACGATTACTTGCGGGCGGCAGAGACATGACCCTGAAGATCTGGGACGTGCGTGGCAGGCCGATGACTCCGAACCTTGCCCTCGCGAAGATCCGACCCGTTAAGAAGCAGATGAAATCCGATCGGAAATTCAAGGCGATGATCGAAGCGGCAAAGAAGGCCATGAAGAGGGGCGCCTTCGGTACGGCGTATTCCATGCTCCGGGATTCCCAGACTCTTCAGGGCTATGAACGTTCGGATGTCGCATTGGACCTGATTTTTCGGCTAAAAGACTACGGCAAACGGACGGGCATTCACGGCGGCTGGAAACGAAAATCCGTGGAAACCCAGTGCGGAGTGCTGAAGGTAGTATTTTCCCCTTCAGCTATAGCGTTTCTCACAGCGCAGGCCGATCATACGGTCAGAATGTGGAGCACGAAAACGGGCGATTGTCTAAAGGTGCTCAAAGGCCATACAAACTTGGTCTCGACAGTCAGTTTCTCGGGCACCGGCCGCGAGGCGGCTTCCACCAGCGACGATCGTTCGGTGCGGACGTGGGACTTGAATTCGGGCAGGAATCTGCTCACTCTGAAAGGGCACGGAGAGAATGTCAGTGCCGTTGCCTACTCGCCTGACGCCACTGCGCTGGTGTCAGGTTCCTGGGACAAAACCTTGAGGTTGTGGCGTTTGCCCGACGGTTACCCTATGCGGACCTTGAAAGGACATGAGGACAAGATCACCTGCGCGAATTTCGTTCATAACGGCGAGCATATCGTCTCCGCGGGGTTCGACGGCGTGGTGAAAATGTGGGAGACTTCTTCGGGAAGACTCTTGAGGGACTTGCGCGGCCATAAAGACAAGATAATGTGCCTGGATGTCTCGAAACAGGGCGATTTGCTCCTCACCGGATCCATGGACGGGACCGCTCGCATATGGGATACGAAAACCGGAAGCTGCATGAAGGTGATCGATGTCAACGAATCCGGCGTCAGAGCAACGGGATTCTCTCCGGATCAAGCTTTTGTGGTAACCGGCGGAAGCGATTCAGTACTGAGAATATGGAGCTTGTCTACGGGCAAATGTCTGAGAGAGTTCCAGGGGCACTTGCGGGAGATCACCTCGGCCGAGTTTTCTTCCAACGGCCGTTTCGTGATCAGTTCCTCCGCTGACGGGTCGATCATAATATGGGAAGTGGACTGGGAATGGAAATTTTCAGGTATCGCTGATACAAAGAGTTAGTCATGCTATGAACGGGTTCGCCCCGGACGAGTGTGAAAACAGGCGTATGAAATGATCAGCCAAAAACCACCGCTGTGGAGTCTTCCCTGTTTCGAGGAACAACTGGCACAGATGTTGTGCGCTCGGAACAAAATCACGCTTTCTCCTGAGGGAATGATCGTGGCCGCGGTGCTGGTCCCGCTCTTTATCAACAACGGCCGTCCTTACGTCCTGCTCACCGAGAGATCCGACCTGGTGGAACATCACCGCGGGGAGATTTCTTTTCCGGGCGGTAAATTCGACCCCACCGATCCGGACTTGAAATCATGCGCGCTCCGGGAAACAGCCGAGGAAATCGGCATGGACCCTGCGCATGTCCGGATAGTGGGAGAACTGGACGACTTCTACACGGTGGCTACGAGATTTCTCGTCGCCCCTTTTGTGGGAATGATTCCGTACCCGTATGAGTTTCGCCCCAGCGCTCGGGAAATTGCGGGCTTGTTGAGCGTTCCGCTGGAGGTATTCTTCGATCCGGTACGGAGAACGGAAGAGATCTGGACTATCAACGACCAGCCCATAGAAGTAATATCCTACCGATGGAAAGGCTACAACATCTGGGGAGCTACGGCCCGGATCATGAAGCATTTCACGGAACTGATAGACGCTTGGCAATTGGACCCCGGATCGTGCGCGAACTAGTAGAGCGATTCAAGAATAGCTTGCGTCGTAGCAACCCCGGTTTCGGTGGGGGCGGGTTTGAAACCCGCCCCTACAGCGGTTATCGACTAGTCTAAGGTGTAAAGGTAATTGCGAAACGGTCTACGAGTAGAGCGATCCTGAATTGGCTTTACGCCTCATGAACCGACGATCGCGCCGCACGCGGCGACTGTCGCGGAAGGCCAGCGCAAGGTTATTTATGAATCAGTCTACTAGATTGAAAGGCGTTTGGTTCGGTCATGAACGAACTGGATGATTTTCCCGAAGACTTTAGAAGCTGCGTCACGTTTCACGGGCACCTCTGTCCCGGGCTGGCCATCGGATATTCCGCGGTGAAGGCTGCGCAGAAGGTATTGCAGATTGGCTCTGCCCAGGATGAAGAACTTGTGGCTATCGTGTACAACGATTCCTGTGCGGTGGATGCAGTTCAGGTGTTACTCGGGTGCACGTTCGGAAAAGGCAACCTGGTGTTTCGCGATTACGGCAAACAGGTTTTTACCTTCATGGACAGGAATTCGGGACGGGCAGCACGCATCTCATTCAAAGGGCCGATGCCGTACCGAGAAGAGCGTCACCTGTTGAGAAAGAAAATTGATTCCGGAGAAGCGAGCGAAGAGGATAAGGCGCAATTTTTCAACATGAGGCTTACGGCCACGATGAAACTCGTGTCCTCTGATCCCGAAGAGTTCTTCGAGATTCGCGAAGTTCGAGAGCCGTTGCCGTCCAAGGCTCCCTTGGTGACGACGGTGCCGTGTTCCGTATGCGGGGAAGACACCGTACGTTCACGAATGCTGGAACGAGACGGAAAACTCGCGTGCAGAGAATGTGCTCTCCAGGAATAATTCGGAAGATTGTTGGGAGACCATCGCCCGTCGCGGATGGGACTTTCCGTGCACTGCCAAGCCCTTCCATGTTATGACTGTTTCGGAGATTCCATGAAAATTGCAGAACATCTTTATATTTACCTGTGGGGAGACCCCAGGGAAAACAATTGCAACAGCATCTTCATAGACGGCAAGACTCCCCTGCTGATTGACCCAGGCCACGGCCACAGAGTCAATGATCTGTTCGGACGGATGCGTGAGGACGGAGTCGACCCTGAGCGTATCCGTATGATCGTCTGTACCCATGCTCACCCCGATCATTTCAGCGGCACGGCCGCGTTTCACGGCAGCCACCAGAAGATAGCCATTTCCCGGGAAGAAGAGAAATACATCGAAGACATCGGCAGGCCCATGTACGTCCAGCAAGGCATCCAAATGCCGGATTACCGCGTCGATTTTTATCTCAGGGAAGGGGACCTGGTGGTCGGAAAACACGAACTGCAGGTGCTTCTTACTCCCGGTCACAGTCCCGGAAGTATCTGTATCTTCTGGCCTCGCTACAAAATTCTGTTCAGCGGCGACGTGGTCTTCGCACAGGGCGTCGGCCGGGCGGATCTGCCTGGCGGGAATGCCGCAGCGCTCAAGCAAAGCGTAAAGCGGCTGTCCGAGCTTCCCGTTGAAATTATTGTTCCCGGACATGGGCCGGTAATTCAAGGCTCGGCACAGGTGCGATCGAATTTCGAATTCGTCACGCGTGCTTTGGCAAACGTGCGATAAACCTTTTCCTGAAACAATACTGCGCTGTCAGCTTCAATCAAATGTTCACCAGGCTCCGGGTTTCAAGGGCTCGCGAATGGCCGGGTTCGGAGGGAAAACCCGATGTTCAAATTTTTGGCAGGCGGCCGCAAAATTTTTATACGCCACAAAACTTCGTATTTACCAAGTATTACAAAATCACCCACGGGGTGTTCAAAAATTTGGACAAAATGGCCGAGGGGGCTTACCCAAGACAGGCCCAACATGAATAAACCAGTTGGAAATAATATACGGAGATTACAGATGAATAGGTTTGGATCCTCAAAATGTCAGGATTTGGCATAGCAATTGCAAACTACAACCGCAAGAAAAAAGAATCTATTCCTCCTACGCCAACTGCATATGACAGTTGGTTTTTTTTTGAAGGATATCGGTTGGCGGAAGGCGACCTCATGATTCGTGGCATTCGAAAAAATGCCTCAATTATTCACGGCTTGCTCCTCGTCCTCATGTTGGTCGGCATTGTTCCCGCAATGAATGCCGAGCCCGCCAAAATTCTCATTTTGCCGTTTCATCTCCCTCAGGATGCGGACCAGGAACTGCAGACATTCGGCGAACATGTACACAAGACGCTCAGAAGGAGTGTTTCCGGAAGCAGCGACCAGGTAAAGGTTGAATCGGAGACTGCAACCGAATCGGCCTTGCAGGGCAAGCCCTGGCCGGAGACGGACGAGGAAGCGCAGGCCATGGCGTTGGGAGTCAAAGCCGATCTTGTGGTCTACGGGTTTCTCAAACCTGACGAGTCCAAGTTTCAGATGCGCGGTGTCATGTGGGATGTGCGGTCAGCTCGGGCCATCGTGTCCACGGACCTCAAGGTGTCGAATATACACGAGCTGCCGGGAGTCTTGCAGTTGTTCGTCAACGCCATTAACAAGCGACTGCACGCCACACCCCGGCTGCCGTTTTATAAAACCGAACCGCCCCAGTCAACGGCTCCCAGCCCCCGGATGGCCTCCTTATCGAAAAATACCGGTTCATGGCGAAGCCCGGAAATCCCGGCAAACCTGGTAGGTGTGGACATCGGCGATCTGGATGGGGACGGGAAAAATGAAACGGTATTGGTGGAAGAAGGCGGCGTGACCATAAGTCGTTTCGAAAACGGAGGCCTTCGTCAGCTGACCCAGTTTTCAGAGTCACCCGCAGTGTACATTGCAGCGGAGGTAGAGGATGTGGATGGGGACGGAATCGCGGAGCTGCTGCTCTGCTACCAAACCCCTGCGGGACTGGAATCCTCAATCATCAAATACACCAACCGAAAGCTGAGGGTGGTGGGAAGGTTTCCTCACGTCATCCTCAGAACGGTGAGAGAACCTGGTGACGACAAACATCGGATCCTCGTGGGTCAGAGAGTTGACGCGGAAGACATGTTCAGCGGTGAGATGATTCGTTATCAGATGAAAGACGACGAGATCACGGCCGCAGGCACGGTCACGCTTCCGCCGGGTACTCTGTTGCTCAGCTATGCCGCAGGCCGATTCGGGCGATCGGGTCCGTTCCGGAGGGTTGTGCTCAACCAGGACCAGCGATTGATGATTTTTGACCAGGAAAATCGGTTGTTAGCCACTTTGACGGATAGATTGTACGGAAGTGATAAGAAGATACGCCTGCCTCTGAAGAACGGGAGCAAAGAAATCAGCCTTCCGGGAAGAATTCTCATTACGGACACGAAGGAAGACGGGGACAGCGAACTGCTGGTGGCCAAACAGAGCGACGGGAGCAGCTTTGTTCAGGCCCTGGGATGGGACGATCGTCAGTTTATCGAAAAATGGAAAACCATCAGAGGCACAGGAGTAATTTCGGATTTCAGGATCAGAGATTTCAAGAACGAGGGTATACGATCGTTCATTCTCCTCATGACCAAGCCGAACCTGTTTCTCGCTCTTAGGGGCACTCGCAGTGTGATCTTCGCCTACGATCTGGTTCCTTAACGCGATCATCGGATAGCTCTGACACTCATGCGATCTCAAGAAGCTCAGTTGGGGGACCTCTATGAAAATGTGTTCCGCCCAACCCCCCTCCCGGAAACTTCCATGACGGTTCTCAAATAATTGAGTCGGGTTTTCTCATAATTCTGGCCCGCATACCGGTCGCCCAGTCATGTCATTGCGACGAGTGGAACGACGATGCAATCTCAGTTTTGGCCGGTTGGTAATTGCTTCGGGCTTTGCCCTCGCAATGACAGCCTTGGATTTTCTTCGCGTAATCAAAACCGACATTACTCTTGAGAATCCCTACAAGAAGCGCATTCGCATCTGTCGATAGAACACACTGCATCGGGTCCTTGAGACGAAAGACCCCGCGTCGGTTGAACGCGGGGTCTTTCGTTTATTGCGACGGGTAACGAGCGGCGCTCGAACCCGTCGGATGTAAAAAATGAATTTTACTTGAACAGGTATGGCACCAGAAGCAGAGCCACCATGTTGACGACCTTGATGACCGGGTTCAGTGCAGGACCCGCGGTATCCTTGTACGGGTCGCCTACGGTGTCGCCCGTGACGGCAGCCTTGTGAGCTTCGCTGCCTTTGCCGCCAAGATTACCGTCTTCGATGTACTTCTTGGCGTTGTCCCAGGTCGCGCCGCCCGTGGTCATGGCAATGGCCAGGAACAGACCGACCACGATACTCCCGATAAGCATACCGCCCAGCGCCTCCTTGCCGAGTCCGGGGGTAAAAGCAACGAACAGAGGAATGACGACCGGCAGTATGGAAGGAAGAAGCATCTGCTTCTGAGCGGCTGCGGTAACCAGATCCACGCACTTGCCGTATTCGGCCTTAACGCCGGGCAAGCCTTCTTTCAGTCCTTTGATTTCGCGGAACTGTCTGCGGACTTCGTCCACGATTGTTCCCGCTGCTTTACCCACCGCGAGCATACAGAGGGCTGCAAAGAAGTAAGGAATAATCCCGCCGATCAGCAAGCCGATGAGGATCTTGGGATTGGACAGATCGAATGGAATAGCTGCTCCGCCCAGTTCCTCCAGCGCACGGGTGTACTCGGCGAAGAGCACCAGGGCAGCGAGTGCTGCGGAACCGATTGCATAGCCTTTTGTAACCGCTTTGGTGGTGTTACCCACCGCATCCAGCGGGTCTGTCCGGTTGCGGACTTCTTCCGGGAGTTCTGCCATTTCGGCGATACCACCGGCGTTATCCGTGATGGGACCGTACGAGTCGATGGCAACAACCATCCCCGTCATGGAGAGCATGGAAACAACAACCACCGCGATACCGTATAGACCGGTGCCTGTGTTCGTGTAACCGCCTCCAAGGGCATAGGCGATCATAATGGCAATAGCGAGGACGATAACCGGCAGAACCGTGGAAATCATGCTGATGGCGAGACCGCCGATGATGTTCGTGCCGTGACCCGTGGTGCTGGCTTGGGCAACGAATTTCACGGGGCCGTACATGCCGGTGAAATACTCGGTGATGACAACGATGAGTCCCGTCAGTACCAGGCCCACCACGGCCATCAAGAAGATGCTGCCGACTGAAACGATGTAGGGCTCACCTTTAAGTGGTGCACCCAAAGGCAGCCACGCAGCCACGAAATAAAAGAAGATCGCTGCGAGCACGCCGGCGACAGCGAGACCTTTGTACAACGAACCCATAATGTACAGGTCTTTTTCAGGTACAGTTCGGCTCAGCTTCACGAAGAAGGTCCCGATGATGGAAGCCACGATGGCAACGCCGCCGATAAACAGAGGCAGCAGAAACGCTGTGCTCGTGATACCGTAAATGGTGCTTCCCAGGAGCATGGCCGCAACAATGGTAACCGTATAGGTTTCGTACAAGTCGGCTGCCATACCGGCGCAGTCACCCACGTTGTCGCCCACGTTGTCTGCGATGACGCCCGCGTTGCGAGGATCGTCTTCAGGCAGATCGGCCTCGACCTTACCCACCAGGTCTGCACCCACGTCTGCTGCTTTGGTGTAGATACCGCCGCCCACACGAGCAAACACGCTCATGAGGGAGCTTCCGAATCCGAGTGCCACCAGGGCACTAAAAATAGCGTGTGCGTCGGGATTCGATGCCTTGGCCATCAGGTAAAAACCTGCAACGCCCAGCAGCGCCAGACCGGTGACAACGATTCCGGTCACGGATCCACCCTTGAAGGCCACATCCATTGCGTCCGGCAGGCTCCTGCCAGCGGCGGCGGCCACGCGGACATTGGCATTCACGGAGACCTTCATGCCAAGGAAGCCGGCGAGGCCTGATCCTACCAGACCGATAATGAAACCAATGGCCGGCATCTTGCCCAGAGTGCCCCACAGAACGATAAAGAGGATTACCGCGATAATGGCAACGACTTTGTACTGGCGGGTGAGGTACGCCATGGCGCCCTCTGCCACGTATCCGGAGATTTCCCGCATACGCTCGTTGCCCGCATCTTGTTTGAAGACCCAGCCTGCGGTGATCAGGCTGTACGCCACCCCTAGCGCCCCACATGCAAGGGCTACATACACAACCCAGTCCATCCACCTACCTCCTTAGGTTAAGTAAACCTGAATTAAACGGGGAAAACAGCGAGAATCTATGCAGATTATCTACAATTGCGGGATATGTCAAGGATAAAGACGTTTGCCCGCACACCGGCTCCAATTTTTCCATCGGGATCACGACCTGAAAAAATGTCACGCGCAGATTACGGGTGTTCTCCCGATTCCACCCGAACAGCCTTGTGTTTTATCTGCTCCTGTTGATCGTTCCGATACTTCCTGAGCTTTTCCCGCAGCACGGAATCGGAGGCCGAAAGGATTTGTATCGCAAAGAGCCCGGCATTCATCGCTCCCGCACTTCCGATGCCCATGGTTGCGACCGGAACGCCTCCCGGCATTTGCACGGTAGACAGCAACGCGTCCAACCCACGCAGGGGAGATGCATCCATAGGCACCCCTATCACCGGCAATATGGTGTGGGCAGCAACGAACCCCGCGAGGTGTGCTGCCATTCCCGCCCCGGCAATGAGCACCTTCCAATCTTCCTGCTCCGCCCTCCGGGCGAAAGAAGCAACTTTTTCCGGAGTCCGGTGAGCGGAAGCAATCGTCATAAAAAAGGGCACGCCAAAACGTTTCAGGACGTCAGCGGCTTTTTGCATGATCGGAAGATCCGAGTCGCTCCCCATCACTATTCCAACTTTGATCCCGTCCATGATTACACATATCCTAATTCTTAGGGCCCCGATACGAGTTCCAGATACCGGGCAATGGCTCCGTCGTATTCGTGCGTCAGCCGAAAAACCTTTTTCGCCAGTTTGAAATTCGTGGCTTCGGAAACGGATCCACCGGAGCTTTTCATTTCATCGATTACGGCTCCATAATCAGCCGGATCCGTGATCACCGTCACGAACGGGTAGTTTTTTGCAGCAGCTCTCAGGAGAGTCGGTCCTCCGATATCAATATTTTCTATGGCTTCTTCGATGCTGCAGTCTACACGGCCAACGGTTTTTTCGAAGGCATAAAGATTGACCACCACCATGTCTATGGGCAGTATTCCGTGTTGATTCATGGCCTTCACGTGTTCCGGACGGGAGCGTATCCCCAGTATTCCTCCGTGAATCTTGGGGTGCAATGTCTTGACCCGACCGTCCATCATTTCGGGGAAGCCTGTGAAATCCGAAACTTCCTTGATCTTGATCCCGGAGGCTGCCAGGGATTTGGCCGTGCCTCCCGTCGAGAGTATTTCCACTCCGAAACCCGAAAGGGCCTTTCCCAGGTCCCCGATTCCCGATTTGTCGGTAACGCTGATAAGTGCTCGTGTGATCTTCGGCATGTTTTCACCTGGTTTTTGCTGATGTATGTCTCGAACGGCGAAGCACCTGCGGCTCGTTCGAGGCATTTGTTCCGCCCGATCCCCAACCCGGGCGTTTCTCATGGACAGTCGATCTGCAACCGTTCAGAACGATGGAGGTCAATGGCTCGGAGCGGAGCTATCGAGCGCCTGTCCCCCGGAAAATGCGCCGTCGGACAAACCTGCGTAGCAGATCCGATAGTGGCGCACCCGTGCAATTTCATCCGCCTTCAGCAAGGCTGCATGGCGGGCGTCCCGCGGAATCGCCCCCATCTCCTGCACGGAAATTTGGGGTTCCGGCAAATGATGGAATTCTCCGGACGGGGGGCGGGAGAACCCGTTATACGCATTCGCCACAAGATTTATGAGATTCCAGGGCTGGGGGCTCTCCTGAGCGAAGTGATGAGACGGCTCTGCGTTGTCCGCAGCGAAGGAGTGCTCGCAGCCTGTGCCCGGAATCGAGTTACCTGTAAAAAAGCGAATCCGTATTACACAGAAGGTCCCCCAAATCCCCCTTTCTTGAATGCGCATCAGTATGAATCCTGTTGACTTGAGCCTCCTGTCCGAGAGCGGAACTTCTTGTTGTCGCTCCGGCTTTCGCGCAGTTGACGACGAGGGCTCCCGGTCATCGCCGTGCCGGCTTTGCAGGCGGCTTGGATTTGAGAAGTTCCATTTCTTCCTGCGCTTTTTTCCCCAGAGCGCTTTCCGGCTCGGCTCTTATCACGAGGTCCAGTTTCTGTATGCTTTTATCCGCGTCCCCCATTTTTCCGTACACCGTCCCCATCAGATACTGCGCGGGTAGATACGCGGGATCCATATCCACGGCCTTTTTCACGGCATCCAGTGCCGCAGGATAATCATGCTCGTGATTCAGCGCTACGCCAAGGCGATAATACGCGTCCTTGAAACTTTGATCGCTGGCAATGGCGCTCCTGTAATACTGTATCGCTTTCGGATAATTTTGTTTCTCTTCGTAGCAGTATGCCAAGTTGTACATCGCGACCGAATTGTCTTCTCTGAGTTTTATGGCATTTTGATAGTGCTCGATGGCTTTGTCTATATCCTTTTTGTTGAAGTATGCAACACCCATGTTGTAGGCTGCCTTCTCCGGGGTTGAATAGAGCTGATCCTTCAAACACTCTTCGAACACTGCTATGGCTTCGTCGTTCTTTCCCTTGGCCAGCAGCACGGTACCGTAGTTGTTTCGCGCTTCGGTCAATTTCGGGTCCAATTTCATGGCCTTCTGGTACTGATCCATCGCCTGGTCGTACAGGCCCTTTTGCTGATAAGCCAAGCCGAGAGCGTGTTCGATGTCCGCATTTCCGGGGGAGAGCGATTGAGCGGTTACCAGTTCTTTTATGGCCTGGGGCGTCTTGCCTTCGCCCAGATAATTGACGCCCATTTGATAATGAAATTGGGCCGTCTTTTCCGTGACCCCGGACGGAGTGTTCAACTGGGGTACGCAACCCCACAATATGACCAAAAACGGAAATAAGCCCAATAGCTTACCGCACCGCATCGTGATCATCCTCCACATTAACCTGCTTCCGTTCACGGAATTCTGTCGCGCCGATTTCCAGGTTCGTGACTGTCCGCCGGAACCGGACCTCAATCGAAGATGAGGTCGCGGACGAACGATTCGAGGAAGCCGTCCAGATCTTCCGTGGACGATCGGCTACGCCATTCTCCGAGTTCCATTTTCCGGGCGGATTCGAACACATTCTTTTGCGCAAGATAGATTTCCCACCCGGCATCTGAAGGATGGGTTTCCTTGCGGGCCCTTTTTTCGAGTCTTTGTTCGACCACCTCATCAGGGGCGGTGCAGTGCAGGATTCTGAACCTGGCGTTGAGGGTTCGGGCCAGCTGCCGCGCTGCTTCACGGTATGCGAACGTTCCGAAGGTTGCGTCAAGGATAACCGATCTACCCTGGGTCAACTCCCGGCGGGCCGTTTCCAGGAGAGCCTCATATGTCCTCTTCGTCGCACCCGAGGTATAGATCCCCCGGCCGAAGTTGTCAAGTCGATGTTCACCCGGAGACAAGCCGTGGAGGCGTTTACGAACGATGTCCGATGACACGGGCTCTGTTCCGAGTCTCTCGCCTAGTCGCACAGCAGCGAAACTCTTTCCGGTTCCCGACAAACCGGCGGTGATCACGAGGAAAGGCCGCTTCGGCCGAAGATATGCCACGGCCAATCGAAAATAGTCGGTCGCGCCACGAATCGCTTTTTCTTTTTCCGACGATGCTATCTCAGGTTCGTCCAAAGTAAAGCTGATCACCTTGCCTCTCACGAACGCCCGATATGATTGGTAAAAATTGAGCAGCAGCAAGAGGTCAGGATCCCCGGAAGAAAAAGCGTATCTCCGGGCAATTCGTTCGGCAAAAGCCGGATAGCCTCTGAAATCAAGGTCCATCAACAAGAATGCGAGATCGGCGGCCGTATCGCCATACCGAAAACGGTCGTTGAACTCGATGCAATCGTAGAGCATGATTCCATTCAGTACTACTACATGGTCCAGGTGGAGATCTCCATGGCAATCCCGAATGAAACCACTATTCATACGCTCCTGGAGCAGGTCTTCGTTGTCCTCCAGGAAGTGCATGGCAAGCGCTGAGACTTCCGCATGAGTTTCCCTGGCGATTGTTCGGCCTATATAGGGAACGGTCTGATCGAAATTCTCCTGCAAATTGTGATAAATGACTATGGGTGAGCCGAATCCTGAAATGTGAGGGCCTGTTTCAGCCCGGGAATGGAAAAACGCGAGCCTGTCGCTGAGCCGATCGAGCAACTCGGCTGTAACCTGTCGATGACGAAGCATCGAAATCAGCAGCCGCTCCTCGGGAACGTGGCGCATCAGCACAGCGGCCTCGATCTCCTCGCCTTCGCCGGACAGGTTCAGCCCCGATTTGCCCCGAAAGATACTCACCACTCCCAGATACAAATCTTCGGAAAAACGCGAATTGAGCACTACTTCCTGTCGGCAAAAATGCTTGCGTTTGTCGAGAGTAGTAAAATCCAGGAATCCGAAATTTACCGGTTTTTTTATTTTGTAGACGAACTCCCCGGCAATGAACACAACGGAAATGTGTGTCTGAATCACCTCAACCGAATCAGGATGATGAGGATAGATCGAGGGAGACGACAACCCCCGCATCAGATCGTCAAGACCGGCCACGGCGGTTACCGGGCTTCCGAGGCGAGTTGACCGCACGCCGCCAGGATGTCCCTGCCGCGGGACTTGCGGATAATTGCCACGAGCGACTTGGACATGAGAATGTCCTGAAATCGGGTCACTCGCGCCGGTTCCGGCGATCTCAGGTCTGCACACGCTTCGTCATGCAAAGGAATCAGATTGACCTTGGCCCGGATGGGGTTCAGCAATCTCACCAAGTGCCTGGCATCCGCGTCGGAATCGTTGAAATCGCGTATGAGCACATATTCTATGGTGATTCGGTCTCTGCGGGCCAAAGGATAGTCTTTCAGCGCGGCCATTAGCTGGGCGATGGGGTACGTGCGATTGATCGGCATGATCCGGTCCCGCTGTTCGTCCGTCACCGCATTCAGGCTCACGGCCAGTTTGGCCCGCACGGCCAATCCGAGTTCCCGAATGCGCGGAACGAGCCCGGCTGTGGAAACCGTTACGTGCCGCGACGAAATCTGCGGGCCGTTTGGATGGGTCATGATCTGAATCGCCTTCACCACCTGGTGAAAATTTGCGAGGGGTTCGCCCATGCCCATGAAGACGACATTTGTAATACGGCTGTCGGGAACGACCTTCCGGACCGTCCGGATCTGGGACAGTATCTCCCCCGCGGTGAGATTCCGGGCGAAGCCCATGGCTGCGGTGCGGCATATCCGGCACTGCATGGAGCAACCTACCTGGCTGGACACGCATAACGTGTCGTGGTCCTCACCCGGAATATAGACCGTTTCGATGCGAAAGCCATCACGGAGCTTCAGCAGAAACTTGACTGTGCCGTCCGTGGAACGCACGATGTCCTGAACATCGGGTTCGAGGATTGTCGCCCGTGCCGACAATTCGGTACGCAGTACCTTGGAAAGGTTGGTCATTTCCTGGAAAGAGGACGCCAAACCCTGATGCACCCATTTCATGATTTGTGCGGCCCGGTACTTTTCTTTTCCCAGATGCGAGATAAAGCCTTCCAGTTCCGGTTCGGTCATGCCGGACAGATCGGGAACGCTCTCGTCAATGTGGCTGGAAATCAGGTCCATCAAAAAATATCAATCCCGCTAAAAAAATAGCCGATTTCGAACCGGGCCGATTCTTCTGAGTCGGATCCGTGAACGATATTGTTTTGCTTGCTATCGGCCCATCGCGAACGGATTGTGCCGTCGGCCGCTTCCGCGGGATCCGTGGCTCCCATGATCTCGCGATTTTTCTGGATGACATCGTCGCCTTCCAAGACCATGATCACCACCGGCCCCGACGTCATGAATTCCACCAGTTCCGGGAAAAACGGCCTCTCTTTATGAACATAATAAAAGCCTTCCGCCTCCCCGCGGCTCAACAACTTCATTTTCATGGCAGCTATCTTGAATCCGGCGTTTTCGAATACCCGGACAACTTCACCGATGAGTTTCTTTGCAACCCCGTCAGGTTTTATGATAGACAGAGTCCTCTGCATGAGTCCCTCCTAAGAATAAGATAATCGCGGCACACACCGAATGTGGCCCCAGATGAACCAGATCTTATATCGGAATTTCCACGAAGTGAAAAGAGACCGCCAAACCGATAGCTATCCATTCAGGTACGGGCAGGAAGCAGGCTGCGATTCCGAGCCATGCAAATCTATCTGAACCCTTACATATCTAGATTGCTTCGCTTCGCTCGCAATGACACGGAAACGATGGTTCCGTCTCGAGACTGAATGATTACTCCCAAATGAAGCGTTAGCGCCGCGATCATACCGTCCTGGAGTCGGCGAGTGCTAGAAGTTCTTGAGGTGGGAGTTTGGGCGGGACACTCTTTACAAAGAGGGTCCCCCCAATCCTACTTTTTGAAAGCGCTTTCCTATTACATCGAATGCAGGCGAAACGGACCGAGAAATTAAAGATCTTCACGACCTTCAGGCAAACCGCTCCCCTGCCTCGCGTTCGAGGAGATGGATACCGCTTCAGGCCGGGCAGCAACGTCCGGGTCAACCCGGAATTCGCTAACTGCCGGGTCTAATATTGTTCTTTTCGGGGTTTCGCTTCATTGACGCGCAAATTGCGTCCCATGAAATCCTGCGAATCCAGTTCCTGAATGGCCTTCAGTCCTGCGTCCCGATCGAGCATTTCGACAAAACCAAAACCCTTGGAACGCCCAGTTGCTCGGTCAACAATTACTTTGGCGGCTTCCACACGTCCGAAACGTTCGAACAAGTCCTTCAATTCTTCATCACGCGTTTTGAAGGAAATGTTGCCCACATAAATGTTAATCCCTTCCATCAGTCAAACTCCCTTTCCAAAAGGTCCTGAGCCCACCAACCCGACCGGCCGCGCCGAACACGCACCATTTACTACGCTTCCCGTCGAGCGGAACCGGAATACAGCAAAATAATTCCCCTGTTTGAGACACTTATCGGCAACCTGCACTACGAGCAACAACGGTTGTATACTTGTATAATGGGAGTGGAACCTTGTAAAGAATTTTTGCGTTCGCTATGAACATTCCGCGATCTCAACTGATTTTGTCACTCGCAGGTATCCGGTTACGAGCGTGGAAAGGCCGTCATTGAGAGCGTAGCGGAGCAATCTCTGCCCTTACGGGAATTCTCAAAGTAGTGTCGGTTTTGATGACCCGAAAAGATTCGAAGACTGTCATTGGGAGGGCGAAGCCCGAAGCAATCTCCAATTGACCAAAACAGAGATTGCTTCGTCGCTCTACTCCTCGCAATGACATGTTTGAATCGTTCGAATGTGGGTGAGAGTCATGAACGAATCCGACAGAACCTCGAGAACTGCTACAACTCTCGAGATTGCTTCGTCGCTCCACTCCTCGCAATGACACGCAAACGATGATTCCCCCGGGAGACTGAGTGATTTGGCACAAAGAGCCGCTCCCAAGGTGAGTTGTAATTACACTTCAGTTGGGCTATAGCTCATACGAATGTGCTGTCAAACAAGTAAGGTTGGGGTTGCGGCGAGTGCTAAAACTTTTTGAGAAGGCGTTCGTGGAGTAACTTCTTGCAAGTAGTTGCTTCACGATTGCAAGCAGTTGCTAGCGCTGTGTCCCGCAAATAGCTTTCACATCACCGACTTGGTCGGGACGCGAATCAGTGTCATTGCGA
>Ga0187785_10000098_pt1 | contig 31177 bp, 26 predicted proteins | sample 0815_BV2_4_20_MG_FD_132466 | JGI IMG/M metagenome (GOLD analysis project Ga0187785, IMG submission 132466) | Tropical peat soil microbial communities from peatlands in Department of Meta, Colombia - 0815_BV2_4_20_MG | ecosystem: Environmental > Terrestrial > Soil > Wetlands > Peat | place...
CACACTCGGTGAATTAAGGGATAGAGCTTTAGCTGCCGGCGTTCAGACCATTATTGAAGGTCCTGGGCATGTCCCTCTGAACCAGGTTGAAATGAATATCAGACTGCAAAAAGAGATCTGCAAGGGGGCGCCTTTTTACGTGCTCGGTCCTCTGGTTACTGATATTGCCATGGGATATGACCATATTGCGGCGGCGATAGGTGGTGCTATTGGAGGAGCTGCCGGCGCTGATTTCCTGTGTTATGTTACTCCAGCGGAGCATATCAGGCTGCCCAACATTGAAGATGTCAGGGAAGGTGTTATCGCTTCTAAGATTGCGGCTCATGCAGCTGATATTGCAAAGGGTGTTCCCGGAGCTATTGACAAGGATATACAAATGGCGCACTGCAGAAAGAATCTTGACTGGGAGGGCCAGATATCTCTGAGTTTCAATCCTACCCGGGTTAGAGAATGGAGGGGCGAAGTGCCGCCATCTGTTAATGAGGTGTGTAGTATGTGCGGAGAATTCTGCGCAATCAAGACAGTCGAAAGGGCATTGCGCAAGAGATAATCTATCGCATTGTTAGGGTGAAATGATTAGGACTTATCCGGACTAAACAATCTGAGCCAGGTTTCAAATATTCTAACCTTGTCATCACCATAATGACTTACCATTTTCATGACCTTTTCTGTTGACCTCGGACTTGTCAGGTGTGTCTTATCTTTTGAATAGAATTTGTCGGCAAAGCAGATGATTTGCTCTTCCAGGCTTAGAGGCAGCATATCGCGGAGAGGCAGGGGAAATGCGTTGCGGATAATATCGGCGCAGCCTAACCCTACGCCAACATGCCGCTCACAGACAAGAGCATGAGTTGGCAATCCTTCAGATTCCAAAATCACTCTGCCCAAATACCCGTGACAGATGTATGGATGCGGTCCAAAACATCCGATCTTGCGCAGATCGGTCTGGAAGATGCCGATATCGTGAAGCAAGGCTGCCTCTTCAATGAAAGCATAATCAGGATTCAGATGCTCAAGGCGCCGGGCAATCTCCAGCGACATCCGGGCAACTGCTTTACTATGTTCTGTAAGATAATAGTGTGACTCAGATCCCGGCTGGTAATACTTCTCAATTATTGAAAGCGCATTCACATTCATATTATATCAAACAGACTGTGGTGCTATCTCCTGCAATCAATTGATCAGCCATGCATCTAACACTTCATTGTTGGGCCCAGCTATTGAGGATATACTGACAAGAAGAGGCAGTTATTAATGAAGAGGGAGCTTGATTTGGAACTGACGGAAAATGCTCAGAAAGTCCTTAAAGCGCGCTACTTGCTGAAGAACGCCTCCGGAGAAGTAACAGAAACAGCAGGCGAGATGTTCAGGCGGATTGCGCACAGTATTGCGGCGGCTGACAGTTTATATGGCGAAGATTCTTCTCGCTCTGAGGAAGTCTTTTATCAGATGCTCTCTTCGCTCAGATTTCTTCCGAATTCTCCGACAATCATGAACGCCGGCAAGTCTGGCGGCCAGCTAGCAGCGTGTTTTGTCCTGCCGGTGGAAGACTCGATGAAAAGCATATTTGACACGCTGAAAAATGCTGCATTGATACTGCAAAGTGGTGGCGGAACCGGTTTTTCATTTTCCAGGTTGCGGCCAAAATCCGACACGGTGAAATCCACTGGTGGAGTTGCCAGCGGCCCGGTATCATTTATGAAAATATATAATACTGCCACTGATGTCATAAAGCAGGGAGGTGCACGACGAGGCGCCAATATGGGCATATTGAACGTGGACCATCCCGATATACTTGAATTCATTAGGCTTAAAAGAAAAAGCGGCGAGCTGAGCAATTTCAATATTTCCGTATCTGTGACAGATGACTTTATGGAAGCCGTGAAGAAAGACGCGGAATATAGACTTGTCAATCCCAGAACAGGAGCAACTACAAGCCGTGTGCGCGCAAGAAGTCTATTTGAGGAAATCGTGGAATCAGCCTGGCTGACAGGTGATCCAGGTCTTATCTTCATTGATAGCCTAAATAGAAGCAACCCGACTCCTGGTATCGGCAATTTCGAAAGCACGAATCCATGCGGCGAACAACCGCTGTTGCCATTTGAAGCCTGTGTGCTCGGCTCGATCAATCTTGCCAAATATGTTTCAGACTGCAAAATTGATTTTATATCGCTTGGAAAAGATGTAGCAGAAGCCGTGCATTTTCTTGACAATACTATTGATGTAAATGCTTACCCTTTGCGGGAGATTGAATTGATGCACAAGGGAAACAGAAAGCTAGGACTCGGAGTAATGGGATGGGCTGACATGCTTATTCTTCTCAGGCTGCCCTATAATCAGAGAAGATCATATGAACTGGCGCGATCAGTTATGAAATTTATTCATGAAAAAGCAAGAAAGGCTTCAGCAGTTTTGGCCGCCAGGAGAGGAGAATTCCCTAATTTCAGCGGATCTGTTTATGACATGCCCGGAATGCCGAGATTGCGGAATGCTACACTTACCACAATAGCACCGACCGGCACTCTTTCTATAATTGCAGGGTGCTCCAGCGGGATAGAGCCTATTTTTGCAATAGCATACAAGCGCCTTATTCTGGACACTACTTTGTACGATGTGCACAAGATTTTTGTAGATAGGGCAATTAAAGACGGTTTTTATTCGGAAGAGTTGATGACAAAAATTATGAAGAAGGGTACCCTCAGGGGGCTTAAGGAGATACCTTCTGCAATACGAAGGCTTTTCAGAACGGCGCTGGAAATACCACCTGACGACCATTTGGAGATGCAGGCAGCTTTCCAGGAATTCACAGACAATGCGGTGTCAAAGACAATAAATCTCCCGGCACATGCAAAGAGAGAGGATGTATGGAAGACTTATCTTAAGGCGTACGAAAAAGGCCTGAAGGGCATAACGGTCTTTCGCTATGGCTCAAAGACGGGCACTCTAATGAAATTCAGTGACGCAGATTGATCCGTATTGTTTTTTGCTCCGACTGAGGCTCATGTTATTATATTTAACATCGCATTAAAGCAAGTAAGCACTCAAGGAGGCTAAAGTTGTTACTCGGAGTGAATGTTGACCATATCGCTACAATACGGCAGGCGCGCAAAGGTATTGAGCCGGATCCTCTCATGGCTGCGACACTTGCAATACTTGGAGGCGCTGACGGCATCACTGTGCATCTTCGTGAAGACAGGAGACATATCCAGGATCGCGATTTAATGCTTCTCAGGGAAATGGTTAACTGTGAACTTAATCTTGAGATGGCGGCAACGAGCGAGATGATAGGCATTGCTCTGAAAATTCGACCTGATATGGTTACGCTCGTGCCGGAAAAGAGAATGGAGCTTACCACGGAAGGAGGATTGGACGTTCTCAGCCAGAAAAAACATTTGACGGATGCGGTCCGTAAGTTGAGAGAGTGCGGCATTCCGGTAAGTCTGTTTATCAATCCCGATATTACGGATGTGGATGCTTCAAAGAAAATCGGAGCTGACATGGTCGAGATTCACACAGGCAACTATGCCAACGCGAGCGGAGCAAAGGCAAATAATGAGCTGCACCGGGTAATGGAATCTGTCAGAATTGCCCACAAGCACGGGTTAAGCGTAAACGCAGGGCATGGCCTGAACTATTTCAATGTAAAAGAAGTTGCATCGCTGGAAAATATCAGAGCTCTTTATATCGGACACAGCATAATATCTCGTGCTGTTCTGGTAGGCATGGAGCGCGCTGTGGGGGAAATGAAGGACTTGATCAATAACCGTCGATGATCGCAGGAATAGGAACTGACATAGTCGAGATCGACCGAATCCGTCAGGCAGTCGGTAAATGGGGCGATAGATTTGTCAAAAGGATTTTCGTTGAGTCTGAATTATCTTATTGCTATTCGAAAAGGGATCCATTTCCAAGCCTATCGGCACGTTTTGCAGCCAAAGAAGCTGCTGTCAAGGCTCTTTCAAGTCTTATAGCAAACGACCAGATTTTTATGAGTGATGTCATAATTAATAACGAGATTTCAGGCAAGCCGTATATAGTTATCTCAGAGAGGGCATGTAAATATCTCGATGGCGATTTAACCTTTCATCTTACGCTTTCCCATGAACGGGGACATGCCGTCGCAACTGTTCTTGTTGAAAAGATGTAATTGCTCTGTCGAATCTTTATCGCACTCTTCGTAATATTTCATGGCGTTATTGGGAGGGATGCTAAATTAACTTCAGGCTACTAATGAGCTGACTTGCCTACGTGCAGGGTTGAAGCACCTGTAATATAAAGGTTATAATTTTTTTCTACTTATAAAGCAATAATTTGTATGGGAGGTTTTCTGTGAATTGCGTTGTTTGTATAAAGCAGGTTCCGGATACTGCTGAAGTCAGAATTAACCCAGAGACTAATACATTAATCAGGGAGGGTGTTCCCAGCATCATCAACCCGTATGACCTTCATGCGGTTGAAGCTGCTCTTCAGATTCGTGACGGAATCGGTGGCAAGGTTACCGTAATAACAATGGGGCCTCCCCAGGCCGAGGAAGCTCTCAGAGAAACTGTGTCTATGGGAGTGGATGAAGTGAAGCTTATTTCCGATCGTGCATTTGCGGGCTCCGATACCTGGGCGACATCGTATACGCTCTCAAGGGCTATTGAGAAGATTGGGTTTGACATAGTCATATGTGGAAAGCAGGCAATAGATGGCGATACTGCGCAAGTCGGCCCTGAAATTGCGGAATTCCTTGACATACCGCATATTGCATATGTGAAGAAGATCGAGGATATCACTTCGTCATCCATCAGGGTTCAACGTATGATGGACGATGGATATGATCTGGTTGAATCATCTGTCCCGGTCCTGTTAACAGTAGTTAAGGAGATCAATACGCCGAGACTGCCGTCACTGAAAGGGAAAATGGCAGCGAAAAAGGCTGTTATAGCAAAGATGGATATGAAATCAATAGAGGCGGATGAAGAAAAAGTTGGATTAAAGGGCTCGCCAACCCAGGTGAAGAATATCTTTGCACCTCAGACAATAAAAGAAAAAAAGGTTCTTGAAGGCAATCTCGAACAACAGATAGACGCCATGATCGAAGAGCTCGGGAGGATGAAATGCGTATAATCATCAAGACCGAGATATGTTCGGGCTGCGGCGAGTGCGTCAGCTCGTGCCCGTTTGACTCTATTGAAATTAAAGATGGCAAAGCATTCATAAACGAATATTGCAACTTTTGCAGAACTTGCCTCAACGTATGCCCTGAAGGTGCCATTGTCGAGATCGAAGATGATCAGGGCGGAGTGAAGGCCGACCTTTCGGAATACAGGGGGGTCTGGGTCTTTGCAGAACAGAGAGAGGGCAAAATAGCCTCTGTCGCTGTTGAGCTTCTTGGTATTGGCAGGGTGCTTGCCGACGAACGCAACACCGAACTTTCCGCTATACTTTTTGGTGCCGGTGATCCACAAGCGCATGAGCTTATTGCCTGGGGAGCTGATAAGGTATACCATGCTTCCGGTTTGGCGTTTGACCGGTTCAGCGACGAACCATATGCGCAGATGCTCATCACGCTTGTACAGGAGCATAAACCTGAAATAGTTTTAGCCGGCGCTACCGCAATTGGAAGATCTTTTGTGCCGAGGGTCGCAGGAAGGCTAAAGACAGGACTTACGGCTGATTGCACAGCACTGGAAATTGATAAGGAATCGGGCAATCTTCTGCAAATACGACCTGCCTTTGGCGGCAATATTATGGCAACAATCCTTTGCCCGAATTATCGTCCTCAGATTGCTACAGTCAGACCAAGAGTGATGAAGAAAGGATCATATGATCCAGGCAGAAGGGGCGAAATCATAGCTGTTACCGGCAACAGCATATCATCCAGGACGAAAGTGCTTGAGATAGTACAGGAGACTTCTGAATGCATGATCAATCTGCAGGATGCTGAAATTATTGTATCCGGAGGAAGAGGGCTTGGAGGGCCCAATGGGTTTGAGCTGGTTAAAGAACTTGCTGGTCTTCTGGGCGGAACCGTTGGAGCTTCGCGCGCCGCTGTTGATGAGGGGTGGATTCCATACAGGCATCAGGTCGGCCAGACTGGGAAGACTGTATGCCCCAAGATATATATAGCATGCGGTATTTCGGGTGCAGTCCAGCACCTTGTAGGTATGCAATCATCCGATATTATTATTGCGATAAACAAGAACCCGGAGGCGCCGATATTCAATGTCGCAACTTATGGAATTATTGGTGACGTCAATGAAGTACTGCCGATGATGATCAGGAAACTCAAAGAGGTCAAGGCCTGATGACAGCGTTCATTTTTCCGGGGCAGGGCTCGCAGCATGCCGGAATGGGAAGGGATTTTTACAGCCATTTCGGTGAAGTCAAAAAGCTCTATGATGAGGCGTCGTTGACCCTGGGCTATGATGTGGCAGATCTCAGCTTTAATGGCCCTGCTGACGAATTAAACAAAACATACCGTACACAGCCTTGCATCCTGGTAGCCAGCATAGCGGCATGCACCGCGCTGAGGTTGAAAGGTATAAAGCCGTCTGTTGTAGCCGGCCACAGTCTTGGAGAATATTCAGCGCTTGTTACAGCAGGCAGCATATCTTTTGTTGATGCGGTCAGGCTTACTGAGATTCGCGGCAGGATCATGCAGGATGCTGTTCCTGAAGGCAGGGGCATGATGGCTGCAATACTTGGAATCAGCAGAGATACGGTAGATGCATTGTGCAAGGGAGTCGGGACCGGATATGTTTCCGTGGCCAATTACAACTGCCCTGGCCAGATCGTAGTCTCCGGAGAAAGAAATGCAGTTGAGGATCTGATTGTGAGGGCTAAAGAATCAGGTGCCAAGCGAGCTGTGCCGCTGGCTGTCAGCGTGCCGTCTCATTGCGCTCTTATGGAAGAGGCAGGGAAAAAGTTTGAATCGATATTGAAGGAGATTAAGATTGTAGATGCCGAACTGCCTTTCATAAATAATACTGATGCTAAATTCATATCTGCAGCGGATGAGATAAGGTCTTCTCTTGTCAGGCAGCTCAGCAGATCAGTGCTCTGGGAGGATTGCATAAGGTCTGTAAAATTACGGGGTATCAATACTTATATTGAAGTTGGCCCCGGCAAGGTACTTTCCGGTTTGGTTAAGAGAATAGACGAACAAGCAGCGATATTTAATGTTGAAGACATCTCCAGCCTTGATAAGGCAATATCGAACTTATAGGAGTTGAAATGACTATAGATATAAGGGGGTTACATCATCCTGAACATTTGAAGGAATTCAGAAAGCATCTTGAAGGGTTTTGCACAGTTCATGAGGAAGTGGAAGTGCTGATGGACAATGACCGTGATGATCTCAAGAAATTTGAAATGTTTATTCGCTCCTGCCGGGGAAGATATACGTTAACTGACGAGGGAAGTTTTCTGAGGCTGAAGATCGATGCGGATTTGTGTCTTTGCGGTTAGATAGCATAGAAGTAATAATGAGCAGCATAATGGATTGTTATTAACAATCATATATTAATATTATTATTTAAAGGATATAAGATAAGGAGGAGCAATGGAGAGAACGCTTTCCATAATCAAACCGGACGGGGTTAGCAAGAATATTATTGGGGAGGTAATCAGCCGATTCGAGAAAAAGGGCCTCAGGATAGCTGCGATGAAAAAGATAGCAATGTCAAAAGAAGAGGCTGGCGGCTTTTATGCTGTTCATAAGGAGCGCCCTTTCTTTGAAAGTCTGATAACTTTTATGAGTGAAGGCCCTGTTGTAGTGATGGTGATAGAGGGCAACAATGCGATATATGATGTAAGGGGGATTATGGGTGCTACTAATCCGGCAAATGCGGCGCCAGGCACTATAAGGAAGGATTTTGCCGACAACGTGGAACACAATATCGTACATGGATCTGATTCCAGGGAATCTGCATCATTCGAGATCCCATATTTCTTTTCATCTCTCGAAATACTGTAGATGATAGAAATTTCACGCCGGCAAAAGCGTGAATTGTGCAGCATGACGGCATATTGATATGCAGAACGACAGCGATGATAAATTGACTGACGAATTCAGCTATCGCTCTTTTTTCGAGAATTCTGTAGAGGGATTTTTTCTTTCCACCCCGCAGGGAAGATTCATTGCCGTCAATCCGGCACTGGCCAGAATGCTGGGATATGGCAGCCCTGAAGAGATGATTTCTGCATTGCAAGATCTAAAGTCACAGCTTTATCTGACACCGATGGATCGCGACCGGCTATTTGCGCTTCTCAATGAAAAGGGGAAAGTTGCAGACTTTGAGACACAGTTTCTTTGCAAGGATGGCAGTGTCAAGTGGATCAGCCTTGCTGCTCGCGAAGTTCGGGGCAGAGACGGATCGCTTCGTTTTATAGAGGGACTCAATATAGATATTACCGCAAGGAAAAACGCCGAAACTTCACTGCGGGAGAGCGAGGAAAAGTTCAGGAGAACCTTCGATCAGGCGCCGATAGGCGCTGCAATATTGTCATTGAATTTCTTGTTTGTCCAGGTTAATAAAGCTCTTTGTGACATAACCGGCTATAGTGAGGAGGAGCTTCTCTCCAAGAGGATTCTCGATATCATACATCCTGACGATGTCTCTATCGGTATGGGTTATGCCAACAGACTTATCAAGGGCGAAATAGATTTTTACGAGAACGATAGACGTTTTGTGCATAAAAACGGAAGCACTATCTGGGCGAGTATTTCGATGAGATGTCTTAGGGACGCCCACGGCAACCCCAGCTATCTGCTGCCCATGATTCAAGATATTACTTCTCGCAAGAATGCCCTGGCTTCTCTTGAGCAATATCGCCTTAATCTTGAGGCTGTATTGCGCAGCATTCCTGATGCCGTTTTAACGGTTGATAAAGAGATGAATATTATTCATGTCAACAGGGCTATGGGTGACGTCTGTTGCATCGGAGAGAAGATGGTTCCGGGCAAATCCCTCAAAGATTTCTCGGGATCATGTGATCGGTCATGTTTTAATATTCTACTCAAGACTTTGCAGACAAGAAAGCCTGTCATAGAATACAGGATCGAATGCACTGCCGAAACCCCGGGTAAGTCTTTTATCATCAATTCATCACCATTGTTGGATCATGATAAACGCTTTATGGGGGCAGTACTGGCGATTAGAGACATCACGCGCCTGGCCAATCTGGAAAGGCAGGTAACATCGCAAGTCGGCTATCGCAATATCATCGGCAAGAGTAAGGCCATGCAGGAAATATACAGCATCATAGATCTTCTTTGCGATGTCGAGGCAACAGTGCTTATAACCGGTGAATCCGGGACCGGCAAGGAACTGATAGCGGAAGCGCTGCACTATGGCGGATCCAGAGCTAAGAAGCCGCTTATCAAAGTCAATTGCGCTGCTCTTGCTGAAAGCCTCCTGGAAAGTGAACTGTTCGGTCATGTCAGAGGCGCATTTACCGGTGCGGTTAAGGATAAGATTGGTCGTTTTGAGGCCGCAGAAGGGGGGACTTTATTTCTCGATGAGATTGGTGATGTTGCATTGACTACCCAGATTAAGCTGCTGCGCGTATTGGAGCGAAAAGAATACGAGCGTGTTGGAGATTCAGTGATGCGGAAGGCTGATGTCAGGGTGATAGCAGCCACAAACGCTGACTTGGCCAAACTGATCAGGCAGGGTTTATTTAGAGAAGATCTCTATTACAGGCTTAAAGTGATGAGCATTCACCTGCCTCCGCTAAGGGAACGTGTCCAAGACATACCGCTTCTTTGTCAACACTTCATCAATCAGCTTAACGCAGATTATACGAAAAATGTTACTCGCATTTCTGATGAAGTCTTAAGACTTTTTATGCAGCACAGCTGGCCTGGTAATGTGCGCGAACTTCGCAATTCGCTTGAGCATGCATTTATTTTGTGCAGCGGTGGAGAGATAAGTAAAGAGCATCTGCCGAAGGAATTTAGTCAAGTTATGCATGTGAACTCAGAAGGAAGGGTACACAAGACGAAGGTCAGCCGCGAAGCGATTCTAGATGCCATTTCCCGAAACGGAGGCAACAAGGCAAAGGCTTCGCGGGAACTCGGCATTGATAGAAGGACTCTGTACCGAAACCTGTTGGCGAAATAAATAAACATTGTGTAGCATATGTGGCGCCACATTAATGTGATAACGCCACGCTGTATCGTGACAATCTTTTGCAATCTAAATCTCCAGCCATCTTGCCTGAGTTTATATCTCATTGAAAATAAGGAAATAATAGAGAAGTAAATTCTCCATTAATTGTGGCAGGTTTGTTGCTGTACATTCTGCTTGCGATGCAGATCTGATGAATTCGCAATAAGATTCAATTCCTAATAAGTTATGTCTGGCAAGTGAATGATCAGTATCAGACCGCATAGCTAATGTTAAGGACATAAGTTCAATGGTTACAATGCTTGGTGCATGGAGGGGCCCGTTATGCATTTCTTGCGAAGCACAGTAGGACGAAAGATAGTAATGGCTTTAACAGGTAGCTTTCTACTGGGTTTTCTGCTTATCCATCTAGGCGGAAATTCCCTGATTTTTGCCGGTTGGATCAATGCGTATGGTGAACATTTGCACAGCCTGCCGGTGTTTGTTTGGGTATTTAGAGCTGCAATGATGGGCATATTTCTGTGTCATATTTTTATAGGCATTTCTCTATATCTTGAAAACAGAGCTGCGAAGCCTTCTCAGTACGCTGTGAAAAAAAATCTAAGGGCAACAGTTAGCGGCAGGACCATGATATGGACAGGGTTTTTGATTGCGGTTTTTCTTATTTATCATCTATTGCATTTTACGATCAGAGTAACCAATCCGGATATATCAAACAGTTTGGATGATTCGGGCAGGCTGGATGTTTTTAAGATGGTAGTTTTCAGTTTCAATAATCATGTAATTGCAATCGTATATATGGCTGCCATGGTTGTTCTGGGTCTGCATCTGTCACATGGAGTGCAAAGTATAGTGCAGACATTCGGACTGAATAGCGAACGGAGTCTTCCATCTGTTGAGAAGGCTGGAAATGCTATTGCCATAGCAATATTATTGGGCTACATTTCGATTCCGTTCGTTATCTTGTGCGGAATTCTCAAATATACAGGATAAGGGAGGCATAATGATACTTGACGGAAAATGTCCCTCCGGCCCTCTTGCAGATAAATGGAGTATGCACAGACAAAATATGAAATTGGTGAGTCCGGCCAATAAAAGGAAATATAAGATCATCGTAGTTGGAACCGGACTGGCTGGGGCGTCTGCGGCTGCGTCATTGGGAGAGCTTGGATACAACGTAGAAAGTTTCTGTTATCAGGACAGCCCTCGCAGGGCGCATAGCATAGCGGCTCAGGGCGGGATTAATGCAGCAAAAAATTATGCAAATGACGGAGACAGCATTTACCGTCTTTTTTACGACACCATTAAGGGTGGCGATTTCAGATCCAGAGAGGCAAACGTTTATCGCCTGGCCGAAATCAGTAACAACATTATAGATCAGTGCGTAGCTCAGGGCGTACCATTTGCCAGAGATTACGCAGGTTATTTGGATTTTCGCTCGTTCGGCGGGGCTCAGGTGTCAAGAACTTTCTATGCACGAGGGCAGACAGGCCAGCAATTGCTTCTGGGTGCTTATTCTGCTCTTTGCCGTCAGATCAAGCTTGGTACCGTGAGAATGCATCCGAGGACAGAGATGCTCGATCTGGTTGTGGTTGATGGAGAGGCAAAAGGCATTACAGTGCGCGATCTGGTTACCGGCAAGATAGGTTGTCATGTTGCAGACGCTATATGTCTCTGCACCGGCGGATACGTAAATGTATATTACCTTTCAACTAATGCACAGGGATGCAATGTCACTGCGGCATATCGGGCCTACAAGAAAGGGGCGTTTTTTGCCAATCCTTGCTTCACGCAAATACATCCAACGTGCATTCCAGTGACCGGGGAACATCAGTCGAAGCTGACTTTAATGTCCGAGTCCCTTAGAAACGACGGCAGGGTCTGGGTTCCTTTGAGGAAAGGTGACAATCGTCCGCCTGATGAGATTCCAGAGGAAGAAAGGGATTACTACCTTGAAAGGAAATACCCGAGCTTCGGCAATCTGGCTCCACGTGACATTTCATCCCGTGCTGCCAAAGAAGTATGTGATGAAGGACGAGGGGTAGGGCAGAGCGGCCTTGGTGTGTATTTGGATTTCGCTGATGCCATTAAACGGCTCGGCGAGAATGTAGTCCGCGCACGATACGGAAATCTTTTTGAGATGTATGAACGTATTACCGATGAAGACGCATACAAACAGCCAATGAGAATATATCCTGCCCTCCATTACGCTATGGGCGGTCTGTGGGTTGATTATAACTTGCAGAGCAACATCCCCGGTTTGTTTGTGTTGGGAGAAGCAAATTTTTCAGACCACGGCGCCAATCGCCTGGGTGCAAGTGCATTAATGCAGGGGCTGGGTGACGGATACTTCGTAATCCCGTACACAATTGCCGATTACCTTGCGCGAACCAGCCCTGGCAGGGTGAGTGCAGATCATCCGGAATTCAGGAGATCGACTGAGGAGGTGGCTGCAGTGACCAAAAGGCTGCTTGCCATAAATGGGAAGAGGACTGCCAAAGAATTTCATCGCGAACTTGGCAAGGTCATGTGGGAAAATGTTGGAATGGCACGCAGCGAGGAGAGCCTGAAGAGAGCTTTGTCAATCATACCTGAGATACGTGAGGAATTCTGGAAAGATTTGAAAGTGAGCGGCACCTGCTATGAATTAAATCAGGAACTTGAGAGGGCCGGGCGTGTGGCTGATTATCTTGAATTCGCTGAGCTTCTTGCGCTGGATGCCCTTAATCGCAATGAATCATGCGGCGGACATTTCAGAGTTGAACATCAGATGCCGGATGGAGAAGCCAAGCGCGATGATGAGAACTATAGTTACGTGGCTGCCTGGGGATATCGCGGTCCCGGCAAGCAGCCTGAGCTCCATAAGGAGAAGCTTGATTTTGAGCACGTTCAAATCGGGACGAGGAGTTATAAATAATGAACCTGACACTTTTCGTATGGCGCCAAAAGAATTTTGACGATCCAGGCAAGCTTGAGCAGTATCAAGCCGCAAATGTTAGCCCGGACATGTCTTTCCTTGAAATGCTGGACGAGTTAAATGAGCAACTTGTCAAAGAAGGAAAGGAGCCGATTGCATTTGATCACGATTGTCGCGAAGGCATTTGCGGCACATGCTCTCAGGTTATAAATGGCATACCGCACGGCGGACAGGAAAGAACTACAGTCTGTCAGTTGCATATGCGGAAATTCAAGGACGGAGACTCCATATATATAGAACCGTGGCGGGCAAAGGCGTTCCCGATAATTAAAGACCTTATAGTCGACCGCAGTGCACTGGACCGAATAATCCAGGCGGGGGGCTATATATCTGCACATACAGGTGGAGTTTCTGATGCGAATGCTATTTTGATTCCCAAGCCGGATGCTGATATGGCCATGGATGCAGCAGAGTGCATCGGGTGCGGAGCCTGTATCGCAGCATGTCCTAATGGTTCGGCAATGCTCTTTACGGCTGCAAAGGTCACACAGCTGGCAATGTTGCCACAGGGAAAAGTCGAGGCTGCCAGACGTGTGTGCGTAATGACAGACGCCATGCTTGAAGCCGGATTCGGCAACTGCACAAATCACTATGAATGCCAGGCAGTATGTCCCAAAGGGATAAAAGTGTCATTCATAGCAAAGCTGAATAGGGAGTTTATCAAGGCACGGCTGCCATTGTAGTCAATGGGGGCAAAGTGGGGCTTTTCAGTTGTTTAGGTTGACGGGTATATAAACATAATCTTTCTTGTGAGGAGGGCGATAGTGTGGCAAACACGGTAACAAAGAGTGGCGCAAAAAAGAAGAAAATTTATAGTAATCTTTTGTTCCAGGTTTTGGTGGGTTTGGCTACTGGTATTTTAATTGGTTTTTTCAGTAACCGCAATTTTTCAGTCGGCGGTTACTATATAGACCCCAAATGGATTGAAGAATACATGAAGCCCCTCGGGATCGGTTTTATAAAGTTGATAAGAATGTTTATTGCTCCAATTATCTTCGGCACTGTTGTTGTGGGCATAGCCAAGATGGGGGACATGAAAAAGGTTGGCAGGGTCGGCATTAAGGCTCTGGTTTATTTTGAGGTCGTTACGACCTTTGCCCTCCTTATAGGGCTTCTTATCGTCAATTTTTACCAACCTGGCGCGGGCGTCAACGCTGATCCGACCAAGCTGGACATAGGTCAGATTGCCAAGTTTACTGCCGGCGCAAAGAAACTCAGCACGGTAGACTTCTTGATGAACATAATACCAACTACGGTTATACAGTCCTTCGCCGAAGGAGAAATCCTTCAGGTGCTATTCTTCTCATGCTTGTTCGGTGCGGCGCTGGCTGCCATGGGGGAGAGGGGCAAGCCGGTTGTGCATATCATAGATGAATTTACGCACGGCTTCTTCAAATGCATTCATTACATAATGAGACTCGCTCCGTTTGGTGCCGGCGGCGCCATCGCATTTGCGGTCAGTAAATTTGGATCAGGCACCCTCGCTGCCCTTGGAAAATTGCTTATCGGCGTTTGGGGCACTGCGTTTCTATTTGTCGTTATTGTCCTTGGAACAATATGCAAGCTGGCGGGATTCAGCCTTTGGAAGCTGTTTAAATATATTAAGGAGGAATTCTTCATTGTATGGGGCACATCATCATCCGAAACTGTTCTGCCTCGCCTCATAGCAAAGCTTGAAAATCTTGGCATCCAGAAGTCCGTAGTCGGCCTCGTAATCCCGACCGGATATAGCTTCAATCTTGACGGAACAAGTATTTATCTGACAATGGCTACTGTATTTATAGCCCAGGCCTTCAATATTGACTTATCGATAGGGCAACAGCTTACCATTCTGCTCGTCCTTATGTTGACGTCTAAAGGAGCTGCAGCTGTTGCAGGGGGAGGATTCATTTGTCTGGCTGCTACGCTTGCGTCTACGCAGGTATTGCCGGTGTCCGGACTGGTTTTGCTGCTCGGGGTAGACTGGTTTATGTCTAACTGCAGGGCGCTGACCAATATGATCGGCAATGCCGCTGCAACAGTTGTCGTTGCAAAGTGGGAAAAATCAATTGACAACGACCGCATGATGCGAGTGTTGAACAATGAGACGAACCTTGAGGCCATCGAACCCGAAGAAGTTATGATCGAGCGAGAAGAAAAGGAATGGAACGGCCAGAAGTCTTAACCACGAGGAGGAAGTAAAATGGCACTTTATACAAAAGAAGAAGCTCTTATATATCACAGCACCTTTCCTCACGGCAAGGTTGAAGTAATTCCGGTAAAGCCTTGCTCGACTCAAAAGCACCTGTCGATGGCATATTCTCCGGGAGTTGCAGAAACTTGCCGCGCGATAGCGGCGAATCCGGAGGATGTTTTCAAGTACACCAACAAAGGAAATCTGGTTGCCGTGGTCTCCAATGGGACCGCAATACTCGGGCTGGGAAATCTGGGTCCTATGGCCGCTAAGCCTGTCATGGAAGGGAAGGGTGTTCTGTTCAAGACTTTTGCCGACATAGACGTGTACGATATAAACCTTGACGCGAAGGACCCGGAACTTATAATCGCCGTCTGCAAGGCGCTTGAGCCTACGTTCGGCGGCATCAATCTCGAAGACATCAAGGCCCCCGAATGTTTTTACATTGAAGAGACTCTCAAAAAAGGGATGAACATTCCGGTGTTCCATGACGATCAGCACGGGACGGCCATTATCTCCGGCGCCGGTTTGATAAATGCCCTCGAAATTTCGGGAAAGAAGATAGAGGACATGAGGATCATAGTATCCGGAGCCGGCGCCAGCGGCATTGCCTGCAGCAAATTCTATGTTTCCCTTGGGGTCCCACTTGAGAACATCAGCATGTTCGATTCTAAGGGGCATATCAACGCGGAACGCAAGGACCTCAACGAACAGAAGAAGTATTTTGCCCAGAAGAAGTGTTATGCCTCTCTTGCAGAAGCCTTCAAGGGAGCTGACATGTTCCTCGGGCTGTCGGGGCCCAACCTCGTTTCTCAGGACATGGTCAGAAGCATGAACAGAAATCCGATCATATTTGCGATGGCAAATCCCGACCCCGAAATACCGTATTCCGAGGCGAAGGCTGCGAGACATGACCTTATCATGGGCACAGGAAGGTCCGACTTTCCGAATCAGGTGAATAATGTCTCGGGCTTTCCGTATATCTTCAGGGGGGCTCTCGATGTGCGGGCTACCGCTATCAACGAAGAGATGAAACTGGCAGCTGCAAGATCCCTTGCGTCGCTAGCAAAGGAGCCTGTACCTCAGGCGATTTGCGACGCATACGGAGTAAAGGAACTCAGCTTCGGCATAGATTACGTCATTCCAAAGGCGCTCGACACGCGTATGCTTGTGTGGGAGGCCCCGGCGGTCGCTCGAGCTGCTATGGATACTGGGGTCGCGAAGATCAGCCTGGATATCGAGCAGTACAAGAAGGATTTGCAGAAAAGGCTTGCAACTTCAAAGGAGCGCATTGCAGGTTTTGTGAAGACATATAAGTTCAATTTTTAGAGATTTCAACCGCAATGATATTGCTGGCTTCATAATTCGCTATTCCCCCCTCGGGCATTGAGCGATATATACAATCCGGCGTCTAAGGACAATTTCTTTAGACTTGCGAACTTTCTTGCGCATGTCTTGACAGTGCAGATATAATAACTAAAAATCAAAGAAGGTTTTACCATGGCATATAAGGATTTGAGGGCATTTCTGCGACGGCTGGAAGATAAAAATCTGCTTCACAGGGTGAAGGCCGAAGTCGACCCTATTCTGGAAGTTTCCGAGATAACGGATAGGATATGCAAAAGTCCTGGGGGGGGCAAGGCTCTTTTTTTTGAAAAGATAAGAGGATCGATGTATCCGGTCGTAACTAATATTTTCGGCTCTTTTGAAAGAATGAGTCTTGCACTGGAGATCTCAGGACTCGATGATGTTGCGCATAGGATCGAAGACCTTCTAAATCAGGCACCTCCTAAAACTCTAGTGGAAAAGCTGTCGATGCTCCCGAAGCTCTTCGAATTCTCAAAGTATCTTCCGAGGACGGTAAAGAGTGCGCCTTGTCAAGAAGTGATTGAGAGAAACGCCCCGGACCTTGGCAAGTTCCCGATTCTCAAGTGCTGGCCTAGCGACGGACAGCCTTCGGATGAAGGCAGGTTTATCACCTTCCCGATGGTCTTCACGAAGGATCCTGAAACTGGAAGGCCCAACTGCGGCATGTATCGTATCCATGTATATGACAAGAAAACTACCGGCATGCACTGGCATATTCATAAAGACGGAGCTCGCCATTTCGACAAGTACAGAGCGCTTGGTCGAAGGATGCCTGTTGCAGTCGCAGTAGGCAGTGATCCGGCTGTTATTTATGCTGCAACTGCGCCGCTGCCCGAGGCTGTTGACGAAATGCTCTTTGCTGGTTTTCTCAGGAGAGAACCGGTCGAAATGGTCAAATGCGTCACATCCGATATAGAGGTGCCGGCTAACAGCGAACTTGTGATAGAAGGCTATGTAGACCCTACCGAGTCACGCATTGAAGGTCCGTTTGGTGATCATACCGGCTTTTATTCAGCTGCAGACTATTATCCTGTATTTCATGTCACCTGCATAACTCACAAAAGGGACATGGTCTATCCGGCAACTATTGTCGGCAAGCCGCCCATGGAAGACTGTTATATGGGAAAGGCAACTGAACGCATATTCCTGCCGCTTATGAAGCTCGACTTCCCGGAGATTAAGGATATTAATCTGCCGATGGAAGGTGTGTTTCATAACGCATGCCTGATATCAATCAGAAAGAGCTATCCTGGTCACGCAAAGAAGGTACTCCATGGTTTATGGGGCAAGGGGCAGATGATGTTCTCGAAGCTGCTCATTATTGTTGATGAAGATGTCGATGTTCAGAATATATCTTACACCGCATGGCGCGTGCTCAATAACGTTGACTGGAAAAGAGATGTGATAATTGCTGAAGGCCCGCTGGATGACCTTGATCACGCGGCCAGTTTTCCGCGCTATGGCGCCAAGATGGGCATTGATGCTACTAGAAAGAGCCGTGAAGAGGGCATGACAAGGGAATGGCCTCAGGAGCTTTTTATGTCTGATGATATCAAGAAACGAGTTGACGCCAGATGGAAAGAGTTCGGCTTTTAGACTTCCTCTCATCTGAACATATTAATGAACAGAATATCTGAATCTGATTTGCAGTATATGAAACGGGCCCTTCGTCTGGCGGAAAAGGCTTGCGGCTCTACGAGTCCTAATCCTATGGTCGGTGCTGTGATGGTCAAGAACGGAAAGATTATTGCCGAAGACTATCACAGAAAGGCCGGCGAGCCTCATGCAGAAGCGCTGGTGATTGCAAAAGCGGGAAGAGCTGCCAGAGGAGCCTCCTTGTATGTGACGCTTGAACCTTGCTGTCATACAGACAAACGGACACCGCCGTGCAGCCGCTCAATTATCGAAGCAGGACTGAAGAAAGTCTTTATCGCTATGAAAGATCCTAATCCCAAGGTATCGGGACGCGGCATTCAGGAACTCAAAGAGCATGGTATTAGCGTTCTGGAGGGAATACTGGAAGACAAGGCGCAAAGATTAAATGAAGCATACCGCAAATATGTGCTTACGCGAAGGCCGTTTGTGACATTGAAAGCGGCAATGACACTTGATGGCAAGATTGCTACGCCTGAGGGTCGGTCAAAATGGATAACCGGAGAGAAGGCAAGACGAATCGTGCATAAAATGAGATGCTGTTCAGATGCAGTCATGACTGCTATTGGGACCGTCAGGCTTGACAATCCTGAGCTTACATCCCGCATCGGTTGTAAGAAACAGCCCTTGAGGATTGTAATTGATCCGGAACTTGCAACACCTCTTGACTACAAGGTATGTACAGTGCCGCCGGAAACAATTTTTGTAGTCAATGAACTGGCTGATAAAGCCAAAATAGCAAAGCTTCAGGCCAGGGGCATACGGTTTTTAATACATAGTGGTCAAAGAGCAGATATGGATTGGCTTATGATAAGGCTCGGTGAAATGGCCATAACATCTGTGCTAGTAGAAGGCGGCTCTTCATTCAATGCAACCTGTCTGATGCAAAATGTTGTCGACAAGGCAGTATTTTTTATCTCGCCTAAGATTATATGTGGGAAGACATCTATTCCTGTTGTCGGTGGTAATGCGTTTCTAAAACTGGAAGATGCGGTGAGGTTGACAGACGTACAGATGCGTAAGATTGACGAAGATATCATGATTTCCGGTTACGTTAGGCAATTACCGCAAATTAAAGTCTAGCTGTTTCTTGACGCAAATGCCTGCTAACAGCTTTTCTACTGACCAAGGAGATTTGTAAATTCTTGTTCGCTGAGTGCAGGTCCGTAGATGAATCCTTGAAATTCATCGCAGCCGTTCTCTTTTAGAAATTCGAATTGCTCTTTATTCTCTACTCCCTCTGCAATTACCTTAAGATTCATTGCCCTGGCTAAGCCTATTATAGCCTTGATTATGGTTGCACTGTCCTGATCATTCGGCAGATTTTTAGTCAGAGCCTGAGCGATCTTTAGAGAGTCTACAGGTAAGCGCTTGAGAGAGCTTAACGATGAATATCCCATTCCAAAATCGTCTATCGATAGCTTTATGCCGATGTCTTTCAGATTCTGCAAAATTACGGTTGTTGCAGCAATATCCTGCATGATCGTACTTTCTGTTATCTCCAATTCCAGCCAGCCCGGCTTCAATCCCATATCTTCAGTCAGTTTTCTTATCTTTTGGATCAGATTGGTGCTTTTAAACTCGTGAATGGAAAGATTCACCGAAACACAAGAGGTAAAACCTTCTTTGTTCCACTGGGCAGTCTGGGCACAAGCCGTGTTAAGCACCCAGTCGCCGAGTTTGCCCGACATGCCGATTTCTCCTGCCAATGCGATGACTTGTTCTACCGGCATAGTTATCAAATCCTGGGGCGTCCATCGTAGCAAAGCCTCAGCCCCCAGGATTTTGCCGGAACGCAAATCATACCTCGGCAGATAATTCAGCACGAAATTACTATTCTCTAGAGCTTTCTTAATCGTGGCTTCAGTGTTCAGACGCTCCTTAATGTGAAGATTCATAGATTCATCAAAAAACTGAAAATTATTTCTTCCTTTTGCCTTCGCATGGTACATGGCTGTATCAGCATTTTGTAACAGCAGGTCGATATCTGTGCCGTCATTCGGATAAATTGCTATGCCGATGCTGGCTGTAATATTTAATTCTGTTGAGAAAATAACAAAAGGCTTGGATAGCTCTTCAAGCACTCTTTTTGATATCTTGGCCACATCTTCCGGCTTCTTGATATTCGGCAACAGTACAGTAAATTCATCGCCACCCATTCTCGCAACCATGTCTCTCACTGAGTCGTTGTTAATATGGGCAACTATATCACTACGTCGCATGCCATTGATAATCCGGTCTGCAGACGCTTGAAGGAGCAGGTCACCTATTTTATGCCCGTATTTGTCATTGACATATTTGAAACGGTCCAGATCGATAAACAGAACTGACAGATAACTGCCCAAATTAGCCGCAGCCGTAACAGCAAGACCCAGATGATCCTTAAAAAGCTGCATATTTGGCAGCTTTGTGAGCGAGTCGTGATATGCCATATATCGCATATCATACTCTGCATTCTTTCTCTGAGTGATGTCTCTGATAAGAGCGAGGACTCCATTGTCGCCGTAAGCAACTACCCTGAATTCGAAATAGCATTCAGCATCTTTAACAGCAGCCTCATATTCGAATATCTGTATATCTCCGGTCTTGATTACGCCCTCAACAGCTTCATGCATTCGCGATGTCAGCTCGGCGGGTAAAATATCCGCAATGTTATTACCGAGAACGCGGTCAGTCTGGAATGGGAGATTCAGGTCATGTGCATTCTTAAAATCTGAAATTAAGCCAGAACGGTCCATGCGAAGCATGACGTCCGGTATTGCATCCAGAAGCGCACGGTTTTTAGATTCACTTGCATTGAGTTCGCTGAAGGTGTCTCCAGCTCTGACCATATACATCAAACGATGCGCAAGTATAACCCAGTTTACGGGTTTGGTAACGAAGTCTGTTGCACCGGCTTCGTAGGCTCTAGTTATTGAGTCCAGATCATCATAGCCGGTTAACATAAGAACGGGAATGCGCTCTCCCCCGGGCATCTTTCGCAGTTCTCGACAGACAGCAATCCCGTCAAGCCCCGGCAGACGTACATCCAACAGGACCAGATCGGGTTTCTGCTCTTTGAGGAGAAGAATTGCCTGGGTCCCATCTTTAGCTTCCAGGACGGAAAACTCTGACATTTCCAGTGTCAGACGGGCAACTTGACGAATCGCATCATCGTCGTCGATAATTAATACGGTTGGCTCTTTTTTTCTTTTTGCAGTCATTAATTTCCCTTTGACAAGCTAAGCATTCCTGTTAAAATTAGTTTATTTAATTGCAAGAAACATGGATATTTTCAAGCATAGCAGTTTTTATCCCAGGATACTATTATTATTTTTGTAATTTTCTTTTTATGTGACGAGGGTTACATAATACATATGAATTCTGCCTGAAACTATAGTTAATTTAGAGGTATATGCCAAACAAAATTAACAGCGCCCTAGATTTGAGCCTTTACTACCAGGCTGATGAATCATTAAAATTAACCGGCATGAGTATAATGAAGTGTTCGTATATATTTTGTAGCGGTAAGGAAATGACAGATGGAATTCGATGATGCAGCGGTGAGGAACCCTTTAATTCTTGTCGTAGACGACGATATATTGCAGCTTAATGTATCGCGTGATTTTCTTAAACAGGCTGGTTTTGATGTTGAATGCGCCCAGGATGGCGAGTCGGCGTTGCAGCAGGTCGGAAATAACAAGCCGGATCTCATACTGCTGGACGTTCTTATGCCGGATATGGATGGATATGAGACTTGTTCCAGACTTAGGAGAATGCGTGACGGAGAGCATATACCGGTAATGATGACGACTGGAATGGATGATATCAAATCAGTAACGCAGGCTTACGCTGTAGGTGCTACTGATTTTATCTCTAAGCCGATCAACTGGCTGATTCTGGAGCAGAGAATATTGTACATGCTGAGGGCAAGCAGAGCTCTCGGCAGTCTGCACAGAAGCGAAATGAAGAATCGGGCCCTCCTCGATGCTATTCCTGATGTTATGTTTCACATAGACAGCAGTGGCATCATCATCGACTATAAGGGAGCTGCCGGCTTCTCATTGCTCATTGAGCCTCCCCGAGTGGCCGGCAGGAATTTGAGTGATATTTTTCCTTCGATGCTGGCCGGCAAGATAGAAATATCTATGAGAAAAGCGTTTGAAACAAGAGAACCTCAGACTTTTGAATTTATTCAGACGGCCTCTCGTTCCGAACAGTATTTTGAGTCTCGCATTGTTATTTGCGGTGATCATGAGATCCTGGTCATTATGAGGGATATTACTGAAAGGAAGAGGTTTGAGCAGGCCCTGCGTATTTCAGAAACAAAATACAGGATCGTTGCGGAAAATACATATGACTGGGAATTCTGGCTGAATCCGGATGGGCAGTTTGTATATACGTCGCCGTCATGCCAGAATGTGACTGGCTATTCCGCTGCTGAATTTGAAAACGACTCAAAGCTGTTCCTGAGAATTGTCCATCCTGATGACCTGACAAAGTGCGCAACCCATTGTTCCAACCCCAATAAACGCTCCAGAAAGACCGGAGAGCTGGAATACCGGATCAAACATCGGGATGGCAATATCAGGTGGATTGGCCATGTTTGCCAGCAGGTCTATGACGCCGAAGGCTCATATTTGGGCATAAGGGGTAGCAATCGCGACATTACCGAGCAGAAAAAGGCTGCGGCGCTGGTGCGAAAGGAAGAACTGCTCCAGATAAGGCACGAAGAGGAAAGAAAGCGTCTTCTGGAAAAAGATAAGATACTCAAGGACATGCATGACGGTATAGGCGGAATTATGACTAATATAGGCCTTTTGGCTGAAATGGCGTCAAATTCAAAATCAAAGGACTATATTTCGACTGCTTTAAGAACGATGTCTGAGCTTTCACGTGAAGCCATAACCGAGTTGCGCAGTTTCATGAATATAATCGATGAACGCAGGCTTGATTGGCATGCATTTGTAGCTGATCTCAGAAATTTCGGCAGTTCCATGACTGAGGGTAACGGGCTGGCTTTCAATATAAAGATTTCCGTACAGTCCAAAGCGCCTGTACCGGAAAGTTTTATGTGTCTCAATATATTCAGAATTTATAAGGAAGCGCTGACAAATATCGTAAAACACGCAGGTGCAACGGCAGTGAACGTCACCATAAGCGTCAAATCCAAGAGATTTGAAATGTCCGTGCAGGATGACGGCAGCGGGTTTACTGTTAAGCCGGGGGAGGGGCGGGGTGTTATGAATATGAAATCGCGCGCTGAAGAGGTAGGCGGAAGCCTGGCAATTAGCTGCAATCATGGCACGCTTGTACATCTGGACTTTCCCATCCCCATAAAATACCCATGATTGGTCATGGCAAATGATCCGGGCCGGGTGTTAGACTTTCACTATGCGCATAGCTATCGTAGAAGATAATCATATCCTTCTCGAAAATCTGAAAATGCTTCTCATGGGTGAATCCAATATGGAAGTCGTAGGCGCATTTTCTTCTGCTGAATCGGCGCTTGATATGCTCGATTTTTCAGGTACCGATGTCATGCTCGTGGATATAGGACTTCCCGGGATGTCCGGTATAGACCTGATCGGAAAGGTGAAGACTACTTACCCGGATATGGATATAATGGCGCATACAATTTTTGAAAATCGCGAGAGTGTCTTTTCCGCGATCAAAGCTGGCGCATCAGCGTACATTCTTAAGGGCAGCAGGCCGGTGGAGCTGATAGATGCATTAAACAAGCTTCATGACGGCGGAGCCCCGATGAGTCCTAAAATCGCAAGAATGGTAATACAGGAATTGCAGGATGCAGGATCTTCAGATCCATATCTCTTGAGCCGCAGGGAAAAAGAGGTATTGAAGGAAATTGAAAAGGGCATGAGCTATAAGGAAATCGCAACCAAGCTGAATATCAGCCCCCAGACGATTCACACTCATATCAAGAAAATATACGAAAAGCTGCATGCGCAGGACAGACGTGACGCGCTGGTCAAGGCCAGAAAAAAAGGCATAATATAATTTCATCATAGCAGCGTATCTCCTTGTAGGTTTGTGAATTAGGCTTGCCGAAAGGTAAAATACCCCATCCGTGGTTCAATATCTTTATGTACATATCCCCTTTTGCCTGAGCAAGTGCGTTTATTGTGATTTCTATTCAATTCCAAAAGACGATCAACTCATAAAACTATACATTTCTGCGCTCTGCAAGGAGATACAGATGCACAGGGGATGCTGTGACGCGCTTGAAGGGGTATATATAGGTGGCGGGACGCCTACTGTGCTGGAGAAAAGTAATATCTGCATTATCATGGAGCAAGTACAAAAGATCTATGGACTTGCGGATAGGGCTGAAATAACTATCGAGGCCAATCCAGGCACCCTCACGAAAAAATACGTAAAAGAAATGCTTAAGACAGGCATCAATAGAATAAGTATCGGCGTGCAGTCCTTGATTGATGCTGAGCTGTCATTACTTGGCAGATCTCATAATTCTGCCGGGGCGCTGGCAGCCATAAACTCTGCAAGAGATGGCGGGTTCAGCAATATATCGCTTGATCTGATATATGGGATTCCGGGGCAGCGCATCGCGAGCTGGAAGCAGACTCTGGAGACTATTGTTTCTTACAATCCAGAACATTTGTCCGTATATGAACTTACGCCTGAGAAGAACACGTGGCTCTATGCTGAATTGCAATGCGGACGGCTATCCCTTCCTGATGAAGATACAGTGTCTGAAATGTATTATTCTGCTTTGGAGCTGCTTGAAGATCAGGGATACACTCACTATGAGATATCCAATTTTGCCAGGCCCGGCTACGAGTGCAGACATAATCTGAATTATTGGAACAGGGGACAGTATTTGGGTGTCGGCGCAGGTGCACATTCATTTATCAAAGGCTGCAGGAGGGCTAATTACTGCGATGCAGAAGCGTATGTCCAGAAAATCATTGCGGATGAACTGCCTGTTGCAGAGGAGCTGCTGCTCAGTGAACAGGATCAACTTGAAGAAGCTCTGTTTCTGGGTTTGAGAAAAATGGAAGGAATCGATACGGTCCAGTTCCCTAAATGGGCTATTGAGCAGATGGGTGGAACCCTTCATGAGCTGGTTTCAGAAGGCCTCGTTGAACCGGCAGGCAACAATATACGTTTGACCCGAAAGGGCCTGTTAGTCTGCAATGCGGTCAATGTCCGTTTAATGTTAAGTATTGAGCAACGTCACCCCGTATAACTAGAAGAAGTAAGTCTTCGTTCCTGCCGATTTTTGAGACAATATCCGTATATATAGCAGCACTGGCAAGCGGCTTCCTGTTAACCTCCATGATGACATCGCCGCGCTTCAATATGCCAAGGGCGCGACTGTTCTCACTCACTGACGTCACGATAACACCCTTCACATCTCGTGTGATTCCAAGCCGCCGGAGCAACTCAGTATTCAGGTCCTGTACTGCTACTCCTCTTAAAGCATTGTCGATTTCAATCGGTGCCGGCGCAATTTCGGAAGGCAATTCAGTTATGACGGCAGACGTCATCATTGATTTGCCGTTTCTAATTAATTTTATTACAACTGATTTGCCTGGAGAAGTCGCGGCTACTTGGTTCTTGAGATGAAATGCGTCTTCAGCTTCTTTTTCATCCAGTGCTGTAATTACATCTCCTCTCATCAATCCGGCTTTGTCAGCGGGGCTGCCTTCAGTAACATCAACAACGAGAACGCCTCTTTCGTTCAAGAGGCCGAATTGCCTGACCAGATCAGAATTCAGCGGTTGCACCTGAACGCCCAGGTATCCTCTGATAACCTTGCCTTTGCTGATAATGCTGTCCATTATGCTTCTGATCATGTTTGATGGAATTGCAAAACCGATACCTTGATTGCCGCCTGAGGTGCTGAATATAGCATCGTTGATACCTATCAATTCACCGTTAGCATTGACCAAGGCACCGCCTGAATTGCCGGGATTAATGGCAGCGTCGGTCTGGATGAAGTCTTCATAATCGGTTAGGCCCATGCCGGCGCGACCAGTTGCACTGACGATGCCTGAGGTCATGGTCTGGCTCAAGCCGAACGGATTGCCGATTGCAATTACCAAATCACCTGTACGAAGCCGCGCTGAATCTCCCCAATTTATGGCTGGAAGCTGCTCTGCTGCGATCTTAATTACCGCGATATCGGTCTTAGAGTCAAGTCCTACTATTTTCCCCTTAAATTCCCTTCCATCGTGAAGTCTGACCAATATATCGTCGGCACCTTCGATAACATGGTTGCAGGTAATGATATATCCGTCCTTTGAGGAAATCACTCCAGAACCAAGGCTGAAGGCTTTCTGCTTGTTGGACCGGGTTTCACCGAAAGACTTCTTCACATTGGAATCGTTTAAAGAAAGACGCGGAGCTTTTACAGATTTCGATGTAGAGATATTTACTATCGACGGTTTTACCTGTTCGGCGAGCGAAGCTAAAGCATCACTAACCTGATTGAGAATGTTGGCTGCCGGCAATGTTTGTATAAAAGCATTAGCAGCCTGCGGTGTGGCTATGGAAATGAAAAGAACCAGGATCAGTAGGCGCGTAAGGAATTTGGCAGTTTGAAAAATTGAGGTATTCATGGCTCCTCCACAATCAACACTTGAGGTGCCTGGTTTCTATGAGCAGCACCTTTTTTGTGTTATCGTCGACTCGATATCGCTCATCAATGCGATAGCCTATTATACATGCAATGTCATTGCCCGATACCAGCAGAGGAATAATGTCTCTTTCATCTCGCGGTATCTTTTCATCGACAAAATAGTCCTGTAGTTTTTTTCTCTTTCCAAATCCGGCAGGGTAGAAATAGTCTCCAGGTTTGCGTGGACGGATCAAAAGAGGGAAAATCAGCTTTTCGGCATCCAGACGGGCGATCTTCCTCCCATCGTCTATATCATCAGCCTCATCATCAGATACAATTGAAAGTTGCAAAACTATTCCAGCTTCCTTAAGCGGGATATCTTCAGCCTCGTGAATTGCATATTCAGCAAGGCGCGAGGGAGCTTCAGCCGTCAACACCAGCGTTGAATAGGCCTTGATGGCGCGCATGGCATTCGGGAGATAAATGCGGGCCCCGGCTTTCCCGGATTTGATTAGCTTCACCACTTCCTCTATGTGGTCCAGGCTGAGGCCTCTCAGGTCTCTGGTTTCATATATTGCGCGTCTTAGGACGCGCCTGAGCACGGCAGTGTCCATATTTTCCATTGGCGCCAGGAACAGTTCTATACCTGAATCCGACTTCCTGCTGATAAGTTTCATCAGGGTCTTTGTGACGAGTATGTTGAAGTAACGTTCCTCGTCTCTGAAAATAGTAGTTGTGCGGAGGACTGAATTAATAAAATCCCTGTTCATATTTTTCAAAGCAGGTATCACAGAGTGCCTTATTCTGTTTCTGAGATAGTCATTCGTCAGATTCGATGAATCAGTGATGAAGCATATGTTTCTATCCGCCAGATAGTCCTCAATAGCCCTGCGTTCCGATTCAATAAGAGGCCTTATTATCCGGTTTCTAACTGGAGGGATCCCTGAGAGGCCCAGAGGTCCGGATCCTCGCACAAGATTTATCAACATGGTTTCTGCCTGATCGTCGGCGTTATGTGCCAGTGCGATCAAGTTCAAACTGTGTTGAGATGCAATTTCTTCGAGAGCGGCATATCTTAGCTCCCGCGCGGCCTCCTGCTTGTTCAATTTTTTGGATTCGGCATGCGATTTGACATTGATCTGAAGCGAGTAAAAAGGAATATCTAGTCTCTTGCAAAGATTAGAGCAAAAATCTGTTTCAGCCGGCGTCTCGGCAGGTCTTAGACCGTGATCAATATATGCGGCAGATAATTCAATGCCTAAATCATCTTTAAGACTTGCCAAAACGCTGAGCAGGCATACCGAGTCCGGACCGCCTGACAGTCCGATCAAAACGCGGTCTCCGGGCGAAATCATCGAATACTTAGCGATCGTGTCCTTAACTTTATCTGTGACGGTATTGTTCATCGGAACATTTTATCACAGGGCTTCAGCCTTTACAATTATTCCCGGCAGTTGATAATATATAAATCTCTTGGAGAGGTGGCCGAGCCGGTCGAAGGCAGCCGCCTGCTAAGCGGTTGTAGGGGTAACACCCTACCCAGGGTTCGAATCCCTGCCTCTCCGCCATTATTTCAAACGGGCTGCGGCGCTAATATATTAACAAGTGATATTTAGATGCCTTTTAGATAATGTTGATTTGATGCAGTAAATGGAAAGCAGTCAAACTGTGATGGAATTGTTCAAACCGGTTCGCCAAATGGGTAAGTTAAGCGCTTTTCAGGTCCGGCGTATGGAGACGGCACTTTCGATCTAACAGGGTCCATACCTATAATTGCCCATCTCTTTTCAGAATGTCTGTAAAAGCGCCTAATCCTGCTGTCTTCGATAAGACGCTGAAGTACAATATCCGAAATCAGATCATAAACATCGTTAAAGTATTGCACTCTAATGATCATAGCCCTTTCCCTCATATATATTTTATAAAAAGTGAGGTTAATTTTGCAATATATATGCCATAAGAACAACTGTCTGAAACAAGACCATTAAATAATAATAACAAATTTGGAATCAGTTAATACTGTAAGAGATTCTGACATTATGCGTAATAAATATTACACTAATTTATTATAGCGTGTTTTTCTCAGCGTCAGAAAACTGTCCATCTTCGATTTACTTTTATTAATTCAGGTAGATATAATGAAATTGCTTTGGCGTATTACAAGCCAATGACGCAGGATATAAGCTGTATTCAGTGGGCGGTGATGGCAGAATCCTGCTTCCTATTTGATTGGAGGAATTTCAACATGAGGCATGTAGTTTTTTATGTTGTCGCATTGAGTATTATATTTTCATTTGCAGCCTGTCAGAAAAAAGAAGAGCAGCCTGTTCCGAAAGTTGCCATGCAATCGCCTATGGCTACGCCGTCGGACTTGTCACAGCCGGCCCGACCTTCTGCGGACGCGCCGCAAAACGCAAAATCAGCTCCTCACGGAAACATGAGCTCTCCCAAGAGCGTGCAGGTCCCCGATGATGTGAAGAAGAGCTGGAATAAGGTTACGCTTGTTTATACGGATAAAGCTGCAAATAAGACCAAAGAATATACGGTTAACATCAATTCTGCATTTGAGATTCAGGGAACTAATCTCAAAGTCGCCGTCGAAAACTTTCTTCCGGATTTTAAGATGACGGGGTCTGATATTACTTCAGGAAGCAATGAACCAGTAAATCCTGCAGTACGAGTGGAAATATTTGAGAAGGGACAGAGCATTTTCAAGGGCTGGCTGTTTGCAAAGATGCCCGATATTCATCCATTTGAAAGTGACAAGTACGGTCTCATCCTAAAAGAGGGAATAAGGAAATAAGAAAGGAAAGTTATGTCCAATTATATAAAACTCGGTCGAATTCCCACCAGCCGGGAAGACCGGAAATCTCTGATCGCTGAAGAAGCCGCCAAGGAAGAGCGCCTTGCAAATATGGGTGTTGACAAGCTGCGCGCTATGTTCGTTGAATATCTGATATCGGATAAAGGATACCTAAAAGAAGAGATCGAAACTGAAAAGGAGTTCAGGATTGAACTTAACGAAGCCTCCTTTATCGTTAGTGCCGATGTTCTTCTCAAACCGGACGGTAAGAATTTCCTGATGGTAAAATGCGCGATGAGTTCCCCTGCATCCTGGGAGCGTTATTCTGTAGCACTATGCAGAGTTGCATGTTCCGAAACAATCCCTTTCTGCCTGGTTACTGATGGCGAACATGTACGAATGATCAATGTGCAGACCGGTGATACGGTTTGTGACAATTTTGCGGCAATCCCAACAAGGGATGAAGCACTCAATATTTTGGCCGAGATAATGCATAAGCCTTTCTCATGCGCCAGACCTGAACAGGAAAAGAGGATACTGTTTGCATTCTCATCTATAGGTTGTGCGCCGCCGGATGAGAATTCCGGCAAATAATGACTTTGTATATCACCATTAGCTTCTGAATCAGACGCTTAGTCCAGATCGACAGTTGCAATACCGAAATACTCAATCTCGTATCCGAGAAAAATTAAGATAACTTCATATAACTTTAATGATAGTTTCAGAAATTGAAATTATCATAGAGTCAGTATTTACATTAAATTATATGTAATGTAATCTAGTAGTGCAATTTATAAGGGCTTTTAAGAAAAGTAAATGATTTTCGGAGAAGTCGGTGCTACGGTTTAATTTATGATATATCGTGATATATAGCTACATACTTAAAGTGGCATATGAACTTTTTAGCAAGGCTGTAATTCGATTGTCTGATAATAAGCTGCGCCGGAAAAGTTTTCAAGTGCAAAATAAAATTGCACTTGAAAATAGTTAAAATGAAGACAGTTCATCGGATTGCAAATATGGTATATTTATTGCACTACTGTAAGGAGTGCTTATGGTAATATACATTCATGATTAAAATTCATATTTTAATAATTATCATGACCATCGCTGTATCTTGTGCAAATGTTTGTGCGCTGGATTGCTCTTTTTTTTATCGATCCAATACATATTCTCAGGATAGTTGTCAGAATTTGGGTCAAAGTTCTATTTATGTGAACTTTAAAAATCAGCACGATCAATTTTTTGAAGCCCAGTATGCAAAAAGTATGAGCAGCCATGCATATAAGCTTGAAGAAGCGGCGTCTAATGTCTTGGACCCGAGCGACATGGACACTAAAGGCCCTAAATGTTCAGTAGCTAATACTTTTTTACTGATTACTAACGGCTATCAAAATTGTCAGACGCAACTGCCATTTGACGATAGATCTGATAGTCTCGATTACATGGCTATCATTGATGGTGCTAATGCGGCTTTCAATGCTCCTACACAGGCATTTTATGC